>FSSH01004517.1_pt2 | contig 10316 bp, 9 predicted proteins | sample 1166101 | NCBI WGS metagenome assembly FSSH01 (sample SAMEA32972668, study PRJEB13176) | freshwater metagenome | biome: Drinking water system; feature: Biomass in drinking water that filtered by 0.45 um membrane; material: drinking water | place: USA | collected 2012-12-20 | depth 0 m | reverse complement strand
GCCTGCTTCTTCCGGAAGCCTTGATAAATTTGGTTTTGTTGGTACTTATCTGGTTGTCCACCCTCTTCATCGCCGATCAGCTGCATGGTTCTCTGGCCGGTCAGTTCAGTAAGTCCACTCACGAGGCTCTCGTGGGTTGGAACTGGTTGCGCACGGTGGCTTGGTCTGTAAGAGCGGTGCTTCTGGCAATTGTCTTTTATCGCGGTCTGAATCATTGAGACCGGCAGTCTTGGTGGCGCCGGTGGGGGTTCTTTAAGCGGTTCCTTAAACTCTTCCGTAAAAAGTTCCGGGAGTGGTCCAATGCTTTTGTCGCTGTCTGCCTTTGAGCCTCTTTGAGCCGGTTGCTTTAGTTGGTCTTTGTCTGCAGCGCAGAAAGCGAAGCTTTCCTTTTAGCCATGTAGATTTCCATTGCCTTCTTCAAGGCGAGAGTTTCGCTGTTTCTTGAACCAAGCCAGAGGGCGCGGCAGGCATCGATATGTGCTTGCTCGGGTAGGCCCCGCTTCGAAAACCAGAGAGCGCGTGCTTCGTATGGTTCCGGCTGGTTGGGGTTGCGACCTATGGCGGCGTTCAACTGAAGGAGAGTCAGGTCTTGCTTAGGCGCTGATAGCGCTGAAGACGACGAAGACGCAGAGCACGCCGTGGACGGCGCAGACGTAGAGCACGCCGAAGACGAGGCGGGGGTGGTGGTTCGACGAGTCAATGCCTGTAGAGACTTGCCTTTGAGAGCCAGTTTTTCGTGGGGACTGGCTTCACTTTCGCCTCTGTCATAGTGGCTGGTGCCATAATTTGTATAGGCCGTCAGGTCGAACTTTTCATAGGGCAGAAGACCGATTTTGCTCATCCTTTCGTGATAAATCTGGTCTGTGGTTTTGAAGGCCCCTGTTGGAATTTGCTTTTCGTCTGCGTTTTGCAGCAGTTCACTGTCTTTTATGCAATCGGCGAGGGTGTTTTGCTGTTCGTATATGTGTCTTTGATCAAAGCCCTGCAGATGGCTGCGCTCTGTGGTTTCTTCCCCGTGTTGCTTAGCGTGGGCAAGATGCATGGCGGAGGCTAAAGCAGCTTTTTCCTTCCCTTGAATGTACCGATCGCAATGGAGGGCATTGAGCTTTTCAGCCAGTTTCAGTTCTTCCAGCAAGTCATATTTATTCCAGAAACCGGGTAGGCAGGTAAGCACAGTGCCGTCGCCGGCCAGGACGAAAATTTGCAGATTGTGCGGACCGGCGCCGTTGGTCGTATCGACGGCATTGCCGTCGAAGGGGTGTACGCCGGAGTCGCCGGCATAGGTCTCGCCGGCTATGTTGCGGTAGCCGACCACGTAGCCACGTCTTAAGTAGGAAAAGAGCGGTTCCTGGGAGAGCGACACGGCTCTCAAGCTATTGCCGGCGCTTCAAGTAAAGCCGTCAATATTGCCGAGCATGTGCAGCCACAAAATTAGCTTGCCCTCTCTGGTCGCTCTTTTGCGGGCCTCTTCCAGGGAAGTGAGCCAATCTATGCTTTTGACGAGCTGTTTATTATTGGTGGCGGCATCCGGTCCACTCAAGACATTTTCTGCCATGCCCGGTGCTGCCAGTGCCGACGGGCAAAGCGCCATGGTGGCCGGGCTCGGAATAATGGGCAGGCAAGAAATGAACAGGTAGGCCGATATCAGCCCGGCGGCTCTTGCGGCGCGCCTATAGCCATTGAGACTGCGGGAGGGATTGAACCGACCGCTTTGGTTTACCTGTAAAGGCCGTGCCATGAGCGCCTCGAATTTGGTAGTCAAGATGAGGATAGCACAGGCCGCCCCTCAGGAGTTAAATTTCCCTCGAGAGTTTTAAATGAGAGAAAGATCCGGTTTGCCTGACTGACACTCCTAGCGTGAGGGTGCGCACCCTTGTCCGCAACATAGTTGAGCCGGTCATGAGCTTATGTACAGACAAGCGAAGGTTTGCCGGGCGGGTAGACTGCAGCTATTATTGATGAGCTGTTCAAAGCAAGAGGTAAGGTTGAATGAATAAATCCCTGGCTCTTGTCCTGGCCTTAATGGCTTTCGGCCCAGTATCCATGCCATTGTCGGCACAAACTATCAGCGATGTATTGTCTGTAAAGAGAGATGGTCCGGAGGAGCTCAAATCGATAGAGTCTATCGAGGAGTACGGACGACGCAGTATGAAAGATCTGGAGTTTGAGCAGGCTCTCAAGGCCTGGAGCAGGCTTCGCAGTATGAAGCCGAAGGATATGTATTATCGGCTTCAATATGCTCTCACTCTCTCTTCTCTTCGTCGTTATAAGGAAGCCTTGAACACACTGGAGAGCCTTAGGACGGAATGCGCTACTAAAGGTGAAAAGTTTTCCGTGATTGAGAAAGCCTGGTTGAGTACGCTGTACAAGTCAGGCGATTGGCCTAAGGCCAAGCTTGAAAGTAAACGGGCTCTGGTTGAATATGCCGGCCATGCAGGAATTTATATAGTCGTTCAGTCTTTCAACCAAAAATGGAAAGATAAAGCAGTATCAGAACAATTGCGGGTAGCCATGCATGAACTGCGCAGAGTGTATGAATCTGAGCAGAAAAAGAATTCTCCTCGTGAGCAGCTTTTGCAGGTTCTTCCTGCCAAAGATAAGGGCTTGCCTGCGGGAGAGGCTTTATCTGTGGTAGCAAAAACAGCCTGCTTCCCTCGTTTTAAGCTCTTGCTTAGCGGCGATAGATTGCTTGGAGATAGCGGTGTGGTCAAGTATATTGTGCGAGCACCAAGCTATGAGCGCGTAATCTTATTTGATGAGGAAAGCAAGAATTTTCTGCCGCTATCATTAGATCAGTTGCTGAGCGATCACTGTGGAAATGAGTGGTTTCAAGAGTCTTATGAAAGTGTGGCTAAAGTTGGGGAAAGGAAAATTTTTGGTTTCAAGTGCGATATCTACAAGTGTCAATTTCGAAGAGAGTCCGGCTATCATTTGCTTGCTCTCTGTCGTGACTTGAAAGTAGAACCGGGCATGGCCAGGGCACTCTGTCATTTTACTTATGCACCGGAGACAAACTGTGTTCCTCTTTCCATGGAGGAATACTATCTGGGCACCAGGCGCGAGCTTATTACCGTGCAGTCGTTAAAACGGGTACCGGTGAAAGCCGCCGCCTTCGAATTGGGAAAAGGCTATCACCAAGTCAGGGATATGGGTGAGTTGATGTTTTCGGATGGTGGTGCTATGAAGGACAGTGACCTTGATCAGTTTCTTCAATCGCCCAGTGGCGCTCGCTCAAAACATCGGTGAGATCCTTTTGGTAGCAGGATCGACTGAATACCAGTTGAAGGTAGCGGTGTGGTCAGGCAATGCTTCAAAGACATGGACATTCCAGTTTTTTCCGTCTTTCTCTACTTCAATAACAGGCTTACTATCGGGGTGAGCCTTGGCGCCTGCTTTTTTGAAGAGGGCCAGCCATTCCTTCACTTCCGGTCGAGCTTCAACCAGCTTCTTAGCCTGGTCGGCCGTGAGCAGAGTTTGTGATTTTACACCAGTTGTGGGGCCGGCCCCGCTCTTCTTGCCTTTAGCCGTGGCTTGATTGGATTTACTGGAGGGTTCTCCAGCGGCAGCAGATGTTGGCTTTTCCCCGGCGGGGGCGGCCTGACATAGCGCAGGTGGGGCGGTGCAAAGAAATGCGATAGTTAGCGCGGCGATAGGAGCCGAGCAAAGTTTTGCTAGTGGTGGCACTGATGGTGGCGATATCATTTTTCTATTCCTGTCATTTTATTTTTCGCACGGTTTCTTTGAATTTCATGGGCGGCGGTTCTTTCACTTTGTCTTCCAGTTTGCCTGGGTCGGACACAAGCTTGTAATCCTGGGGTTTTTCAAAGCCTTTGCGGTTGGTTTTCATGGCTTGTGCGGAATTGGTCATGAGCATATAGTGCAGTTCACCGCGCAAGCTGACAAACTTGAATTGCAGAGGCATACCCTTACCCTCAGGCACACCGTAGTAGCGGCAGGCAATAGCGGCGGCCTGGGGCGGCACCGGCATTCTGTCGGCTACCAGTAACTCCGCCGATTGAGGAAAGCGCGGATCGGCGGATTCTCGCTCATAATCTTTCTGCTGTTTCTTTTCGAAGTCGGCGGTGGTGGTCAGTTCGATGGCGGCCAGCCCTCTGGTTTCAGTCTTTTTGCTTTGCTTCAGGGGGAGTTTGTTGAGATTGAAACCACCGGTGGTCAGGGCTGCTCCTTTCCCGAGACCGATGTAACTCTTGAAGGGGAGCAGGCAGTAGCGTTTTGTTTTGTTGTTGTAGAGACATACTTGCCAGTTGGGAGCTGCTGCCGTCAGACCGCTTATATTCTTACGATCGAAGATCTTGATGCCCTGTGCCGATACGAAAACATTTTGATCGCCCAAGATAGTACTGGTTTGATAGAGATTGAAACCTTCTTTTTCTTTGTCTTGCGCTTGCGGACTTTGTGCTTCCCGACTTTGTGCTTGTGGACCTTGCGCTGCCCGACTTTGAGCTTGCGGACTTTGAGCTTGCGAACCTTGTGCTTGCGCGCCGGCACCGGGCTTGGCCTGTGGTGCCTTGAGGGGAGCTGCCGCCGCGGTGCCGACCAAGAGATTTAGACTGGTCAGCATGAGACCAGTTATGGTTAGACCGGTCAGGGTTGAGGCCTTAAGAGAGAGTTTGCGGTTTGCCTGCGGGAAACATTTTTTCAAGAAGTAAATTCACCTGCCTCTCTGTCTCTTCCGGTTTGCCGCTGTTGTCGATTACCTGCCCGGCCCGTCTGGCTTTTTCACTTTGTGGCAATTGAGCTGCCAGGCGTTTTTCTATTTCCGCCAGGCTTAGTTTATCTCGTTCGCTCAACCTTTGCCTGAGCACGCTCTCTTCCGTAAAGACCGACCAGATTTCGTCGTACTCTTTTTCGAGCTTGGCTTCAAACAATAACGGTACCAGAATGGCGACCATTGGGAAGCGGCTGGATGTGCCTGATTCACTCAGGTCTTTGACGCGTTTGCGGCAATTGAGAATGACGTTGGGATGAATTATGGCTTCCAGCTTGGCACGCTTTTGCGGGTCGGAAAAGACGAGAGCACCCAGGGCTTTGCGATCTACCGGGGGAAGGGCTTCTTTCTGGTTCGACTCTTCGGCGAAAACCGCTACACCGAATTGATCCAGCACGGCTCTCTTGGTGGCCTCATCGCTTGAAAGTAAGTCGTGCACAACTTGGTCGGTATCGATCACGGGGATGCCTTGCGCCGCCAGGATTTTGCCCACCAGCGACTTGCCGGAAGATATAGTTCCGGTTATACCAAGTACTTTGATCTTTGCTGCTGTCATGGCTTTTGTGGCTATAGCATTGGATCGTCTATAGATTGATTTTGGGTTTGCAGCTGAGTCTGGGTCTCATTTCTGACAGCCTCAAGAATCTGTTTGACCCTTTCGATGGTGAGAAGCTTATTGCGAGTTTCTATCTGGGCCCTTACCTCGAAGTTGGTGCCGGCTCCCTTAATTGGTTTGACAGCCAGTATGGCACGCTCGGGCGCTACTTTTTGAACTTGCAGGGATTCCTGCCGGCTTTCTAAAGGCAGCAAGAATAGTATTTGTCTGCCGTCCGGTGCTTCATCGGCGATGGTCAGACCGGCTTCCTGAATGCGCCGTTCCAGGCTCTGTCTGAGGGCAGCCAGGGATGCCGTGACAGTGACCATGGCCGTACGGGCGTCGACTTCGCTGCTTTTGAACAGGGCTGATGCGCGGGCCCGCCAGGCCAGGCTCGCTTTGGCAGGCTGAGCGGCGGTGAAGGGCAGGTTTACCGGGGGCGGAGGCGGCAGGGGCGGTCTAGCCGCCGGCACGATTACGTTGAGGGCCGGTGTGCCCTGGGCCTGACCGAGCGGTGTAAACTCAGTGGGTTGAGGCTCCTGCGGTTCTTCCGTTGCAGGTTGGTTCTGGTAGCCTGTTTGATCAGGCTGCCAGGGCGAGCCGTCCAGGGCGAAAGCGGCAGGTAGAAAGGCCTGTATTCCTGCTGCCATGGTCATGAAGAAAGCCAGGCCGACTTTTGATTTCCTCAAAGAGTGAGGCTGATAGAGGATTGAGCTGTTTGCTTGCTCCGGGCTGTCTTCATTTGATTTTTTATGGGCCATTTTCAAGCTTCTGTCTTGGCTGGGAGATGAGTAGACTGCGAACATGGCGCGGTTGTGCCGGGAATACAATAAAAATACCATAGTTGATTTCCAGGTTATAAGAAAGGCACAGCAGTTTTCACTGCCGGTAGTGGCGTACAGGCAAGGCCTTTGTCTGAATTGAGTCTATAATTAATTCAGGCCTGTGGGGAGATGAATCTTATGCCCTTTTTCCACCTTTGTGGCGCCTCAGCAAATGAGGGGTGGCCGGCATTGTATATGACTGTCGGTCGGGCCTTGCGGTTACTGCCAATCAGTCTGCCTGTGCTCTTGCTTCTTGTGGGCTTGCCCCTGAGCGCCCTGGCTCAGAGCCGGGGAACCGTGGCGGGTGGGGTGCAGGGACAGGAACAAGTGCATGGACAGGGACAGGGCTCTGCCGCCGCGCCTGCACGGACCGGTGGGTCGTTGCCTTTGAAGGGAGATGCTCTCAGCCAGTATCTCGACCGCCAGAAGAAGCGCGAGCAGGAGCGTTATGAGCAGTATTACGGTGGTCTGGCTCGCAATGAGCTTACGGCCGGTCAGGCTAAAGCCCGGCAAATCCGCGAGAGCGCTTCAGCCCGCAACACGGTGCAGTGGTCCCGGGATACCGATCGAACCTATATTCCTCTCCATGAGCGAATACCGGGTTATGTGCCGTCTTCCTTGAAAGAAGGCGGCAGAGCCGGGCACGTGGGCACCGGCAAGATCAAGCCTTATACAGATGGAGTCACGATTTCGCCTGAATTGGAAATGGCCAGGTTGAAAGAAGAGATGGCTGAGGAAAAGGCTGAAGAATACAGGCAAAAGGGCCGGGAAAAGCAGGCTATGGTGGAGCAGGCCATGGCTAATATGAAAAGCCAGATGGTAGACAGTAAAGTGCAGGGTGCGGCAGTATTGAAGCCCAACGGCAGTAGTTTGTATGTTCGGTATTATGGCGCGGAGGGCGAAAAGGCAAAGCCGGCCGCCACAAGTAAACCTTCTTCGCAATCTTCATCTTCCGGACGTCCGTAAACTTATCCCACTGAAGCGCTCATCTACAGCCGGCTGCCATTCTTGCTGCTGGATGAGTTTTTGTTGCAAAAGATCCTGGTTTTGTCAATGTTATTTAGTCGTTGACATTGGCTTACGGCGCCCTTATGATCCCTTTAGTCTCGGTCTCGGACAGAGCTATAAAGTTTTGTCCTACAGCCTCGAGTGAACGGGGTTCCCACTCGAATCTCCAACGTATACCTAAGAACCGGCATCATCCTTTTATAAGGCTTTTGACGGAGTAGGAAACGGCAAGGGGGTAAGGAGGTTCCCCACCTGGTATTTTTCCGGGTCAAAACTCGCGCCAGTCCTTGGCTGAGACCTTACTATAAGAAAATGCGTTTTGCTCTGAAAAATCTTGAAGAGACCAACAGGTTCGGCCGTGAATTGGCTGAAGCAGCAACCGATGGGCTTCTTGTCGCCTTGAAAGGTACCCTGGGTGCCGGCAAGACGGCCCTTGTGAAGGCAGTGGGAGCAGGGCTTGGTGTGGAGGAAGTAATCTCCTCGCCCACCTTCACCATGCTCAATGAGTATCATTCAGGTCGCTTGCCGCTCTACCATCTTGATCTGTACCGGGCTCATGAGACCGGAGAGAAGTTGGATTTGAGCTTTCTGGCCATGGAGTTGGACGAGCTTGATCAGGAGCCTAATTTGATGATGATCGAATGGCCGCAGTACTTCCTGCTAGATGGAGAGGATTTCTTTCAAAGACGCGATCATCTGCTGATTGAGCTCGCGGTAGCCAAGAGGCAAGGGGAAGTTGTCGCAGAGGATGGACTGTTACACGAAGCTAAAGAGAATAATGAGGGATTTATCGGCTCTAGAAATGTCCTTATAAAGGATGGCGGGGAGAATTTTGAAAGCCAGAGAATCGCCACTGTGAAGTCTTTAGGCGAAAGGGCGGAGCTTGTAAGTAGACGTCTTGAAAAGAACCTGGATTGCTTTCTTATAAATTTGTAAGCTTGGGTCGATATTTGCTACCGTGATATACTCGGACCTCAAGAACGTATCTTGACAGGCTTCAACCTGTTCATATCCCTGTATCCATCGCAATCGTATTGAAGAAATGCCCAAATCTCTTGTAATTGTTGAGTCCCCAGCCAAAGCAAAAACCATAAGTAAGATCCTCGGAAAGGACTTCCAGGTGAAGGCATCCGCCGGTCACGTGCGGGATTTGCCCAAAAATAAACTGGGCGTGAATGTGCGGAAGAACTTTGAACCGCAATACGAGATTCTCAAAGACAAAGAGCCCATGGTGGAAGAGCTGAAGGAAGCCGCCTCCGCCGCCGACAAAGTCTACCTGGCGCCCGACCCTGACCGCGAAGGGGAAGCAATTGCCTGGCACTTGTCGGAAATTCTTGATCTGCCCGACAAGAAATTGCACCGCATCGAATTTAACGAAATCACCAAAGATGCCGTATTGGCTGCCATTAAGGCACCGCGCCGCATCGACAAGAAACTGGTGGACGCCCAGCAGGCCCGCCGTCTTCTCGATCGTCTCGTGGGTTACAAAATCAGCCCCTTGCTCTGGCGCAAAGTAAACGGGCGCTCCGCAGGACGTGTACAGTCAGTGGCTGTTCGCCTGATCTGTGAAAGAGAAGCGGAAGTGGAAGGCTTTGTGCCGCAGGAGTACTGGCAGATAAAAGCCGAACTCTCCCGTTCGCGTTCCAAGGCTTTCTTCACGGCACCCCTCTCCAAGTGGCAGGGCAAGCGCGTCATTGCTGCCTCTGAAAAGCCGACCGCCCAGAGCATGGTGGTGGACAGTAAGAAACTAGCCGACGAAATCGTAAAGAAAACCCAGAAGGAAGACTTCAAAGTTTCCACAGTGGGTGAGAAAACCAGCCAGCGTCAACCGCAGGCGCCTTTCATTACCTCTACCTTGCAGCGAGAGGCTTCCACCTTCCTTGGCTTCCCCGTCAAGAAAACCATGCAAGTGGCCCAGAAGCTTTACGAAGGTATCGAACTTGGTGCCGAAGGTCCTACCGGTCTCATTACCTATATGAGAACCGACTCCACTCGTGTGGCGCAACAGGCCCAGGATGAGGCGAAGAAGTTTATTGTCAGTCGTTACGGCAAGCAATACTATCCGGAAAAGCCACGGGTTTATTCACGTAAAGGCAAATCGGTACAGGATGCCCACGAAGCCATTCGACCCACATATCCCGATCGCACTCCCGAATCACTCAGGCAAGAGCTGAAACCTGATGAATACAAGGTTTACAAACTTATCTGGGAAAGATTTATGGCCAGCCAGATGGCTTCCGCTGAAATTCTCACCCGTACCGTTGAAATAACGGCTGGTGATGCTCTTTTCCGTGCTTCGGCCTCCGAGAAAAAATTCCCGGGCTTCACCATAGTTTATGACCGGCTTTCCAAAGACGTTATTGCCGATTCGGCCAGTGAAAAAACCGAAGAGGCGGAGTCTGATGAAGACGAAGAAGCCGGCAACCTGCCTGAGCTGAAGAAAGGTGAAGAACTCAAACTGAAAGAGTTGAAGCCTTCTCAACACTTCACGCAGCCGCCGCCTCGTTACACTGAAGCGAGCATGATCAAGACTCTGGAAGAACTTGGCATCGGTAGACCTTCCACATATACAGCCACCATTTCCACCATTATCGATCGTAAATACGTGGAAAGGCAGCAGAAAGCGCTCTGTCCCACTAAGCTCGGGCAGGCTGTAAACGCCCTTCTTGTAGAGCACTTCGGCAACATTGTCGATGTAGGCTTCACCGCTGAAATGGAAGCCAAGCTTGACCAGGTTGAAGAAGACAAGGTGGACTGGCGCGGCATGCTCAAGGCCTTCCATCAGCCTTTTGCTGAAACCTTGAAAAAAGCGGAAGAGAACATGAACAAGGTTCTCATTCTTTCCGACCAGCTCTGCCCCACTTGTGGACAGGCCATGGCCATTCGCTCTTCCCGTTATGGACAGTTCCTGGGTTGTGTCGGATATCCCGAGTGCACCACCAAAATTGCTCTCACCAAAGACGGCAAGCCGGTACCGGATGATAGACCTTCGGAAGAAGTATGCAACACCTGTAATTCACCCATGGTGATTCACTACGGCAGATATGGCGACTACCTGCTCTGCACGGTGGAGACATGTCAGGAGAAGCGTCCCATCTTGAAGAAAACCGGGGTTGATTGTCCTCGGCCTGGTTGCGGGGGCTTCATCGTTGAGAAGAAA
>FSSH01002793.1_pt2 | contig 10320 bp, 8 predicted proteins | sample 1166101 | NCBI WGS metagenome assembly FSSH01 (sample SAMEA32972668, study PRJEB13176) | freshwater metagenome | biome: Drinking water system; feature: Biomass in drinking water that filtered by 0.45 um membrane; material: drinking water | place: USA | collected 2012-12-20 | depth 0 m | reverse complement strand
TGATCGGCGTATCGACGACGCGGCGGGCGCCGAATTCCTGCAGCAGCCCTTGCGTGATCTTGTAGGCGCCTTGGTATTCGGCGACCTCCTCACCCATCACGAACACGGAATCGTCGGAGCGCATCTCCTCCGCCATGGCGTCGCGGAGAGCCTCGCGTACGCTGATCGTCACCATCTCGGTACCGGAGGGGTATTCCTCCATCACCGGGGCGGGTGCCTTGTTGGTGATGACGGCCGGCGCCGCAGGGGCCCTGGGTGCGTCGTCCGACGTCTTGGACGCGGATGCGGTCTTTTCCGCTTGGCCTTCGGCCTTCATGTCGGGAGTCGGAGCGGGCTGGGGCTCGCCGGCCCCGTTCGGCTTCCTGCCCCCGCCTGAGGCCGCTGCCGACACGTCCTCGCCCTCGCCGGCGATGATGGCGATCGGGGTGTTCACCTTCACCCCTTCCGAGCCTTCTTCGACCAGGATCTTGGCGAGAATCCCTTCGTCGATGGCCTCGACCTCCANNGCCTTGTCGGTCTCGATCTCGGCGAGGACATCGCCGGATTTGACCGAATCCCCCTCCTTCTTCAGCCACTTGGCGAGCTTGCCCTCCTCCATGGTGGGCGAGAGGGCAGGCATCAGAATGTCGGTCGCCATGGGGTGCTCGTCGCTCGGGGTTGGCGGGCGGACTGGAGAAGATCAGGCCCGCGCTTCGAGGAGGATGTCGGTCCAGAGTTCCGACGGATCGGGCTCGGGATCGTGGGTCGCGAACTCGGCTGCGTCGTTGACGATCTCTCGGACCTTCGCGTCGGTCGCCTTGAGCTCGGCCTCGGGCACGCCGTGCGCCTCGATCAGGCGCTTGCGCACCATCTCGATCGGGTCGTGCTCGTCTCGCATCTTGGAGACCTCGTCCTTGGTCCGGTATTTGGCCGGATCGGACATCGAATGGCCGCGATAGCGGTAGGTCTGCATCTCGAGGATGTAGGGTCCCTCCCCCGAACGGGCGTGCTCGATGGCGCGGTTCGCCGCCTCGCGCACGGTGCGCACGTCCATGCCGTCGACCTGCTCGCCGGGAATGCCGAACGAGATGCCGCGCTTGGAGAAATCGGTCTGTGCCGAGGCGCGGGCCACCGATGTGCCCATGGCGTAGCGGTTGTTCTCGATGACGTAGACGACCGGCAGCTTCCAGAGCTGGGCCATGTTGAAGCTCTCGTAGACCTGGCCCTGGTTGGCGGCACCGTCGCCCATATAGGTCAGGCTGACCTTGCCGTTCTTGCGATAGGCGTCGGCGAAGCCGAGGCCGGTGCCGAGCGACACCTGCGCTCCGACGATGCCGTGGCCGCCGAAGAACTGCTTTTCACGGCTGAACATGTGCATCGAGCCGCCCTTGCCGCGGCTGTAGCCCCCGCGCCGTCCGGTGAGCTCGGCCATGACGCCCTTGGCATCCATGCCGCAGGCCAGCATATGGCCGTGATCACGGTATCCAGTGATCACCTGATCGCCCTCGACCGAGGCCATCTGCATGCCGATGACGACGGCCTCCTGGCCGATATAGAGGTGGCAGAAGCCGCCGATCAGCCCCATTCCGTAGAGCTGGCCCGCCTTCTCCTCGAAGCGGCGGATCAGCAGCATCTCGTGATAGGCGTGAAGGTCCTCGTCCTTGGTGAACTGGGGCGTGTTTGGCGCCGGCGCATGATCGGGAGCGCTCTCGCGGGCGGCCTTTCCGGCTTCGGCTTTGGCGTGACCCGCTTCGTTCGCGGCATCCATCGGCGACCTCCCGTGACCTGATCTTGCCCGCCGAAGTCTTACGGCAGGGTCGGCCGGAAAGCGAGGGTGAGTGCAGGCGGGAGGATAGCAACGGCGGGATCTGTCACCCGTCTTGGCCGCTGCGCCGTCAGGGGTCGATGATCACCACGTCGTTGGCGTGGACTCGGCCGAGGACGACGCGGGCACGCTCTTCGAGGAGGTCGCGATCGATCTGGTCCGAGCGCAGGAGCGCGACACGATGCTCCCAGATCGCGCGGTCCGCCTTCACCGCGGCAAGCTCCTGGTTGAGGCCGTAGGCCTGGATCTTGAGGGCGCGCTTGGCGATGAGGCCGCGGTTGCCGCCCTCGGCTTGCTGTATGAAATAGCCGACGACGAGGGCCGACACGGCGTAGAGGCCGAGCGGCATCAGGACGGAACGGACGCGGCGACGGACAACCATGTGCATGAGCATCGGCGCACAGGGTTAAGGAAGTCCTGACGGCCAGCTTTTCACCAGCGACAGGAACGGCCAGGATGATGCGCTTCGACCTTGTCGATCTCAGCCTGTTCCGCCACGTGGTGGAGGCGGGCTCGATCACCCATGGGGCGGCGCGGGCAAACCTCGCCCTCGCCGCCGCCTCGGCGCGGGTGCGCGGCATGGAGGAGACGCTCGGAGCCGCCCTTCTCACGCGCAGCCGCCAAGGGGTCGCCTTGACGCCGGCGGGGCGCACCTTGGTGGCCCATGCCCGCGCCGTTCTCGACCGGGTCGAGCGCATGCAGGGCGAACTCGCGGCTTACGCGGGCGGCACCGTCGGCCAGATCCGCCTCCTGTCGAACACCAATGCGCTGACCGAATTCCTGCCCGAGGTGCTCAGTGCCTACCTCGCCAGCCATCCCGGCGTCAGCGTCGACATCGAGGAGCGGACTTCGGACGAGATCGTCGGGCTGGTGGCGGAAGGGACCGCCGATCTCGGCATCGTGGCGGGCACCGTCGATACCGGCAGCCTGCAGACCTATCCGTTCCGGCAGGATCGCTTCGTCGTCGTGGTCGCTTCCGGCCACGCCCTCGACGGGCGCGGCGAGGTCGGCTTCGCCGAGGTGTTGGAACACGACATCGTCGGGCTCGACAGAGCCAGCGCGCTCACGCGCTTCCTTGCCGACAAGGCCGCCCGCATCGACGGAAGGACCATGCGGCTGCGGGTCCAGTTGCGCAGCTTCGATGCCGTCTGCCGTCTCGTCGAATGCGGCGTCGGCGTCGGCATCGTCCCCGAGACCACGGCGCGACGGGCGATCCGCAGCATGGGAATCGGCCTCGTGCCCCTGACCGATCCGTGGGCATTGCGCGACCTGACCCTGTGCCTTCGCGCCCTTGACGCCCTTCCGGCCTTCGCGCGGGATTTTGTGGCGCAACTCCGGGCGCCTGCAGGTTTCGATCGCCAGATCCCGAACGGGGGGCTCCCATCCGGGGCCAGGCTTGGCTAGAACGAAGTCGGCCGGAGCCACACGGCATCGGCCCAAGACGCGGCAGGTCGGGCGGCGACCCGTCGGAATAGGTCAGGGAGTCAGCGGCACCATGCGCGAACCGCCGCGATCAGAGCCTGAAGCGACCCTCATCGATGCAGACGTGCATGTGGAAAGCTTCCGGCAGGCGCGCGAGGCGCGGCGGCTCGAACTCGTCGAGGATTATGTCGAGCTCATCGCCGACCTGATCGGCGACGGCGGCGAAGCGCGCCAGGTCGACATCGCCGCCCGCCTCGGCGTCGCCCAGCCGACGGTGGCCAAGATGCTCAAGCGTCTTGCCGAGGACGGCCTGGTGCAGCAGCGCCCCTATCGCGGCGTCTTCCTCACCGCGGCCGGCCAGACCCTGGCGACCCAGAGCCGCGAGCGCCACCGCATCGTCGAGCACTTCCTCTGCGCCCTCGGCGTCAGCGCCGAGACCGCCCGCCGCGACGCCGAAGGCATCGAGCACCATGTCAGCGCTGAAACGCTGGAGGCATTCCGGCGGTTTTCGGAAGGGCGCAGCTAGCGCGGACAAGCAGACACCCTCCTATGCGGTGGCGGCTTCCGGCTCGGCCTCAACGGCCTCCGGCATCGCTTCGCCTTCGGGGATGACGTCGACCTCGACGCGTAGCTTCTGCGAGCCCGACGAGGAGACCATGCCGTCGATCGGCGCGACGTCGGTGTAGTCGCGGCCCTGCGCCACGAGGATATGGTCGTCGCGGACTCCGATGCCGTTGGTGGGGTCGAGGCCGATCCAGCCATCCCCACACCACACCGAGACCCAGGCATGGCTCGCATCGGCTCCGCGAAGGCGCGGACGGCCCGGCGGCGGGAGGGTGCGCAGATAGCCGCTGACATAGGCAGCCGGCATCCCGAGGCCCCTGAGGCCTGCGATCATGATGTGGGCGAAGTCCTGGCAGACCCCGGCACGCTGCGCGAAGGCCTCTGCCAGGGGCGTCTGCACCGTGGTGGCCTTGGAATCGAATGTGAAGTCGGCGCGGATGCGCCCCATCAGGTCGAAGGCGGCGCCGTAGGCGCTGCGGCCCGGCGCGAAGCTCGCGCGGGCGTAATCGGTCACGGCCGGGACGAGGGGGACGCGAAGGCTCGGAAACAGGTAGTGGATCGGCGCGTCGGCCCCGAGGGAGCGGGAGGTCAGCGCTCTGAGCCGGACCTCCTCCCAGCTCTGGCCGGATTCAGGCTCCGGCAGCGGCCGCCGCTCCACCGCCACGCGCGAGAGCGCCTCGACCCGCAACTCGCTGTGGACCGCGTCGATGGTGACGGCTTCGATCTCCAATCCGAAGTAATCGCGCCTCACCACGCGGGTGCGTGGGTTCGGCGAGATCGTCAGGGTGCTCTCGATCACCCGCTGGCCATCGCCCTCCTGCGGCCGAAGGCGGAGGGCGCAACGGGCGAAGCGAACCGGCTTGCCGTAGCGATAGCGAGTGAGATGGCGCAGCGTGTAGATCACGCGAGCCCCATCAGTTTCTCGGGCCGCAGGGCATGGGGGCCGTTCGGGAAGTAGCGGCCGGCGATGGCATCGGCCAGCGTCTCGAACGAGGCTTCCAGCCGGGCGAGCGAGGCGCTGTCGAAATCGGCCGCCTCGCCGGTGGAGAACTCGGCCCGCAACTGCAGGGCGAGGCGGCGATGCGGCTCGGGCAGGCCGTCGGCGCGGAGGGCCGGCAAGTCGTCGAGGTGCCGCGTGATCGCCTCGATCTGGAAGGCCACCGAGCGAGGGTTGAAGGCGTCGAGCAGAACCATGTCTCGCACCGGGTCGAGGGCGACACCGTGCATGTAGCGCGCGCCGTAGGTGATGTGCGAATCGCAGAGCGACAGCATCACGGCGAGATCCTCGGCCCCCGCCTCGTCGCCGGCAAAGCGCAGGGCCAGGGCACAGGTATTGATCGCCCGCTCGATGCGCCGGCCGAGGTCGACGAAGTGCCAGCCGGCGGTGCGGTTCATGTTCTCCTGCGCCAGGCCCGACAGGGCGGCGACATGGCTGAGTGCCCGTTCCGCCAGCCCGAGGAGCTGGGCTTCGGCGCGCGCCTCGCCGTCGCCGTGGTCGAGGGCATCGCGCAGGTCCGTGAGCACACGCCAAGCCTCGCTCGAGAGCCGTTCGCGCAAGGAGGCGGCGTTCGCCTGGGCCGAGAGCCCGTGCGAGAGCGCCGAGCCGTGGACATCGCGCCCGCACAGGGCTTCGCGGGCAAGATAGGCGGTAGGCAGGTCCGGCGCGCTGATCGCGCCCCACTCGTCGAGGATGGCGCGGATGCGAAGCGCCGTCGGCGCCTTCGCGTCGCCGGCGAGGTCGGCGACCACCGCGTCGCCGACGCTGCCGAGATGCGCGACGACGAGGCGGATGACGATCTCGGCGCGCTCGACGTAGCGGCCGAACCAGAACAGGTTGTCGGCGGCCCGCGACGGCAGGTGGCCGGCGATGCGGCGCACGCGGGGCGCGCCCTGCTGGATCAGCGAGACCGGCTCGACCGGCCTGTCCGACAGGATCCAGACATCTGCCGCCTTGATCCCGGCCCGCATCTCGATCGGTTCGACGTCGGGCCGCTCCGACATCCGGCAGAAGCCGCCGGGCATGACCCGCCAGCCGTCGGGCGTCGCCGCCGCGAAGACCCGGAGCACGAAGGGCCGCGGCACGAGGCGAAGGGTGCCGCTGCCCCGCTCCCAGCCGGGCGTCGTCGAGAGCGGTGCAGCTTCCTCGGCGACATAGTCGAAGGGCCGGTCGCGCAGGGCCGCCACCAGCCGCTCCTGTTCGGCGCCCAGCGCATGGGGACCGAGGATCGCATCGCGGGTCATGCCCTTGCCCGGCGTCGCCACCGGCCGCAGCGTCAGCTCGTCGAGCCTGTCGCGGACATGAGCGAGGGAATCGGGGTCGCCGCACCACCAGGAGCGCGAGCCCTGGAGAGCCAGGTCCTCCCCGAGGACCCGGCGTGCGATGCCCGGCAGGTAGGGGGCGAGCGCGCCGGATTCGAGAATCCCCGACCCCGGCATGTTGCCGACGACGAGGCTGCCCGCGCGCAGGGCCTCGATCAGGCCGGGGACGCCGAGGCGCGAGGCGGGATTGAGCTCGATCGGGTCCATGAAATCGGAATCGATCCGGCGCCAGAGCACGTCGGCCCGCTTGAGTCCTGAGACCGTGCGCACGTGCAGGACGCCGTCCTGGGTAACCAGGTCGTCGCCCTCCACGAGGAGCAGGCCGAGATAGCGCGCCAGCGCCGCCTGCTCGACATAGGTCGAACTCATCGGTCCCGATGTCAGGAGGCAGATGCGTGGGTCGCTGCGCTGCGCGCCGACGACGAGGCCCTCGCGGAAGGCCTGGAAGAAGTTCGCCAACCGCTCGACGTGGAGATCGGTGTAGAGATCCGGAAACGCGCGGCTGAGGACGAGGCGATTCTCCAGGGCGTAGCCCGGACCCGAAGGCGACTGCGTCCGGTCTGCGAGCACGCGCCAGCACCCGTCCGGTCCCCGCCCGATATCGGCGGCGTAGAGCTTGAGCCAGCGGCCGCCCGGCGGCGATACGCCGTGCAGCGGTCGCAGGAATTCCGGGCTTCCGGCCACCGCTGCGGCGGGAAGCAGTCCCTCGGCGACGAGGCTCCCTGCCCCGTAGATGTCGGAGAGGATCCATTCCATCAGCCCTGCGCGCTGGACGATGCCCTCGCTCAAAGCCCGCCACTCCGCCTCCTCGATGACGAGGGGCATCGAGCCGAGGGGCCAGGCATGGTCGCGCTTGTCGCCGTAGATCCGGTACGAGATGCCGGCATCGCGGATATGGCGCTCGGCCGAAGCGAAGCGCGCGGCGATCTCGGATTCGCCCATGGCGCCGAGGCGGCCGAGGACGCGCGGCCACGCACCCTTCGCGTGTCCATTGGCATCCATGAACTCGTCGGGCACGCCGGGCTGCGGTCGATAGCCCGCGGTCCAGCGCGCGATACGTTCCGCAGCCACTTGTCCGACCGGATCGCTCATGTCGGCGCCGGAACCCGCATGTCGAGGGTCATGGGGAATTCGCGGCTGATCTCCTCTTGCGGCATCGCCACCTTGCCGGGGGTGTGGCCGTGGGCCTCGAAGCGGGCGAGGCGGCGTCCTTCCGCCTCGTAGGTGTTGACCGGGAAGGTCTCGTAATTGCGGCCGCCCGGATGGCTGACATGATAGCGGCAGCCGCCGAGGGAGCGCCCGCTCCACGAATCGAGGATGTCGATGGTCAGCGGCGCATGCGGCGGGATCGTGGGATGCATCGAGGAGGCCGGCTGCCAGGCCTTGAAGCGCAGGCCCGCCACCGCCTCGCCCGAGACCCCCGTGGAGGTCATCGGCAAGCGCCGACCGTTACAGGCAATGACGTGGCGACCCGGCACGAAACCGGTCGCCTTCACCTGGAGTCGCTCGACCGATGAATCGACGTAGCGCACCGTGCCGCCGATTGCCCCCTCCTCCCCGAGAACGTGCCAGGGCTCCAATGCCTGGCGCAATTCGAGACTCACCCCGTCCTGCTCGATGCTGCCGAAGACGGGGAATCGGAACTCGTACTGCGCCTGGAAGGCCGCCGCATCGAAGTCGTAGCCGGCCGTGCGCAGATCGCCGAGGACACCGAGGAAATCGGTCCAGAGGAAGTGGGGCAACATGAAGCGGTCGTGCAGGCCGGTGCCCCAGCGGACGCATCTACCGTCCTGCGGCTCCCGCCAGAGCCACGCCACGATGGCGCGCAGGAGGAGCTGCTGCGCGAGACTCATGCGCGGGTCCGGCGGCATCTCGAAACCACGGAACTCGAGGAGCCCTAGGCGGCCCGTCGGCCCGTCCGGCGAGTAGAGCTTGTCGATGCAGATTTCGGAACGGTGGGTGTTGCCCGTGACGTCGACGAGGATGTTGCGGAAGATCCGGTCGACGAGCCAGCGCGGGATATTGGGCTCGTCGGGTTTCGGCACCTGGGCGAGGGCGATCTCGAGCTCGTAGAGCCCGTCATGCCGCGCCTCGTCCATGCGCGGCGCCTGGCTCGTCGGGCCGATATAGAGGCCGGAGAACAGGTAGGAGAGGCTCGGATGGCGCTGCCAGTACAGCACCAGGCTCTTCAGCAAATCGGGCCGGCGCAGAAACGGAGAATCGTCCGGTGTCGCACCGCCGAGGACGACGTGATTGCCGCCGCCCGTGCCGGTATGACGCCCGTCGATCATGAACTTCTGGGCGCCGAGCCGGATCTGCCGGGCATCCTCGTAGAGCTCGCTCGTGATGGTGACGGCCTCGCGCCAGCTCGAGGCGGGATGGACGTTGACCTCGATCACCCCAGGGTCCGGGGTCACCTTGATGACGCCGATGCGCGGGTCGTAGGGCGGCTCGTAGCCCTCGATGTGCAGCGGCAGCTTCAGCTTCGTGGCCACGGTCTCGAGATGGCCGAGGAGTTCGAGGTACTCCTCCGCCCGCTGCAACGGCGGCATGAACACGTGCAGCACCCCATCGCGCGGCTCGATCGCCAACGCGGTTCGGACGGCGACGCCGGTCACGCCCGATCCGTTGACGGTTTTCTCGCCGGGATGGCCCTCTGGCAGCGCACCGCGCCGCTCCAGCGGGTCCTGAGGCTGGTAATAGGGATAGTGCTCGGGCGGCACGTGGGGGAGCGAGGAGAGCGGCAGGCGGTAGCCCGCCGGGGAATCGCCGGGAGTCAGGAAGGCGTGGCCCCGGCGGAACTCCCAGGGCTCCGAGATCCATTGCCGGACCTCGTCGTCGCCCTTGCCGATGGGAAGGCTCGCCAATGGCAGCGCGTAGCCGGTGGGTTCCCCAAGGCCACGGGCAAAGACTCGGGCGATTCGGGTATTGGTCTCGGGGTTGGGCAGCTTGGCATCGGCGGTCGTGACGTTGACCGGCAACTCGTCCTTCTTGTCCTCCCAATAGACCGGATCCTCATAGGCCGGCAGGACATAGGCCGAGAGCCCGAGGGTCGAGGCGAGGCCGTCGATGAGGGCCTTCGCCTGGTCGATCGTCGCCTCGCCTGGTCCGGTCTCCGAGGCGATGAGATCGGGGTTTCGCCAGATGGGCTTGCCGTCCTTGCGCCAGAACAGGGCAAAGGCCCAGCGCGGCAGGCTCTCGCCCGGATACCACTTGCCCTGGCCGTAATGGAGCATCCCGCCGGGCGCGAACCGGGTACGCAGGCGACGAATGAGCTTGTCCGCGAGGCCGCGCTTCGTCGGACCGACGGCCGAGGCGTTCCACTCGGGCGACTCGAAATCATCGATCGAGACGAAGGTTGGCTCGCCACCCATGGTAAGGCGGACGTCCTGCTCGGCGAGGTCAGCGTCGATGCGCTCGCCGAGTGCGTCCATCGCCGTCCAGACGTCGTCCGAAAACGGCTTGGTGATGCGCGGCGCCTCGGCCACGCGGGTCACCGTCATCTCGAAGCCGAACTCGACCTTGGCCGGTTCGGCGAGGCCCGAGATCGGCGCTGCGGAGCGATAATGCGGCGTTGCTGCCAACGGAATGTGGCCTTCGCCGCAGAGAAGCCCCGAGGTGGCGTCGAGGCCGATCCAGCCCGCGCCCGGTAGGTAGACCTCGGCCCAGGCGTGAAGGTCGGTGAAGTCCGTGGTGGTGCCGGCCGGGCCGTCGACGGCGGTGGTGTCCGGGATGAGCTGGATCAGGTAGCCCGACACGAACCGCGCCGCGAGTCCGATCCGCCGCAGCACCTGCACCAGGAGCCAGGCGGAGTCGCGGCAGGAGCCGCTCTTGAGGGTCAGGGTCTCGGCCGGGCTCTGGACGCCCGGTTCCATCCTGACGCCGTAGGCGACCTCGGAGGCGATCTGCGCGTTGAGCGCCACGAGGAACAGCACCGTGTTCGGCTCGCTCGGCAGCCGCTCCAGGAAGGCGTCGATCTCCGGCCCTGTGGCGTCGTCGGTGGCGAGATAGGGCTTGAGCTCGGCGGTGAGTTCCGGGTCGTAGTCGAACGGCCGGGCCTGTGCGTAATCCTCGACGAAGAAGTCGAACGGGTTGATCACAGCCATGTCGGCGGTGATGTCGACCTCGATCTTCAGTTCCTTGGCCTTCTCAGGGAAGACGAGGCGGGCGAGCCAGTTGCCGTTCGGGTCCTGCTGCCAGTTGATGAAGTG
>FSSH01003838.1_pt3 | contig 10327 bp, 7 predicted proteins | sample 1166101 | NCBI WGS metagenome assembly FSSH01 (sample SAMEA32972668, study PRJEB13176) | freshwater metagenome | biome: Drinking water system; feature: Biomass in drinking water that filtered by 0.45 um membrane; material: drinking water | place: USA | collected 2012-12-20 | depth 0 m | reverse complement strand
AAAGCCTGGAAGTATCAGGCATGTTGATTGTGGACAAGCCCATGTCCGTAGAGATAGAGACTAAAAATGGAAGTTTTCAGCTGATCGGCTTACCGCACATAACCAGGCACAATCTGGCCAGCCTGGAAAAGTACAAGGATGCCTCGGCGCAGGAAATAGATCGCATGCTGGCCGAGCATGTACAAAGCCTTCTAAGGGGCTACTACGCCAAACTTGATTTAAGCAAACCCTGCCTGATTACGGCCCACATGAGCACCGACTCGGCTCTGGCCGGCATTGAAGAAGAGTTACTGGTAGGCTACACCATGACCTTCCCTACTGAAATGTTCGTCTATGAAGGTGTCGACTACGTGGCCCTCGGTCACATACACAAGTACCAGGTTTTGCGTAAGCAAGACCCGGCCATAGTTTACGCCGGCTCGCTGGAGCGCGTTGATTTTGGCGAGGAGAAGGAAGATAAGGGCTTCGTGCATGTGAAACTCTTGAGAGGCAAGACGAGCTTCGAATTTCACTCCATCGAACCGCGCCCGTTCATCACTGTAGAAGTGGATCTTGTCAAAGAGGCAGAGAAAACCCCGGCAGTCAAAGCCGAGAACGGACAGGCGGACTTTGAAGGCCGCGACAATCTCACTGACATACTGATCAACGCCCTGCGCAAAAAAATTCTGCCCGGCTGCGTTCTTAGACTGCGCTATCGGGTACTGCAGGAAGATCTGCAAAAGATAAATGAGGAAAGGGTGCGTGAAGCCTGCCAGGAAGCACTCTCTTTCAAGATTCAAACCGAAGTGGTGGCAGACCACGGCAGAAGCCGTATTCCTCAGCTTACGGAAGCCTCGGTTCTTTCTCCTCTAAAAGCCCTGGAGACCTACTTGACGGAAGTAGCACCGGACAAAAAGGAGCGACTCTTACTGCGCACTCAGGACATGATGGCCAAACTCTCGGACAGCAAAAAATTGGAATAGAAGCTATGGAAGCCCGTTCCCATCGGCGTCCAAAAGACCTTCTTGCAGAAGAAAGGCGGCTGTCCTTTCTCCAACCCAGCGGTGCATGGGTTGAGTAAAGTGCCCACCGGCTGAGAAATTGGTGCCATCATCGGTGGTGCAACCCACAAAACTTCGGTAATCCCTATCAAGATTGAGCAAAGGCACATTCAACTTTAAAGCGGTCTTCTCCAAGAGTGCCGTCTCGGTTGGGCTATGGGTCAACTCGTGCATGCCCGGACGGATCATGGGAGTGCGCAGAAACATAAACCTGGCCCCGTCAGCCCTGCAGTCGCGAGCGAATGCAGCCAACTGCGCCTCCATCATGTACCAGTAACAATTAGCATAATTCTTTCGGGTTTCATCGGTAGGTAAGGTGAATGAGGCAACCGGTGCCGCAGCAGCACCACCATTGAAGAACGAAACGGCCGGCTTTACTGTTTCACTAAAAGAGGCCCAGTTCTCTCGCATCAGACCAATCACACCCCAGATACGACTGTACTCCCGCAGCCAGTCGGTGGCGAGCATGCGCTTACCTTCCCGGGACAGGTAATAATTACGCACGCAGGTATCGTCGTACTTGATATGACCTTCGTAATCGGCGAAATAGACAGGGCGAACGAAGAGCAAATTGGTTGTGTTGACCGGCAAAAGCTTGCCAATTTCTTCTACGCGAAAGGTCTGAATGACCAGATCAGGCTTAAACTTCCGGCCAAGGGTCTGGTAGCGCAAGTAATCTTGCGCCACCGAATAGTTGGAAACACCGAAGTTGAGCACTTCCACCGGACGCCCGGTTTCTTTGCGCAAGCGCGCCTCAATCACACTGATGAAATTGGAGTCTCGGGGCACGTGCAGAGCTTCGACATAGGAATCACCGAAGACGGCCACACGATAAACGCCAGGAGCCTTAGCCATCGGCACTTCATCGTTCTGCATGCCGAAGGAGTTCAGTTTAAAGCAGCCGAAGCCCTCCTTGCGTTGCGTAATGCGCTTATTGGCAAAGAGCTTGTATCCAACCTGGCGGTCAGGTCGGGTATGTTCGCTATCACCGACACGAGCAAAGTAGAAGAAAGCCTCCAGAAGAAAGACCGTAAGAGTAAGATACAAAACCGTTTGCCAGACGAGAAAAGCGATGCGCAAGACAGGCGCCGTCTTCCGCTCTGACTGTGGAGCAATCGCGGCGGCTGACTCTTTACTGATAAGCTCGGTATTTGCCGGCATAACTTACTCTAAAACGCGAAGTAAATGAATGGGGAAGCCTGGCTGGGAGCTAAACCAGTCGCCATAACGAAGACAGCCAGGTAAATAACCACACGCGCCGGCCAGAGCGGTGCCATGGTCTCTTTCACCAGTACCGGCAACTTGGAAGCAATTTCATCACGGCGATCCCAGACCAGGCGGTAGATACAGTAGGCAACCACAGCGGCCAGGATCGGATAACGCTCCAGATCGAGCGCCAACCAGGTGGAAACCGAATGCGGTGCAAACATAGCAGCAAGCACATTGAATGCCTGCCCTAGATTCTCAGCTCTAAAGAACACCCAGGCCACAAGAACAAAGAAAAATGTGGACAGCATGCTCACGGCCTTGCCAGGCAGGCTGGCGTGAAAGCCTTTCAAAGCGCCGGATATGGGACCGGCCGAAACACTTAGCAAATGCTCGTAAGTGTGACAAACAATCAGCCCTAAGCCGTGAAAGGCACCCCAGACAACAAAATGCCAGGATGCGCCGTGCCAGAGACCACCAAGGAGCATGGTCAGGAAGAGGTTGGTATAACGCCGGGGCATACTGCATTTACTACCTCCCAGGGGGATATAGAGATAGTCCCGCAACCAGGACGAAAGCGAGATATGCCAACGCTTCCAGAAATCAGAGAGACTCCTGGCGATATAAGGATAATTGAAGTTGTCCGGCAGATCGTAACCCATCATCAAAGCCGAACCACGACCCATGTCCGTATAGCCGGAGAAGTCGCAGTATATCTGTAGAGCAAAAGCAAGAGAGGCGATCCAGCTTTCGGCAAAACCAAGACTGGCCGAGTGAGAAAAGCCCTGAGCAACAATAGGGGAGAGGTTATCGGCCAGGGCTACTTTCTTAAACAAGCCCTGCAAAATAAGGCAAAGTCCCATTTCAAGGTTGCGACTGGAAAATACTCTTGCCGCCTCCAGTTGTTTGACAAAGTCTTGATAGCGCTTGATCGGACCGGCTATCTGGGAAGGAAAGAAAGCAGCGAAGAGAGAGAAATGAATAAAATTGCCGATGGTCTTGGAGCCTTTGTATACATCGACGATATAGTGAATAAACTCGAAGACAAAGAAGGAAATTCCCAGAGGCAAAAGCACATGTTGCAGGGGGAAGCTCATGGTTTGAACATTCAGATGCAACCAGGGAGCGGCAAGCCCCACAGCCTTATTCCAACTGGCGATGGCGAAATCGGTGTATTTGAAGTAGCTCAAGGTAGCCAGGTTAATAACAATGCCCAGCCAGAGCCAGGCGCGGGCGGCTCGCCGCGCCACAGCAGCAGATTTCGGAGACTGCCCTTCTGAAAGCTGAGCCTCACTTTTCGTGCGGGCGGAATAAATTGCCATGCCCAGGAAGTAATTCACTAAAGTGAGCACGAACAAGAGCAGTCCATAGACTGGGATCCAGCTCATATAGAAGTAATAGCTGGCTAAGAGCAACAAAGCCCCGCGAAAGCGATGAGGCAAGAGCCAGAACAAAAGTAAAACGGGAGGCAGAAAAAGCAGGTATGAAATGCTGCTGAATAACATAGACTCGCTTCCGCTCGGTGCGCCTTGATTATGTGTGTCAGTTCAAATTGGTTTAAATAGTAGCAGCGCCCCTTCAGCAATACCTTGACAAATGCTCATGTGTTTTTCTTATATATGTAACTTCTCTAAGAGACCTCAAATAAAATCGTGCTAGCATCAGCCGGTTACTGACAACATAAAGCGATGAAGGAAAGTAATAACCTGCTTCTAAAATCCGAGACCAAGGACAAAGTACTTGCAGAGCCGACGCCGGCGCAGTCGGCCGGAGTGTTTCGCCCCTGGTCCAGCGTCACTTTCCTGCTAATCATATTCCTTTCATTTCTATACGCCTGGGTCTATACCAGCTTCCCCTGGCGCCAGCTAGCAGCCATGGACAGTTCCGATTGGATAGTGGAGCGTGCCGCACAGGCACCGGAGTATATCTTTTCGAACAGCCCCGCCCAGGACCTGCTAATTCTGGGCAGTTCTCTCATTTTGGCACCGGCCGAACGCCTCAATGATATGGAGGAGCCCAAGCCGGGCTCCCTCGAAAAAACAGGTTCAGCGCCCCGCGCTACTATCTACCAGAAGGCAATCAGGCGCCTGAACGGACGCAACCATACCATCAAAATTCTGGCAGTGCCAGGGGCCATGGCCAGCGACCAGTTGAAGGTGGTCGAGTATCTGCTGGACGAAAATAAGCAGCCCGGACTGCTTATCTTCACTTACGCACCGCGGGACTTCATGGCTAACGATGTAGGGGATAATCCGGACTATACGCCCACGGGAAGAGTCTTTCACTTCTCCAATCTGGAGCACAATTTCTTACCCAGAAGCTTGAGCCCCGACAAGATAGAAGATTGTTTCAAAGCCCACGGCAATTTCATAGACTCCGTCAGGCGCTGGAAATTACGCCAATTGAAAGAACTCGCCTGCAAGCTTACAAGTCACCCCGAAACACTCTTTCACGCCGCCTATAAAGCCGAACAAAAGGGCAAAGACACCGCACCGGCTGAAGCGAAACCTGAGCCGGCAGCGCAAGTGCCGCCGGCGCCGCAGCTCTCCACAAATGCAAATGTACCGCCCAGGACCACGACGGTGGGGCAAACTCCGTCTGCAGCGCCTGTGACCCAGGACAAAGCCCTCCTCCAGGTCGATCTCGACCTCTACAAATCTCGCTACCAACCCATCAATCACAAGCGTATCAAGCAGCAGCTGTCTTACATGGAAGAGATGCTAAGCCGGCTCCAGGAAGCCAAAGTGCCTGTCATTTTGCTTGGCATGCCCATCAGCAAAGAAAATCAAGACATTATCGGGCAAGAGGAATACCGCCGTCTCAGACGCATGATTGCCGCAGCCGGCACCAGATATGGAGCGGAAGTAATCGATCTGAACGAGGGACCGGAGACTTTTTCCCTCGATAAAGATTTTACTGATTCGGTGCACTTGAACCAGGTCGGCGCCGGTCGATTTGTTAATATAGCTAGCATTCTCGTTACCCGGAGCAAGGCATATCAAAAGGCTTTCCAAATCAATAGCAGCACCGGCGACGCGGCACATTAGGGCTGGAATAAACCCAGCCGGATTCCTGGTTCCCGCTCTATTTTCGCTGGCAGCCTTACTTTGCGGTTTGGCCCTGAGCGGCTGCGAAACATATAACGATCTTGAGGGAAACGGCGTCACAGTTGAAGGCACCATCCCCCTTTCGGCAGTCAATCTCGGCACCCGCGAATCAGCCCTGAAAGAAGCCCGAATCACCTTCACACAAGATCTCAGCGCTTCTGCCAATGCCGGCGGCAAAAGCCAGTTTTTGAGCCGCGAAAAAACAGCCGGCGGCGGTCAATACGTGGTGCAATGCAAAAATGGCAATCCGTTCCGCATCGAAGTCATTTACCAAAGCGCCCCCGTACCGAAGGAAGCAGCCCTGGCTCTGGCCAGGGGACTTTTGCCGAAGGATGCGCCGCCGCAGTCACGAGTAGACGACGATAGTGTCAGGCAACACCTGCCCGAGCCCAGAGAGACGTACTTTTTCGGGGAAGATTATATCTTCGAACTTTTCTGCGCCGACAAGAACGGCGAGACCGTCAAAAGCATATCCGCTACCAATTTGCAGTTGCTCAAGCAAGCCATAGAAGACGCCAAAGCCGACCAGGTAGCCCGGCGCCCCCTGGTGGAAAACGCCCTCAAGCGTGAGGAATTGCTAAAGAAAGCGCCCTGAGAGCGCAATTATTGTCCTCTCATGAGCTCGCAGGAAGTCTGTGCTACCATCTTGGCATCAATAGCACTGGACCGTTTCGGCGTACATCAAACAAGAAACGAAGAATCAAAGCGAGAGCATGGCGACAAGTCTTGAAGAAAAAGCGCAAGAGCAGGCGCTTCGCATAAACAACAATGCTGGTGGCGCCGTTCCCGGCGCGATTCCAGGATACGCAAGCAACAAACCGGTGGAAATGGCCGCCAATGGTCCGGCAGTGCTCTGGCAGAACCGCAATATCCTCATGCTTATGGTCAAAAGAGACAGCATGGGCAAGTACAAAGGCTCCCTGCTAGGCGCCCTATGGCCCCTGGTCAATCCAATCGGACACCTGCTCCTCTATACCTTCCTGTTCTGCATTATCCTCAACGTTCAATTTGGAAAAACCGGCGGAGTCGGTAATTTCGCACTTTACCTGATGTCGGGTCTTCTGCCCTGGGGCGCATTCTCGGAAGCACTCTCCCGCTCATCCACGATTATTCTTGAATACCCCAACCTTGTGAAACGGGTGGTCTTTCCTCTGCCCATTTTGCCCCTGGTTACCGTTCTTTCGCCGCTGGTAACGGAAGCGATGGCCTTCAGCATGCTGCTCGTGGCTATCCTGATCAGCACACAGAAGTTCCATGCCACGGTTGCTTATTTGCCACTGATTGCCTTTTCACAAGTTTTGTTGACTGCAGGCATAGCCTGGATTCTGGCCAGCCTGGGCGTCTATATCCGTGACATCAAACACATGATGGCGCTTTTGCTTTCAGCATGGATGTATGCCACTCCCATCGTTTATCCAGCCTCAAGATTGCCTCAGGAGTTTCAATTCCTACTCTGGATCAACCCCATGGCCGGTATAGTCATGGACTACAGACGAGTGGTTCTGGAAGGGCTACCGCCGGACTGGTCTCACTATGCCAGTTACACGACTCTAGCTGTCATCGTGGCTATTCTTGGATTCAAATTCTTTGATAAAACCAAGAAGAGCTTCGCCGACGTAATGTAGAGGTACAGCACTTAAGACCGGCAAAGTTGTATTATCAATCGAGTAAAGAAGTGAAGCTGGAAGCGCTATAACAAAAGCATCCAGACAGGCACAGAGGCATATAAACTGCCTATCCAACTAGGAAATCCCAGGCAAACTGATGGCGGAGAGCTGTTATTAATGAGTGGAAATCAGGGCGAGAAGAAAAAACTTTTTGGCGCGTACGATATCAGAGGTATATATGGCGACGGTCTAGACGAAGCCTTCGCCAAGAAGGTAGGCAAAGCCTACGGTAGCTATCTGAAACCGCAGGGCGGCGGTAAGGTGCTTGTCGGTCATGATGCCAGACTCTCCTCTCCTTCTCTGCACAAAGCATTTGTAGAGGGTATTCTCGAAAGCGGAAACGATGTGGTAGACATCGGGCTTTCGTCCACCCCCATGGCTGTCTGGCAGGCTGCCCATTCCGGCATGGACGGCGGTGCCGTAATTACGGCTTCTCATCTCGGCAAAGCCTACAATGGATTCAAGCTCTACGCAGCTAAAGCCAAGCCTCTCGGAGCCAATAACGGCCTGGGTGAAATTCGAAAAGTTGTAGAAAATTCCAAAATTGACGACAACAATTCAGCCGAAACCCTGGAAGCGACCACGAAGGCCGTGGGAAAAATTATCCCTTCCACAGTCACGAAAACTTACGTGCAGAGCTTGATGGAGCATTTGAAGCCCAAGCGCCGACTAAAAATAGCCATCGACGCCGGTCACGGTGCGGCCGGTCCGGAAATCATTGAATTTGCAAAACAAGCCGGAGAGCTTGTAGAGATAATCACCCTCAACGCAGAACCGGACGGCGCTTTTCCCAAGCGCACGCCCAATCCCCTGGATGAAGGCAGCCTTGATGAACTGATCGAGACGGTAAAAAGTGGGAACTGCGACTTCGGTGTATCCCTTGATGGAGACGCTGACAGAGCCGTATTCGTAGACGAACTTGGCAATCTGGTGCCTACCGATCTGATGATTGGTCTCATTGGCGGCGCTCTGATCAAACGTCACGGCGGCGGCAGTGTAGTTTATGATCTGCGAGCCAGTCGAGCCGTTCCCGAGTACATTGCCGAGGCCGGCGGCACACCGATTCGCACCGGTGTTGGTACCAATTTCATGATGAACAGCATCAAAGACAATAACGCTCTTTTCGCCGGAGAGCTTTCAGGTCACTACTATTACGGCGATATGTTCGCCACGGATAACGCCCTGCGAACCATACTGGAAGCGGTAAACGTCGTTTCAAGTAATGCAGCGGCTCTATCTACCTTGATTCAACCCCTTTGCCGCTACGCCCTCAGTGGAGAAATCAACCTCAAGGTACAGGAAATTCAGAGCACCCTACAGAAGCTCGAAACCACAGTCACCGGCGGAACGAAAGAGCACATCGACGGACTTTCCATAAATTTCAACGAGTGGTGGTTTGCAGCTCGCGGCTCCCAGACCGAGCCTGTCCTGAGGCTGACGGTGGGAGCAGTATCGGAGGCAATTCTGGAAGACCGCACCAAGCAGTTGATTGAAATTATTCAGAACTGAGTCAGGCAACGGGACCCGCACTATGAGCGAAGCCCACGAGAGACAGACGACGGCAGAGCCAATCGGGCAAGAACTTCCATAACTTGCCCAAGGTCTGGTCGGTTGGGAAAAGCTGCTCTAGCAGCGGCTGCAATTGCTCTTGAGGCAATTCAACATCCCCTAAGAGCCAGAGTTCCCGCAGACTCGAACCTGCGGTGTCTTTTCCCAGGCGACACTTGCGAGGACCAAGGGAGAGGCAAATAATTTTTTTGCCCTGATAGATAAATGAGCTGGATCTACCATCAGTTCCGACTGTTACCGCAATGTTCTCAGGTGCACAAGCTGTCAGCCTTTTGCTTGAAGGACCTTTGCGCACTTCGGGAAGGTTGAAAATATTTTTGCCGAAAGCCTTAAGTTTCACCGCCGCCACTACTAATGGGCTAATCGGCTCATTATCGGGCTTTCTCAAGCGAAAGACACCCCAGGCAAGGCGCTCTATGAATGCTTCCTTCACAAGCGTGGAGAGAGCAACATCAAGTGACCGTCGATCGCAAAGCCCCAGCAGATCTCTGGTGCAAAACAGCNACAGCTGATTGTCGGGTAAGTCGCCTATGTATTCACGCAACATTGCTTTAACGCTCATGAGACTTCCTCCCGTGCAAAATTCTCCTAATAACAAAAACGTCACCAGGATGCATTTGGTTCAATCGGAAAAGATAAAAACTGCTGGCGGGGGTTCAGATCTTCTGATGTTTTTCTAAAATGCTAAGTTAAACAATCTAGTTCGACCTGATCACTCGTCCAAGCGCATTGCTACATCACTTGGAGCGATGCTCGATTTTAGTATTTCTGCTGCTTTTCTTAATTCGCCCAGGCGTATCTACCACACCTGCTACCAGACTCAGATTTGCTCTATCCACAAAGGCACCTGCTGCTAATTTTTGATTTTCCGCTGTTTTTCTAAATCTACTGGAGCATAACTAAAAACGAGAAGAGGTCTCAGATTGACGTGGACTCCATTCCAAGCGCATTGGAATAGCGCTTATGCCGATACTCGATTTTAGCTTTTCTGCTGTTTTTCTAAATATGCCTCAAGGTATCCGCCTCACCGCAACCAGACTCAGATTCCGGCTATCTAAAAATGCCCCTGGTGCTGTTTTTTGATTTTTAGCTGTTTTTCTAAATCAATCAAAGCATCACAAGTGACCGGAAAAGGTCCTTCAGTCCGACTATATTCTCTTGCTGAATGCACGCCCACACAGGCAGACAAATCATCAATACTCCTGGACCGGCAGGTGCCCACGGAAGTCCATCCAGCTCGCAGTCAAGCTCAATTGCATCTGATTCAGACATCTTTTAGAAATTCAGGGAAAAATCTAAAAACCAATCAACCTTAGCGATGACCGGCAGCCAGTTCCGCCTTCTCAAGCTGTCTGCCGCTGACGGCATTGACATTGCTGCGATTGCCAGGCTCAAAGCCCTGCCCAAGGCGGTTTCCCACTATATAGGTGGGACGGGCCCGGGTTTCATCCAGCACTTTGGCCATGTAAGCCGCGACCACACCAGTACAAAAAATCTGTACACCGGAGAAAAGCGCAATGCAAGAAACGATCACCAGCTGCGACTGCAAGGTCGCCCCAATATAGACACCGCAAGCAAGAGAGACAACCAGATCCAGAGCGGAAAGAGTAATTATCACGCCGCCCACTACGGAAATGAAATACAAGGGAGCAATACTCAAAGCCAGTAGTCCATCGAGGGCCAGGCTAATCAGCTTCTTGATCGTATAGGTGCTCTCTCCCATTTCTCTGGCACCACG
>FSSH01001629.1_pt1 | contig 10330 bp, 10 predicted proteins | sample 1166101 | NCBI WGS metagenome assembly FSSH01 (sample SAMEA32972668, study PRJEB13176) | freshwater metagenome | biome: Drinking water system; feature: Biomass in drinking water that filtered by 0.45 um membrane; material: drinking water | place: USA | collected 2012-12-20 | depth 0 m | reverse complement strand
GCATGGAAGGCCGGTTTTTCAGACAGATGCGCGCGCCGGAAACGCCGCTGTCAGGCCTTCGCCGTCTCGCCGACCTTGACCTTCGCCCAGTCGCGTTTGACGCCGGTGAGGAGAAGGAACGGCGCCGCGACGAAGAGCGAGGAATAGGTGCCGACGATGATGCCGAACATGATGGCGAAGCAGAACCCGCGCAGCACCTCGCCGCCGAAGGCGACGAGCGCGGCGAGCGCCAGGATCGAAGTGCCGCCGGTCACGACCGTGCGCGTCAGCGTCTCGTTGAGCGAGAGGTCGATAAGCTCGGCGAGCGGCATCTTCTTGTACTTGCGCAAATTCTCGCGGATGCGGTCATAGACGACGACAGTGTCGTTCACCGAATAGCCGATGACGGTCAAAATCGCCGCGATGACGTTAAGATCGAAGCTGAACTGGAAAAGCGCGATGAGGCCGATGGTGATGACCGTGTCATGGACGACGCCGATGACGGCGCCCGCGCCCCACTGGAGCTGATAGCGGAACCAGATATAGGCCATCATCATCAGCGTCGCGACGACGACCGCCAGTACGCCGCGCTGGACAAGCTCGCCCGAGACGGTCGGGCTGACGACCTCGCGCCGGTCGAAGACGACGTCCGCGCCGAGCGTTTCGCGCATCGCCTGCTCGATGCGGCCGACGACCACCTGCTGCGCCGCGTCCTTGTCCTGTCCGGCTTCGGCGTCGACGATGCCGGTGACGATCTTCACTTTCTCCGGCGCGCCGAACTGCTGCACCGTCGCCTCGACGCCGAGCGCCGAAATCGCGCCGCGGACCGAGGGCACGTCGACCGGCTGCTGGTCGGTCAGTTCGAGCGTGATGCCGCCGCGGAAATCGACGCCGTAATTGAGACCGGGGACGAGGAAGATCGCAAACAGCGAGGCGACGAACGCCGTCACCGTGATGACAAGCGCGTGCAGCCGGTACTTCGTGAACGGAAAGGTCGTCTTGTCGGGGATCAGCTTCAGGAGTTTCATGGGCCCGCCTTAAAGCGTGATCGTCTTTGGACGTTTGGAGAGGAGGTACTGGCCGGCGATCAGCCGCGTGATGACGATCGCCGAAAAGACCGAGGTGATGACGCCGACCGCGAGCGTCAGCGCAAATCCGCGCACGGGACCCGCGCCGAGCATCAGCATGATCCACGCGGCGATCAGCGTCGTGATGTTGCTGTCCGCGATGGCGCTGAACGCCTTCGAGAAGCCGATTTCCGTGGCGACGATCGGCGTCTTGCCGAGCGCCAGCTCCTCGCGGATGCGCTCATAGATAAGCACGTTGGCGTCGACCGCCATGCCGATGGTCAAAACGATGCCGGCGATGCCCGGCAGCGTCATGGTCGCCTCCAGCACCGACATCAGGCCGAGGATGAGCCCGACATGGACGATGAGGGCGATGTTGGCGAACAGGCCGAACAATCCATAGGTCGCAAACATGAAGAGGACGACGAAAACGGCGGCAGCCGCCGTCGCCCATTTTCCGGCCTCGATGGAATCGCGGCCGAGGCCTGGGCCGACGACGCGGCGCTCGACCACCGTCAACTTGGCCGGCAGGGCGCCGGCGCGCAGCAGGACCGAGAGGTCGTTGGCCTGCTTGACCGTGAAATTGCCGGTGATCTGGCCAGAGCCGCCGGTGATCGGCGTGTTGATGCGGGGCGCCGAGACGACCTCGTTGTCGAGGACGATCGCCATGCGCCGGCCGACGTTCTCGCTGGTGGCCTGACCGAAGCGCTGGGCGCCCTTCAGGTTGAACTTGAAGCTCACCATCGGCTCTTGCGTCTGCTGGTCGAAGGCGGGCTGCGCATCCGTGAGGTCGGCGCCGTCGGCCATGATCCGGCGCTCCACCGGCACGCGAGCGCCGCCCTCGTCCTTCGAGGGCAGGAGGTCGACGTCGCCCGAGGGCGAATCCGCCAGCATGCGGAACTCGAGCTTGGCGGTCTTGCCCAGCTGCGTCTCGAGTTCCTGCGGGTCCTGCAGGCCCGGCACCTGGACGAGGATGCGGTCGGCGCCCTGCTGCTGGATCGACGGCTCCTTGGTGCCGCCGAAATCGATGCGGCGGCGGATCACTTCGATGGCCTGGGTCACCGCCCGGCGGGTCCTGTCGGTAAGGCCGGCCTCGGTCAGTGTGAGCTGGATCAGCCCATCCTGCCTGTCGTTGATGTCGAGGGTCTGTCCGCCCGAGGCGCTGACCAGGGCGTTCGAGATCGGCTGGGACAATTCGCGAAGCTTGGGCAGGACCTTGGCGCGGTTGGCCGGATCGGAGACCCGCACCTGGACTCCTCGCGGGATGATCTGGATGCCGCCCTCGGGCGTCACGCCGGCCTCGCGCAGGATGCGGCGGAGATCGTCGCGCAGGCCCGTCGTCTGCGACTTCAGGAGGTCGTTCTGGTCGATCTCGAGCAGGATCTGCGAGCCGCCCTGCAGGTCGAGACCGAGCACGATGGCACGTGTCGGCACGATCCAGCTCGGGAACCAGCTCGGCAGCGCCGCCATGAAGCCCTTGCGCTGGTCGGCCGAGAAGAAGCTCGGCACGGCGAGGCTGAGGCCGATCAGGATGATCGCCAGCGTCGTGACGATCTTGGTTCGCGAGAAGCGCAGCATCCGCCGTTGTTCCGTTTCTTATGTCGATGCAGCCGCTTGAGCCGGCGCCTTAAGCCGGTTTGTCAGGCTGCCTTGACCGGGCCACCCTTGACCCGCACTTCCGAGATCATCGTCCGCACGACCTTGACCCGGACGTTCGGCGCGATCTCGACCTCGATCTCGGACATCTCGTCGGCGACCTTGGTGACGCGGCCGACGATGCCGCCCGTGGTGACGACGGTGTCGTCGCGGCGCACGTTCTTGACCATGTTCTGATGCTCCTTCACGCGGCGCTGCTGCGGGCGGAGGATCAGGAAATACATGATGACGAAGATGAGGACGAACGGCACCACCTGCAAGGCGATGTCCGCTCCGCCGGCAGCGGGTCCGGCCGCTTGCGCGAAGGCGGGGGTGATCAGCACGCGGTACTCCTCATGAAGCGCGACAGCCGGCCACTCGGCGCGCGGGGATCGCGCGACCGGGCCGGTCGAAAAGCGCGCGGACTATAGCCAGGGGTGACCCGAAAGCAACGGCGGCCTGATGCGGCGCCGCCGCCCGATCCACCGAGGGATCGCGCGGCGTCGTGATTTTCGAGGACCGACCGGTTAAGAGCCCGCAATGCCGCGACAGGATCCTTCATCATGACCGCCCCCTCCCCGGCCGAGCCGCGCGACGCGATCCTGCCACTGCTGGAGCGGATCGCCGCCGCCCTGGAACGTGCCGCGCCCTCGCCTCCCGCGCCAGCCGACCTCACCTTTGCCGACGCCTTCCTGTGGGGGCCCGAGCGCCGGCTGATCCCGGTGCCAAAGGTCAACCGCGTCGCCATCGGGCTGCTGACCGGAATCGACCGCGCCCGCGACACGCTGCTGGCCAACACGCAGCGGTTCGCCGACGGGCTGCCCGCCAACAACGCCCTGCTCTGGGGGGCGCGCGGCATGGGCAAGTCGTCCCTCGTCAAGGCGGTCCAGGCCGAGATCAACGCGACCCGCTCGGGCGATGCCCTGCCGCTCAAGCTCGTCGAGATCCACCGCGAGGACATCGAGGCCCTGCCCGACCTGATGGCCGCCCTTCGGCCGGACCCGCATAACTGGATCGTCTTCTGCGACGACCTCTCCTTCGACGGCGAGGATACCTCCTACAAGTCCCTCAAGACCGCGCTCGACGGCGGCATCGAGGGGCGGCCCGAGAACGTTCTGTTCTACGCGACCTCGAACCGGCGCCATCTCCTCGCCCGCGACATGGTGGAGAACGAGCGCTCCACGGCGATCAATCCCGGCGAGGCGGTGGAGGAGAAGGTCTCCCTCTCGGACCGCTTCGGCCTCTGGCTCGGCTTCCACAAATGCAGCCAGGACGAATATCTCGCCATGGTGGCGGCCTATGTGGAGCGCCACGGGCTCAAGGCCGAGCCGGATCAGGTCAGGGCCGAGGCGCTCGAATGGGCCGTCACCCGCGGCTCGCGCTCGGGCCGCGCCGCGTTCCAGTTCATCCAGGACCTCGCCGGCCGGCTCGGACAGCGCCTCGATTGAGGCCTCTCTCTAAAGGACAGCCGACCATGGAGCCGGGCAAGCCATTTGAAGCGAGGCCGCCCGAACGCCGCCGCCGCAAGGACGGCGAAGCCCGGCGCGAGGCGATCCTCGATGCGGGACTGGAGGTGTTCTCCAGCCTTGGATTGCATGGGGCGAGCGTCGAGCAGCTCGCCGAGCGGGCCGGGATCTCGAAGACCAACCTGCTCTACTACTTCCCGTCCAAGGAAGAGCTCTACCTCGCCGTCCTGCGCCGCGTCCTCGACGTCTGGCTCGATCCGCTCCAGGCCCTCGACGCGAACAGCGAGCCGGCCGAGGCACTGAGCGCCTATATCCGCACCAAGCTCATCCTGTCGCGCGACGCACCGCAGGCCTCGCGCCTGTTCTGCCTCGAGGTCGTCCAGGGCGCACCGCTGCTGCGTGGTGAACTCGAGGGGCCTTTGCGCCACCTCGTCGAGACCAAGGCCGGCATCATCTCCGGCTGGATCGCCGACGGCCGGATCGGGGCCCACGACCCCTATCACCTCATCTTCTCGATCTGGGCGATCACCCAGCACTACGCCGACTTCGCCGTGCAGGTCGACGCCATCACCGGACGCGGTCTCGACGACCCCGACTTCTTGGAGCGCACGGTGGCGAGCACGCAGGCGCTGGTCCTCACCGGCCTCGGCATCCGGGCCTTGCCCCTGCCCTCGTCCTGACCGATCGCCCGGCCTCCGCCTCGGCCCGATTCCTGCTCGCTGACGCCACCTGTTCTCGGAGACGCACCATGACGACGCTCACCATCGATGGCCGGACCTTCAGGAGTGCCGACGTCATGGCGGTGGCCCGGCCCGACGGGAGCGGCGCCCGCGCCGCCGTCGCCCTGGAGAGCGGCGCGCGCGAGCGGCTGGAGGCGGCGCGGACCTATATCGACGCGAACTTCATGACCGACGACGCGCCGCTCATGTACTCCTTCAACACCGGCGTAGGCCTGTTCAAGGACCAGCGCGTCCGCATGTCCGACATGCAGGAATACCAGCGCCGCACGGTCTACGCGCATGCCACCGGCGTCGGCGAGCCCTTCGACCCGGAGGTGGTGCGCGCCATGATGCTCCTGCGCGCCAACGCCTTCGCGTCGAACTATTCCGGGCCGCGGGTGGTGGTGGTGGACCGGCTCCTCGCGTGCCTGAATGCCGGACTGGTCCCGGTGATCCCGCAGAAGGGGTCGGTGGGCGCCTCCGGGGATCTCGCGCCCCTCGCCCATCTCGCCGGCGCGATCTGCGGTTTTGCCGAGGCCGAGATGATCTACGAGGGCAGGCGCATGCCCGCCCGCGAGGCCCTGGCGCTGGCCGGCCTCGAGCCCGATTTCCCGCTGGAGGCCAAGGACGCCTCGGCCCTGATCAACGGCTCCACCACCTCGCTGGCCCTCGGCGTGTTGGCGCTGGAGGATGCCAAAGCCCTCCTCAAGCACGCCGACATCGCCCTCTCGCTCTCCCTCGAATGCATGCGCTGCGAGACGGCCGCGTTCGATCCGCGCCTGCACGCGGCCCGACCTCACAAGGGGCAGGCGGCTACGGCCCGCAACACGTTACGCCTCCTCGAAGGATCGCGCCGCTGCACCGAAGCGGCGCGCCACACGATCTTTCCCGACGAAGCCCGGGCTCCGGGCGTCGCGCCGCCGCCGCGGGTCCAGGACGTCTACAGCTTGCGCTGCGCGCCGCAGGTCCACGGCCCGGTTCGCGAGGCCCTGGCCTATATCGGCGGCATCATCGGCACCGAGATCAACTCGGCCACCGACAACCCGCTCATTTTCGACGACGAGGAGGGCGGCTATGCCTGCATTTCCGGCGGCCATTTCCACGGGCAATACGTGGCGCAGGCGATGGACCTGCTCTCGATCGCGATCACCGATCTCGGCTCGATCAGCGAACGGCGCCTGTTCCGGCTCATCGACCCGACCCTGAGCTACGGCCTGCCGCGCAACCTCCTCGCCGGCAAGAAGGGGCTGAATACCGGGTTCGCCACCGTGCAATGCACGCTCTCGGCCCTCGTCATGGAGAGCCGGAGCCTGTCGAGCCCCGGCTCGGTCGATTCGATCCCCGGCAAGTCCAACGCCGAGGACCATGTCTCGAACTCGACCTGGTGCGGCCGGAAAGCCCGTACCATCGTCGAGAATGTCGAGCAGATCGTTGCCGGGGAGATGCTGATGGCGGCACAGGCCCTGACCCTGGTCGCCGACCTCGCCAAGGACCATCCGATCGGAAAGGGGACGCAGGCGGCCCTCGACGCGATCCGTGCCGTCATCCCGCCCGCCCTCGACGGCGACCGCTGGTATCATACCGAGATGGTGGACGCCCTGGCGCTGCTGCGCTCGGGTGCCATCGTCAAGGCGGTCGAGGCGACTGTCGGCGAGCTGGAATAGGTGCCTGAACAAACGAGAACGGCGGCCCTTTGGGGGCCGCCGTTCTTCGGGACTGATGCTGCAAACAATCAGTTGCTGGCGAGGTGCGGCATCGGATCGACGGGGGTCGCACCCTTGCGGATCTCGAAGTGGAGCTGTGGCGAGGTCACGTTGCCGGTGGCGCCGGACTTCGCGATGGTCTGGCCGCGCTTGACCTTCTCGCCGGGGCGCACGTCGAGCTCGCCGTTATGGGCGTAGGCCGAGACGTAGCCGTTGGTGTGGCGCACCAGGACGAGCTTGCCGTAACCCTTCACGTCCGAGCCCGCATAGGCGACGGTGCCGTCCTCGGCGGCCTTGACCGGCGTACCCTCGGGCACCGCGATGTTGATGCCCTCGTTACCAGACGAGCCGTAGCCGGCGATGACGCGGCCCTTGGCCGGCCAGCGGAACGACTGGTCGGGTGCGGCCGGAGCGATGGAGGCGGTCGAGGCAGGCTCGGCCTTCTCGGCGGCAGGAGCGGCGGACGCGACCTTCACCGGTGCGGCCTTGGCGTCGGCGGCAGCCTTCGCCTCGGCAGCCTTCGTCTCGGCGGCTTTCTTGGCCGCTTCGGCCTTGGCGAGCTTGGCCTCGGCCTCGGCAGCCTTCTTGGCTGCGTCCTTGGCTGCGTCCTTGGCGGCTTCGGCCTTGGCCTTCGCCGGATCGGCTTTGGGCTCCGGCTTCGCCTCGGCCTTGATCTCGATCTTGCGGACGGCCTTCGTCTCGGCCTTCGCGACGGTCTGGCCCGGGCGGACGTTTTTCTTCGCGTCGGCGGCCTTGGCCTCGGCGACCTTGGCTTCGGCGGCCTTGGCTTCGGCGGCCTTGCGCTCGGCGAGGATCCGACGCGACTCGGCGATCTTCTTTTCCTCGGCGAGCTTGTTGGCCTCCACGACCTTTCTCGCTTCGGCGATCTTCTCGGCTTCGGCGGCCTTGCGGGCGGCCTCGGCGGCGCGCTTCTCGGCGGCCTTGTCGACCGCCTTGGGAGTCAGCGTCATCGGCGGCGCGGCGCGGGTCGCGGCGCGGCCGGCATCGGGGTTCAGGCCGGAGACGGCACCCCCGGAGAACTGACCCGAGGGCTCGGTGGAAGCGAGGCGCGTCGTCTGGGCTGCGGCCGGCGCCGTTGCCATGGGACTAGGGCGCGGCGACATCCGGGCGGAGGGAGTGCCGAGGTCGGTGGAATCGACCCGGCCGGTGCGCAGGGGCGCCGCGCGCCCTTCCTCGGGCAGGCTGCCAGTGGCGGCCGGCTCGCTCGCCGAGAACGGGTTCGAGAACGGGTCCCCGAGGCGGGACGCGTCCGAAGAACAGGCGGCCGCACCGCCACCGATTATTCCGATGAGTGCGAAGCGCGACAGCGTCTTCAACCCTCGACCAGTCCCGCGAACCCGCATCGACGCACCCGTTAGCCTGACGCAACTTGATGACGTCATTCAAACGGGATTCAGGTTAAGCAACCGTTCCTGTTCATCGTCTTTCCTGTCCCGCAATCAACCGTGCGTGCGGTCTTGTTCACCCGCCTGACCTGCCTCCGCGCGCGAGCGATGGAGGATGTAGATCGACACGACCATGGTCAGGATCAGCACCGCCAGCACACCGAGTTCGATCATCGCGGCACGAAACATCGCCTCGCGCTCAGGCGTCATCGCGCCGTGCATGACCTCGGAGGATTGCAGGGTGATCACCAGCACCCGCCGGATCGAGGCGATCAGCCCGACGATCAGGAAGGGCTCGCCGGTGAGCTTGCCCGAGCGCATCGAGACCCGGACCGTGTGCAGGATCTCGACGACCATCAGCACGAACAGCAGCCTGTCGACGATCTCGAGTAGCTTGGCCGCCCCGCCGAGATGCAGCACCGCGTCGACGACGAGGCCGGTGGCGTTCACGAGCGCCAGGATCGCCGTCAGGGCGAGAAGCAGGCCGAGGGCCGCATAGATCAGGTGCTCGGTATGGGCGAACAGGCGGGTCGAGACCTGCGTCACGCGCCCCGGCGGGTCCTCGTCCTGCGCCATCCCGACCGGCCTCCTGGACCGTAAAGCTTTACCGTACACGCCGTGCCGCGATTCGGCACCCGGTTTCCCGCAAAGGTTGGATCTCGATCGATCGACCGCGCCTGGCTACAGGACCGCCGCTCGCCCCGGCGTCATGGGCGCCAGCCTCAGCTTCGGGCCGAGGCGATGCGCGAGGGCGCCGTCGGGTCCGCGCTCGACGGTGACGAGGCGGCCCGTCTCGGGACGCCCGACCACGCCGACGAGGCGCCCTCCGGGCATCAGGGCCTCGGAAAGTCTCGGGGGCAGCCCCGTGAGCGTCCCGTTGACGAGAATGCGGTCGTAGCGTCCCGCCACCTCGGCGAGGCCGTCGCCGATCGACACCTCCGCCCCGCAGCCCCCGGCGGCAAGCCGATCTTGCGCATCCTCGACGAGGGTCGCGTAGCGCTCGACGCTGCGGATCTCGGCGGCCCCGAGGCTGGCGAGGAGCGCGGTGACGTAGCCCGACCCGGTGCCGATCTCGAACACCCGCTGGCCGGGCCGCAGGGCGAGGGCCGCCAGCATCGCCGCGATGGTTGTCGGCGCCGTCATGGTCTGGCCGCAAGGCAGCGGCAGGGCGATGTCGCGCCGGGCGTGACGGCGCAGGTGGGCGGGTGCGAAACGCTCGCGCGGCACCCGCTCCATCGCACTCAGGATCGCGGTGTCGCGCACTCCGCGCCCGCGCATGGCGAGCACGAAGGCGGCGTCCTCGACGGCGCCCGCCTCGTCGTCGCCAGGGTCGTAAGAGGCGCTCAGGCTAGTCCTCGAAGGCGAGGGCGAAGCGGGTCAGCGTCGGCTCGTCGGTGAGGTCGAGGCGAAGCGGCGTCACCGAGATGCGGTTCTCGGCGATGGCCTTGAGGTCGGTGCCGTGACCCGGCTCGAATCGCGCCTTGGCGAAGGCGAGCCAGAAATACGGGTTGCCGCGCCCGTCCTGACGCGCGTCGATGGCGAGCAACGCCTGGTTGCGCTGGCCCTGCGCGGCGATCGCCGTCCCGACGACCTCCTCGGGCTCGCAATCGGGGAAGTTGACGTTGATGACGATGCCGGGCTCGATTCCGGTCTCCAGGATCTTCTTGACCACGCCCGGCCCATGGGCGGCGGCGCAGTCCCATTTGATCGCCCCGCGTCCTCCTGCGCCGTAGGCCTGGCTCATGGCGATGGAGCGCACGTTGAGGATGGTACCCTCCATCGCCGCCGCGATGGTGCCCGAATAGGTCACGTCCTCGGCGACGTTCTGGCCGCGGTTGACCCCTGACAGGACGAGGTCCGGCCCATGGTCCTTGAGGATGTGGCGCACCCCCATGATCACGCAATCGGAGGGCGTGCCCTTCACGGCGAAGCGTTTCTCGGAGATCTGGCGCAGGCGCAGGGGATCGTTGAGCGAGAGCGAGTGCGAGACGCCGGACTGGTCGCTCTCGGGCGCCACCACCCAGACGTCGTCGGACAGGCTCCGGGCGATGCCCTCCAGGGTCTCCAGGCCGGGGGCGTGGATACCGTCGTCGTTGGTGACCAGAACGCGCATCAGCTCTTGGGTCCTTCGATTCGCTCGATGCCGCCCATATAGGGCTTGAGCACCGACGGCACCGTGACGCTGCCATCCGGGTTCTGGTAATTCTCCATCACGGCGATGAGCGCGCGGCCCACGGCGACGCCCGAGCCATTGAGGGTGTGGACGAACGAGGCGCCCTTGCCCTCCTTCGGCCGGTAGCGCGCGTTCATCCGCCGCGCCTGGAACTCGCCGCAGACCGAGCAGGACGAGATCTC
>FSSH01007911.1_pt1 | contig 10339 bp, 10 predicted proteins | sample 1166101 | NCBI WGS metagenome assembly FSSH01 (sample SAMEA32972668, study PRJEB13176) | freshwater metagenome | biome: Drinking water system; feature: Biomass in drinking water that filtered by 0.45 um membrane; material: drinking water | place: USA | collected 2012-12-20 | depth 0 m | reverse complement strand
GATTTGCCACTTTTTCTAATTCAACATGGCCAATTGACCATTCGTAAGGCTGTTGTTGCGTGCGAATAATAATAGGCATAATGTCATTATATCCTCTCACGGCGAACTCAATAGCCGCTTTTCCTACTGCATACGCCTGTTCTACATCAACCGCGGATGCAATATGGCGTGCTGCCCGTTGCAGGTAATCGGCTACGGCCCAATGATTTTTATAGGCTAGTTCTTTTTTTACAAGTTGTGCTATGAGAGGAGCAACTCCGCCTAATTGGGAATGGCCAAAGGCATCGGTTAATCCACTTTCACTTAAAAAGGCGCCTTGTTTGGTGCGAATCCCTTCAGAAACAACCACTACACAATAGCCGTAATCACGGACACATTGTTGGGTTTTTTTTAAAAAAGCTTGTTCATCAAAACTTACTTCGGGTAATAAAATAATATGTGGAGGTTCTTTTTTTTGCGATCCAATCAACCCACTAGCTGCTGCAATCCAGCCGGCATGACGTCCCATGACTTCGAGAATAAAGACTTTAGTGGAGGTTGCCGCCATAGAAGCAACATCATAGGCCGCTTCCAAGGTTGAAATGGCCACATATTTTGCCACGGAGCCAAAGCCCGGGCAGGTGTCGGTGACCACCAGGTCGTTGTCCACCGTCTTGGGCACGCCGATGCAGGTGAGCGGGTAGCCCGTCACCCGGGCCATTTCCGAGAGTTTTAGCGCCGTGTCGGCCGAGTCGTTGCCGCCGTTGTAGAGGAACCAGCGCACGTCGTGGGCGTCGAATACGTCCAGCAGGCGCTGGTACTTGGCCTGGTCCTCTTCCAGCGACTTGAGCTTGAACCGGCAGGACCCGAAGGCCCCGCCCGGCGTGTGCGCCAGGGCGCGGATGTCGGCCAGCGACTCCTTCGAGGTGTCCACCAGGTCCTCGCGAAGGGCGCCCAGGATGCCGTTGCGGGCGGCCAGGACCTTCACTTTCCGGCCGCGGGCGGCCTGGATGACCGCGCTGGCGGTGGCGTTGATGACGGCGGTGACACCGCCGGACTGTGCGTAGAGGAGCGTTCCCTTGCCCATGGTTTCCTTACCTTTGAATTGACTTGGACCGGCCCGGCCAGTAGCTTTTCACCATCCGCACGGCCTGTCAGCGGCCCCACTATAGCCAAACGGGGTGACGACGGCGCCGTGCGTCCTTGTTTATAGGGGTTCCCAAAGCAATGCGACTGGTACTTCTCGGCGCGCCCGGATCGGGCAAGGGCACGCAGGCCACCCGCCTGCGCGAGCACCTGCAGGTGCCGCACATCTCCACCGGCGACCTGCTGCGCGCCGCGGTGAAGGCCGGCACCGACCTGGGCCTGAAGGCCAAGGCCGTGATGGAGGCGGGCGGGCTGGTGTCGGACGACATCGTGCTGGGCATGCTGGAAGAGCGCCTCACCGCCGGCGACACCGGCAACGGTTTCGTGCTCGATGGCTATCCGCGCAACCTGGCGCAGGCCAATGCGCTGGACGCGCTGCTGGGCCGCCTGGCCCAGCCGGTGGACATCGCCGTGCAGCTGGACGTGGACACCGAACTGCTGATCACCCGCCTGGCGGGCCGCGCGCAGGCCGAGGGCCGCGCCGACGACAGCCCCGAGGCCGTGCGCCACCGCCTGCAGGTCTACAGCGACGCCACCGCGCCGGTGGTGGACTTCTACCGCAACACCGGCCGCCTGGCCTGCGTGGACGGCGTGGGCGGCATGGAAGAGGTGTTCCAGCGCATCATCGCCACCCTGGCGCCGACCCCCGAAATCGGCTGAGCCGGCCCGTCGTGGCCGCGCTGCTGCGCGAAATCCTGGAAGTCTGCCTGCTGCGGCGTGGCCCGCAGGACCTGCCGTTTTCGCCGCCCGCGGTGATGGGTTTCACCGTGGCGCTGGTCGGCCTGCAGCTGGTGTTCGCCGCGATGAACGATGCCGGCCCGATGGCCATGCTGGCCCGCGCGCTGGTCACCCTGCTGATCCTGTTCGGCGCCACGCGGGCGCTGCTGCGCTTGCGGGACATGGAAAACCGCGCCATGCAGACCCTGCTGGCCCTGGCCGGCAGCACGCTGCTGTTTTCGCTGGTGATGATGCCGCTGGCCCTGGCGTGGCGGCCCTACCAGGACCAGGAGGATCCGCCGGCCGCCGCGATGGTGTTCGCGCTGGCCGCCGTGTTCACCCTGTTCTGGAAGCTGCGCGTGGAGGCGGCCATCTGGCGCCAGTCGCTCGACATCCCCGTGTCGGCGGCCTACCTGCTGACCCTGGCGCTGCTGCTGGGCGAAGCGCTGCTGCTGTTCGCGCTGCTGCCGGCGCCGGTTCCCGCGGCGCCCTGATCCTGACATCCTGAGCCCCATGAAACTCCATATCCTCGGTATCTGCGGCACCTTCATGGGCGGCGTCGCCGCCCTGGCGCGCGAACTCGGCCACGCCGTCGACGGCTCGGACCAGAACGTCTACCCGCCCATGTCCACCCAGCTCGAACAGCTGGGCATTTCGCTGAACTCGGGCTACGCCGCCGCGCACATCGCCGCCGACACCGACGTGGTGGTGGTGGGCAACGCCCTGTCGCGCGGCAACCCGGCGGTGGAGCACGTGCTGGATGCCGGCCTGCGCTACACCTCGGGCGCGCAGTGGCTGAGTGAACACGTGCTGCCCGGCCGCGAGACGCTGGCGGTGGCGGGCACGCACGGCAAGACCACCACCACCTCCATCCTGGCCTACCTGCTGGAAGCCGCGGGCCGCGACCCGGGCTTCCTGGTGGGCGGCGTGCCGGAGAACTTCGGCGTGTCGGCGCGCATCGGCGCGGGCCGTGAGTTCGTGGTCGAGGCCGACGAATACGACACCGCCTTCTTCGACAAGCGCAGCAAGTTCGTGCACTACCGGCCCACGGTGGCCATCCTCAACAACCTCGAATACGACCACGCCGACATCTTCCCGGACCTGGCCGCGATCCAGCGCCAGTTCCACCACCTGGTGCGCATCGTGCCGGGCCGCGGCCGCCTGATCGTCAACGGCGAAGAGGCCGCGCTGGACGAAGTGCTGGCCATGGGCTGCTGGACGCCGGTGGAGCGCTTCGGCATCGGCGAAGGCTTCGACTGGAGCGCGCGCCTGCTGGCCGACGACGGTTCGTCCTTCGAAGTGCGCCGTCGCGGCACGGCGCTGGGCGAAGTGCGCTGGGCGATGTCGGGCCGGCACAACGTGATGAACGGCCTGGCGGCGCTGGCCGCCGCCAGCGCGGTGGGCGTGGACGTGGCGAAGGTGATGCCCGCGCTGGCCGACTTCGTCAGCGTGAAGCGGCGCATGGAAAACCTGGGCCAGGCCCGCGGCGTCACCGTGTACGACGATTTCGCCCACCATCCCACGGCCATCCGCACCACGCTTGAAGGCCTGCGCGCGCGCGTGGGCCCCGCGCGCATCCTGGTGGCGATGGAGCCGCGCAGCAATTCCATGCGGCTGGGGGCGCACGCGGCGGACATCGCGCCGTCGCTGCGCGAGGCCGACGCCGTGGTGTTCCTGCACCGGCCGGAGCTGGCCTGGGACGCCGGCGCCGTGGTGTCGGCGCTGCGCGGCGAAGGCCAGGCCGTGCCCGGCGTGGACGCGCTGATCGACGCGCTCACCGCGCTCGCGCGCGACGGCGACCACGTGGTGTTCATGTCCAACGGTGGCTTCGAAGGCGCGCCGCGCCGCTTCCTGGCCGGGCTTGGCGGCTGACGTGGCGCTGGCCGAACTGCCGCTGTTCCCGCTGTCGTCGGTGCTGTTCCCGGGCGGCACGCTGGGCCTGCGCATCTTCGAGGCACGCTACCTCGACCTGGTGAAGCGCTGCGGCCGCAGCGGCGAGGGCTTCGGCATCTGCCTGATCCTGGCCGGCCGCGAAGCCGGCGTGCCCGCCGTCCCGGCCGCGCTGGGCACCGAGGCCGCCATCGTGGATTTCGCGATGACCGACGACGGCCTGCTGGGCCTCACCGTGCAGGGCCGCCGGCGCTTCCACGTCGAGCGCACGCGGGTGAAGGACGACGGCCTGATCGTGGCCGACGTGCGCTGGCTGGACGACCCGGCGCCGCAGCCGCTGCGCCCCGAGCACGCGCTGCTGTCCACCCTGCTGGCGCGCATCCTGGACAAGGCCGGCGTCGAACACGAGGGCATCGGCAAGGGCCCGCTGGCCGAAGCCGACTACGTGGGCTGGCGGCTGGCCGAATGGCTGCCGCTGTCGGCGCAGGAGCGCCAGTGGCTGCTGCAGGTGGAATGCCCGCACGAGCGGCTGCAGCAGCTGGTGGAGCGGCTGCCGGATTTCCAGGACGAGTAGTCAGTCCACGCGGTCGCGGCTGCGCAGGCGCAGCACGCGCTGGCCGTCGTCGCTGCGCGCTTCGAGCGCCGAATCGAGCCCGCGCAGGTCGCGCTGCAGCGGTTCGAGCAGCGCGTCCTCGCCCGGCTGCGCCTGCCAGTAGCTGAAGAAATCCAGGCGCCTGGTGAACTGCAGCTCTTTCACCGTACCGATCCACAGCGGCTCGTTGCCCGGCTGCAGCACCACCGGCGACGCCCACAGGCGGATCACCTGCATGCGTCCGGGCGTGTCGCCCTGGCGCACCATCACCAGCACTTCGGAGCGGCCCAGGTGCGTGGCGGGCAGCACGGGCAGCTTTTCGGCGGTGATGTTCTTGTCCATCGTCTGCAGCAGGCCGGTCCAGCCGCCGGTGCGGTAGTTTTCCCAGCCCGACAGCAGCAGGCGCGCACGCAGTGAATCCAGCGGCCCGGCCAGCTGCACGTTCAGCGCCCACGCGTCGCGGCCGTGCAGTTCGTTGCGGCGCGCGGGCATGCCCTGCTGCCAATCCTGAAGCCACCAGGTGTCGGCCGACAGCGGCGCCTGCACCAACGGCGGGTCGAAGCGCGCCAGCAGGGTGTCGGCGCTGCGGCTGCCGTGCCAGGCGGTCATGCCGATGATCGCGACGAAGAAGATGGTGGCCGTGGGCCGCACCCAGAACGAGCGCACCATGCGCCGGCGGTAGGCGATGCCCAGCGCCGCGATCCACAGCAGGCCCAGCAGGATGCCGGCCAGCACGTCGCTCAGCCAGTGCGCGCCCAGGTACAGGCGCGCGAAGCCCAGCAGGGTCACCGCCAGTGCCGCCGCCACGTAGGGCCAGGCGCGGCGCCGGCCCGGCAGCTCGCGCGCGATCAGCACGGCGAAGAAGCCGTACACCACCGTGGCCATCGTCACCGTGGCCGAGGGGAAGCTGAAGCCCGCCACGGCCGTGGCCGCCGGCGGCTTGGGCATGTCCAGCACGTAGCCCAGGATCCAGGTGAGGAACAGCGCGAACGCCGGCGCGGCCAGCCAGTGCCACGCGGCGATGCGGCGCTTGCGCCACCACAGCCAGGCGAACACGCCGAGCACCGCCGGCGTCAGTACGACGGCATCGCCCAGCGTGGCCAGCAGCGCCATCGGGATGTCAGCCAGCGGGTTGCGCAGGCCGAACATGGCCTGGTGCACCGCCAGGTCCAGCTGCGAGGGCGCGCTGCCGCCGCCCACCGAAATCAGGATGTGGAAGAAACCCCAGCCCGCCGCCACCAGCACCACGCCCAGCAGCAGCAGGGACGCCGACTCGGGCCGGTTGGGGTCGATCAGCGCTTCGGAATACCGGCCCAGCACCGGGTGCCGGTGCGACCAGGCCAGCGCCCGCTCGATCATGCCGGTGGTGTGCGCGCCCAGCCAGCGCCACAGGTAGAAAACGGTGGCCCAGATCAGCGCCACCAGCACCAACACCACCGCCAGCACCACGGCCAGCCGCCCGGCGACGGCCGACACCAGCTCCAGCGACGTGCCGAACACCCAGCCCGGCGCCAGGAAGGTGGCCGACCAGATCAGGGCCGCCAGCGCGCTGGCCGGCACGTACTGGCGCAGCTTCATCTTCAGCATGCCGGCGATGGCCGGCACGAACGGCCGGATGGCGCCGATGTAGCGCGCCATCACGATGCTTTTCATGCCGTGGCGGCGGAAGGTGATTTCGCCGCGCTCGAGCCACTGCGGGTGCTTGTGGAAGGGCCAGCGCTGGCGCAGCTGCGGGCCGTAGCGATGGCCCACCCAGTAGCTGATGCCGTCGCCGAAGAAGGCGCCCAGGGTGGCGCAGGCCAGCGCGTAAGTGCCGTCCACGTGGCCCAGGCCCACCAGCGTGCCGACCGCGAACAGCAGCGGCACGGCGGGGATGGCCACGCCCACGATCACCAGCGCGTCGCCGAAGGCGATCAGGAAGATCACCGCGCCGGCCAGGATCGGGTTCTGGCCGATCCAGTTGACGAGTGCTTCCAGGCGGGCGGAATCCATGGCCCGATTATAGGCTTGCCTTCACGGCCATCGGTTTACACTTTTGCACCAGATTGCGGAGCGAGTCATGTCCAACCTGCGCGGCAAGACCCTTTTCATCACCGGCGCCTCACGCGGCATCGGCCTGGCCATCGCCCTGCGCGCGGCCCGGGACGGCGCCAACGTCGCCATCGCGGCCAAGTCCGGCGTGCCCAACCCCAAGCTGCCCGGCACCATCCACACCGCCGCCGCGGCCGTGGACGCGGCGGGCGGGCAGGGCCTGGCCCTGCAGTGCGACATCCGCGAGGAAGACCAGGTGGCCGCGGCCGTGGCCGCGACGGTGGCGCGCTTCGGCGGCATCGACATCCTGGTCAACAACGCCAGCGCGATCTGGCTCAGGGGCACGCTGGAAACGCCCATGAAGCGCTTCGACCTGATGCAGCAGGTGAACGCCCGCGGCAGTTTCCTCTGCGCGCAGCAGTGCCTGCCGCACCTGCTCAAGGCGCCCAACCCGCACATCCTCACGCTGGCCCCGCCGATCACCCTGGACCCGAAGTGGTGGGGTGCGCACACCGGCTACACGCTGGCCAAGATGGGCATGAGCTTCGTCACGCTGGGCCTGGCCGCGGAGTTTGGGCCGCAGGGCGTGGCGGTGAACGCGCTGTGGCCGCGCACGGTGATCGCCACCGATGCGCTGAAGATGATCCCCGGCGCCGACGCCGAAGCCGGGCGCACGCCCGACATCATGGCCGACGCCGCCCACGTGATCCTCACCACGCCGTCGCGCCAGCTCACCGGCCAGTTCATGGTGGACGAAGCGGTGCTGCGCCAGGCCGGCGTCACCGATTTCTCGGTCTACGCGGTCGAGCCCGGCCGCGCCCTGCTGCCCGATTTTTTCCTGGACGATCCCGAACTCGAGGAGGCCCTGCGCCGATGAGATACCTGCATGCCATGGTCCGCGTCCGCGACCTCGACGCCTCGCTGGCCTTCTACCGCGACGCCCTGGGGCTGGTGGAAACCCGCCGCCGCGACTACCCGCAGGGCCGCTTCACCCTGCTGTACCTGGCCGCGCCGGCCAACCCCGAGGCCGAGGTCGAACTCACGTTCAACTACGACGTCGAAGACTACGGCTCGGCCCGCAACTTCGGCCACCTGGCCTTCGAGGTGGACGACATCTACGCCGCCTGCGAGCGGCTGCAGGCGCACGGGGTGACCATCAGCCGCCCGCCGCGCGACGGCCGCATGGCCTTCGTGCGCTCGCCCGATCGGGTGTCGATCGAGCTGCTGCAGAAAGGCGAGGCGCTGGCGCCGGCCGAGCCTTGGACGTCGATGCCCAACGTGGGCAGCTGGTAGGCCTCAGGCCTGGTCCAGCGCCTGCAGGAAATCGGCTACGAGGTCCTGCGCGTGCTCCAGCCCCACCGACACGCGCAGCAGGTTCTGCGCACTGCGGGGATTCGCGCCTTCCACGGACGCGCGATGTTCCACCAGCGTTTCCGGGCCGCCCAGCGACGTGGCGTTGATGGCCAGCTTCAGGGCGCCCGCGAAGCGCAGGGCGGCCTCGCGTCCGCCCTTCACCTGCAGGCTGAGCATGCCGCCGAAGTCGGACATCTGCCGCGCGGCGACGTCGTGGCCGGGGTGCGTGGCCAGGCCCGGGTAATGCACGACTTCGACCGCCGGATGCGCCTGCAGCGCCTCGGCAAGGGCCTGGGCGTTGCGGCAGTGCCAGGCCATGCGCGCGGGAAGCGAGCGGCAGCCGCGCAGCGTGAGCCAGGCGCTGAAGGGCGCCAGGATGGCGCCGGTGATGTGGCGGCGGTGGGCCACCGCGTCGTGCAGCGCATCGCGCGCGGCGAACACCAGCGCGCCGCCCATCACGTCACTGTGGCCGCTGAGGTACTTGGTGGTGGAGTGCATCACCACGTCGGCGCCCAGGGCGATCGGCCGCTGCAGCACGGGCGTGGCGAACGTGTTGTCGCAGGCCAGCAGCGCGCCGTGGCCGCGCGCGATGGCCGCCAGCGCGCCGATGTCGGCCACCTGCAGCAGCGGGTTGGAAGGCGTCTCGGCCCACAGCAAACGGGTTTCGGGCCGCAGCGCGGCGCGCACCGCGTCCAGGTCGGCCATGTCCACGGCGGTGGCGCTGATGCCGCGCTCGGGCAGGAACTCGCTGGCCAGCACGCGCAGGCCCGTGTAGCAGTCGCCGGGGTAGACGAAGTGCGCGCCCGCGGGCAGCGACTCCAGCAGCCCGTACATGGCGGCCATGCCCGAGCCGTACGCCAGGGCCGCGGCGCCGCCTTCCAGCGCCGCCAGCGCCGTTTCCAGGCGGTCCTGCGTGGGGTTGCCTTCGCGCTGGTACTCGTAGCCCGCGCGCCGTTCGCCGGCGGGGCCGTGTTCGAAGGTGGTGGCCATGTGCAGCGGCGGCGAAAGCGCACCGGTTTCGCGGTCGGGTTCGCCGCCGGCGTGCACGGCAAGGGTTTCGATGCGGGTCATGCGGGGAACTCCAGCAGGCGGTGGGTTTGCAGCGCCGAGCGCAGGCCGGAACTGCCTTGGTAATGATGCGCCTTGAGCCCGGCGGCGCGCGCGCCGTTGGCGTTGGCCACCTTGTCGTCGATGAACAGGGCATCGGCCGGGGCCACGCCGAGCGCGGCCACGCAGTCGAGGTAGATGGCGGGGTCGGGCTTGCGGCGCCGGAACTGCGCCGAACAGAACACCCGTCCCGCGAACAGCGGGAACAGCGGCGGATGCACGCGCTGGAGGTGGTTGCGCAGCAGCAGGCTGTTGTTGGTCAGGATGGCGACCTGGGCGACTTCGGCCGCGGCGTGGGCCAGCGCCAGCACCTCCGGGCGCGGCGACATGGCCTGGGCGCGTGATTCGATCCAGTCGTCCAGCGACACCGGCGCGCCCAGCTCGGCCGACAGCGCGGCAAGCGTGCCGGCGACGTCCAGTTCGCCCTCGTCGGCCTGGCGCTCGACGCCGGCCGTGAACAGCGCGCGGTGCACGTCCTTGGGCGCGATGCCCGTGCGCAGCGACAGTGCGGCCAGCCGGGCGGCGTGGTCGTAGCCGACCAGCACGTCGTCCAGGTCGAACAGCACCAGCGCCGGGCGGCTCACCCGGCGCGCGCCTCGCGGAAGGCTTCGCGCGCGGCTTCAAAGGTGTGCGCGAACTCGGCCTGGCCGTGCGCCGACGACAGGAAGCCGGCCTCGAACGCCGACGGCGCGAAGTACACGCCGCGCTTGAGCATGCCGTGGAAGAAGCACTTGAACGCATGGGCGTCGCTGGCCATCGCGTCCTCGAAGGTTTCCACCGGGCGGTCGGTGAAGTACAGGCCGAACATGCCGCAGGTGCGGGTGGTGGTGACTTTGATGCCGGCGTCGCGCGCGGCGTCTTCCAGGCCGTCGCACAGCACGTGGGTGTTGGCCTCGAGGCGCTCGTGGAAGCCCGACGCCTGGATCAGCTCCAGCGTGGCCAGGCCCGCGGCCATCGCCACCGGGTTGCCGCTGAGCGTGCCGGCCTGGTAGATAGGGCCGCTGGGCGCGATCTGCCGCATCAGGTCGGCGCGGCCGCCGTAGGCGCCCACCGGCATGCCGCCGCCGATGACCTTGCCGAAGGTGCTCAGGTCGGGCACCACGCCGTAGCGCGCCTGCGCGCCGCCCAGGGCCACGCGGAAGCCGGTCATCACTTCGTCGAGGATCAACACCGCGCCATGTTTGGTACAAAGATTGCGCATTGCATCCAGAAATTCGCGCTTCGGCGCGACCAGATTCATGTTGCCTGCCACCACCTCGACGATCACCGCCGCAATCTCGTTACCCATCGCGGCGAAGGTTTTTTCCAGCCCGGCGGCATCGTTGTAGTCCAGCACTGTGGTCAATGCCGCGATTTCGGCAGGCACGCCGGAGGAACTCGGCTGGCCGAAAGTCAGCGCGCCGGAGCCGGCCTTCACCAGCAGGAAGTCGGCGTGGCCGTGGTAGCAGCCCTCGAATTTGATGATCTTGTCGCGGCCGGTGAAACCGCGCGCCAGGCGGATGGCGCTCATCGTCGCCTCGGTGC
>FSSH01000579.1_pt1 | contig 10347 bp, 11 predicted proteins | sample 1166101 | NCBI WGS metagenome assembly FSSH01 (sample SAMEA32972668, study PRJEB13176) | freshwater metagenome | biome: Drinking water system; feature: Biomass in drinking water that filtered by 0.45 um membrane; material: drinking water | place: USA | collected 2012-12-20 | depth 0 m | reverse complement strand
CATTGATTGCCTTTCTTGCTGGAATGCATTTCCGGGTCACGCGACTGGCTTTTGTTTTTGGTCGAGGTCGGCGCGGCAATCAGGCTGACGTCGACGAGGGTGCCGGCTCTTAAAAACAGCCCGCGCTCTCCCAGCGTTTGGTTGATAGCCCGGAAAATGTGTTCGGTTAATCCGTGCTATTCCAATAAATGCCGAAACTGCAAGATCGTGCTTTCATCCGGCACCGCTTCCAGGCGAATGCCGCAAAAGCGCCGCAGCGATTCAATCTCGTACAACGCGTCTTCCACTTGTGCCCTTTGGGCATGCCCGGATCCGAGTAGTTGTAGACAATTTGCACCACATGCGCACGCAGCATCGAATCCAGGGAAAATGGCTTACGTCCACGCCGGCCCGGCGCATAATGCGGCTCAATCACCGCCAGCATAACCGCCTACGGCAATAATGCATTGAGTTGATCGAGAAACTTCTCCCGTCGCGTGACTTTGCCTTTGTTGGCGTATTCGGCATCCGCAAAGCTGAGTTGTTGGGGCTCGTTCATGGGCGTCATCTCGAAAACAAGGGTGATGCCAAATTATATCGCTGGATGGCATTTAATCAGAGGTTCCACAGCTTGATAACCAAAGTTCATTCCAAGGCGCAAGTGTCTTGGTTGAACTGTCAACCTATGTTTGATCTAATTGATTGCTTTGAATTTTTAGCTGTGTCCGGTTCAGTTAATCTACAAGCAGCTATCGACCTAGAAACCCACCACCCCTAATAATTATATTAAAATCAATGACTTAAACAACTAAAATTCATGAGTACATAATTATCTCTGATCCGACTGCATCACAAGCATGGTTGAACATTCAAAGGATATTACTTCACTGACAAGGATGAGTCGGATTAGGCGACGGCGGAGCAGCAGGAGTTCGGCGACACAGAGGTGCGGCATATTGGGAATGGTTATGGGCTTACCACAGGTTATCCCTTCTCAGTTTTAGCAGGCCAGCGAAAACTCAGAAGCAGTTACCGCCCAACGATTTTGAGGCCTCAAAAAAATGTAGAATAGGCAATCTAAAAATGATGGCCTTTTCCCTGCCCAACAACGACGATACTCGAAAGGTTGGTTTGCGACCTGAGCCTGGAAGACCGAATCCAAGCCATGTAGCGATCTAGTAAATACCCCCTGCTTCTCTTGTACCATGGGAGCACTTAACCTACCGGAGAACCCAACAGAAATAGGCTTCCACAAACTCCGCCCGAACCAAATACCTACAATAAATAGTGTCTGATTCATCGTTTTTTCCCAGTACCGAATTCAAAAAACCGCTTTGGCTTTCAATCCCGAAACCAGCTGTTCGGTAAAAGCCTGCTTATCTCGCACATCTAAATGCGAGCCGTCCGGCAATGCAAAGTTTAACGCCGGATAATCCTGAGAATTAAAAGTAATTGCTCGGCTATGGGCGGCGAATACATCCCAACCGAATAGGCGCGGGCTACGGTGCTCATCGATAGCGAAAATCAATCCCGTCATCGGGAAATTGATAAAGGCGATTTTGCCGCCCCGGTCCAGAATCCGGTCGGTTAGGCGATTGACGTAGAAAAACTGCTCCGGTGCATAATGGGTCGGAGCCGATTGTTGCAAGGCGTCGATCACCAAGCGTTCGAAATCGGCTTGCGAAGCCACTTTAGCGAGATCGACCGTTTGCCCAAGGTTGCGTAACACCCGCTGAATATAAAACATCGGTTGTTCGACCAATTGATAATCGGCGTCGCGTTGCCGATTGGGTTTAGTGCTGAGATAAAGCGGCCTAACCTTGCCAGGCGTGATCAAGCGTATCAGCAGGTCGCTGGCCGGCATGCCGCTAGCGTATAACGCGGACCATTGTTGCACTTGGCTTTTCAATAGCGTTTCGAGTTTGGGCGCCACCAAGGCTTGGTATTCCCGGTGATAAAAATCTATCCATTCGTTAGCCCGGTCGGTATGCTGCTTTTCTACCAACTTCCAGACATCGCCGGACACCAGCACGGTGCCGGTGATACTCTCATCAGCGGCTAAGTCAGCCAACACCGGTAAAAACTCCGAACCGTCTATCGCCAGCTGTACCGGTGTCAAACCGGTTGTGGCAGCCAACACATCCAGGTCCACATCCAGTTGCATCCGCGAGTCGCCGACTAAAATCAACGCCTGCTTGCCCAACAAAACGGCTTTGCTACGCTCGGTGGCCCATAATTCCTTGCTGTCCTGCACCGTGGGTTGAAAGCCGATTTGCCGTAATCTCAGCTCGACGACCGTTAATAAAAGCCCCCCTATTAACATGCCAATCAAAAAGCTCTGTTTAAGGTCTTGCCGTGGCAAGCGATCACTAGAATTGGAAGTAGATGAATGCACGACTGTCACCCGTAGAAAAAATACCCACACAAACCATCAACAAGGCGATGACGCTGGTTTTGACCATGGGTGAGAAATTATCGAATCGTTGTTCAAGCCAGATTTCCCTGCTAGCCATGTGCCAAATCAGTGTTGTAGTCATAACAGCCACAACTACCACTCTGTTAAGCATGGCTAATTCGCTACTGCCGGTCGTATTAGTCAGCGTCTCTACTATTGCCGCTAAATTGTCGAAACCTTGCGCGCGAAACGGAATCCAGGTTAACGACACGATTACAAAGGTCACCAAGATCAAAACCAACTTCGCCGCCAACCCTGTCGGACGGTAAGCCGTGATTTGTTTGATGCCGTGTTCAACGATCAGAAACAAGCCGTGCAAACAGCCCCAGACAGCAAAGGTCCAGGCCGCGCCGTGCCACAATCCACCCAAAATCATCACCAACACTAAATTAAACGCGGTCCTGATCGGCTTGCCCCGACTACCGCCCAAACTAAAATACAGATAATCCCGCAACCAACTGGACAGCGAAATATGCCAGCGTTTCCAAAAATCCGAGAACCCCAGCGCGCCGTAAGGGCAATGAAAATTATCCGGCAAGCTAAAACCCAGGGTCAGTGCCGCACCTATCGCGCATAAGGAATAACCGGCAAAATCGAAAAAGATTTGCCCGGAAAATGCCAACACACCCAGCCAGACATCCGGACCGGCAAACGCGGCGGGCGTAGCGTAAATCTGATCGACTACCGGTGCCAGGGCAGTGTCTGCCAAAATGGCCTTGGCGAATATTCCAAATAAAAACAGCGTCAGTCCCCAAATAAATTGTTCGCTACTGGCTTTTTGCGGGGTTTTACACTGGGGCAAAAACTGCGGTGCGCGGACAATCGGCCCGGCCACCAGCTGTGGAAAAAACGTCACGAACAAGGAAAAATCCAGAAAACTGGTTTCGGCGGGCGTTTTGCGTTGATAAACGTCCAGCGTGTAGGACAAGGTCTGGAAGGTATAAAAGGAAATACCTATCGGCAACACGATGCCCAAAGGCAGCGGTTGATAATTGATCCCCGTCAATCCGAACACGGCGGCAAAACTTTGATTCAAGAAATCCGCGTACTTGAAAAACCCCAGAAACCCCAGATTCACCAACAAACTAATCGTCAGCAAGCCTTTGCGGCGTTCCTGGCTTTTTGCCTCGGCCATGGTCTTGGCCAGAAAAAAGTCCACTGTCGTGGAAATCCACAGCAACACCACGAACGGTGGATTCCAGGCCGCATAGAACAGGTAGCTGGCTATTAGCAAAACAATTTTTTGCGCTCGCCAATTGCTTATCGAGTAATGCAGAGCTAAAACGACTAGCCAAAAAATCAGAAATAAAAACGAATCAAATTGCATAGGCCGGCTGCCAAGTGAAACAGGAGCGACAGTATCGGCCCTGTAAAGTCAGATATAAGCGCTAGCAAGTTTGCTTTTGCTAGTGCCGGACAAGAATAGTCCATCAATGGCAGTCATGCTTAAGAAGCCTTACGGGCGGCAATGGCTTGGCTTAGTTGATAGACAGCCATCGCGTAAAGCGGGCTGTGGTTGTAGCGGGTAATCACATAGAAGTTATGCAGCCCCACCCATAAGTCTTCTCCCACTTGTTGCTGGTAAGCCAGCAGTTTGACCGTTTCGCTGGCGGCTAATTGTGTCGGGACATCCACCTCTAAGCGGCCCAATTCGCCGACATTAGTATCGGGTTTAACGCCCTTGCCTAGCGCTTGCCGATAAGCGTCGCCGCGCGCAGTGACCGGGTAAGCCACAGCCCCGCCGGGTCGCCATTGGTTGCTGACGAAATAGTTTGCCACACTGGCTATGGCGTCGGCGCTATTGGTCCAGATATTCCGTTTGCCGTCCAGATCAAAATCCTTGGCATAGCCGCGAAAACTGCTGGGCATGAATTGCGGCAAACCCATCGCCCCGGCATAAGACCCCATAGGTTGCAGAGGGTCCATATGCTCCTCGCGGGCTAACACTAAGAATTGTTCCAACTCTTTCAAAAAAAATTCACTGCGCGGCGGATAAGCAAAACCCAAGGTCGCCAGTGCATCAATCACCCGGTATTTGCCGGTGTGCGCGCCGTATTTGGTTTCCACACCGATAATGGCGATGATGATTTCCGCCGGCACGCCGTATTGACTTTCCACGGCTTTCAAGGCTGCTTCGTTATCTTTCCAAAACTGCACGCCGCCGGCGATGCGCGCTTCGGTCATGAATATCTCGCGGTACTGAAACCAGGGCTTGCCTTCCGCCGGTTTGGACATCGCATCCAGAATGGGCTGCTGGATTTGCACAGCCTTGAACAGGTTTCGCAATTCAGCTTCGTTGAAATGCTGCTGCTTGACCAGATTTTGGATAAATTGTTTGAAGCTGTCGGTTTCCGCGACCTCAGCCGACGCCGAACCGGCAGCGAGCAACGTGGTGGCTAACAGCCAGGCGGATAGTTTCTTATTCATGTTCATAAGCCAATTAAACGGGTAGTAATTTACGGTGAGTGTGGATGGACATCAGAATACCGAAGCCGGCCATCAAGGTCACCATTGAGGTGCCGCCGTAACTGACCAGCGGTAGCGGCACGCCGACCACCGGCAATACGCCGATCACCATGCCGATATTCACAAATACATAGACAAAAAAAGTAAACGCCAAACTACCGGCTAACAGGCGCGAATAGGTATCCTGCGCTTGCACGGCGATATAAAAACACCGGCTGATGACCAGCAGATACAAAACCAGCAGACCGACGCAGCCGAACAGGCCAAACTCCTCGGCAAACACCGCAAAGATAAAGTCCGTAGAGCTTTCCGGTAAAAAATCCAGTTCCGCCTGACTACTGCCCAGCCAGCCCTTGCCGTTGATGCCGCCGGAACCGATAGCGATTTTCGACTGGATGATATGGTAACCGGCACCCATCGGATCGGCTTCCGGATTCATAAACGTCAATACTCTATTGCGCTGATAATCGCGCATGAAATGCCACAAAACCGGCGTCAAAGACGCCAGTAAAGCCACAATGCCCAGCATGAACCACCAGGATAAGCCGGCAAAGAACAATACCGCCGCCCCGGAGCTGGCAACCAATAGCGAGGTCCCCAAATCCGGCTGTTTGGCAATTAGTAAAACCGGCACAATCAACAACGTCGCAGCACCCAACACATGCTTAGGCTTGGGCGGCAAGGCACGTTCCGACAGATACCAAGCCACCATCATCGGCGCGCTGATTTTGGTAAATTCGGAAGGCTGAAAACGAAAGAAACCAAGATCCAGCCAACGCTGAGCGCCCATACTGATCTGCCCCATCACCGCTACCGCCAACAACAACAACACACAAACGGTAAACAGGGCCACTGAAAAAGTTTGGAAGCGGCGCGGGTTGATATGCGCCAACACGATCATCAGTAAAATGGCGAAACCCATACGGGTGGCGTGCCGAATCAGCAGGGGCAGTTCCTGGCCGCCGGCACTGTATAAAATCACAAAACTGGTGGCGCAAATCAGTAACAAGCCGATGAACAGCGGAATGTCGATATGCAGCTTTCTGAGCAAATTTCCCAGCAGCGACGGCGGCTGGAATTGTTCGTTGCGCATTTCGGTTCTCATGGCTGAGCATCCTTTTTCTGATTCAGATAGGCATCGATAATTTCGCCTGCAATCGGCGCCGCCACCGAACCGCCGTGACCGCCATGCTCGGCGATGATAGCCACGGCGATTTGCGGATCGTGCACCGGGGCAAAAGCTATGAATAAAGCATGATCGCGCATTTTAAAGTCGATGGCGTCCTCGTTGTATTTCTCTTCCTGCTTGATGGTAAACACTTGTGCTGTCCCAGTCTTGCCGGCAATTTGATAGGTAATGGCCTTGGCCAAGCGGCCGGCGGTACCCCTGGAACCGTGCACCACATTGGTCATGCCTTTAATGATATTTTCGACATTCTGCGTTTTCAACGGGATCAAGGCATCGGCTTTACCGCCGATCATGTCGGCATAATCGGCGCTAATAATACTGTGCACCAAATGCGGCGTGATCACCTTGCCGTAGTTGGCCAAGGTCGCCGTGGCATGCGCCAATTGCAGCGGCGTGGCTTGCGTGTAACCTTGCCCTATTCCGGTAATCAGCGTCTCGCCGGGAAACCAGGCCTGACTACGGTAATGTTTTTTCCATTCCTTGGACGGCATCAAGCCGTCAACTTCGCCGACCAAATCAATCCCGGTTTTGCGGCCGAAACTGAATTTATCCATAAACGCATGCATTTTATCGATGCCTAGTGCCAGCGCCAGATCGTAGAAATACACATCGCAGGACTGGGTAATCGCATCGTTCATGTCGACCATGCCGTGCCCCCATTTTTTCCAGTCACGGTATTTATGATCGACATTCGGCAATTTGTAATAGCCGGGACAGAATAAGCGGTGGTTGAACTCGGTGACACCATATTCCAAGCCGGCCAACGCTAAAAACGGTTTGACTGTCGAGCCAGGCGGGTACTGGCCACGCAAAGCCCGGTTATAGAGCGGCTGATCCGGCGAATCCTGCAAGGCCTTGTATTCTTTGCCGGAAATACCTGACACAAACGGATTGGGGTCAAATCCTGGCCGGCTGGCGAACACCAGTACCCCGCCGGTTTTAATTTCAATCGCTACCGCCGCGCCGTTGTATTCGGATAACGCGTCGTAAGCAATTTTTTGCAAATCGATGTCCAGCGTCAAATAGATGTTGGACCCGGCTACCGGCTCCACCGTCGCCACGGTATTGACTGCCCTGGCTTGCGCATTGGTTTCAATTTCTTCGTAACCGGCGGTACCTAACAGATGTTCTTCGTAGGTTTTCTCAATACCGGTTTTGCCGATATGGTTGGTACCGCGATATTTCGCCAGCGGCAGAGTCTTCATCTCCTGCTCGTTGATCCGCCCCACATAGCCCACGACATGGGAAGCCAAATCGCCGTAAGGATAATGCCGCACCAAACGCGCGTAGACATCGACGCCGGGGAAATACGGCCTGACTACTGCAAATTTCGCCACGTCCTCGTCGCTGAGGTTTTGCAATAAGGGCGTGCTGGTAAAGGATTTATTGCGTTTGCGCTGCTTTTGAAACAAATCGATTTTTTCTTCGGAAATGTCCAGCAGCTTTTGCAGTCTGACTAGCGTGTCGTCGATATTTTCGATCTGTTCGGGAATAAGTTCCAAACTGTAGGTGGGCACGTTTTCCGCGAGCATCCGGCCCTTGCGGTCGTAAATCACCCCACGGGTAGGCGGCAGGGGCGAGATCTTGATGCGGTTATCCTTGGATAGCGTCGCATAATGTTCGTGACCGACCACCTGCAAATACACCAAACGCACCACCAGACCGGCGATCAAAAACAGGATCAGGATAAAAGCCGCGACGATGCGGCTTAAAAATAAGCGACTTTCGGCAAGCGGGTCTTTGATGGCGAATTTTCTATCCATGCTCCGTTAGACGATGCGCGCCATTACCCGAATATAGCGCAGCACCACAAACACCAGCGGCCACACCAAGGTACCGGATAACACCGGATACCAAAACGCCAGGGGCAGGCGATTGCCAGCTTGCATGCTTTCCGTGCCGAAAATAATGCTCTGCGATGCAAACAAGCACAAAAACACAAACACGCATTGCTGCACCATCGGAAATTGCCGCAAACGCCGGTGCTCGTTGATACTGAAATAGCAAATCAGCGCATAGATCAAGGCGTACTGGCCGAGCAAGCGGCCGGTTAAGACATCGGTCAACAAACCTATCGACCAAGCGCTGAACACGCCAAACCGTTCGGGCAAGGCAATGGACCAATAAATCAACACCAGTACAATCCAGTCCGGATTGAATACATCCATGCTGGGAAACAGCGACATGACCCGCAGCACCATCGCCGCTCCTATGGTGGCGAAGAAGTAAACGGTGGCCGCAAAATCAAGGCGCGACATTCTCTGCATCCTTGGGTTCGGGTTCTGCCGGGGCTTTGCCCGGTTCCCCTAACACGACCGGCGTGGAGTGACTCCAGACGATCAAAAACTCGCGGCTTTTATCCAATTCCGCTTTGGGCGTGGCGTAGATATTGGCAAAGGATTTGTCCGGCCTGGCTTCGAACTTATCGACTACGGCTACCGGGTAACCGGCCGGAAACACGCCCCCAAGCCCTGAAGTAACCAGCAAATCACCCGGCACGATGTCGGCGTTATTAGCCAGAAACGGCAAATGCAGGCGATTGGGTTGACCGGTGCCGAAAGCAATGGTCCGCAAACCATTGCGGTTGACTTGTACCGGGATGGCATGATCCGGATCGGTGATCAGCATCACTTCCGAGCTGGACGGCAAAGCCCGCACCACCTGGCCGACAATGCCATTGGCATCCAACACCGGTTGTTCAGGATGCACGCCAAAACGCGAGCCTTTGTTGACCACCACGGTATGTTCGTAAGGCGCCAGTTTTACCGAAACCAGCTCAGCGACCAGCACCTGCTCGCCAAGCTGAAAGGAATTTTCCAACAGCATCCGCAGACGGGTGTTTTCTTTTTCCAAGGCCGCGAATTTCAGCAATTTCGCGTCATTTACAAACTGGGCCTCTTTCAAACGCCGATTTTCTTTTTGCAATTCCACAAAAGAAATGACCGTTCCGGAAACCGTCTGGTAAAAATCGACCGGCAGGCTGGCAAGCGACTGTAATGGATAGGTAAACACCGACAACAAGGAGCGTAACCGCTCCAGGCGTTCACTACGGTAATCGATCACTAACATCGAAATGGATACCAGTAATGCCACCAGTAAACGGGTATTAAGCGAAGGGCCTTTGGCAAATAAGAGTTTTATGGCAAACCTCTAACAATCAAAACGCGACAAGCAAGACCGGCACCCATCGACGCGAAAGCAAGAACAATCAACCTCCGCTGACTGGCATATTATGTGCCGAGCGGCATAAATTTCATAGAAAAGGCCGCTGTAGCCACTTTGCGCGGTTACAGCGGCCTTTCAGAGATGTTTGGCAGCGGCGCTTATTCCAAAGAAAACGCCGAAGCACCTTTAGAATCCAACATTTCCAACACCATGCCACCGCCTCGGGCCACGCAAGTCAAAGGATCGTCGGCAATATACACCGGCAGGCCGGTTTCCTCGGAAATCAAGCGATCAATATCTTTTAACAAGGCACCGCCGCCAGTCAACACAATACCGCGACTGGCCACATCCGCGCCCAGCTCCGGAGGGGTTTGTTCCAACGCAACTTTCACCGCGCTGACGATGCCGGATAACGGCTCTTGCAAGGCTTCCAGAATTTCGTTGCTGTTCAGCGAGAAACTGCGTGGCACGCCCTCGGCCAGATTACGGCCGGTAACCTGCATTTCCCGGACTTCGCTGCCGGGATAGGCCGCGCCGATTTGATGTTTGATTTTTTCGGCGGTCGCTTCGCCGATCAAGGTACCGTAATTACGGCGTACGTAGCTGATGATCGCGTCGTCGAAGCGGTCGCCACCGATTCTAACCGACGCCGAATAGACGATGCCGTTCAGGGAAATCACCGCCACTTCCGAAGTGCCGCCGCCAATATCCAATACCATGGAACCATGCGCGGTATCCACCGGCAAACCGGCACCTACAGCAGCCGACATCGGCTCTTCGATCAAATACACTTCTCTGGCGCCGGCCATGGCTGCCGATTCGCGAATCGCGCGTCGCTCTACTTGAGTAGAGCCGCAAGGCACGCAGATCAAAATTCGCGGACTGGGCCGCAGCAATTTGTTTTCATGCACTTTTTTGATAAAAAATCGCAGCATGCGCTCGGTGACCGCGAAATCGGCGATAACGCCGTCTTTTAGCGGCCGGATTGCGGTGATATTGCCGGGCGTACGGCCCAGCATGCTTTTGGCATCGGCACCGATGGCGGCGATGGTTTTTTGGCCGCGAATTTTATCTTCTTTAATCGCCACCACGG
>FSSH01004183.1_pt1 | contig 10350 bp, 4 predicted proteins | sample 1166101 | NCBI WGS metagenome assembly FSSH01 (sample SAMEA32972668, study PRJEB13176) | freshwater metagenome | biome: Drinking water system; feature: Biomass in drinking water that filtered by 0.45 um membrane; material: drinking water | place: USA | collected 2012-12-20 | depth 0 m | reverse complement strand
TTTGCCGATGTTCTTTAGTACCGCAAATTCTGAATCCGCTATTGCAGCGCTAAACCTCTCCAAATGTTATCAACTGTACGAACATCCGACGGATCGCCTCAAACAATTCTTGTGGCCACACCGCTGGTTAGGTGCGCGGCAATACTATCGTGAACTGTGGGCGTTACACGATATCAATTTAACGATCATGCCCGGGGAAGTCATAGGTATCGTGGGCCAAAATGGTTCCGGTAAATCGACCCTGCTGCAATTGGTCTGTGGCACCTTAACACCAACGCATGGCAATGTTCGAGTCAATGGCCGGATAGCCGCCTTGTTGGAACTCGGCGCCGGATTTAATCCCGAGTTCACCGGACGCGAAAATGTTCTCATGAGTGCAGCGATCATGGGGCTCAGTCAATCTGAAATTGCTGATCGCATTGAGCACATTATTGATTTCTCCGGTGTTCGCGATTTCATTGATCAACCGGTCAAAACTTACTCCAGCGGCATGTATGTGCGTCTGGCATTTTCCGTTGCGATTAATGTAGATCCGGATATTCTGGTGATCGACGAAGCTTTGTCCGTCGGCGATGGCGCTTTTGCCCGCAAATCATTTGATCGCATCATGCGAATGCGCGATGCCGGAAAAACGATATTGTTTTGCTCACACTCGCTCTTTCAAGTTGAATCTTTATGCGCGCGCGCCATTTGGATCAATAAAGGCGAGGTCGTATTGGATGGTGAGTCAGCGCAAGTGGTATCCGCTTATCAAACATTTCTGGACAAAAGTGCTGGGAATGCGACGCTCGAAACTCCCACCGCCGCTCGCACTGAACCTGCATCCAATACACAGCATGGATCCGGTAGCGCACGCCTGGAAAGAATCAAATTGCACGTCGATGATATGCCTGTTCAACAGGCCATCGTTACAAGCAGCGAATCACGCGTGATAATAGAAGTGGCGTTTACTTCCGATCCCGCGCTGCCCTGCCCCACGATCGCCATGACAATACAAACAAAGGATGGACGCACGATCACCAGTGCGGCAACATGGGAAGACCAATTTGATTTGCAGCGTGCGCCATCCGGTGCGGGCCAGGTTTGCCTTGGACTCGATCAGCTGCCGCTGCTTAAAGGTGAATATCTGATTAATGTATATTTGCTGTGTGAACGGGGTTTGCATCTTTATGATGCAGCCGAAGCTGTAGCAGACTTGCAAGTCAGACAAGCTGGGCGCTTACAAGGATATTTTTCAATTCCTCATCAATGGGAAAATAACACGATCCCCCATAATGACTAAGTCAATTAATCATCGTCTGATACCAGACACCCAGCACTACCGGCAGACCGATACTTTTACTGCTGCGGGCATGTCTACGCCACCTTCCCCCTTCAGAGATCTAACATTCCCGGCGAATGTCTATGCCCATGCACTGTCATTGCAGGAAGATAAAGCCGCCGATCTGCATTATGGATTATTTGAGAATGACAAAACCAGCTTAAGTACCGCACAGCAATTTTCCACCAATCTGCTGATGGCACGGCTGCCGCTTCCTCCCTGCCGCATTCTGCAGGTCGACGTTGGTCTTGGCACCACCTTTTCTTTACTTCGCCAGCATGGTTATGATGTGCATGGCATCACTGCCGATATCCAACAATTAAAATATATCCAGAAATCATTGGGGCCGGAAGCTTCCGTCAGCCACCATTCTCTGGAAACATTTACAGCCAAGCCTGACAGCTTTGATGCCGTATTATTCCAGGAATCGGCGCAACACATTGAACCGCTGTTGATGTTCAAGAAAGCGATGAATCTGCTCACCTTATCGGGTGACTTAATCATTATCGATGAATTCGCGCTTAAGTACGATAGCGTTGGAATTAGCAGGCTCCATTTATTACAGAACATGATAGAGCTGGCCGGGCGATTTGGATTCGAGCTGCTTGAACACTTGGATCTATCCACGATGGCCGCCCCCACACTGGATCATCTGCTGCGAATGACCACGACCCATCGGAGAAGTCTGCTGCAAGACCTGGCTCTAAACACCGAGCAACTGCAACAGCTGGACGAATCAAACCGAAACCATCGCAATCAATATGCGAGCGGCCATCATGGCTACGCTCTGCTGCATTTCAGAAAAAAATCGCTCCCTAAATGGCGCTTGCAACTTCTGGGCAAAAACCATATCCCGGCAATGCTCGGATTGTTCAAAGACACCTTTCATCATGACATGACGCCGGTTGCCTGGCAGTGGAAATACGGCGACAATTTAAGTCATCAAGTGGGCGCGTGGCTGGGCGATAAACTAATCGCTCATTATGGCGGCGTAGGCCGGAAAATTCTGCTCTTCGGCCAGCCGCAAATGGCGGTGCAAATCTGCGATGTCATGGTGGATACGAGTGAACGCGGCATACTCACCCGCAGAGGCCCATTTTTTCTGACAACGGCGACCTTTCTGGAACGTTTCATCGGCTATGGCAAACCTTATCTGGTAGGTTTTGGCTTCCCGAACGACCGTCACATGAAAATTGCGGAGCGGCATGGATTATATGCAGCAGTCGGGCGCATGACCGAATTCTCTTGGAGCACGCGATCGCGTTTCCCATTATGGGGAACACATTTACACCTGATTAGCCACGATCAAACCAGCCTCACAAAAGCCACGGTCAATCAATGCTGGCAACATATGGCCAAAGATCTGCAAAATGCGATTGTCGGCGTGCGCGACTGGGAATATGTGCTGCACCGATACCTTAATCATCCGCAGCAACGCTATCAGGTGATATTGATAAAAAGCCGCTTCAGCCCGCGCGCGCGCGGCATCTTGGTATTGCGCTTCGATCCTGAAGGTTGTGAAATTCTTGATTTGATTGCGCCATTGGCTGAAATTCCGCTCTTAATCACTCATGCCAGAAGACTGGCTGGTCTGCAGGGAGCCGCAAGAGTGTTTTGCCGGATTACTGAGAATTTCGCCCGCCACTTTGCCGTTACAGGCGGTACTCAACATGCCGTGAACATCCATATACCCGCAAACACCTGGAGCGATGGCCCATCCCCAGAGATACTTAAAGATCGTTGGTGGCTGATGAGCGGCGATAAAGATTTCCGTTGAACCGGAAAACCCGGCAGAGCGGGAAAAACAACCGGCACAAATTCTGGATTACTGAAATAACCTGTAGTAGTTCACACCTGGTCTGACAGTTACCCGATTAGTGCCGCAAAGGTATCTGGGAAATGATCAATATTGGTCGGCCAATCGGCCTCAAACCGACCGGAAATCAATTCTTTAACTTGTTCTGGATAGTTTTTAGTGCCCGGTTTCAACAGAATGTCGGGATTGACGCCAAGAAAACCAGCATCTGAAGGTACCTTAGCTAGGTAGGTGCTGGCATTGGCACCGGTGATGATTGCAACCCAACGTTTGGCTCCGTCTGTAAACAACGCTAGGAATTCTTACAGATATAGATATATAAGATAAACAACTTACAAATGCACTCTTATATTCTTTTAGAATATAAAGAAAATCTTTTGACAATAACAAAACGTAAGAAGCTACTACCCAGCTACCGCCGAGAAGCACAAACCACATCAGTCAATGCATTGATTGTACGCTTCCGGACAGCATTTGCGAGAATAAAAACAGAAGGCTAGAAATGGCGTGCTTTATCGATGTCAAAGCGCAATCCACATGTCCGCGCTGGAAAATTGCAAGTTAAAACAATAAATGCGAACATTGCCACCACAGGCTTTCAAGACACGAATATCTGCACCACTTGAGAGCCGGATCTATCATCTACAGTAAGAATTTTTAGTGAGAAACATTGGAAAACACACTCATTCCCTACCAAGCTATTAGAAAAATCCCTGGTAATTGCGCACTTGTATTTGCCCCTCATCCCGATGATGAAGTATTCGGTTGTGGCGGAGCCATTATGCGCCACATTGAACAAGGCACCTCTGTTCACGTTATCGTAGTATCCGATGGCGCTTATGGCGCAAGCGAAGAAACAAAAGCCGAATACATTCTGCAGCGTCAACAGGAAAGCGCGGCCGCAGCTGAAGTACTTGGTTATGGCACACCGGTTTTCTGGCAATACCAGGATCGGCAAGTCTGCTATGGTGAGAAACTGATTCAGGAAATTTTGACCGCCATCCGCGAAACCGGCGCCGATCTGGTTTATGTCCCATCGGTTTTTGAAATGCACCCGGACCATCGCGCGCTGAGCATGGCAGCTGTTGAGGCTGTCAGACGCATTGGCGCTTCGGTCAATATTGCGTTGTACGAAGTGGGCATTCCATTGCCCCCCAATCAGTTACTCGATATCAGCGATTTGGTTGCACGTAAGGCAGCTGCGATGGCCTGTTTTATTTCACAGAATACAAAACAGCGCTACGATCAGCATATTGCATCACTGAATCACTACCGCACCTATACCCTGCCGGCCGATGTTACAGCGGCGGAAGCCTACATTCTTCTTTCTGCGGAAGAATTAGCGAACGATCCACTCAAACTGTATCAATCCGAGCATACCCGCCAGAAATTACTTGGACTTCCGCTGGATAGCAGCGATCTGCCACTGGTCAGCGTGATTATCCGCAGCATGGATCGGCCCACGTTATCCGATGCATTGGACTCCGTGGCTTTGCAGACTTATCAGCATATCGAAGTGGTGGTGGTAAACGCAAAAGGGGAAGGTCACCGGACACTGGATGAATGGTGCGGACGCTCTCCACTCAGAACCATTGAAAATGGTGAACCATTGGATCGAAGCCGGGCAGCCAACATCGGGCTGCATTCAGCGCAAGGAAACTATCTGATTTTCCTCGATGACGATGATTTATTTTATCCGGAACACATTACAAACCTAGTTATTGCGCTACAAAATCATCCCGGCGTTCGATGCGTTTACTCTGGCGTACGCGTTGAGCACTATGTGGATTGGCAACTTCAGGAAGTCACTGCATTTAACGAACCTTACGATCAACGCCGGCTTTGGGGCAGAAATTTTATCCCGATTCATGCCATGCTGTTCGAGCAATCTTTAGTCACTCAAGATCACTGCGGTTTTGATGAAAACCTGCAAGTTTTTGAAGATTGGGATTTCTGGATTCAAGTCGCACAGCACAGCGAAATATTGCACATCGACAGCATTACCGCCATTTACCACAATTATGGACACTCCGGCTTAGGACTCCAGCAAGATGAAACTTTTCTAAAGGAATCGAGAAGTAAAGTTTACGATAAATGGAAAATGCTGCTGACCGGCAAACAATTGGAGGATTTAATTGAATACCGTGAAGAAACGATATCCAATCTCCAAAACCAGCTAGCCGATAATGCCAATTTAGTTGCTGCATTGCAAAATCGTCTTACGCAGAATTCACTTGCAAGCACTCAACGTGAGCAAATGTTGCAAAAAACAGTCAATGATTTACAGAAAACAGTCAATGATTTACAGAAAACAATCCATGATTTATTTCACTCAACTTCATGGAAAATTACTGCTCCTCTGCGGTTTCTGGTTCGAATTATCCGTGGACAACATCATGAGGCATGGAATGATTTCCGCCGCAGAATTCTACCTTGGCTAAAAAACATCTACTGGCGGCTGCCAGTCCGCTGGCGCAACATGGTTTTGAATATAGCTTATCGAATCGCCGGCCCGTTTTTTTCTGGAACGAGTCACTATGAGTTATGGCGGGCAGGGGAAATAGATTCCATTTATCAATTGCCAATAGATTCCGATGGTTTTCTAGCAGGAATGATGGATCTTTCCGCAACTGCCCCTTTAACAGCACCACCTGGTAGTATTGCAATCCATGCACATATTTTCTATGCCGATCTGGCAGCAGAGTTCGCAAACTATCTGAACAATATGCCGTTCCCATATGATCTTTTTGTCTCAACGCCCCACGAGGCAGCCAGTCAAATATGTGAGCAGGCTTTTTCCAATTTGCCGCAGCTGAAAAAACTCACCATCACTGTTGTACCCAATCGCGGCCGTGACATTGCGCCCATGTTCTGTACTTTCGGTGAAGCTTTGCAGCGTTATGATTATATTGCGCACATCCACAGCAAGAAATCGCTGTATAACAATGGTGCTACCAGTGGATGGCGTGAGTATTTGCTAACGCGCTTATTGGGAAGCAAATTACAAGTACAAAAAATTTTTACGCTGTTGACCGGAGAAAAAACGGTAGGTTTCATTTACCCTCAAAACTTCACCGCATTACCCTATGTTGCAAACTCCTGGCTTTCCAACAAGGCATTCGGGCACCTTTGGTGCAATAAATTAGGCATTACAAGAATCCCTTCAGGCTATTTTGATTTTCCTGCCGGATCAATGTTCTGGGCTCGCACCAAGGCCCTGCAGCCACTCTTTAATGCACATATAAAAATTGACGATTTCCCCGAAGAGACAGGACAAACCGACGCAACCCTGGCACACTGCATAGAGCGTTTATTTGTTTTAGTCACCAGGCGATCCGGATTCAATGCTGTCATTCTTCGAGACAGCAAATCCCCCAGCTGGTCTCGCTGGCATTTTGAACAGTACCTGTTACGCAAGCAGGAGAGTGTATATGCAGCGCTAGCTGATTCAGCTGTACGTGTGGTGGTCTTTGATATTTTTGATACGTTACTCATCCGGCCTTTGCTGAATCCTGAACATATTAAAAACATTGTTGCTCAGCGCGCTGGGGGTGAAGCTGGCGGACTTTATCTTGAGTTCCGCGCTCACGCAGAAACTCAGGCACGCCAGAAAGCAGGGCGCGATATTGGCCTTGATGCTATTTTTGCAGAATTTTCCACTTTAACTCGATTGCCTTCCGGAATCGTGCAGCAACTGCGTAATCTTGAAGAAACCATAGAACTGGAAATTATAAGCCCGCGGCCGGAAGCAATCACCCTGCTGCAACACGCTATCGCTCTGGGTAAACGCGTCATATTGGCCAGCGACATGTACTTGCCAAAACCGGTTATTGAAAAGATGTTGCAGCGCAGTGGCATTAATGGATGGCATGCATTCTATTTATCTTCTGACAGCGGACTGAGAAAAGATAGCGGTGATTTCTATCGCCAATTATTGATACAGGAAGACATTGTTCCAAACGAAGTCATTGTTATTGGTGACAATGAGCATTCTGATGTTCAAGTACCCGGCAATATGGGAATCAGATATCAGCACATCATGCGTCCAGTCGAATTGGCGCGAGCAATGCCACGATTGGGACCGATCATTGAGCATTCATTATATTGTGATGATCTCAACAAACAACTTACTCTTGGAACTATCGTACAAGGCAACTTCCACCCTTTGTTTTTCCCGCACTTTAATCCTTCAGATCTGGTTCCTGCCACACCTTGGGCCATTGGATTTACCATTATCGGCCCTTTGATTCTATCTTTTGTGCAATGGTTGGCAAAAAAAGCGGCGTCGGATGGAATTCAGCGTTTGTATTTTCTTGCACGCGAAGGCCAAATACTAAAAATAGTTTATGACCAATGGGTGTCTAATACTGCGAATCCAATTGCTTCCGACTACTTAGTGCTTTCTCGCCGGGCAATCACGGTACCGATGGTTTCAAACCTTGATGATATTTTTCAAATAGCACGTGTGCAATCCGCACCCAATCATTTGTCCGAGTTTTTACAGGAGCGATATGGGATTAGGCTGTCGCATGAAGAATATGAAGATCTTATACAGCGAGGGTTGTGGCAAAAAAATAAACTGGTTTCAGTTGAAAATGAAAACATTGATCACCTGAAACCTGTATTGCAAGCGCTGGAAACCCGCATTATGGCGAATGCTCAGACTGAGCGCCCAGGATTATTAACTTATCTAGACAAGTTAGGTTTAGACAAAACTTCTAAATCCGCGATTATAGACATTGGCTATTCAGCAACGATACAAGGCTATCTTAACCGACTAATGGGTCATGCAATACATGGATATTATTTGATGACTGTAGAACGTGCGCAAAAAATATCTGCTCAATATGGCGCAATCACTCGAGGTTATTTTGCTCATCACATCAATCCCAAAGTTAATGCTCCACCCATGTTCATCCAAAGCTTCTCCTTAGAAAAACTATTAAGCTCCGATGATGCGCAAATCGTTTGCTACCGGCAGACAGATTCCGGTGATATCGTTCCTGAATTTCGCCAACTTGCTGACGAAGAACGCCGATCTTCATTAACCCGTACAGAAATAAGGCGCGGGATAATGGATTTTGTCGCTCAATCCATCACCATCCGGGATAAATTAATCAGTAATTTCGAGGTTCCGCCGGATATACCCGTTGCTTTGTTTGAAGAATTTATTGCACATCCCTCCCCACTGGAAAGGGATATTTTGGGTGCATTAGTACTTGATGATTACTATTGTGGCCGTGGTCTTGTTAGTTAGTGCATCTACCATTCACAATGGGCAGCATTAATTAACAGCGCATTGCTTCATATGGCGTAATCATGAACAATCCCTTTTTCTCAATCGTTATAGTTAACTATAATGCTGGAGCTATGTTGGTCAATGTCATGTCAGCATTATCCAAACAAACTTATAAAAATTTTGAAGTTATCGTAATCGATAACAATAGCCAGGATAATTCTTGGCGTGCAACAGAAAGTTTACCTTTTCCTTGCCGTCTGGTTCGACTCAATAGTAATACCGGATTCACTTCAGCCAACAATCTCGCGGTTAAAGATTATGCCAATGGGAAATGGTTGTTTTTACTGAATCCTGATGCCTATCCTGAGCCTGAATGCCTGGAAACAATTGTACAAAACATCAATCAGACTCCAAATGTCGATTGCTTTGCCTGTTGTCTAATTGATGCCAATAATCCATCGCACTTGGACGGGCTGGGCGATAGTTACCACCTATCCGGATTACATTGGCGCACCGGCCATGGATACCCCTGCGATATTACTCCCAAACAGCCGGTAGAGATTTTTTCAGCATGTGCAGCCGCAGCAATATACCGCACCGAAACATTTCGCCAGTTAGGCGGCTTCGATGAAACTTATTTTGCTTACTCTGAAGATGTCGATCTTGGTTTTCGTCTGCGGCTTAGCGGGGGTAAAAGCCTGTTACTACCCAGCGCAAAAGTGCATCACGTCGGTTCAGGTATTACAGGAAGCTCGAGCGATTTCTCTGTTTATCATGGGCATCGTAACTTAACCTGGACATTTATCAAGAATATGCCCAGTCCGCTCATTTTTATCCTCTTGCCAGTCCATCTAGCCATGATTCTTTACGTGGGATTTTTTTATGCTGCTTCTGGCCGTCTTAGGCTTTATTGGCAAGCTAAAATCGATGCCTTTAAGCATATCGGATCATTATTGAAGCAAAGAAAAAAAATTCAGAGTCAGCGGGTCTGTTCTTGCTTAAGCTTACTGCAATTGATGGCTTGGCTGCCACGCAGAGCTCCTATTAAAGCACCGGCTAAACTAGAAAATACAACCCATTGACACTGTGAGATAATTACCGATAATACTGAGCAGCGGTTATTTCACCTCATAGCGGCTTTATTTGAAGATAGACAATGCACGCTCCACAACAAATCTGCCACGACATAAAAGAACGATGCAAACCACCCATATCGACAATAATCGTCAACTATAATGCCGGACGAATATTAACCCAGTGTGTTCAGGCAGTTTTGCAACAAGTTCAGCAAGTCTTAGTCATTGACAATGCTTCATCTGATTCCAGTCTGTCAGAACTGGAATCCAGTTTTTCCGCAGATAATCACCTCCGGATAATCCGCCTCAATAGTAATGCCGGTTTTGCCGCCGGTTGCAATATTGGCCTTAGGGCATCAACGCAGCGGTATATTCTTTTCTTAAATCCGGATTGTATTCTGCAGAAAAATTCATTACACCGCATGGTACAAGTAATAGAATCGGATCCGCGGATCGGCATGGTGGGCGGTTATCTTGTTAATCCGGATGGTTCTGAGCAAGGTGGTGGGCGACGCGCCATTCCTACGCCATGGCGAGCTTTTGTGCGTGCTTTCGGTTTATATCGTTTGGCAAAATACTGGCCAAAAGTGTTTTTTGATTTTCATCTGGATAAACAGCCTTTACCCCAAACCCCCATCGAAGTTGAAGCGATATCCGGTGCCTTGATGCTGGTAAGGCGTCAAGCCATCGACGATGTCGGCCCCTGGGACGAACACTATTTCCTGCATTGCGAGGACTTGGATTGGTGCATGCGGTTCAAACAAAAGAACTGGAAAATTGTTTTTGTGCCGGATGCGCCGGTTGTTCATTTCCAGGGAACCTGCAGCCGCGCCCGGCCGTACTTCGTTTCTTGGCATAAACATAAAGGCATGCTGCGTTTCTACCGGAAATTTTTCCG
>FSSH01000097.1_pt1 | contig 10364 bp, 9 predicted proteins | sample 1166101 | NCBI WGS metagenome assembly FSSH01 (sample SAMEA32972668, study PRJEB13176) | freshwater metagenome | biome: Drinking water system; feature: Biomass in drinking water that filtered by 0.45 um membrane; material: drinking water | place: USA | collected 2012-12-20 | depth 0 m | reverse complement strand
GGCGGTGGTATCGAGTACGCCCTGCCCACCGACTCGTTCCTGAACTTCTTCAAGTCCTCGGCCGTGACGCTCAAGGTCGAAGGCCTGTACGTCAACCTCGAGAACAACAACCGGAACGCGGGCGTCTACGCCATCGATTCCAACAGCGTCCTCTACCGCCAGCCCGGCTTCACCAACCGCAACTCGGGCAGCGAGTTCGCCGTCATCCGCGCCGGCCTGAACTACAAGTTCGGCTCCTACTAAGCCGACCAGTCGACGCCGCCCGCCAGGCGCGGGCGGCTCATGACGACGAGAAGCCCGGCCTCCATGAGGCCGGGCTTTTTCATTGCGCTGGATCGCCCACCCGTGAAGTTCGGTGTGCCCCCCTGACAAACCGCAGCCACGCTCCCCATCTCTGAAACGCCTGAGCGGAGCAAACCCGCCGGCTTGCCCCAGGAGGACGACTTCATGAACAGCGAAGAACGTGACGTCATCAACGGTATCTTCCAGCGTCTCGAGCAGGCAGGTAGCCAGCCGCGCGACGTGGAGGCCGAGCGTTTCATTGCCGACAAGCTTCGGAGCCAGCCCTACGCCCCCTACGCCATGGCGCAGTTGATCTATGTGCAGGAGGAAGCCCTCAAGAGCCTTCAGCAGCAGCTTGAAGAGGCGCGCTCCGCGCAGCAACAGCCGCAGGGTGGCGGCGGCTTCCTGTCGAGCATCTTCGGCGGTGGTGGACGCCAGGAGCCGCAGCGCCCGACCGGCCAGCCGTGGGGCAACCAGGGTGGACAGCCGGGTTACGCTCAGCAGCCCGGCTACGGGCAGCAGGGCGGTTACGGCGGCCCTCAGCAGGGCGGACCCTGGGCCGGGCAGCAACAGGCCCCCGCCCGCGGAGGTGGCTTCCTTGCCACCGCGCTGCCGATGGCGGCGGGTGCGGCCGGCGGCATGCTCCTAGGAAGCGCTTTGTCGAGCGCCTTCGCTGGTGGTCATTCCAGCCTCGGCAGCTCTGCGGCGGCGGGTCTCGGCGGGACGGGCGCCGATGCGGCGTCCCTTGGTGGCGGAAGCCAAGATTTCGGCTCGGCCCTCGGAGGCGGCAACGACCTCCAGGACGCCTCGTTCGACAATGATGCCGGCGGCGATTTCGGTGGCGACCTCGGCGGCGGCGGCGACGACGACTGGGTCTGAGTCACGGATCGGCCCGGCGGCGCAACTGTACCGACGGGCCGACCATCGTCAGATGACCTCGACGCGGGCGCCCACGCTGGTCCGCTCGTAAAGGTCGGTCACGTCGTCGTTCATCATGCGGATGCAACCCGACGAGACCGATTGTCCGATCGTGTGAGGCTCGTTGGTGCCGTGGATGCGGTAGAGGGACGAGCCGAGATAGAGGGCCCGGGCTCCAAGCGGGTTGCCCGGACCTCCCGCCATGTGACGCGGCAGGTCGGGTCTGCGGCGCAGCATTTCCGGCGGAGGCGTCCAGTCCGGCCATTCCTTCTTTTGCGTGATGGTTTTGGTACCCGACCAGGTGAAGCCGGGCCGACCGACGCCGATGCCGTAGCGCAGGGCCTTTCCTCCCGGTTGGACGAGGTAGAGGAACTTTGAAGGCGTATCGATCACGATGGTCCCGGCTGACTGACGCCCGTCGAAATTCACCACCTGCCGCGCATAGCGTGGATCCGGCCCACGCTCGATCCTCGAAACAGCTTCTTGGGGCTCGGCTTGCGGAAGCGCCGCCAGGCGGGTGGTAACCTGCTGCCGATAAAGCATTTCCGGCGGGACGCGATCACCCGAGGAGAGCATGCGCGGGCTGGCCGCGGCGCTGTAGCCGTAGGCCTCTGACTGCCGAGCCAGCGTGCTATCCTCAGCGCCTAAACCCGACCGGCTCGGTCCGGTTCTGGAGGGGCGCTCGGGCCCGGCCACGAGGAACTCGATGAAGCCACCGCCATAGCGTCCATCTTGAGCGAGGCTCTCGCTCGCCATGAACGTCGCAGCCGCAGCGATCAAGCCTAAAGCGTATCGCATGTCCCTCATCCCCGACCCTGCGCAGGACGCGCTTCGAGCTGAGGATGGCGATAAGTACCAGACTACAGGGTGAAAGAACGTGGTGAATCAGGATTGAAACCATTGAATTCAATTTCCGGTACGATTCAGCGTGAAGATTTAGTAAAATTCACCTGATGCGGCGACCGTTCAGCAAATAGCAACCACTCCATATCATCGTCATGCCGGTGAACTCCTGACGGCTGATCCCGACCCATGACCATGAAGCGCTATCGAATCGAAGACGCCCTCGGTCTTGCGAGCATCACGCCCTCACCGGACAAGGCGGTGTCGAGCGAAACGTCGGAATTGACCAGTGCGCGCCTCACCGAGATCCTGAGCGCAATCCAGGAACTGCGGAAGTCGACGCAGACCACGACGGTCGAGACCGTGGAGGCCTGCCGCCGCGAGCTCAGCGACGCGCTCGCGATGCGCAACGAACTCGATATCATGAAGGACGCGATCACCCGGACAAAAACCGAGATCGCGACACTCTATCGTTCCGAGAATACCGGCAAGGGCATGAAGCGGGTGGCCGGCGAGCTCGATGCGGTCGTCGAATCCACCGAGCGTGCGACGAGCACCATTCTGGGCGCCATCGAGGAGATCGAGACCAACGCGAGCGTCCTTCGCGCCATGCGCCAGTCCGCCGCCGGCCGGGAGAACATTGACGCGATCATGGAGCGTGTCGTCGTCGCCTACGAGGCCTGCAACTTCCAGGATCTCACCGGCCAGCGCATCAGCAAGATCGTCGGTGTGCTGAAGTTCGTCGAGGAGCATCTCGACCGGATGATCGAGGCTTGGGGAGGCCTCGAGAGCTTCAAGGACGTCCTCGGCATCAATGGACCGATCAAGCCCGACATCAACGACGAGAGCTCCCTCCTCAACGGCCCGCGTCTGGAGGACGACCCGGGCCATGTCGACCAGGGCGACATCGACGCGCTATTCGACTGATCGGGCTCGATACTGCGGCGGGAAGGGGCACTTCGAAACGGCAGATCGCGCCTCTTCCCTCTGGAATCCCGGCAGCTTAGATCTCCGGCATGAGCCGCGCCCCCGCGAGAACCCTGTCGTCCCAGAAGGACGTGCCTCCGGACACGTTCGACGAGCGCGACGAGGCCGATGAGTCGCCCGAACGCATGGACGATGCGCCGGAGATCGACTTCGATTTCGAGGAAGGCGCGGTCAAGGCCGGCACCGAGGTGATCCGGCGCTTCTGGACGACGCTGCCGCCCTCGCCGGGTGTCTACCGGATGTTCGACGACAAGGGTGACGTCCTCTACGTCGGCAAGGCCAAGAACCTGAAGGCCCGCGTCGGTTCCTACGCTCGCGGTCAGGCGCATTCCAACCGCATCGCCAGAATGATCTCGCAGACGGCGGCGATGGAGTTCGTCACCACCGCCACCGAGACGGAGGCGCTGCTCCTCGAAGCCAACCTCATCAAGCAATTGAAGCCGCGCTTCAATGTGTTGATGCGCGACGACAAATCGTTCCCCTACATCCTCGTTACCGCGGATTCCGAGGCGCCGCAGATCGTCAAGCATCGCGGCGCGCGGCGGCGCAAGGGTAGCTACTACGGTCCCTTCGCCAGCGTCTGGGCGGTGAACCGGACTGTGAACGCCCTCCAGCGAGCCTTCCTCCTGCGCACTTGCACCGACAGCTATTACGAGAACCGCACCCGGCCTTGCCTGCTCTACCAAATCAAGCGCTGCTCGGGACCGTGCACCGGCGAGATCGCCCTCGATGATTATCAGGGTCTGGCCGAATCCGCCCGCGGCTTCCTGTCCGGCAAATCCAACGCCGTGAAGGACCGGATGCGTGAGGAGATGCAGGCTGCCTCGGAGAAGCTTGAATTCGAGCGGGCGGCTCGCTTCCGCGACCGCATCGCCGCCTTGTCGGCGATCCAGGGAACACAGGGCATCAATACGCAGGGGATCGAGGAGGCCGACGTCTTCGCCCTCGACGAGCAGGCGGGACAGTTCTGCATCGAGGTGTTCTTCTTCCGCAACTTCCAGAACTGGGGCAACCGCGCCTATTTCCCAAAGGCGGACCGGACCATGACGCCGGACGAGGTGCTGGCCTCGTTCATCGGCCAGTTCTACGACGACAAGCCGGCGCCGCGGATCGTCCTCGTCTCGCATGCCATCGAGGATGCCGAACTTCTCGGGGCAGCCTTGTCGAGCCGAGCCGAGCACCGTGTCGAGATCCATCAGCCGCAGCGCGGAGAGCGTCGCAACCTCGTGCTCTATGCGCAGCGCAACGCCAAGGAGGCCCTGGCCCGGCGCCTCGCCGACACCGCCTCGCAGGGCAAGCTGCTGGTGGCCCTTGGCCAATCCTTCGGTCTTCCGTCCGCGCCGCGCCGGATCGAGGTCTACGACAACTCGCACATCATGGGCACGAACGCGGTCGGCGGCATGGTCGTCGCCGGGCCGACCGGCTTCATGAAAACGCATTACCGCACCTTCAACATCAAGTCGGAGGAACTCACACCCGGCGACGATTACGGCATGATGCGCGAGGTGCTGCAGCGCCGGTTCAAGCGCCTCGTGAAGGAAGCACCCCGCAGCGCCGTCGATCCCGCGCCGGCACATTCGTCCGCGATGCCTGACGAGGTCGACACATTCCCGGCCTGGCCGGACCTCGTCCTGATCGACGGCGGCAAGGGCCAGTTGGAAGCCGCGCGCGCTGCCCTCGAGGAGGTCGGCGTCAGCGACGTCGCCCTCGTCGGCATCGCCAAGGGTCGCGATCGCGACGCCGGCCGCGAGACGTTCTTCATCCCCGGGAAGCCGCCCTTCAAGCTGCCACCGCGCGACCCGACGCTCTATTTCGTTCAGCGCCTGCGCGACGAGGCCCACCGTTTCGCCATCGGCACGCATAGGGCAAAGCGCAAGCGCGAGATGGTCAAGAATCCCCTCGACGAGATCGGCGGGATCGGCCCGAGCCGCAAACGCGCCCTCCTCCACCATTTCGGAACCGTGAAGGCGATCGAGCGCGCCGCCTTCGAGGATCTGGCGAAGACGCCGGGGGTCAACGCGGCTACCGCGAGGGCGGTGTACGACTTCTTCCATGCCGGCGGATGAGCACGCCCGAGGGGTGGTTCTGCGCCGCAGGAGCGCCGTCTGCCCGAGTTCGAGCCCCAGGGAAGTGCGTAGAGAGCGGCATCTCTCACAAGCGCAACGGTTGACCCTCAATCTGCCGCGTGGTTCACCCCGCCCATGAACGCCGTCCTCCCTCGACGCCGGTCGCCGGCCTGGAATCTGGCGAATTGCCTGACCTATGGGCGCCTCGTCGCCGTTCCGGTGGTCGTCGCTCTTCTCTATTGGCCGGACGAGATCGGCGCGCGCTTCGCAGCGTTCGGGGTCTTCGTGCTCGCCGCGATCACCGACTACCTCGACGGCTATGTCGCCCGGACCTACGCCCAGAGCTCGGCCCTCGGCCGGATGCTCGATCCGATCGCCGACAAGCTCCTGGTCGCCGCCTGCCTGCTCATGCTTTCGGCCGACGGCACCATCCAGAGCTGGGATCTTTGGGCAGCGATCGTGATCCTGTGCCGCGAGATCCTGGTCTCGGGCCTGCGCGAGTACTTGGCCGAGCTGAAGGTCGGCGTGCCGGTGAGCCGGGTCGCCAAGTGGAAGACGACACTACAGCTGATAGCCATCGGCTTCCTGGTCGCGGGCCCGGCCGGCGAGACCATTCTTCCAGGTACCATCCGGATCGGGATAGGCCTGCTCTGGGTGGCCGCAGCCCTCACGCTCTATACCGGCTACGACTATATGCGGGCCGGGATCAGGCACGTCATCGACGATCCGCGGTGAGGGCGGTGTCCCAGGAGCGATCGCGATGAAGCTCGTCTACTTCGCCTGGGTGCGCGAACGGGTCGGCAAGGCCGAGGAGAGTGTCGACCTCCCAGCGGGGATCGACACCATCGCCGATCTCGTAACCTGGCTGCGGGGGCGGGGCGAGGAATACGCCTACGCCTTCGAGAACCCCGGCATCGTCCGCGCGGCCATCGACAAGGTCCATGCGAAGCCGGACGCGGCGATCGGCGAGGCCTCCGAGATCGCCTTCTTCCCCCCGATGACGGGGGGTTGAGACGGCGTTCAGTTCGTCCGGAGGGCTTCGCCGAAGGCCTTCAGGTTGTTGGACATCATGTCGAGATAGGTCGGCGCCGGCCCGTCGGCGCGGGACAGGGCATCCGAATAGACCTTGCCGCCGATCCGCGCTCCGCTCTCCTTGGCGATCTGCTGCATCAGGCGCGGATCGGCGATGTTCTCCAGGAACACCGCCGGGATCTTGTCCTTGCGGATCTGACGAATGATTCGGGCGACATCGCGCGGGCTCGCCTCGCTTTCGGAGGAAACGCCCTGCGGGGCTATGAAGGTCATCCCNNTAGGCGGCAGCGAAGTAACCGAAGGCGTCGTGCGTCGTGATGATCCTGCGCCGGTCCGGCGGGATGGCGGAAATCGCACTGCGCGCCTCTTTGTCGAGGGCGTCGAGCTTGGCGAGATAGGCGGCGGCGTTGGCGGCGAACACGGCTGCATGGTCTGGGTCGATCCGCGCCAGCGCATCGCGGATATTGGCGACGTAGAGCTTGGCGTTCGGAATGCTCTGCCAGGCATGCGGATCAATGGCGTGGTCGTGTCCATGCTCCTCGCCGGCGAGGGTGGGCACGCCCTTCGAGGCGGTGATGACGGGAGCCTTGGTACCCGAGGCCTTGATCAGCCGGTCGATCCAACCTTCCAGACCGATGCCGTTGACGAAGACCACCTTGGCCTCGAGCAGGGTTCGAGCATCCCCCGGTGCCGGGTTGTATCCATGAGCGTCGGCATCGGGGCCGACCAGCGTCGAGACCGCGACCCTGTCCCCCCCGACCTGGCGCACGAGGTCGCCGAGGATCGAGAAGGTGGCGACGGCCTTGAAAGGCTTTGACACCTCCTGCGCCATGGCCGGGAGGGCGGCCACGACCATGACGGCGAGGACGGCGAGCCGGCACAAGCCGAAAGATCGCGTAGGACAGGTCTGCATCGTCGGGGTCTCCTAGACCGGAACCTCCTTATTGAAACATTATCACATTGCCAAGCTTCAAGCCCTGACCTTGATCTCGAGACGATCGGGCGCCACAGAGCGGGCGACGCCGTGCCGGTCCGGCCGGCAAGGGTAACGAGCGACGAACATGGCGCGCCGGCTTTCGAGAGGCGACACTCTCCCTTTCCTCGGCCGGGTCTGGCGCGAATGGCTGCGGCCGCACAGCGCCACCCTCGCCGTGGTGCTGGTGCTGATCGCCATCGTCGGTGCCGCCACCGGCCTTTACCCCGCTTTGATCAAGGCCGCCTTCGACGCCTTCGACAACAAGGACACCGCCGCCCTCGCCTACGGCCCGGTCGTGGTGATCGCCGTCACCGCAATCCGCGGCTTCGCGTTGTTCGGACAGACGGTGCTGACGAACCGCGTCGTGACGCGGGTCGAGGCCGACATGCAGGTGGCACTCTATTCCCACCTCATCGAGGCGGATCTGGCCCAACTCGGACGCGAGAGCCCGGCCGCCTTCACCCAGCGCTTCACCACCGATTTTGCCTACATCAAGGAGGCCCTGACCCGGATCTCGACGGTTCTGCTGCGCGATATCGCCATGCTGGTCGGCTTGGTGGCCGTGCTGATCTGGATGGACCCGATCCTCACCCTCGTGGCCGGGGTGACGGTGCCGTTCTTCGCCGGCCCGATTAGCCGGATCGGGCGCAAGCTTCGCCGCGTCTCGACGACGACGCAGGAGCAGATGGGCGCCGCCGCGAGCCTGATCAACGAGAGCCTGCAGGGTGCCCGCGTCGCGAAGACCTACGGCCTGGAAGGCTATCTCAAGGGCCGGGCGACCCAGGCCTTCGACGAGGTACGCCGCCTCAAGATGAAGACCGCCAATGCCCGCGGCCGGCTCGACCCGCTCCTCGAAGTGGGCGGCGGCCTCGCGGTGGCCGTCGTTCTCGTCCTCGTCGGGCAGCGCGTGATGTCGGGCGAGCGCACGGTCGGTGACTTCACCGGCTATGTCGCGGCCCTGCTGCTCGCCGCACAGCCGGCCCGGGCGCTCGGCACCCTCAACGCCATCCTGCAGGAGGCCGCCGCCGCCCTGCAGCGCTACTTCGCCCTGATGGACGAGGCACCGCGCATCCTGCAGGCGCCCGATGCCGCCCCGATCCGGATCACGGGCGGCGAGATCTGCTTCGAGGACGTCCGCTTCCGCTACCGCGACGATGCCCCGGCCCTGGAGGGGATCGACCTCACCGTGCCGGCCGGATCTGTGACGGCCCTGGTCGGGCGCTCAGGCTCGGGCAAGTCGAGCCTCCTCAACCTCGTGCCCCGCCTCTACGACGTCACCTCCGGCCGCGTCGTCATCGACGGGCAGGACGTGCGCTGCGTCACCCTTGGCTCCCTGCGTGAGGCCGTGGCGGTGGTCTCGCAGGAGATCGTCCTGTTCGACGACACCGTGGCGGCGAACATCGCCTTCGGCCGCGCGGGAGCGACGCAGGCCGAGATCGAGGCCGCGGCGGAGGCTGCCGCCGCCCATGGCTTCGTCTCGCGGTTGCCGGAGGGCTACGCCTTCCGGGTCGGCCCTAGCGGCGGCCGGCTCTCGGGCGGAGAGCGCCAACGCATCGCCCTCGCCCGCGCCTTCCTGCGCGACGCGCCGATCCTGCTCCTCGACGAGGCGACGAGCGCCCTCGATTCCGAATCCGAGCGTCTGGTCCAGGGCGCGCTCAGCCGGCTGATGCGCGGGCGCACGACCCTCGTCATCGCGCACCGCCTCTCCACCGTCCGGGACGCCGACCTCATCGTCGTCATGGAAGCAGGACGTGTGATCGAGACGGGCACCCACGAGGCGCTGATGGCCGCCAGCGGAAGCTATGCCGGGCTCTACCGGATGACGCTGGCCGACGACGGGTCCTGAACCCGTCGATGCAGGATCGAAGACTTTCCCTTCAACCAAACTCGCCTTGAATCCGCTCTCGGTGCCATCCGCGGCGGCAAAAACCTCAGCCGGACCCGTGCGATGCCCCAGATCGGCCACGAGTCCCGACCAATCCTCCCGCCCGGCCGAACCGGAGCGATCCTCGGCGATGCGGAGGCGACTTGTCCGACCCATCGCCATCCGCGATAGCACCGGCATGGCTTCGTCGTGGGACGAGATGGAATAAGCCCGGCCGCCGGCCGGGGAAGGAGCTTCGAGTGATCAATCAAACCTGGCTTAAGGTTGCAGCTTGTGCGGCTTTGGCGGCGATGGCCGGCACGGCGGAGGCTGCCCAATGCGGCAACAGCGCGAGCGGGTTCGAAGCCTGGAAGCGGGACTTCGCCGAGGAGGCGCGCGGGCGTGCGACTCCGGCCAGCCTCGCGGCGCTGATGACGACCTCCTATTCGACCGCGACGATCTCGGCCGATCGCGGCCAGAAGAGCTTCAAGCTGTCGCTGGAGCAGTTCATGGCGAAGCGCGGCGGACCGGCCATTGTTTCGCGCGGCAAGACGCTCAAGCGCACCAACGCCGCGTTGTTCGACGCGATCGAGAAGCGCTACGGGGTTCCCCCGGGGCCGCTCCTGGCCATCTGGGGCATGGAGACGGGGTTCGGGGCGGTGCGCGGCAACGTCAACACCCTCTCGGCCGTGGCGACCCTCGCGTATGATTGCCGGCGCTCGGCCTTCTTCACCGACCAGCTCTATGCCGCCCTCAGCCTCGTCGACCGAGGCGTCATCACGGCCAATACCCGCGGCGCCGCCCATGGCGAGGTCGGCCATACCCAGTTCCTGCCGAAAAGCATCGTCAATTACGGCACCGGGGGCGACCTCAACAATTCGGAGGCTGCCCTCATGTCGACGGCCAACTTCCTGAAGGGGCATGGCTGGAGGCCGGGGGCCGGCTACCAGCCGGGTGAGCCGAACTTCGCGGCGATCCAGGGCTGGAACGCAGCGTCAGTCTATCAGAAGGCCATCGCCATCATCGGTCAGCAGATCGACGGCAGGTAGCCACTCAGGCGTCGTTCTCGGTGTAGGAGGCGTTCAGGCGCCTTCCTCCACCAGGATCTCACGCTTGCCCGCATGGTTGGCCGGGCCGACGAGGCCTTCGATCTCCATCCGCTCCATCAGCGAGGCGGCGCGGTTGTAGCCGATCTGAAGGCGGCGCTGGATGTAGCTCGTCGAGGCCTTCTTGTCGCGCAGGACGACCTGGACAGCCTGATCGTAGAGCTCGCCGCCGGGCTCGCCGAAGCTGCCCTGGTCGAACACCGCGATGTCGGCCTCGTCGGCACCGGCCTTGCCGCCTTCGCCCGAGTCGTCATCGGCGGTGACGGCGTCGAGGTAGGAAGGCCGGCCCT
>FSSH01002325.1_pt1 | contig 10374 bp, 7 predicted proteins | sample 1166101 | NCBI WGS metagenome assembly FSSH01 (sample SAMEA32972668, study PRJEB13176) | freshwater metagenome | biome: Drinking water system; feature: Biomass in drinking water that filtered by 0.45 um membrane; material: drinking water | place: USA | collected 2012-12-20 | depth 0 m | reverse complement strand
GTGTTGAACCGCGCCAGATCATAGCGGCAGGGCGCCAGATTGCCGTGCCAGGCGACCACATCGAGCGGCGAGCGGCCGAGATCGGTGCGCCACAGTGCGCCGCCGAATTTCTGGACCAGCTCGAAATCGCCCTCGACATCCTCATACCAGGCAACGGGGGTTTCGAAATCGCGCGGATTGGCCAGGCCGTTCGCGCCGATCGGCCCCAGATCGGGCAGGCGGAACGGGCTGCCGTGATTCTCCGCGACATAGCCGCGCGCCGGCCCCTCGGGCAGCAGCACGCGGAAGCGCACCCCGCGCGGGATGAGCGCGACATGGCCGGGTGCCACATCGATCCGCCCCATTTCGGTCAGCAGCGTGATCGCGCCTTGCTCGGGCAGGATCAGCAGCTCGCCATCGGCCGAAACGAAGGCGCGCGTGGTCATGTCCTTCCCGCAGCGATAGAGGTGGATGGCGACGCCCGTCTGGCTCGCCGGGCCTTCGCCTGCCACCAGCATCGTCGTCAGGCTGTCGAGCCAGTCGGCATCGCCCTGGATGTCGAGCGGCCCCCAGCGCAGGCGGTTGGGTGCAAGCGGGTCGGCCGCGACGCCCGGCGCGAACCGCGGTGCGCCGGTGTAGCGGGTGAAGGCCGGGTGCGCGGCGGAGGGGCGCAGCCGGTAGAGCCATGAGCGCCGGTTCTCGGCACGCGGCGCGGTGAAGGCAGTGCCGCTGAGCTGCTCGGCATAAAGGCCGAACGCCGGCCGCTGCGGCGAATTGCGCCCGATCGGCAGCGCACCAGAGATCGCCTCGGTCGCGAAATGGTTGCCGAAGCCGGTCATGTAATCGCTCACGTCAAACCTCATGTGCCACGCCTGCGGCGTTATCATAATCTCCGTGCCTCCGCGTCTCCGCGTGAAGATTCGGTTTCGCGCGGAGGCGCGGAGATCGCGGAGTGATCAGGAGTTCGGCGCGTTGTGCTTAAGCCTCCGCCGCCGCCGGAATCACGCCGCGCCGGATCTGGTCGAGCTCGATGCTCTCGAACAGCGCCTTGAAATTGCCCTCGCCAAAGCCGTCATTGCCCTTGCGCTGGATGATCTCGAAAAAGATCGGGCCGACCATGTTCTCGGTGAAAATCTGCAGCAGCAGCCCGCCGCCGGTCTCCGGCGCGCCGTCGATCAGGATCTTGCGCTTGCGCATCTCCTCCACGTCATGGCCGTGGCCGGGAAGGCGCTTGTCGATCAGGTCGAAATAGGTGTCGATCGTGTCCTGGAAGCGGATGCCGTTGGCGCGCAGCGCATCGACCGTCCTGAAGATATCGTCGGTCGCCATGGCGATATGCTGGATGCCTTCGCCTTTATAGTCCTTCAGAAATTCCTCGATCTGGCTGTGCTCGTCCTGGCTTTCGTTCAAGGGTATGCGGATCTTGTCATCGGGCGCGGTCATCGCCTTGGAGACGAGCGCGGTCTGCTTGCCCTCGATATCGAAGAAGCGGATTTCGCGGAAGTTGAAGATGCGCTCGTAATAATCCGCCCAGTAATTCATCCGCCCGCGCATCAGATTGTGGGTCAGGTGATCGAGCGTGTGCAGGCCGACGCTGTTGTCGTTCGGCGTGGCGCCGGGGACGGGGGTGAAATCGGTGTCGTAGATCGTCGTGCCGCCGTGGCGATCGACCAGATAGAGGTTCGCGCCGCCAATGCCCTCGATCGCCGGGATGTCGAGCTCGTCGGGACCGATCCGGCCTTCGACCTTCACCGCGCCGCGCGCGACCGCCAGCTCGACCGCCTGAGCAGCATCGGCCACGCGGAACGCCATCGCATTGGCCGAGGGGCCATGAGTGTCGCGAAAGCCCGCGACTTGCCCGGCATTTTCCATGTTGAGCAGGAAGTTGATGCCGCCCTGCGCGTAGCGGCGGACGTTCTTGGAGCGGTGTGTGCCGACATGGGTGAAGCCCATCTTGACGAACAGATCGGCGAGCGCCTCGGGATCGGGCGAGGTGAATTCGACGAATTCGAAGCCGTTGAGGCCCATCGGATTGTCGTGGGCGGTGGCGGGCTCGGGGGCGGTCGCAGTCGTCATGGCAGCGGTCTCCGTGGCGGCAGATGGTATCAGATGAAACTATATAGCCGATTGCGGCTGCGCGGGAAAGGGGGGCAGTGCCCGGCAAACCGATCTCGCTATGGTTGCCAGACCGCCCGCCGCAGTGGCACCACCGCGCACATGACCCCGCTCAAGCTCGATGATTTCCTGCCCTATCGCCTGTCGATCGCGTCGAACCGGGTGTCGGCGGCGGTGGCGACGGCCTATCAGGCGCTGTTCGGGCTCAGCATTCCGCAGTGGCGGCTGATCGCGGTGATCGCCGAGGGCGAGGGCCTCACCCAGCAGGCGCTGGGGGCCGCCACCCGGATGGGCAAGGTGACAGTGAGCCGCGCGGCGGTGGCGCTGGTCGAGCGCGGGCTGATCGAGCGGCGGGCCAATCCGGGCGATCAGCGATCGCATCTGCTGTCGCTCACGCGCGAGGGTCGCGCGCTGTATGACAGCGTCGCGCCCAAGGCCTTGGCGCTGGAGGCGGAAATCTTCGCCGGCTTTTCGCGCGCGGAGCTGGGCGCGTTTGCCGCCATGCTCGACCGGATCGAGGCCGCGGCGGCAGCGATCGATCCCGAACGGGGTTGATGCCGGCGGGGTGCCCGGTCTAATCAGCGCCGGTCCTCCCCGGGCCGATCATCTGCCATTGCCCAAGGAGGAACCATGTCCATCGTCGATCGCGCCGGTCTCGGCGTTGCGGGAGAGCTTGCGCAGTTCGTGGAAGGCGCCGTGCTGCCCGGCCTGGGGATCGCGCCGGCGGACTGGTGGGCGGGCGTGGCCGACATCTTCGCCCGGTTCGCGCCCGAAAACGCCGCGCTGCTCGCCGAGCGCGAGCGGCTGCAGGCGGCAATCGATGCGCGCTACCAGGCGGGCGCGCCGGTCGACGAGGCGTATCTGCGCGAAATCGGCTATCTGGTGCCCGAGCCTGCGCCCTTCACCATCGGCACGCAGACTGTCGATGCCGAGATTGCGACGATGGCGGGGCCGCAATTGGTGGTGCCGATCCTCAACGCGCGCTTCGTGCTCAATGCCGCCAATGCGCGCTGGGGGAGCCTTTATGATGCGCTCTACGGCACCGATGCGCTCGATGCGCCGCCAGCCCGGCCCGGCGGCTATGACGAGGCGCGGGGGGCTGCCGTGGTTGCGCGCGCAAAGGCGTTTCTCGACGAGGCCATCCCCGGCTGGCGCGAGGATGTGGGGCTGGTCGCGCGCGGTGACCAGTGCAAGCTGTTCCGCCATCACGGGCTCCACATCGAGCTGCGCTTCGAGGCCGACCATATCGGCGCGAGCGATGCCGATGGCCTGTCCGACGTCCTGCTCGAATCGGCGCTGACCACGATCTGCGACCTTGAGGATTCGATCGCGGCGGTCGATGCCGAGGACAAGGTGGCGGCCTATGCCAACTGGCTCGGGCTGATGAAGGGCGATCTGCAGGAGACATTCGAGAAGGGCGGCAAGGCGCTGACCCGGCGACTCAACGCCGATCGGACCTATGGCGAGCTGACGCTCCCCGGCCGTTCGCTGCTCTTCGTCCGCAATGTCGGCCATCTGATGACGACGTCGGCGATCCACCTGCCAGGTGGCGGCGAGGCGCTCGAGGGGATTCTCGACGCGATCATGACCTCGACGATCGCGCTCTATGATCTCAAGGGTTTGGGCAAGCTGAAGAACAGCCGCGCCGGCAGCGTCTATATCGTCAAGCCCAAGATGCACGGGCCAAAGGAAGTGGGTTTCACTAACCGGCTGTTCGATGCGGTCGAGGATCTGCTGGTCTTGCCGCGCCACACCATCAAGGTGGGCGTGATGGATGAGGAGCGGCGCACGTCCGCCAATCTTGCCGCGTGCATCCATGCGGTGAAGGACCGCATCGTCTTCATCAACACCGGCTTCCTCGATCGCACCGGCGACGAGATGCACACCGCCATGCATGGCGGCGCGATGATTCCCAAGGCTGAGATGAAGACGAGCGCGTGGATCAAGGCCTATGAGGATCGCAACGTCCGCATCGGCCTCGCCGCCGGCCTCAGCGGCAAGGCGCAGATCGGCAAGGGCATGTGGGCAGCGCCCGACCGGATGGCCGATATGATGGCGCAGAAGATCGCCCACCCGCTGAGCGGCGCCAACACGGCCTGGGTGCCGTCGCCGACGGCGGCGACGCTCCACGCGGTGCATTATCACCAGGTCGATGTGTTCGCGCGGCAGAAGGAAATCGCGCACGAACCCGCGCCGGGGCTCGACGGGCTGCTGACCGTGCCCTTTGCCGGCGGCCGCAACTGGACGGCGGACGAAGTCGCGCGCGAGCTCGACAATAATGTTCAGGGCATTCTCGGCTATGTGGTGCGCTGGATCGATCAGGGCATTGGCTGCTCCAAAGTGCCCGACATCCACGATATCGGGCTGATGGAAGACCGCGCGACGCTGCGGATCAGCTCGCAGCACATCGCCAACTGGCTGCTCCATGGCGTGGCGACCAGGGCCGATGTCGATGCGGCATTCGAGCGCATGGCCGCGAAGGTGGACGCGCAAAATGCCGGCGATCCGCGCTATCGGCCGATGGCGGGCCATCCGGAAAGCATTGCGCTTCAGGCCGCGCGCGCGCTGGTGTTCGAAGGCGTCGCCCAGCCGAGCGGCTATACCGAGCCGCTGCTCCACGCCTATCGCGCGCGGGCGAAGCAGCAGGCCTGAGGCGTCTCCTGTCTCATGCTTCGCGCAGGAGGCGGGAGAGCAGCGCGATCGCGGTTTCGATATCGGCATTGGATGTCCGCCACGACGAGACGCTCAGTCGCGCTGCGGGCCGGCCTTGCCACTGAGTACCGCCGAACCAGATGACGCCGCTCGCCGCCGCTGCCTCGCGAACCCGGGTCAGCCGATCAGTGTCGCCTGTGGTGATGAGCACCTGGTTGAGCACCACATCGTTCAGGATTGTGAAGCCTGCAGCGCGCAACCCCTCGGCGAGGCGGGCGGCCTGGCAGCGGTGGCGATCGACGAGCGCGGCCACGCCTTCGCGCCCAAGCGCGCGCAATGCCGCCCAGATCGCCACCCCGCGCGCCCTGCGGGAAAATTCGAGCGTACGGTTTTTCTGGGCATCCGGCCCCGCGCGCGAATAGCTCGCATCACTGTCCATTGCGCCGGTCAACGCCGCGCTGTCACGGCAGATCGCCATTGCGCAATCATAGGGCGTATTGAGCCATTTATGACCATCGACGGTCCAGCTGTCCGCCCCGTCGACGTCATCGGTCAACCACCGCGCTTCGGCCGACGCCCGCGCCCACAGCCCGAATGCGCCGTCGACATGCACCCACGCGCCCGCCGCACGCGCGGCGGGAACAAGCTCCGCAAAGGGATCGAACTCGCCGCTGTTTACTTCGCCCGCCTGCAGGCAGAGGATCGCGCGATCGTCGAGCGGGGGCAGCCGGGCGGGGTCAATGCGCCCGTGGCTGTCGGTGGGTGCGACGAGAAGTCGATCGGTGCCGAAGCCCAGCACCCGCAATGCTTTGATCATCGTCACATGCGCAGTCTCGGAGACAATGGCCTTGATCTCGGGCGCTCCCGCCAGTCCCTGCCTGTCGAAGCACCAGCCGTGCCGGGCAAGCAGGGTGCGCCGCGCGGCGGTGAGGCAGACGATCGCGCAGGCACTGGCCGAGGTGCCGAAGCCGACCGCACTTTCACGTGGCAGATCGAGGATTTCGAGCAGCCAGCGGCCCGCCACCGCCTCGATCGCGGCACCACCGGGGGCGCCGAGCGCCGTGCTGGCGCTCTGGTCCCATGCAAGCACCATCCGCTCGGCCGCCGCCGCAACCGGCAGGCTCGCCCCGACAACGAATCCGAAATAGCGCGGACCATTGCCGCCAACGGCTGCTGCCGAGCCTAAGCTGTCGAGCATCGCCAGCGTGTCCGCTGCTGAATGGCCTTGCTCGGGCAAGGGTTCGTCGAACGCGGTCAGAGCGGCAATCGCCGCGGCGTCCGGGAATGCCCGTCTGGTCTCGCACCCCGCCACGAAGCGGCGCGCGCGCGCATCGGCGTCGGCGAGCAGCGCTAATTCGTCCATGGATCACCTCCCTTTCAGTGTCCGGCCCATGCGGACCATGGGGCCAGCATCGGCTGTCGCAATGACGCGCGCCAATTCAAAAGCGTGGCGCCAGTGATCGAACTGGCTCATGTCTCGCTGCCATGTTAGCCGGGTGCACCATGAGATCGACGCCGCTATTGCCATCGCTTGCCGCGCTGCGTGCCTTTGTCGCGGTCGGTCGCACGGGGAGCTTCCGGCGGGCCGGCGAAGACCTGCTCATCACCCAGAGCGCGATCAGCCATCATGTGCGCGTGCTGGAGACGGCGCTCGGGGTCCGGCTGTTCGATCGGCACGCGCGCGGAATCGCTCTCACCGCCGCCGGCGCGCGCTATCTGGAGCGCGTTGCCGAAGCCTTTGCCGAGATTGAACGCGCCACGGCGGACGTTGTGGCGGCTGCCAATCGCGGTCGCGTCGTGGTCAGCCTGCTGCCTTCGTTTGCAGCAAACTGGCTGCTGCCCCGGCTTGCCACTTTCCGCGCCGCGCACCCGGCGATCGATCTGGTGCTCGATCCCACGCTAGAACGGGTGGATCTGGCGAGCGGGACGGTCGATCTCGCAATCCGCTATGGCGAGGGGAGCTGGCCTGGTTGCACGGCCGAACGGCTGATGGACGAGCAGCTCGCGCCCGTCGTCAGCCCGGCATATGCGGCAAAAGCAGCAATTTCCTGCGCGAGCGAACTGCTCGGCCATATATGGTTGCACACGCGCAGCGGCGTCGACTGGAACGACTGGGCCCGAGCCGCCGGAATCGACCCGGGCGCGGCGCAGCATCTCACGCTCACCGACTATAACATCGTGCTCGAAGCGGCGATCGACGGGCAGGGCGTGGCGATGGGGCGCCTGCGCCAGATCGCGTCGAAGCTTGAAAGCGGCGCCCTGGTCATTGCCGCAGGATCGACCATCGCGCCCGCTTCTTCGGCGCATTGGCTGCTTTGCTCGGAGCGCAGCCCATCGTCACCAGCGGCCGAAACCTTCGCGTCCTGGCTGCGCGGTGAAGCAGCGCGCGCGGGCGATGTGGTCGTTTTCGGAGCTTGACCCCGCCAGATCGACTGCGGCGCTTTGCGCGTCGATCCGAATGCGCTTATCACTATCGGCACAGGAGGTGCCGGGATGGAGCATGTCGACGTTATCGTGGTCGGAGCCGGCATTTCGGGCATCGGCGCCGGCTGGCACCTGCAGAACAAGAGCCCCGACCGCAGCTACATGATCCTCGAAGGGCGGGCGGCGCTGGGCGGCACGTGGGATTTGTTTCGCTATCCGGGCATCCGCTCGGATTCGGACATGTATACGCTCGGCTATTCATTCGAGCCCTGGACCGAGGCAAAGGCGATTGCCGACGGGCCGAACATCCTTGCCTATCTGCGCCGGGTGGCGTCCAAATACGGCATCGACCGCCACATCCGCTTCAACCACCACGTCAAGGCCGCGCGCTGGTCGACCAAGGAGGCGCGCTGGGTGGTGACTGCCGAGCATGATGGCGCGACCGTGGAGTATAGCTGCAATTTCCTGTTCATGTGCTCGGGCTATTATAATTATGCGCGCGGCCACTTGCCCGAATTTGCGGGTGCGGCCGACTATCAGGGCCGGCTGATCCACCCGCAATTCTGGCCCGACGATCTCGATTATGCCGGCAAGCGCGTGGTCGTGATCGGCTCGGGCGCGACGGCGGTGACGATCGTGCCCGAAATGGCGAAGACCGCTGGCCATGTGACGATGCTGCAGCGGTCCCCCACCTATGTCGTCTCGCGCCCGTCGGAGGATGCGCTGGCGAACCGGCTGCGGCGGCTGTTGCCAGGCAAGCTCGCTTATGGGCTGACGCGCTGGCGCAACGTGCTGTTCGGCCTTTATTTCTTCAACGCCGCCCGCAAGCACCCCACGCGCGCCAAGGAACGAATCCTGACGATGCTGGGCGAGCATCTGCCGCCCGAGATGATCGAGGCGCATTTCACCCCGCGCTACAATGTGTGGGACCAGCGGCTGTGCCTGGTGCCCGATGCCGACATGTTTCAGGCGCTGAAAGCGGGCAGCGCGTCGGTCGTCACCGACCGTATCGCGCATTTCGACGCGGGCGGGATCAAGCTCGAATCGGGCGAACGGCTCGGTGCGGACATCGTCGTCTCGGCAACAGGGCTCGAGCTGCAATTGCTGAGCGACGTGGCGTTTACCGTCGACGGCCGCGCGGTCGATCTGGCGAACACGTTCAATTACAAGGGCATGATGTATAGCGACGTGCCCAATCTGGCCTCGTCCTTCGGCTATACCAATGCCAGCTGGACACTGAAGGCTGATCTGACCTGCGGCTATGTCTGCCGGCTGCTCAACACCATGCGCAAGCGCGGGCTGCGCCAGGCGACACCGCGGATCGACGGCGATCTGCAGCCGCAGCCCTTTCTCGATTTCACCTCGGGCTATGTCACCCGCGCGATGGAGCGCTTCCCCAAGCAGGGGAACCGCACGCCGTGGCGCGTCCACCAGAATTACGCGAAGGATTTGGTCGCGCTGCGCTTCGGCTCGGTGGATGACCAGATGGAGTTTTCCAATCCCGTCCCCCGCACGGTCGAGGCCAAGCGCGCCGCCGTTCCCGCCTGAATCCGCCCCCTGGACGCGCCACATCGGCAAATCCCAACTTTTCTTGTTCGTTCGATCGAACTAAAGCGCGCCGAGGAGGCCCGCCGCCAAGTGACGCACGAACGGCTGCTCGACATTGCCATTGCCGAATTCGGCCTGAAGGGGCTGGAGGGGGCCAGCACACGCGGTATCGCGGCGGCGGCGGGCACGGCGATGTCGGCGATCACCTNNCCTATCATTATGGCGGCAAGGACGGGCTCTACCTCGCCGCCGCCGACCGCGTCGCCCAGCGGATGGGCGAGGATATGGCAAGCGCCCTCGATCTGGCCGAGCTGAGGGCTGCGGCCAGCCCGGCCGCCGCCCGCGCCGGCATCCACGCGATCCTCGCGCGCTTCGCCGACAAGCTCTCCAGTCCCGAGACCGAGACCTGGTCGCTGTTCATCATCCGCGAGCAGATGCACCCGACCGAGGCGTTCGACCGCATCTATGGCGGGCTGATGGGGCAGATGCTCGAAACGCTTGTCGGGCTGATCCGCGCCGCCACTGGCCTCAGCGACGAGCATCAGGCGCGGCTGCTGACGGTGACGCTGATCGGCCAGGTGATCGTGATGCGGGCCTCGCGCGCATCGTGCCTGCGGCTGCTGCGGCGCGGCGCGGTGGATGCGGCGCTGGTCGCCGATCTGAAGGCGCGCATCGCCGCCAATGTCGATGCCATTCTCGATACGATGCAATTGCAGCAGGAGCAGCTATGAGCGACGCGGTCCCATCCGGCAACCAGCCGCTGCGCGATGGCGCTGCCGTGCCGCTGTTCCGGCGCCCGCTCTTCTGGGTGGTGCTGATCGCGGTGGTGACGGCGCTGATCGTGGGAGGCACGCTCTACTGGCTCGATCAGCGCCGCTATGAGTCGACCGACGACGCCTTTGTCGATGCGCATATCGTGCGCCTCGCGCCGCAGGTCGCAGGCACGCTGGTGCAGGTGGCAGAGGCCGACAACCGGCATGTCAATGCAGGCGATCTGCTCGCGGTGATCACCCCGTCCGGCCCGCGCGCCGTGCTTGCCGAGGCGAGCGCAGGGGTCAGTCAGGCCGAGGCGCAGCTGGAAACGGCGCGCGCGCAGGTCGGAGCAGCGCTGGCGCAACAGGCGCAGTTGATGGCGCAGGCCCGCGCGCCGATCGCCAATGCGGAAAAAGCCGCGCAGGACCTGGCCCGCTACATCAACCTGCAGAAGATTGACGCGGCCGCCGTTGCCCCGCAACAGATCGACGCCGCGCGCGCGCTGGCCCGCCAGACCGAGGCGGAAGCCGCCGCCGCGCGCGCCCAGATCGCCAATGCCGCCGCCAATGTCGCGGTTGCCCGCCGCCAGGTTAGCGCTGCCGAAGCCGCAACCGGCGCCCGCCGCGCGCAGGTGGAACAGGCCAATGTCACGCTGGGCAATCTGGAGCTGCGCGCGCCGGTTTCGGGCCAGGTAGTCAACCGCAGTGTCAATCTGGGCAGCTATGTCGCGCCGGGCACGCAGCTGATGTCGATCGTGCCCGATCACATCTGGATCACCGCTAATTTCAAGGAAACCCAGCTGGCGCAGATCCGCCCCGGCCAGCCGGTGTCGATCCGCGTCGATGCGTTCCCCAAGGTGAAGTTCAAGGGGCGGATCTGCGCCAGCTGGGTTAGACGTGTGCT
>FSSH01005207.1_pt2 | contig 10376 bp, 3 predicted proteins | sample 1166101 | NCBI WGS metagenome assembly FSSH01 (sample SAMEA32972668, study PRJEB13176) | freshwater metagenome | biome: Drinking water system; feature: Biomass in drinking water that filtered by 0.45 um membrane; material: drinking water | place: USA | collected 2012-12-20 | depth 0 m | reverse complement strand
TAACAATAATGTTCTGACCGGCGGAGGATAACGACACATTGCCGCCGGCCCCTGCCACACCTGTTGTGATTATGTTGCCGACACCACTTATGCCGTTCAAAGCAGAAAGGCTGACATTGCCACCACCGGTGGCACGAGAGGTGTTGATATCATTGCCGGAGAGACTGAGACTCCCTCCATTGGCAGCAAGAACCACGGCGCCGCCGTTTGTAGTCACCGGCGAGGAGAACAAGAGATTACCAGACTGACTATTGACGGTAATGGCGCCGGCCACAGTGGCCAGACCGTTGTTGACGCTAATCCCGGCACTGCTGATCTGATTGGCATTGACATTGAGATTGCCGGTGCCTACCCGGGCATTGAGATTGCCGGAAGCAGACAAGTTAATGTTGCCGCCTACGGTAATGTTGCCGGCATTACTCTGGTTGAGTCCGATCGCTCCGGCCAGTGCGTTTAGACTGGAGATCGGGGTACCAGTACCTTGTATATTGAGGGCCCGACTGGCGGTATTGCTCTGCACGTTGAGGTTGCCGGTGACGGCAGTAACAGTGGTAGCGACCGGTCCCGCCTGCAAGTTCAAATTGGCAGTATTCAGATTAATGCCGGTTTGACCTCTAAGGTCGGCGCCGGAAGCTAATGTGATCGAATTGGCAGCACCGGTACCGGAAGTCAAATTAAGAAGACCGGTATTAGATGTAATATCCCCGGAGACGCGAATATTACCGGTCACGGGAGCACTGTAACTGAAAGTATTATTGGTGGTGATATTGCCCAGGTCAAAGGTTCCGGAGGCACTGTTAGGATTGGCCAGCGACAATGTCATCGTAGCGGCGGTACCATTAGTAATACCATTGATACGACTGGCGGTGACACTTACGTTATTAGCGGTGCTGCCGTTAAAATTGACAAAACCAGCGCCACCGGCGGCATTGATAATTCCATTGACACTGCTGCCCGTGACGGTGACGGCGCCGGGATTGGCGACTGAGTTAAAATTGACATTACCGGTCTGCGAAGTGAGGGTGGAGCCGCCGCCTGACAATGAGACAATGAGCGGCCCGCCGGCGGCACTGCCTGAAATCTGCAAGTCTCCGGTTGTGGAACGCAACACCGCATTATTGGCCAGGCTCAAGGTGGGAGTGTTGACTGTAGTAGTGCCGCCGGACACCGTCACCCCGACCGCCAGCGCCACATCGGAAGCGGCACCATTGCCGGAATCCACAGTCAGCGCTCCGGTGGTACCTATATTATGATTCAACCTGATATCGGCATTGCCGCCAGTGCCGGTGCCTATGGTGAGAGCGCCGGCTCCGGCGTTGATAGCGCCGGTCGTTACTATATCGGCACCGCTACCCAGGGCCCTGAAGGTAGTAGTGCCGGTAGAAGTGACCGGACCGATATTCAAGTTGCCGGACTGGGTGACCACCGAGTATGTAGATCCAGTACCACTGGCATTGCCCGTTATGGACGCGACATTAATATTTACCGCATTGCTTCCACCATTGAAAGCGACCAGCGGCGAGGCACCACCGGCCTGCAAGGCTCCCGTGCCGCCCACCATGGTAATGGCGCCTGGAGTGGTTCCATTTAGATTGACCGACGAATTAACCGAACGCAAAAGCGCGCCACTTGCGGCTGTTATATTGAGGGCACCGCCGGCGCCGTTACTCTGCAGGTTGAGAGCCCCAGTATTAGCCCTTAAGGTGGCATTAGTGCCAAGAGTAAAACCGGCGCTATTAGCGTTGACCGTTGCCCCCTGCACAACCTGACTATTAGCCAGAATGATTTCAGAACCGGCCCCTGTGCCACTGTTAATCGTGAGAGTGCCGGTAGAACTGGCACCGGCATTGAACCTGACATCGCTATCAACCCCGCTACCGGCCTGCAGCGTCAGTCCACCGGTACCGTTGGAAAGTGTGCCGCCGACGACGATATCGGCACCGGCACCTGAGGCAGTGAAACTCGTCGCCCCCGTAGAAGTGAAGGCGCCGATGTTCAAGTCACCCTGGGCCGTGGTGACGCCGGCTGTGGAGATGGTAGTACCATTGGAAGTCACACGGCCGTTTATCTGGTTGACATTCACCGCCACGGTTCCGCCTCTGAAAGAGACGGTATTGGCGGCGTTCAAAAGTCCATCGGCAGGACCACCGCTCACAGTAATGTTTCCGGCTGTGGAGGGATTGAAGAAAATATCACCGCCCACTGCCGCGGCATTAATCTGAGAGCCGGCGGACATTGTTAGATTGAGAGCGTTTCCGGCAAAGTTGGACTGCAGAGTAACATCACCGGTGGTGCTGGTCAAGACACTGCCGGCACCAAGATTCACGACCCCGGAGTTAACATTCAAATTACCGACCACACTGACATCGGCGCCACCTTGAAGAGAAACCGCAGCCGCACCGCTATTGCCGGCAGTGATCACTGCCGTGCCGGCAGTATTGCCGACATTGCCTGAAATGAGCACCCCGCCGGCGGAGACAAGACTAATATTGCCGGAAGCGCTGACGCCGGACACTTTCAAGTCGGCGCCTGCCAGTCCGGAACTGACGCTGAACGTACTACCGGTGCCGTTCACAAACCCATTCAACTGCCTGGCTGAGACATTGACGGCACTGGCGCCGCCGTTCAAGTTAATGTTGCCGTTACCGCCGTTGGCCGATATGACTCCGCCGGCCGGTCCGCCCGAGATGGTTACGGCGCCGGGATTAGCGACACTGTTGAAATTGACATTGCCGGTGGAAGAGACAAGAGTGGCGGTGGCACCGCCCAGGGTCACAGCCAGCGGCCCTCCGCTTGCTGAACCGGATATCTGTAGGTCCTGTGCAGTAGAGCTGACGGTGGCGGTGTTGGCCACAGACATGGTCGCAGTGGTGATGGTGGTAGCACCGCCCGACACGCTCACCCCCGAGGCGACAGCAAGGTCCGAACCGGCACCGGTACCGGTGTTCACCAGTAATGCCCCGGTGGTTGTCACATTGTTATTGAGGCGAATGTCGGCGTTGCTGCCCGTGCCGGTAGCGAGAGTGAGACTGGCGGTTCCCGCATCAATAGTTCCCGCGGTAATCAGGTCGGCGCCGGCACCGGCAGCCTGCAACAGTGTAGTACCTGTGCTGGTGACCGGTCCGACCCTTAAATCTCCGCTCTGGGTAACCACGGAAAATGTAGAACCGGTGCCACCGGCACTACCGACGATAGAAGAAACATTAACATTGACGGCATTGCTACCGCCGTTGAAGACAACCTGCGGTGTAGCCCCGCCGGCCTGAACAGAGCCCAGACCGCCGGTCATAGTGATGGCAGCTGGGCTGCCGACACTATTGAAATTGACGTTGCTATTGCTGGAACGCAAAAGCGCTCCCGAGGCAAGCGAAACATTGAGAGCACCGCCACTATTGCTCTGAATATTCAAGGCTCCGCTATTAGCTCTCAAACCGGCATTGGTGCCCAGGTTAAGACTGGCACTGTTGGCATTAACCGTCGCCCCCTGGGTGAGTTGGGAAGCGGCAATGGTAATGTCCGACCCGGCGCCGGTACCACTGTTGACGGTCAGCAAGCCAGAGGAAGTGACGGCGGAATTGATCCGCACATCGCTGTCTGCACCGGCTCCCGCCTGCAGAGTCAGACCCCCGACGCCGCTTGAGAGGGCACCGTTCACAATTATGTCGGCACCGGTTCCATTGGCAGAGAAACTGGTGGCACCGGAGGATGTGTAACCGCCCAGGTTCAAGTCGCCTGCGGCCGTAGTCACCGTGCTCGTGGTGATGGTCGCCCCATTCGACACCACGCGCCCATTAATCTGATTGACGTTGACATTTACAGCACCGCCTCTCATAGAAACGGTATTACCGGCGTTGAGTAAACCGGCAGCAGCACCGCCTGTGACGGTGATGGCCCCCGCCGTTGTAGGATTGAAGAAAATGTCGCCGGAGGCGGCGGCAGCATTAATCTGCGCTCCGGCAGCCATACTCAAATTGAGGGCATTGCCGGCAAAGTTGGATTGCAATGTCACATCACCGGTGCTTGTGGTCAGTACGCTGCCGGCACCAAGATTGACGGCACCGGAGTTAACAGTCAAGTTGCCCACTACACTTACATCGGCACCACCCGAAAGTGCAACTGCTGCCGAGCCGCTATTACCGGCAGAGAGCACGGCCGTACCGGCAGTGTTGGTGACATCACCCGAGAGCAGAAGGCCGCCCGCAGAGACCAGACTGATATTGCTTGAGGCTGTGACACCGGATACTTTCAAATCGGCACCGGTCAAACCGGAATTGACGGCAAAGGTACTGCCGCTCCCCTTCACGAAACCATCTAGCTGCCTGACATTGACATTGACGGCACTGGCACCGGTATCGAGACTGATAGTGCCGCTGCCGCCGCTCGCTCTAATGACGCCGCCGGCACCACCACCGGTGACAGTGACGGCACCGGGGCCGCCGCTCTGGTTGAAAACCACATTGCCGCTGGTGGAACTCAAAGTGGAAGCAGCTCCGCTCAAACTGACATTGAGAGCACCACCGGCCAGATTGCTTTTTACAGTCAGGTCACCGGCACTGCTCGTCACTGAACCATTGCCGGCCACGGTCAAAACAGGCGAATTCAATGTAAGATTGTCTCCGGCAATGGAGCCTGACGTGCTGACATCAATACTGGCAGTACCGCTGTTGCCGGCCGTAACGGTGAGAGGGGAACCGGCATCACTGCTCAAAGCAGCGCCCACGGTAATGTCGGAATTGGCGCCGGAGGTCTGCACAATGAGCGAGCCCGCTCCGCTTTCGCTGGCGGCGGCGTTGAAAACGATGTTGGAAGCACTACCGGCGCCGCTGGTGATGAAGGAAAGATCTCCCGCACCCGTCTGAGAGACGGCCGCCCCCACCGTAATGATGCCGCCGTTGGCGGCACTGCCGGAAGTGGTGAAGCTCAAACCGCCGCCGGTATTGTTGACGGCTCCCACGATAGTAATGTCGCCGGTGACGCCGTTTTGCACCGTGGTCAGCCCGGAAGTGGTGAGGGGTCCGACTCTTATGAGGCCGGAAGCAGCTTGCACGGAAAGGGCTCCCAGATTGCCCTGAATGGCGCTGGCCGTATCAACTCTGCCGACATTAATGACGGAACTAGTGCCGGCACTCGCTTGCAGGGAACCAAGATTGACACCGCCATTACGCAGTGTACCGCCTGTAATGGTGCCGGATATGGCACCGGTGGCACTGTTGAAAACGCCAGGAAAACCGGGCGTAGCAGTTGAAACATTGATAGTACCTGCGCCGGCGCCGCCGGTCACATTGATACCACCGGCCACGGCGATGGAGTTTCCGCCGGCATTGGTTTGCTCGGCAACCAGAGTGGCATTGCCGCCCCCGGTCACGATAGGCACAGCCGCAGGCAGGGCAATGGCTCCACCGGTAGTACCACCGGCACTGTTAGAGAAGGCGGTCACATTGAGATTGCCGCCGCCGGTGTTAAAGGAACTGAGATTGGCTAAACTGATGCTGCCACCCTGCCCGGAGCGATCGGAAACATCTATATTGCTGGCGGCCGAAAGAGCAGTCTGCGCAGTGCCGCGTACTCCCGAGGCAAGCAGGGCGGAGCCGCCGCCGGTGGCAATGGACATAGCAGCACCACTGCTGATCCCAACCGTGGATACCAGGGCCAGGCTGCCACCGCCCGTACTGATGTTACCCAGCATATTGATAGACTGGCCGGTGCCGCCGCCATTGGCTCCGGCCAGCACCTTGACGCTGCCGCCGGCAGCACTTGTCAGGGCTCTAGTGGTAATGGCACCGCCATAGCTGTGCAAAAGGATATTACCGCCGCCGGTACCGGCAGAAGTGATACTGCCGATATTTAAACCCTGGGTACCGGCTGCCGTAAGCTGATTTTCGATCAAGACATTGCCGCCGACGCCACCCACCCCGCTAGCCACGATTGCCAGAGTGGAAGTGTTGATGGCCCCTGTTCCTACCCCGTCACGATCGGCAAGCAGACTGACGGCTCCACCGGCTCCGGCCGTGGGGCTGGTATTAAGGGTGCCGTTCAAGAAAGTTATATTGTCTCCGGTGGTAATATTGACGGCACCGCCCTGGGTAGCCATAGTACCGCTATTGAGGTTGATGGATGTGTCTCCCAGTCCGGAATTTATGGCGAAACTGCTACCATTCGTGTTAACAGAGCCGACAGAAAGATTGACCAGGGAGGGAGCAGCGATGCTGACACTGCCTCCGCTCGCTATCGACTGGCCGGCACCAGCCCCGATCACGATACGCCGGTCCGCGCCCGTACCGGCTGAAACCGAGAAGGAACCGCCATTAGTAACGGCCCCTGTAGAATCAAACAGAACTCCGCCGCCGACGCCGCCCACTACAGTCGGCTGACCCACGGCCACATTAATGGAACCACCTGAGGTACCAGTAGCGAAGGCTGTAAGGGAACCGGCTTGAATAGAATTGCCGGCCGCGCCGCCGGTACGACCGGCACCGATAGTGATGTTGCCGTTAGCAAAACCGCTGGCGCCGTCAGTACGAATATTGGAACCGGTGGGCAGGGCGATGGTACCACCGGTGGCACCAGTAGCATCGGCGAAAGCGAGCAGAGTGACATTGCCGCCCGCTCCGGTAGTGCCGCTGGCGTCAATCAAACTGACTCCGGCACCCGTCGTCAAAGTAATACTACCCCCGGCAGCGCTGCCTCCGCTAACTCTTACCGAACCTCCGCCGGGCACGGCGCCGGCCGGCGGAGCACCGGTGAGAGTAGCCGTACCGGCACCGGCAGCAGACGTAGTAAAGGCCGCCCCGGCAATCATAGTGATATCCTGCCCCACCCCGGCATTGCGAGCAGTTATGCTGTATCCACCGGCGCCACTGTTGGTTATATTGCCCGAGGCAATCACGGCAAGCTTTTCTCCCACCGTTATATTGCCGCTGATATTGATACTGCCGGTGTTGTAGTAGGTGGGGTCGCCGGTCAAACACTGCTCGCCCAAATTCAGCACGGCAGTATCGGTCATCACATGCGAGGCAAGCCCGTATGTGTTGAGAGTGCCGGTTAGCTCGCCAACATTGAGATCGGCCGTGCCCTGCCCGGCATTTACATTGACGGCAGCGGAAAGTAAGTCACCACCGGTAATACTAATATCGGCATCGCCGCTGTAGTCGCCATTGCGAAACTGGATATTCTGAGCAGCCTTGAGCGTACCGCCCAGATTGTCGAAATTGACATTAGAAGCCAGGGTGGCGGCATCAGTGTTGACATTGATACTGCCTAGCGGAGCGGCAATGAGACCGCTATTGACGAAATTGCCGGACAGGGCATTCAAATTGACATTGCCGGCGCTAGCCAGCACGGTGCCGTAATTACTGACCGACTGCGCCGCCAGATTAACCGTGGAGCCGGAAAGCACTCCACTATTGCTGATGTTACCGCCGGCAGTGATGGATAACCCACCAGGGGAAGCGATGGTGCCGGTGTTGAAGACTGAGCCGACGGCATTGATAGAAAGCCCTGAAGACGAGAAGAGCCCCCCTGAGGGCATAAGCACACTCAAGATCGGCGAGTTGACCACTGGCGCACTACCGGAGAGTAAACCGGAAACCGTCAGATTGCCGAAATTCAGGCTGGACTCGGTTGCACTTCCTGACTGCAAGGTGTAAAGGTTGCCGGCAATAGTACTACCGCCCAAAACCACCAACGGATCGGCGGAGTTGAAGCCGATACCGTAGAGGGTGATATCGCTCGGCACCACCAGTGTACTGAGTGTATCANGGCAAACAAGGAGAGGGCACCGCTCTGACCGGCGCCGTCCGCGTTCAAGACTATGCTCTGACTGCCGCTGCCGGTCACCTGTGTGAGCGCGATGTACTGCGAAGGCGTAACCATCTGGCCGGGATTGACGACCACGGTAGTGCCACCACTAACTACACCATCAGCACCCATCGTTCCGCCCACCATGATGCTGGTGGGAGCGGTCACCGGCGCAACGATAGTGGCCTGGCTGGAAGAAAGATCAAGAGCCAGGTTGGTAGAGACATTCAGGGCAGCCCCGGAAGGAGAGTCAAGAGTTGCTGCTACACCGGCGGAAACCGGAGTGGAAAGTTCGACCGACCCATTGACGGCAGGGGGAGGCGGAGCTACCGGCGCTTCAAGAGGGGCGACCGGGGCGGTTGCCGCAGGACCCACCAAAACCGGCACCGGAGGCGTCAGGGGAACGCCGGCCACTGCCGGAATCAGGCCCGCCGTGGCGTCAACTTGCGGCATCCCGGGAGCAGCAGGCACCACAGGGGCCTGAGGACCGCCACCGGACTGAGCATCTTTGGAAGAACCCGGCAAATTGTCCTGCACGGTCACACTCAAACTGCCGGAAGCACCAATGGCCGCCACTGTGGCAGTATTGTCCGGAACCGATACGGACTGAGCGGCCGTTACCACACTGGCCGGCTGTTCAAAGGCCTGAGCCAGCACCTTGACGGGAAATAAGAAGGGCAAGCCCAAGATCAGGCAGAAGGAGGCTGCCGTAAAACTCTTTCGCCAGGGAAGAAGGCTGGAGGCAGTCAGGGAGAGAGAGGCACCGAAGGAACGAGAAGATACCGACCGACTCAATTTCTCGATACTGGTGAGCCGGTGAACAATCCTCCTGGTCAGTCGTCTTACTCTTTTCAACAGATACCACCTTGCTTCCTGCGGACAAATTAACCCAAATGGTTTCCCCATTCCCCCATCTAGTTATATTATTCCCCCATATGGGGGACTTAGCAAGGCAAAAGACCAAGCAGATTGGGTTTTCGTCCAGTTGTAAGCATCCCGGTGACGAAAGCTCTCCAAATGCCGACTTTTCCGGCTCTTTCGGTGTCAAAATAGGGCACAAACAGGCTTTCCCTCTTTACAAATCGAAATTACATGTGCGGCGTTATCTCCATAATTAATCTGAAAAGCCAACCTGGCCAGAGGCAGCCGGAGCCAATCAACCGTGAACAACTGCAGGCCGCGCTGGAAGCCATGCATCACCGGGGCCCCGACGGTAAGAAGTGCTGGCTCAGCCCCGATGGCAACGTAGCCCTGGGTCATGCCAGGCTGGCCATCATAGCCGTAGCCGACGGCGCTCAGCCCCTTACCAACGAAGACGAAAGCATTCGTGTGGTCGTCAATGGCGAACTTTACGACCACCAGCGCCTGGGGCGCGAATTGACCGGGCGCGGGCACAAAATTGCCACCAGTTCCGATTCGGAGATAGCCCTGCACCTTTACGAAGAGTATGGCATCGATTTTCTCAAGGAACTGAGGGGGGAATTTGCTCTTTGCCTTTACGACGAGCGCAAGCAGAGGCTACTTCTAGCGCGGGACCGTTTCGGCATCAAGCCGCTCTGCTACTCGCTGCAAAACGGCAAACTCTATGCCGCCTCGGAAGCCAAAGCTCTTTTTGCGGCAGGCTTGCCCTGTGCTTTCGACGAAGAATCAGTCTTCCACACCCTGAACATGCAGTACACCCTGGGCGACCGCACACTTTTCCGGAACATCAAGCAACTACCTCCCGGGCACTTCCTCCTGGTGGAAGATGGGCAAATCAAGATTTTCAGCTATTTTGATCTGGACTATCCCGTGGAAGCAACCGGTCCGGAAGCAGAGGACAGCCTGAGCGAGAGCCAGGAGCAGGAATATATCGAGGAATTCGCCCGCCTCTTTGAAGAGTCGGTACGCTTAAGGCTCTTCGCCGATTTTCCAGTGGTCTGCCATCTTTCCGGCGGGCTTGATTCCGCTTCCGTTCTAGCCATGGCTGCTAAAAACAGCAGCCGCCCGCTCAATTGCTTTACGGTTTCCTTCCAGGAAGACGGCTACGATGAACTGCCGATCGCTAAAGAAATGGCCGCTCTGGTTGGGGCAAAACTGCACACGGTAGAGGTCTCCAACCTAGATCTGATCACAAACCTGGAAGACGCCTGTTATCTTTCGGAAGGTCTGGCCGTCAATGGTCATCTTGCAGCTAAACACATACTGAACAAGGCCATTCATCAGGCCGGTTTCCGCGTCTCCCTCACCGGCGAAGGTTCCGACGAGGTGCTGGCCGGCTATCCGCACTTACGAAGCGATCTACTGGCCAGCCGCGGTGAAGAAGAAAAGCTCAAAGCGCTCTATGCCGCAAATCCCATGTCCAAAGGCATTATGCTGGCTTCCGGCGCATCCCTTTCACTCAAGAGCGTTGAAGACGCCCTTGGCTATGTTCCGGGCTTCCTGAAAGCCAAAGGCACTCTCGGCATGAAAATGACAGCAGTGGCCAATCAATCGTTTCTGGCAGGCTTCGCCGCAAGAGACGCTTACGACGAACTGCTTGCCGGTTTTGATCTAGCCGGGCAATTGAGGGGACGCAATCGCGTGCATCAATCCCTTTA
>FSSH01003296.1_pt1 | contig 10376 bp, 10 predicted proteins | sample 1166101 | NCBI WGS metagenome assembly FSSH01 (sample SAMEA32972668, study PRJEB13176) | freshwater metagenome | biome: Drinking water system; feature: Biomass in drinking water that filtered by 0.45 um membrane; material: drinking water | place: USA | collected 2012-12-20 | depth 0 m | reverse complement strand
CTTCGACCGCGCGCTTGTTTTCATCGTAGCGCGAGCCGTCGCGGCCGAAAGCGACCGCCTGATCTTGAAGATCGCATTCGCCGCCTTGATCGCAGATCGGACAGTCGAGCGGATGATTGATGAGGAGAAACTCCATCACCCCTTCGCGCGCTTTTTTTACCATCGGCGTGTTGGTGAAGAGTTCGGGCGGCTCGCCGTTCGGGCCGCCGCGAAGGTCGCGGACATTCTGCGCGCAGGAGGCGACGGGCTTCGGCGGACCGCCTTTCACCTCGATAAGGCACATGCGGCAATTACCGGCGACCGACAGGCGCTCATGATAGCAAAAGCGCGGGATCTCTTCCCCCGCCGCCTCACACGCCTGCAGCAGTGTCAGACCCGGCGCCACATCGATCTCGCGGCCGTTCACTCTGATTTTTCTAAGGTCACTCATGCGCCATAGGCCTTTTTGAAGCGGCGGTGGGTTTAGCGGCATTCCGCGGGTCTAACCAGTATGGAACCAGGGTCGCTCCGCACAACCCCAGATTTAGACGGATCGATCCACGCTCGCATCGGTCGGTAGCGCATCGCGACGGTCAAACGCAACCGTTGGCCGGCAACCCCTGGGCCCCGTCCGGATGGCGAGCACTCTCGATCGCGTTCGGCAAATGCTTCAATTTCCGGGCGTCGTCAAAAAATCCGCCGCGGAAGCAATGGGCGTGAGAAGCTCTGCGATCAGCAGGATTTTGACGGGCGAACGCAAGATCTCCGCCGAAGAATTTGCAAAACTTGAAACCTATTACCGGATCTTTCGTGGGGAAGGCCTTGAGGAGAAGTCATCGCCCGACTTCAGCCCAAACCTGACGCTGTCGCCGATTTATCCGGCGCGCTCGCTCGCGGGTGGGGACTGGGTTGTCGACCTGGCGGCAGAGCCGATCCAGCATTCGCTGGCGCCCCCGCCAGTTAGGGGCTTGGCTGAAATCTACGGATTTTTCGCACCGGACGGCGCCGCATGGCCGCGCTTCAAGAAAGGCGAAATCGTCTGGATCTCACCGACTGATCGCGCTCTCGCCGGAGACGACGTCTTTATTTCGGCGGCAAGGCGAACCACGAATTCTCTTCAAGGCATGCTTGGAGAATTGGCGCCGCCGGCCAACAATTTACTTTGGTATCGCCGCTTCTCGACCGGCGAACTTCTAGAATTGGCGGAGTTCAGCGGCCAAATTTTGAAAGTCGCTGCAAGACAGCGCTGAATGCGGCGCTGATGCGCGAATTCGCTTAGCCTAGCCTCAGGAGAATTTCCGCACGAACATCGCGCCTGCGAGCGAAGTCGAGCGCCAAACGATTTCGGCGGGGCGTGGCGGCGCGTCGAGATCGATGCGGATCGCCACATAGTCGGGCAGCGCATCGGCGTTATCGAGCTTCATCAGGCAGCCTGAGTCCGAAATATTGCGGACGATGCAAGCGATCTTGCGGCCGTCGTCGAGGATGATTTCGCCAGCCTTGAACGTCGGCCGGCGGACTGAACCGCGCCGTTCATCGGGCGAAAGCTCCTCCAGCGGATCAGGCTCTCGCTCGGCGGCACGCGGGCGAAGACCTGATTTATCTTCTCTGCTCATGGCAGCGCTCGCTGTTCGTTCCCCAGCCCCTCATCATCCGCCAAACGGTTGAACAGGGCGTTAACCGCCAGAAAACCAAACCGCTCGCCGCCGAGCGGCCACGCCCCGTCGCAAAAAAGGGATTTGACCCCGTTTTGGCGTGAATGTGGGCGCGGCTCCCGCTTGCGACATCTGTAACGGAGCGCTACAAGTGTCGCAGCCCCAGACTGCGAGACCCATCATGGCGATCGATCCTTCCCTGCAGCCGACCAAGCCTGAGCTTGCTATCCTCAAGCTCCTTTGGCGGCGAAAGGCGCTTTCGGCGCGCGAGATTACGGACGACGTCGCTCCGGAATTCAACTGGACCTATTCGACCATGCGCACCGTCATTGAGCGGATGTGCGAGAAGGGCCTTCTCAAGAAAAAATCGACGGAAGGCGTTAACCTTTATTCGGCGTCGATCGGCAAGGTCGCGTTGCTGACGCGAATGATCCGCGATTTTTCCGATCGCGTGCTTGAGCTCGACGCTGCGCCCTCGGCGGTGATGTTCGCCGACTCAAAGTTGCTGACCAAAGTCGAAATCGAAGAGTTGGAAGCAGCCCTTAGAGCGGAGGAACGCCAATGACGGCGCTGTTCGGGTTAAATGCTTATCAATCGGAAGCACTAATCGCTTGTCTTGCGGCCTCGGTCGTGTGGGCGGGCGTCCTGCTCCTCGGCGCGATGCATCTTGAACGGCGCGGCGCGGCGCGGGGCGATAGATTGTGGATCGCCGCTCTTCTGCTTGCCGTCCTGCCCTCGCTCGCAGCGCCGTCGCTGGCGGCGTTCGGCGTGTCATTACGCCCGCAAAGCGACGCTCCCGCGATCATCGACGGCGACGAAACTGCACCGATCAGCGCTGTCGACGCCGAACAGGTCTTCGACGCTACGCCGTCGGCGACCGCAACCGACGATTCTGGTGTTCTAAACGCGGCCTCGCTGATGTCGTTTGACCAGACGATAGACGCCCTCGCCCTCCTCTACATTTACGGCGCGGCGCTCGCTCTTTTCATCTGGCTGGCGCGCCAGGCAGGTTTCATGCTGGCCGCAAGTCTCGCCCAACCGGTGCGCAATGAAAGCTTGCTGGCTGCCGCGGAGGACTGGGCGTTTGACTTCGGCGTAAGGGCGCCGGCGCTGAAGCGTTCGCGTCATGTGTCGAGCGTTTGCATCTACGGCGCGGTTTCGCCGGTCATTCTGATCCCGCACGATCTCGACGCGCGCGTCGCCGGGGACGATATCGCGCTGATGTGCGCGCATGAAATCGCACATTTGAAGCGCGGCGACACGCGGCTTTTCACGGCGACCGCGCTCGCGCGCGTCCTCTTCTGGTTCAACCCGCTAGTCACGCGCATCGCCGCCCTGGTCGAACTCGCGGCGGAAGAAGGCGCGGATCGGCTCGTTATCGGATCGGGCGTCGACCGGCGGGCTTATGCGTCGTGCTTTGTCAAAGGTCTTAAGTATGCGGCGATGAAGCAGAGCTTGCTGCCGGCGCTTGCGCCGGGCTTCACGCCGGCCGACCGGCAGGGGCGCCGACGCCGTCTCGATTCGATCCTGTCAGCCGATGACGGCCGTCGCGCTACCACCGCCTCACGCGTGGCGCTCGCCAGCGCGGCGTCGATAGCGGCGCTGCTCGCGGTTGGCCAGGCCGCGTTCGCCGTCGATCCCGAAGCGGCGGCCGAAAAACGCCTCGCCGCGCTCGCCGACATCGAAGAGGCGAAATCGCCGCCGATCGCCGCCGTCCACGACGAGGCGTTCGCCAAGCCCGTCGACGGCGAAGTGACGCTTGGCTTTGGCGCGACCTATACGAGCCTTGAAGACAACAAGACGCTGATGGGTCATCGCGGCGTCGATATCAAAGCGGCGAAGGGCGCCCCCGTCAAAGCGTCCGGCGACGGCGTCGTCGTCGAGGCGACGACGCGCCTGCGCGGCAAGGAAAGTTACGGCACGACTGTCGTCATTGACCATGGCCATGGGAAATTGTCGCGTTACGCGCATCTCGACAGCTACCAGGTGGCGATCGGCGAGGAAGTGAGGAAAGGCGACGTGATCGGCGCTGTGGGCGAAACGGGCCTTGTCACCGGGCCGCATCTCCACTTTGAGATGTTGAAGGACGGCGATCCGGTCGAGCCCGCCTTCGCACGGGCGCCCGAAGCGCCTGAGCCTCCGGAAGCGCCAATATGGGCCGACGCGGCGACGCCCGCGGATTCTGTCGAGCCAATCGAGCCGATAGAGCCTGTCGAACCAGTAGCGCCCGTTGATCCGGAGGAAGTGGCGTTCGCCTTCGCTTTCACGGGCGACGATGGGTTCGCGTTCGTCAACGGCGATTCCCTTAACGACCGCATGGCGGCCGATCTTGAACATCGCCTCCTCGGCGATCTCGAGATCGCGGACGGCGCCGCTTACGACATCGAGTTCAAGATCAACGGCAAAACGCATCGTTTCACCGGCGGCGAGCCGATGACGCCGGAGAAACGCTTGGCGTTGAAAGCCGCCATCGAGGAAATGCGCGCTCATCGCGACGAAGCGCGCAGGAAAATGGCGATCGCCCGGAAAGAGTGGCGCAAGCAGGCGGAAAAATTCCGCGCGGATGCGGCAAGAATGCAAAAGGATTTCTCGGGGTCGCACGCCAATGGCGAGAAAGCTGCTTATAACTGGGACACGGACGCCGAAGCGGCGCGGCGCGACTTTGACGAGTCCCGCCGCACGACCATCGGAGCCGAGCGCGAAGCGATGGAAGCGACCCGTGAAGCGGAACGCGAAGCCGCCGAAGCGACGCGGGAGGCCGAACGTGAGGCCGCGCTTGCGACCTATGAAGCGGAACGCGACGCGCTTGAGGCCGAGCGAGACGCGCTGTCCGACGCCCGCGCCGACCTCGACGACGCCATCACCGACAGCCTCGACGACGCGCTCGCCAGCCTTGACGACGAAGAAGCTGCGCTCAGCGACGAAGCGACGAGCGAGGAAGACCGGCGCATCACGCGCGCCGCGATCGCTGACGCACGCCGCAGCATCGAGGTCTCCCGGCGCGACCATGAACGCGAGATCGAACGCGCGCGCCGCGAACTCGACAAGCGCGCGACTGAAATCCAGCGCGAGCTCGACCAGCTCGACCAACACATGAACGAAGCCAATTAACGCCTTTCGTTTCGTCGCAGTGCTTTCTCTTTTCGCCGCTTCAACGGGGCCGTTGGTCGAATGACGATCAACGGCCTCTTGTTATTCGCGGTTGAAATGAGGCTTATCCTGTTGCGCGACAAATGTCGCTTAAACATGCGCCGGCGGTGATCGACATGGGTCTGACGAAGCTCTGCCTCAAATACCCTGCGGCCCTCGCGGTCGTGCTGGCGGTGATCTTCCTCCTCGGCGCCGTGTCGCTGACGAAGCTGCCGATTCAGCTTCTGCCAAACCTTGAGCGCCCGGTGCTCGGCGTCTGGACCGGCTGGCGCGCGGCAAGCCCCCGCGAGGTCGAGAGCGAAATCATCGACCCGATCGAACGCGAGCTTCGCGGCGCGCCGGGCCTCAAGACGATGCAGTCCTGGTCGAATTCGGGCGGCGGCTTCATCAATCTCGAATTCGCGCTCGGCACGAATATGGACAAGGCGCTCTGCGAGGTGACGAGCCGCTTGCAGCGGGTGCGCGGGCTTCCTGCCGACGCGGATCGGCCGCAGATCAATAATGACGGCGGCGGCGGCGCTGGAGAGACGCTGATCTTCCTGTTCATGCAGCGCCTACCGGGCAGTGAGAACGCCTCCACGAAACTCAGCGAATTCGCGGAAAGCCGCATCGCGCCGGAGCTTGAAGCGATTGAGGGCGTCGCCGGCGTCGATGTCAACTCGGACGACGGCGAGGAGATCGTGCGCATCTCTTTCGATCCATTCCGTCTTGCGCAGCTCGGCGTCACCATTGACGAAATCGCGCAGACCGTAAACCGCTCCGCCGATATCACCGGCGGGTCGATTGACGTCGGTCGCCGGAGCTACAATGTCCGTTTTGAAGGCCGCTACACCGCCGGGCAGCTTGAAGACACTATTCTTGCCTGGCGGAACGGCGCGCCGATCCGCCTTGGCGACCTCGCCAAGGTCGCCGTCGTCAACGACCGCGGCGGCGGCGTTGTCTATCAGAACGGCAATCCCGCCATCGGCATGCGCGTCATTCGCGAGCCGGGCGCCAACACGCTCGCCGCGATTGACGCCATCACCGCGAAAATCGACGAGCTGAACGAGGGCCCGCTCGCCGAACTCGGCTACGCGATCCAGAAAAGTTTCGACCCGTCGCTCTTCATCAAGAACGCATTATCGATGCTGACGGGCAATCTCTTCCTCGGCGTTCTACTGGCGACCGGCATCTTGTGGGCGTTTTTGCGCCGCACGGTCGCCACGCTGCTGATCGCCACGGCAATTCCTGTCTGCCTCGCCGCGACGGTTGTGTTCCTCAATTTCACCGGCCGTTCAATCAACGTCATCTCTCTTGCCGGTCTGGCGTTCGCGACCGGCATGGTTCTCGACGCGGCGATCGTCGTCATGGAGAACTTCGTCCGGCTGCGCGAGGAGGGCGCAGAGCCGCGCGAGGCCGCCTCGAAATCGGTCGGACAGGTGTTCGGCGCGCTTTTCGCCTCGACCGTGACAACTGTCGCCGTCTTCGCGCCGGTGATGTTCTTCGAAGACGTAGAAGGCCAGCTGTTCTCCGATCTTGCTCTGACGATCGCAGTCGCGGTCGTCTTCAGCCTAATTGTCGCAACAACCGTGCTGCCGACTGCCGCCGCGCTGTTCATGAAGACGCGCCCGAAAGCGTCGCGGCGCAGAACGAGCGGCGGATTCTTCGAGCGCGCGCCGGACGCCATCATGGCGATGACCTCGACGCCGGCCAGGCGCGCCGGCTGGATCGCCGGTTTGACGCTCGCGCCGATCGCGCTCAGCGTCGCGCTGTTTCCCTCGCTCAACTATCTGCCGCCGGTTAAACGCGCAGCAATCGACGGCTTCATCGGTTTTCCATCCGGCGCCAACGCCGACACGATCCGGGAAGAATTCGCCGAAGTCGTCGTCGCGCGTCTCGACCCCTACATGAAGGGCGAGAAAGAGCCCGCGCTCCTCAACTATTATCTCTATTCCGGCAGTTGGGGCGGCAATATCGGCGTCAGACCGAAGAAGCAGGCTGACATGGCGCGGCTTGAAACAATCGTGAACGACGAGATCCTCGTCGGCTTCCCGGATACGCGCGCATTCGCACGTCAGGGCGATTTGTTCGGTGACTTTGGCGGCGGCGGCGATTTCCGAATCGACCTTCAAGCCGCCGATTTCGACGCGCTGATGTCCTCTGCCCCGGCCGTCATCGACATCATCACAGCGGCCCTCCCCGGCTCGCAGGTCTGGCCGAACCCCGACCCGCAAGTCGTCGCGCCCGAAATCACGCTTGTGCCCGACGACCGGCGCATCGCCGAAGTCGGCATGACGCGCCAGAGCGTCGGCAGCGCTGTGCGCGCGCTCGGCGACGGCCTGTGGCTCGGCGAGTATTTCCACCAAGACGGCCGCATCGACATCATCTTGAAGGCCGACGAATGGGGCGAGCCTGAATATCTCTCGACCGTGCCGATCGCGACGCCGTCGCGGGGCGTTGTGCCGCTTGGCGAACTCGCCAGCTTTCGCCGCAGCGTCGGGCCGCAGCAGATCGCGCGCATTGACGGGCGCCGCACGCTGTCGCTCGCGATCAATGCGCCCGAAGGCCTTGCCCTCGGCGACATCGTTTCAACCATCAAGGCGAAGGCGGAGAAGGATATTTACGCCGCCCTGCCGGAAGGGGCTTCCGTCAAGTATGCGGGCGAAGCCGACAGTCTTGACCGCGCCATCACAAACCTCGGCGGCAATTTCCTGCTCGCTGTCGCGATCTTGTTCCTCATCATGGCGGCGCTGTTCAAATCGGTGAGGGACGCAGCGATCGTCCTTATCACCATTCCAATGGCCGCAGTCGGGGGCATTGTCGCGATCCGGCTTTTGAACCTCGTCAATCCGACGCCGCTCGATCTCCTCGGCATGATCGGCTTCATCATCCTCCTTGGTATCGTCGTCAACAACGCCATCCTGCTTGTCGAGCAAGCGCGCCAGTCGGAAGCCGAAGGCATGACGCGCGAGGACGCGGTGCGCGAGGCGCTGCGCCTTCGCATTCGCCCGATCTTCATGACCACGGCGACGACGCTGATGGGAATGGCGCCCCTGATCCTCGCGCCGGGTGAAGGCGCGCAGATCTATCGCGGCCTGGCGACTGTCATTTTCGGCGGCATGACCGTCTCGACGCTGTTCACCTTGATGCTGACGCCCGCGCTCTTGCAGCTGGGAGCAAGAAGGCGCGCAAGCGCGCCTTCGGGCGGACTTGTCCTTCAGCCTGCGGAATAACCGAAGGGTTCCTGCCATGGTTCGCATGCCTCGCTTGCTCAAGAAGCCCCCGCTCCTCGCCGCCGCCGGCGTTCTCGCGCTCGCCACCGGCGGAGCGTTCCTCGCCGGCGTCTTTCAGCCGAAAGCGGACGCCGCCGAAGCGGCGGCGCCCCAAGCGCCGCCGCCCGCGCCGGTCAAGGTCGCCACGGCGGTGTTCACCGAACTTGCTCCGCACGCCGGCGCGCCGGGTTCCGTTGTTTCGATGAGCGACAGCGAAGTCTCGGCGGCGACGCCAGGCACGATCAGCTGGGCCGCTGACGTCGGCGCGGAGGTCGCAAAGGGCGAGGCTATCGCGCGCATCGACCCCGCCGACGCCATCGCCAGCCGCGACGAGGCCCGCGCCGATGTCGGGCGTCTGGCCGCGCGCGCCGAGCAGCTTTCCAAACTCGTTGAGCGCTATCAGGGGCTCGGCGGCGACGGCGGGGAATCAGAAGCGACGATCGACGAGCTTCGCGCCAATCGTGACGCCGCCCGCCACGAACTCGACCGCGCGCGCGTGTCGCTGCGCCGGGCTGAGACCGCGCTTGAACGCACCGAGGTGAAGGCGCCGTTCGCGGGCCGCGTCGTCGCGCGCCGGATCGACGCCGGGGAATATGTGAACCCCGGAACGCCGCTCGTGCGCCTCGTCAATACGCAAGACCTTGAAGTCACGGCGCGCGCCGCTGACGGGCTGCTCGCCAATGTCGCGCCGGGCGATCTTATCGTCGTCAGAAACGGCGAGCAGTCGATCGACGCTGCAGTGCGCGCGATCGTGCCGGTCGGCGACGATCAGAACCGCACGCTGGAAGTGCGTCTCGACCTTCCTGAGACGGACTGGCGCGTCGGCGCCGCCGTCGAGGTGCGCCTGCCGCGCACCGCCAGGCGCCGCGTCGTCGCCGTCCACCGCGACGCGCTGATCTTGCGCGCCGAGCGCGTCAGCGTGTTCGTCGTCGGCGCCGACGACGTCGCCAAACAGGTCGATGTTGAACTCGGCGCCGCCGATGGCGATCTCATCGAGGTGACCGGCGGCGTCAAGGCCGGCGACCGCATCGTCATCCGCGGCGGCGAACGCCTGCGCGACGGGCAAAAAGTGATCGTGCAAGGCGGCGGCTCTGAAGCGGCGCTGAGCTGAGGCTTATTCCTTCTCGCCGAATCGGTCGGCTATCAGTCCCACCAGCGTTTCGACCGCCTCGCTTGCCTGCTCGCCCGTCGCCGCGATCGTCACTGTCGCGCCCTTGCCGGCGCCCAGCATCAGCAGGCCCATGATCGAGCACGCGCCGACAGTGATCCCGTCCTTCATGACGGTGACGCTCGCGTCGAACGACCCGGCGACGGCGGCGAATTTCCCCGAGGCGCGCGCGTGGAGGCCGCGGCGGTTCACGATGACGACCTCGACGCTGACGCCGGCCATGCGCGTCAACCGCGCTCGCCCGAAAGCACCCAGGAGGCGACGTTGATATATTTCCGCCCCGCTTCATGCGCAGCGGCGACGGCGTCCTTCAATGGCAGCGCGGCGCGGACCGAGGCGAGCTTGATCAGCATCGGTAGATTGACGCCGGCGATCACCTCCGCATTCACTTTCGACATGACCGAAATCGCAAGGTTCGACGGCGTGCCGCCGAACATGTCGGTAAGGATGATGACGCCCGCCCCGGTGTCGACCCGGCGCGCCGCCGCAAGTATGTCGGCGCGGCGCGCTTCCATGTCATCATCAGCGGCGATTGCGACCGCTTCGACAGCGGTCTGCGGGCCGACGACATGCTCCGTCGCGGCGACAAAATCCTCCGCCAACCGTCCATGGGTGACGATTACAAGACCGATCATGCCGGCGTCTTACCCCTATTGAGGCGGAGCATCCTGCGGCTCTTCGCCAGTTTGTCCACATAAAACTTGCCGAACAATGACGCGGAGGCGATGCGCCGCAGCCGCCTCGGCGCCCGTCCACAGGAAGGGGTACGCAAGAACGCAAAGGCCCGGCGCGATCTCGCGCCTTTGGGGCGCGGGCGTGCGCTCGATCCGGCCGCCGAGATCGAACGCAGCAACAATGGCCGTCTGGCCGGCCATGCGCACGCGCGCGGGACCAAAGCCGCGGACCTCTATCAGCCCTTGCAGCGCCTTTGGCGCCGACGCTGCGCCGCCCGGCCCGACCATGACCTGATCGTCAGCGATGAGCCCTGTGCGCCCGAAGGGGCAGCCCTCGATCGCCGCGAGCGCCAATGAGGATTTCCCCGCGCCGGACGGACCCAGCAGCAAGGCGCCGGCTAGCGGCCCGTCAGGGTCGATGGCGAGCGCCAGCGCCGTGGCGTGGATGATGGTCGTTGGAAGGGGCTGGCTCAACATATGTCCCGATCATCCCCTCACA
>FSSH01000675.1_pt1 | contig 10383 bp, 7 predicted proteins | sample 1166101 | NCBI WGS metagenome assembly FSSH01 (sample SAMEA32972668, study PRJEB13176) | freshwater metagenome | biome: Drinking water system; feature: Biomass in drinking water that filtered by 0.45 um membrane; material: drinking water | place: USA | collected 2012-12-20 | depth 0 m | reverse complement strand
CCGGCCTTTTGGCAGTCGGCTACGGCATCTATCAGCACGGTGAAAGTGCGCTTGCTTTCATCGCTTTCCATCTCCGTGGTTAGTTTGTCGGTGGGTAGTTGCCCGCCGAAAACAAGCTTATAAAAGTAGGGATTGGTGAGAGCGTTTTGTCGGTAAGCCTTACCGAGGGCTTGCAGCCTGGCCAGGGGATCTGCTTGTTTGAGAGCTTCTTCTTCCGTTGCCCAGAGTCTGCGGAAGCCCTCCCGCCAGAGTTCATTCAGTAGACCTTCTTTGCTGCCGAAGGTGGTGTAGACCACCATCGTCGAGGCGCCCACCTCTTCGGCTAGTTTTCTCAAGCTGAGCGACTCTGCCCCGCCCTCCGCCACCATGCGGCTGGCTGTATCGAGGAGGCTCAAGCGCAGGGAGGCTTTCTGTCTTTGCCTGAACTTGCCTGAGCTAACCTGGTCAGGGGTTTCGGAAGAAGATATAACGGTGTTATTTGGCATAACACTGTTATAGATCGTGTGGGGGTTTCTGTCAAGGATGGCGATTTCGGGGGAATGTTAAGCCGCGCTTAAGAAACGAAGAGTTGCCAAGTGGTATCGCTAGGATGGTAGCACGTTACTCATGGAGGCGGCCTGCACGGACTGGCCGACAAAATCTTGCAAGAATGGTTTTCTAATCCCCTCGGTGTGGCTTTCTTCGTCTTGATTGTGGGTCTTTGCATCGTCGGTACGCTCTCCGATGCCTGTGAAGACATGGATTGGTTCACTGGTCGAGCCTTTGATCGCAGTCACCGCTATGCCCACGTCGATTTTGAATTCAACGGTTTCTTCTATGCTCTGGGCGCTGCCGTTATCGCCGGAGCCGTGGCCTGTGTCTTCTTTGTTTTCTCCAACCGTGAACCGGCGCGAGTCTTTATGCCGGCTGAGTATTTGAGCAAGGATAGCCTGGCTCAAGCCCGTAACGAGAAAAGCAGTCACGCTAAAGTCGTCAAGTCTCAGGGTTCAGGTCATGCCGGCGGCAAGCATGCCGCTGCCGCTTCCAGGCATTCTGCCGGTGCCGCTAAGACTACTCATGTTGCCCACAGTAGCCAGCCGGCAAAGACTCCCGTTAAGTAAGAGTGGCAGGTAGTTGAAGGCTTACTGAATGAGAGCAAATAGTTGTCTGGCTCTTGCTTCCTTGTCTTCCATTTGAGCAGCCAGTTTCTGTAGTTTCTCTTCTGCTTCTTGGCACCAGTTGGTCGGCAAGAAAGCGAGCTTGGAGTTTTGATACTCTTGCTTTAAATAAGCTCCCTTGAAGGTTAGAAAGGGCACCAGGTAGAGGTTCTTTTGGCAGGGCAGAATAAAGTAGGGCGGCTGTTGTAGATAAAGGGCCCGCAGCTTGTCGTTCAGCTTATCTTTCAGGTAGGTTCTCAAATCCGCACCAAGGGCGGTGCTGAAGAAGGCACCGTCAAGAAGAAGCAGGGGAGCGCCGTCGGGTTGACCGTCCGTCAATATGATTTGGGCTGTGCTGCTGTTCTCTTGTATATGCTCATTAAGGTCGACGATTTTCTTCGGCTGTTCCTTTATCATCAGGTGAAGGACCGTGGCCAGTTCGCTCAAGCAATATTCAGTCGCTTCCTTGATTTTCGCTGTTTCCGGTCTCCAGAAATTATCCAGCCAACTGAGTAACTCGGTGTGTTCACTGAGGCTGAGACCGGCGGCACCGGCTTTCTGTATCAGCTCGTCATTTCGGGAATCAAGCTCAATCAGTCTTTCCTGGGTGAGATGATGGTTCTTTCGATAATTGGTGAAGCTTTCTTTGTCTATCAGCCTGGTGCCTCGGCGTGGTAGCAAATATGGTGATTCAAGGTGGTAGAGATTTTCGCTGATGACCACGGCTTGCTCGGCTATGTCCATGAGGGTGTCCTTGCATTCACCTGCAAAGATTGGCACCGGGATTTTCTTCAGGTCGCCCACCTGGAAGTTTATGGTGGGGTTGATGTCCTGGGCAAATGTCATGGCCAGACCTGAGTTCAAGTAGGCAAGCAAGAGATTCTCTTCCATATCGCGGGCGAAGATGGCTGAGCCTCCTACATCGAATATGCAACCGGCCGGCATTTTTCGTACGGCCAGAGCCTGGGCGTTTACAAAGGAAAACGTCAAACCTGGCTGGAAATAGTAGTTCTCGTTTTTTACTACCCAGTGTACCTTGCCTTTCAGGTAGGGGTAGGCGCTGTTTACCGCCTCTTTCACCGACTGCCCCTGGTCTTGCCAGTAGACTACGTCTTCCAGGGGATGATACCAGCGTCTGGCGCCTTTGCCTTTTATGTAATAGCGATAGCTTTTGTCAATTTCTTCGCTCTCCACTTCCCAGGTGTAGCGCACAAAGCGTTCATTGTCGGAAGTGGCCAGACCTTGCTTGAGCTCGGCTTTTTCGCTCAGTCGGGGTAAGGTGGCATAGAGAAGAGAGGCGGTTCTCGGCCTTTTAAAATTGAAGGTGAAGCCTTCGTGGTTGTTGAAGTCGCTCTGTTTTTTGTAAAAAGGCAGCGGTGCTCCCTTTTCCTTCTTAATGAGGCGCTCTAGAAATAAGCTTTTCTCTTCCTGTCTGGTCAGGTCAAAGTAGCTGATTGTCGTCTTTTCATCAGCTTCTTGCCTGCGCAAAAGGAGGATGGCGCTGTCGGCTTTCTCCCCTGATAAAAGTGGAAAGACACGGGCGCCGAGGTTGACCACGACTTCAATTGAGCAATGCTTGTGCACATCCTGGCGAATTGGGGCGGCACTGGGTAGAGACAGTATGGAGCTTTGCATGATGAAACCTAGCCGCCCCCCACGCTTTACCCAGTTTAGTGACCTTGCCAGAAAGCAGTGCCCGAGTTCGTTATGGCAGCCGGGGTAGAGGTCTTTGAGGAGTTTCTTGAGGTTCCTGTCCAGCAGTTTGCGGCCCAGGTAGGGGGGATTGGCCACAACGATGTCGAACTTATTGTCGGCTATGGCTTCTGGAAGTTGAGGGGCCAGGGCGCCCAGTAGGTTTTCGTCGCTGAGGAGGAAGCAATTGAGAGCGTTTACCTGGGGTTTGCCCTCGATGGCTTCTGCCAGTGCCGCGCAAATTAGTTTCAATACCGTCAGTGCCCTGGCGTCCATTTCCATGGCATAGAGGTTGTAACTGAGGCATTCTTCAAACGCTTTTGCCTGGCTCAGTCCCAGTTCCTGGTAGAGCGGCATTAACATGCCGAGGGCAGTAAAGTAAAAGTTGCCTGTGCCCACGCAGGGATCCAGAACCTTGAGGCTGCGCAGGGCCGAGAGCCTCTTGTCTCCTTGCTGCGGCAATTGTTCTATGGCTTTGCCCAGGCTCATTTCCAAAATGTAGGATACCACTGCCTGCGGTGTCAGTACCTGGGTGAAATGGATCAGCTCGGCAGCTTCAGTTTCCTTGTCAGGCCTCTCCAGATTGGCGGTTTTAGAATTGCGCGGAACTTGCACAAGACATTCGAATACCAGACCAACGAAAATTGCCTTTTGAGAGAGGCTGGTGCCCTCTGCGGCCTTTTTGAAGATGCGACCCAGTTCGGCGATGCTTTTCTCGCCTAACTTTACCGCCAGCCCCTCCTTAAGCCAATCTCTTTCCCGGGGCGGCAGAGCTAAAGACTGGCTGAGAGCAAAGTCTGTGGGTGTTACCTCTTTTGCTTTCTCACTGACAAGGGTGCTTACGGCCCTGAGCAATATTTGCGCCTCAAGGGCGGCGGCATCAAACGGTCCCTGCTGCTGTTCCCTCGTGAGCCAGGCGTTGAGCTCTCGTTTCAGGGCTCTAGCCGCTTTCCGTGCCTGACTTGCCGTCATAAGAAAGCAGTTAGTCTACATGCATGTCCCGGTAGAGTACCACCGGGGTGTCGTTAGTGTGGGCGCTGGTTTTAGCTGCTTCGGCTGCCGAAAGCAGAAGGCCCAACTCCAGAAAATCTTCCGGTACGCAAGCGGCACCAAATGAAAGAGAAAGTGTTCTAGCATCAACACCGGTGCCCAGAGGCGACTTGGTCAGAGCCGTAACCAGGCGTTTGGCAAAGACTCTCGCTCCTTCCCCTTTGGTTTCGGGGCAGAGCAAGACATAGTCGAAGGCTTCGTAGTGGGCGAGCAAATCGTTGTGGCGCTTGGCCTGTGAGATGCGTAGCACCGCTTCTCGCAACGCCCCTATGGGTAGTGGCTCTCTGATGGAGCCGTTTGGTCCGGCTTTGACGCGCATTTCAAAAATAATGACTGAAAGCGGATTGCCGGAGCGGTGTCCGCGGAAGTATTCCTGTTCGAGAAAATAGAGAAAAGCCGGGAAGTTGAACATGCCGGTGTCGCCCCGGCGCAGAGACATAATTACCTGTTGCACGGCGGAGGAGTCGACGGTCTTCGGTTCCAGGGGCGGTAGATTGCCGGCGCGCTTGGTGACGGCACTGAAGCCGGCCAGACCGCAGGTGAGCATGTTGCACATGACCGGTACCCACTGGCTGCGCAGGTAGCCGAGTTTTTCCACGATTTCTCTGGTGCTGGATTTGCCGTCGATGGCATCGTAAAAACGCCTTTGTAAGACAAATTCCACTGGAATGGCAGGCTGTACGAGCTTTTTCAAGTCGGCATCGGAAATGCTGGGGATGAGCTTCACCAGTATGGCGTCAGGTTTGAAGCCGCTGCTCTTGAGGAAATTGTGTTTGTCGAGGATCTGCGCCCCTTGAATAATGAGGGAATCAAGGGTGTCGTTGATGGTGCGCTGCTTGGTAATCACTTTGGGCTGGAAGAAGAAGCGGCCTTCTTTCCAGGTGACGAGCTCGTATATGCACTCAGGACCGCGGCTATCGGGGGCGGTGGCGTGGAAGGGTTGACCTTCGATGAAGAAGACTTCCGCCGTGCCTTTGTCGCTGGTGATCTCTAAGCGTCCGGTCATCTTGGCCAGGTTGATGGATTGCAGGAGGGCATTGATCTGTACGAAGGCCAGATCGCCGTTCAGCACCGTGGCTGTGCGGGTCAGGGAGCTGTCTTGCCCGACCGGCGGTATGGGCAGGGTGGAACGCTGTTTGGTGGCATTTTCCGGCATGTAGAAGAAGGCTTTTTCTTCAGCCTGCTCTTCGGCAGTCACCTTCACTGCCGCCTGGCCGTGCTCGGTGCCTTCTCTGTCGTTCAAAGAAGCTTCAATGCGGTTGAATACCAGTAGCGAGTCGCAGGATGAAAAATCCCAGAGAGCCTGGGTCTTACCCAGTACTGAGACCGACATGGCCCATTTGGGATCACCGCCCATAGGGTCGGCATGGGCCACCAGTTTGTACTCGGAACCCTTCTGGGAAGAAGGCCAGATTACCTCGACTTGCTTGTCGAGATTTTCAAGCGCCCAGGTGAGAATTTGATGGATAGCCGTGGCAGTAGGATTGCCAGGGAGGATCTGGATCGATTTAGCAGAGTAATTTTTCTCTTTCTGCATCCAATGAAACTCAAATGAAGGAGGGAGCTTCAGCTTAACTCAAAAAGCTGAAGCTCCCCGGGCAACTACACTTTGGCTTTCAGCATGTCGTAAGTGATGGCATGCTTTTCCATGCGGTCGAAGGCTTCCGCCATACGAGCCTTGTCGAGACAGAGCGACATCCGCACGAAACCTTCTCCGTTCGGTCCGTAGGCTGTGCCTGGCGGTACCACGATGCCGGCTTTATCGAGCATCAAGGTAGCGAAGTCGGCAGAGGTCATGCCCTTGGGAGTGGGCAACCACATGTAGAAGGTGGCTTTGATCGGTTTGACCGGCCAACCCAACTTGGTCAATCTTTCTACGGCCAGATCGCGGCGCTCGACATAGAGTTTGTTGCAGAAGTCGATGTGCTCGGTCGGACCTTCAAAAGCGGCTATAGCAGCCAACTGAATCGGTTTGAAGATGTCGGTGTCTACGTTGGATTTGATCTTGGCGATGGCTGCCACTGCTTCAGCATTACCGGCGGCAAAACCAATCCTCCAGCCGGTCATGTTGTAGGTTTTGGAGAGTGAATGCAGTTCTACTGCAATCTCTTTGGCGCCTTTCACTTGCAAGATGGACGGTGCTTTGTAGCCGTCATAAGTCATCTCTGAATAGGCAAGGTCATGTACCAGAAGGATATTATGTTTTTTGCAGAAAGCCACTGCCTTCTCGAAGAAAGCCAGGTCGGCTATCCCGGCGGTAGGGTTGCCGGGGTAGTTGAGCATCAAGAGCTTGGCTTTTTTGAGCACCGCTTCCGGTATCGCTTCCAGATCGGGAATAAAGTTGTTTTCCGGCGTCAGGGGCATGTAGTAGGGTTCGCCGCCGGCCAGAATTGTGGAAGTGCGGTAAACCGGATAAGCCGGATCGGGAATGATGTTGATGTCGCCTTTGTCGACAAAGGCCATGATGGTGTGGTGCAGACCTTCTTTTGAACCGATCAAAGAGGTAATCTCTTTGTCGGGATTGACTTCCACGCCGAAGCGTTTCTTCATCCACTCAGAGATGGCCTGTTTGTATTCCTTGGTGCCGCCGAAAGGTGGGTAGTGGTGATTGGCTGGATTTTCCAGGGCGTCATGCATAGCTTCCACTATGTGGCGCGGCGTGGGTTGATCCGGGTCGCCAATGCCCAGGTTGATTACGTCTACACCTGCTGCTACTGCTGCTTGCCGTTTCTTATCGATTTCGGCGAAGACGTAGGGAGGGATGGACTTAAGTCTATGAGAAACTTCCATAATTACCGACCTTTAGTTCTTAGAACATCTGACATTATCATAGCTTCACATGGAAAGCCGCCTTCCGTCCCAACTAGGAATTAGAGTTAACGTTCTTCTTAATATGCCTTAGAATCTGCATCAGTCTGAGTGCCGGGGCTCCTCTTTACGACCTGCCCGATGGTAAGTTCGCGCTCTTCACGTCTTCCGGGCAGGGTACGGTCGGCCATGAAATTTATTTATTGGTCGGTCCAGAGTTTTGACGCTTCAACGGTCATGGTCTAACCTGAATGCTCCAACCTGGTTGAATCATTTGCCGGGCAGCTGACAGATACAGGAATCGAAAATGCCTTCCACGGATAATAGCGCCGCATCCCCGTCGGACTCTCCTTTGCGGTTGCCTGTGCTACTGGCGGTACTGGTGGTGGGCGCCGCCGTTATTTTTGCCCAGTTGGGTAAGTTTCCGCTTTTTAATCCCGATGAAGCTCTTTATGCCGAGCCGGCCAGGGAAATGCTGGAAATCAAGGAGTATATAACCACCTATCTCAACTACGTGGTTCGCTTTACCAAGCCGCCCCTGGTGATCTGGGCTATGGCCCTCAGCATGAAACTGTTCGGAGTCAATGAATTTGCTGCTCGCTTCTTTGGTGCGGCAAGTGGAGTGGCTCTAATCGGCGTTACTTACCTCTTTGCCAGCCGCTACATCTCCAGCACGGCAGCCTTCCTGGCCGGCTTCAGCTTGATAATGGCGCCGCTTTATCTTGGTACGGCGCGGGAAGCCATTACCGATATGCCCCTGGCGCTCTTCATGGCCTCGGCTCAACTGGCATTCTTTCATGCTTATTTTCAGAAGCAAAAGGTCTATGCGCTTCTGGCTTTTGCCCTGGTGGGTCTGTCCATTATGACCAAGGGTCCGGTGGGAATGGTTTTGCCTCTGGGCATTCTCTTCGCCTTTCACTTGCTGCGTGGCGATTTGAAGGAGGCCTGGAAGGCTTATAGTCCAATTCCTGGCCTTATTTTGACTGCCGTCATTGCTGTGCCCTGGTTTGCCGTGGAAATTTATGTGACCAAGGGGGCTTACTTTCAAGAGTTCATCATGCGTGAGAATTTTCAGCGCTTCACCGCCGTGGTTGATGCTCACAAGCAGCCGGTCTGGTACCATCTGGCCGCCATGGTGGTGGGCTTTATGCCCTTTTCAGTCTTTTTGCCAGGGCTTGTCAAAGACTATACGTCCCGGCTGCTGGCGGCTCTCAAAACCCCCAGCCAGAGCATTTTGGAGCGTTATTTTAACTTCGCCGCTTATTTGAGAAGTCTATCTACGGCTGAGAACTTGATGGTCTATTCGGCGCTCTGGGCCTTCCTTACGCTTGCCTTTTATTCGGCATCGGTCTCCAAACTCCTGCCTTACACTTTGCCGGCCTTTCCGGCTCTGGCTCTCATGGTTTCTCACTATATAGACAGGAAGATAAAGAAGGAAAGTTTTCTGCCTCTGGCCTTGCCTTTACTGGCGCTGGTCGTTCTTTACGCCGCGGCCGGCCTTCTGGCGCCCGTGTTGACCGGTCGTTTGCGCGATTGTCCGGCTGAACTTCCGCCGCTTATAGGCGGCTTTGCCGGTTTCGGTGCCGGTGTTGCCTTCCTTTCTATTCTTGCTCTGCGTTTTAAGAAAATGCGTCTGGGTATGTGTTTCTTTGCCCTGGGCACCACTCTTGGCCTGGCCTATTATGCCGTGAGGATTTTGCCTGTGGTTTCGGCGCAGTGGGAGGGCGGCTTGCCTGAACTGTCCGCTTTTGCCGGCCAGTCTTCCTTACCCATCATTGTTTATGACATGCGTAAGCCGGGAGTGCCCTTCTATGCCCGCAGGCAGGTTGAGAACATCAATAACCACGAGGTTTTTCTGGTGCGCCTGGGTCAGCTTGAGAAAGCCTATGTTCTCACAAGGACAAAACGGCTGGAAGCGTTGTCTTCGATTGCCGGATTAAAGCCGGTAGGAAGTCAGGGGAGTTTCACTCTCTTGCTTTGGGGGCAAGTGAAGGAAAGTCAGCCCGTAGATAAGTAGACCCGTTTATGCTCGGAAGCGGCATTCCGCCGAATACACGCCAACTTTTGCTCGAACAGTTGAAGCGCTTTCAAGTTGATGTTTCTCAGCTTAAGCTGGTGGACAAAGATTTGCCTGTGGGATTTTATGCGGTGCCGGTTCTGGCCGAGCAAGCCACCGGCGCCTGGCACGCCTTGCGGGCTTTGCACAAAGAAAGCAGTTATTGGCCCATCCTTGTGCAAACCGACAGCCTTTTGGATGAGTTGCTCTCCACTCTGGAGCGACATGATGACGATTTTGACGAGTATATGCGGGACACTATCGCCGAAGGTCTGACCATAGATTTTCCCAATTGGTTGAAAAATCAGGAGCCTGATCCCAGAGATAACGACGAACTGATGGGTGAATGGCCCGAGGACGCCGAGCCTGCTCATGTGCTGGTGCAACTGCTTGATCTGAAAGTGGATGATGAGGGGCGGTTTTCCATGGAGCAATTGAGTGAAGTGCTCATCTTGCTTTGCCCCTTGAAAGAGCCCTGGCACTTGTCGGCCCTGCTCAAGTTAGGCGGTTGGAATGCCTGTCCCGATGCTGCGCACCATCTGGCCGCCTTCAAGTACTGGTTTGACAAACACGGCGCCGAGCCGGCTTTCTTCTCAATGGATACTTTCGAGTTTATCGTCACCAGCCCTCCCACCACGGAGGAAGAGGCTACTGCACTGGCAATCGAACAGTATTTTTACTGCTTTGATCTTGTAGCCCAGGGTTGCGGTTCAATTCTTGAGTTGGCCGGTAATCTGGTTGACTCCACGGTCTGGTACTTCTGGTGGGACTGAGGAGTTTAAGATGGACGAGCAGTTAGAGCAGGCTTATAGGGATTAATCAAAGCTCCCAATCGGCTCCCTGATTGTGTTTCTCCGGTGCGGCAGGCTGGCTCTGCTTGAGGGCCGGTGACTGTTGTTCCAGTTTCTTGGCGTCGGCGCTGGACAGAATGTTGAAACCGGTGGGACCATCGGTGGTGCGTTTAAGTTCAATGTCGAAGCTGACGCTCTTGTTGTTTGAGCCTGGCGGGAAGCCGGGGATGTCGTATGTCTGCACGCTGTTGGCTGCCTTTAGAGCAGTCTGTCTGAAGTTTGTTTCAACCTGAACATCGCGGCGTACATCCTCGGCTGGTATGAAATCTACTACCTGGGCTTCCACTCGGTGGGCCGAGTCGACTTTTACTTTCACGACGGCGGTGCCGACGCCGACGTCGGCGTATTGCCAGCGGCTGTATACGGCTTTGGCCACCTGTTTGTACCAATCTCCCCAGTTGGGGCTGACTGCCACGTTTGCTCTTTCCAATTGGGGCAGCATGAGGGCTGTGGCCGACTGCTCTTCCGGCACTCTTTGAATATTGACGAAGACCGGATCTATTGGGGTTTTCAGGGCGAGGCTGCCGGGTCGGGCTGAAAGTGCTTCCGGCAGCGGCTTGGTGCTCCACATTCCGCCCAGGGTTTCTTTCTCGGTATGGGGTACAGTCACTTTTACTTCATAACCTGGGGCCCAGGTTACTACCCCATCCCTGGAGGAGACCACTTGCACCTGGTTGCCGGTGGAAACTATGGCCTTGCTGCCGGGAGTAGTGCTATCGGCACCACGAATAGTGTCTACTTTATAGTCTTCATGAGTGGCGGAATACCCCGGCAAAATCGTACAGTGGCC
>FSSH01004637.1_pt1 | contig 10392 bp, 12 predicted proteins | sample 1166101 | NCBI WGS metagenome assembly FSSH01 (sample SAMEA32972668, study PRJEB13176) | freshwater metagenome | biome: Drinking water system; feature: Biomass in drinking water that filtered by 0.45 um membrane; material: drinking water | place: USA | collected 2012-12-20 | depth 0 m | reverse complement strand
ATTTCGGCTTCGAAGCGGCGGCGTGGTACTGGCACTTCGTCGATGTCGTCTGGCTGTTCCTGTTCGCCTTCATCTACGTGCTCGGCAATCAGGGATTGCTGAGCTAGGGGCCGGGAACCGGCCTTGGGGGCTGGCTTATGATGCGCTTCAAGCCGCTTGCGATTTTGGCCGCGACGCTCGCGCTCGCCGGCTGTCTCGTTTCCGACGACCCCTTGTTCGACGCAGCGTCCGGCGCCGCCGCGCCGCTCGCTCCCGGCCGCTACCAGGCGTGCGCCGAACCGGCCGAAGACGAGCCTGATTGCCAGCTGATAGTCGTCTCGCTGCGCGACGACGGCGCCTATGAATTTCTCGCGCCTGATGACGACCTCATCGTCGCACGATTTCACCCGATGGGCGGGCCTGATTACGTCGTGCAGTTCGCGGACGACGATGGCGAGGGCTATCGGTATTTCTGGGCGCACGCGAAGGCCGAGACGATGAAGCTCGTCATGATCTGGTGCGAAGAGCTGCCCGCGGCTTTGCGCGAAACCATGAAGCGCGACGGCCTCATCGCTCAGGAAGAGGCCAGCTCCACCTGCAAGGCGCTGAGGCGTGAAGCGGCGGTCATGGCGGCGGCGGCCTATCGCGACGGCGCGGCGACGCCGGACAGCTTCCTGATGCTTTCACCCGCGCCATGAGCGCCTATCCGCCCGTTTCGCCGTTGATCGCGGGGATTGGCGGCAAATGTCCGCGCTGCGGACAAGGGCCGCTTTTCAAGACGTTCCTTGGCCTGAACGACCGCTGCTCGACCTGCGCGCTGGACCTTAAGGGCGCTGACTCCGGCGACGGGCCGGCGGTTTTCGTGATGTTTCTCGTCGGACCCATTGCGGTCGCGATCGCGTTCATCGCCCGCTTTGTCTGGTTTGCTTCAATCCCCGTCGCCTTCGCTCTCGCCGGCGGCGCGGCGGTCCTTCTAACGCTCGCCCTCTTGCGGCCGTTCAAGGCGACGCTCGTTGCTCTTCAGTACAAGCACAAGGCCGAAGAAGGCCGGCTGGAGGAATGACTTTTCATTTCCGTCCCGCGCTGACGGCGGCGGCGCTCGCGGCGCTGGCGATCTTGTGCTCGCTTGGGTCATGGCAGATGCAGCGCCTCGCGTGGAAGACGGAATTGATCGCGAAGACTGAGGCGCGCCTGTCGGCGGCGCCGATGCCGCTCGATGAAGCGTTGCGCCGGGCGGAAGCGGGCGAGGATCTCGAATATCAGCCGGTCTACGCCGACGGCGTCTACCGGCTGGATCTGGCCGCGCTTGTCTTCGGCGCGCATGAGGGAAAGCCCGGCGCATGGGTGTTCACCCCGTTCGAACGAAGCGCCGGCGTCATCTATGTCAATCGCGGGTTCGCGCCGCAGGACGGCGCCGCCGACGCCGCGAAAGCAGGGCCTGCGGCCGCGGTGCGCGTTGAAGGCCTGTTCAGGAGCGCCGAGGTCAAACGCGGCCTTGAGCGTGCGCTGGCGCCAGTCGATCAGCAGGCGGACAATCTCTATTTCGCGCGCGATCCCGAAAGGCTCGCCGCCGCGCACAGCCTCGATGTTCCCGCCTATTACATCGAAAGCTTCGGGCGCGAGAGCGCGGCGCCCTGGCCCAGGGGCGGGCTCACCCGCGTCGAGTTCCCGAACCGGCATCTTGAATATGCGCTGACCTGGTTCGGCCTCGCCGGCGCGCTGGTCGCTGTCTTTCTCGCGTTCTCGTTTCGCCGCGGCTAAGGGCGAATTCTTGCGCTTGCAGCACGCCGCATCTCATGTTACTTTGTTTTTCAAAGTGAATGAACGGCGCGGTGATGCGGAGGGCACAGTGAATCTGGGCGCATGGGGCCTGATGGCCTTGGCGATTGTGTTGGAAGTAGCGGCGACGACGGTGCTCAAACTGTCGAACGGCTTTGAAAAGCCGTTGCTGGGAATGGTGTCGATCGCGCTTTATTCGGCCTGCTTCTGGGCATTCGCGCCGGTGCTGAAAGTGATTCCGCTCGGGGTCGCATACGCAATCTGGGCCGGCGCCGGCATCGCGCTCGTGGCGGTCATCGGCGCATTTTTCTTCTGGCAACGCCTTGAGTCGATGCATTACGCGTTCATCGGCATGATCGGCGTGGGCGCGATCGGCTTGCGCCTGACCACGGCTGCCTGACTGAAGAGCAGACAATGGAAAAGCGATGACGCTCGACCCGCTCCTTCAGGCGCCGCTCACCATTCAGGTGCATGCCTTCAGTGCGATGGCGGCGTTCGCGCTGGGTCTGATCCAGATCATCGCGCCCAAGGGAACGCTTCCACACAAGGCGCTCGGCGCGCTGTGGGTCGCCTTGATGGCGATCGTTGCTGCAAGCGCTGCGTTCATTTTCCGGCCGGGAACAGAGGGCGCGCCCTTTTTGGAACGGTTATCGGTCATCCACTTTTTTGTCCCGCTCACGGCTTTCGGCGTCATCAGCGGCGTGTGGCTCCTCGCGCGCGGGGGTCCTGCCCTCAAACGCCACAGCCGACCGTTCATCAGCGTCTTTCTCGGCGGGCTCGTTGTTGCGGGCGCGCTCGCCTTTCTCCCTGGGCGCATCATGCATGAGGTCGCGTTCGGCGGCTGATCCCGGCGCGTTTGACCGCGCCCGGCGGCGCCGATAGGTCTTTTGACCGCCGATCCCGGAGGCCGAGATGCAGTCCTTTCGCTCCTTGTTGTTCGTGCCGGGCGCGCGGCCGGACCGCTTTGCGAAAGCCGTCGCATCCGGCGCGGACGCTGTTTGCATCGACCTCGAAGACGCCGTTGCGCCGAAAGACAAGGACGCCGCGCGCAAGGCGGCGCTTCACTTTCTGGCGTCTTCTCACGACGCTTGCGCCGTGGGCCTTCGGATCAACGCGCTCTCGACCATCGAAGCCTTTCGCGACGTGATCGCGTTCGCCGACAGCGCGGCGAAGCCGTCCTTCATCATGGTTCCGAAGACCGTTTCGGGCGGCGAGCTTTATCGGCTCCGGTCGGCGCTGGCCGATCGCTGCCCGCCCTTGTGGCCGCTTGTCGAAGGCCCCGGGGCGCTGAACGCGCTGTCAGACATCGCCGCCGCCGCCGCGCCCGCCGGCGGCGTCATGCTCGGCGGCGTCGACTACGCCGCGGCGATCGGCGCTGAACTGGTATGGGACGCGCTCTGGCATGTTCGCGCCTCGATCGTCGCTGCAACGGCTGCGGCGGGATGCGCAAGCGTTGACGCGCCGTATCTCAATGTTGAAGACCACGCCGGTCTTGAAGCGGAGACGCGGCGGGTCCGCGCCATGGGCTTTGGCGGGCGCGCCTGCATCCATCCGGCGCAAATCGAGGTCATCAATCGCATGTTCACGCCGTCAGCCGCCGAGATTTCAAAGGCGGAGACGATCGCCGCCGCCTTCGCGGCCGCTGACGGCGGCGTCACGCTCGTACATGGCGAGCTTGTTGAAAAACCGGTAAACGCCGCTGCGGCGCGCATTCTCGCGGCGAAGAAATCCGGGATCGGCGGGCGCGATTCCTAAATTGCGCCCTGCGCTTCAAGCCGCTTCGATGCGCCGCTTGTCGCGTTCGGCTTTCACATCGGCGGCGGCTTCCTTCTCCGCGACGGTGAAGTCCTCATGATAGGACCGTTCCACATTGACGTTCCATAGATCGTGACGCTCCCCCGCGATGTTGCGGGCGGCGAGCATCGCCGTCAGCATCGAATGATCCTGATTGTTGTAGCGGTGCATGCCGTTTCGCCCGACCGTCTGGAAATTCTCGAGCGTCAGGATCCAGCGCTGCACGGTATCAAGCGCCTCGCGATAGTCGCCGTCATAGACCGGATAGGCCTTCGGCTGACGGATGACGGCGCCGTCGACGACGGTCGAGACTTTGGCGAGGCCGAGATATTCAAGCTCGCGGGACGCTTGGGCGATGAGGTCGGCGTTCGACGACGTCCACAGCCCGTCGCCCTCATGGCAGAAATACTCCATGCCGATCGACGCCTTGCCGGCGCCCGGCGCCATGTCGGGCGACCAGGAGCGGAAATTCTGAATGCGGCCGACCTGCACTTCCGGCGCGTGGATATAGATCCAGTTGTCCGGGAAAGGGTCCGGGTGATCGAGGATGAGCGTCACGATAAGGAAGTCGCGATACTTCAGGCGGTCGGCCGCGCGGATCACGTCCGGCGGCGGCGGCGGATCGAAGGCGTGGATCAGGTCCTTGATCGCCATTGAATTGACGAACCAGTCGGCCGCGACGCGGTAGGCGCGCTTGTGCGCGCCGGAGTAGTCCTCGACCTCAACGCCGGTGACGCGGCAGCCCTTTCGGAAGACTTTCGTCACCGCGCTTTTCATGCGGACCTCGCCGCCGTTTGCGCGCACCTTGTCGCGAAAACTCTCCCACATCTGGCCGGGTCCGAGGCGCGGATATTCGAATTCCTCAATCAGGCTCGCGGTGTCATTAGCGCCCGTCAGCGCGTTGAGCACCGCCTTCGTCAGCGAAAGGTTCTTGATGCGCTGCGCAGCCCAGTCGGCGCGAATCTCGGTGCAGGGAATGCCCCAGACTTTCTCCGTGTATGACTTGAAGAAGTGATCGAAGAGGCGGCGGCCGAAGCGGTTCGTCACCCACTGCTCGAAGTTCTCTTCTTCCGGATGCGGGCTTACGCGCCACTTCAAGTAGCTGAGCATGATCTGCGCTGCCTCAACGGGCCCCATATTCGACAGGGCGTTGAAGATCTTCAGCGGGTAATCGTAATATTTGCCGCGATAATAGATGCGGCTCATGCGCGGGCGAAGAACGAAATCCTGCCCGCCGACCTCGTGCCACAGCGCCTCGACTTCCTTCACCTTAGTGAAAAAGCGATGCCCGCCGATGTCGAAGCGAAAGCCCTTGTAGATTTCGGTGCGCGCGATGCCGCCCACATCGTCGGAGGCTTCGAACACGATCGGGCGATAATTCCCGCCGCGCTTTTGCAGCTCGTAAGCGGCGGTGAGCCCGGCAGGGCCCGCGCCGATGACGGCGACGGAGCCCTCGCCCCCATGTTCAAGCGGCAGGTGTTGGTCCTCGGCGGCTGGGGGCATGGCGGTCCTGGGCGTGTTAACGGGCAGGTCATGATCGTTAGCGGGCATATGGTTAAAGGCAAGTTCAAGGGCGCTCCTTTGCGCCAGATAATCGGTGCGCTAAGGCCCCGTCGATGAAAATGACCGAACACTGGCGCTTTTGCGTCGCGCCGATGATGGACGGCACGGACCGGCACTGCCGGTATTTTCACCGGCTGCTGACGCGGCGCGCAAGGCTTTATACGGAAATGATCGTCGCCGACGCGGTCGTCCGCGGCGACCGGGCGCGCCTTCTCGGCTTTGATCCGGTCGAACATCCGGTCGCATTGCAGATCGGCGGTTCCGACCCGGCGCTGCTCGCCGAGGCGGCGCGGGCCGGCGAAGCGTTCGGCTATGACGAGATCAATCTCAATGTCGGCTGCCCGTCCGATCGCGTGCAGTCGGGAACCTTTGGCGCCTGCCTGATGAAGTCGCCGGCCCTGGTGGCCGAAAGCGTCGCGGCGATGACTGCGGCGGTCACGGCGCCCGTCACCGTCAAATGCCGCATCGGCGTCGATGACCAAGATCCGGAAGAAAGCCTCTTCGGCTTCGTCGAGTCTGTGGCCGCCGCCGGCTGCAAGGTCTTCATCGTCCACGCGCGCAAGGCGTGGCTTCAGGGCCTTAGTCCGAAAGAGAACCGCGAAATCCCCCCGCTTGATTACGCGATCGTCCGCAGGCTCAAGACCGCGCGGCCTGACCTGACGATCGTCCTCAACGGCGGTTTGCGATCGGTCGATCATGCCATCGCCGAGAGTTACGGCGTCGACGGCGTGATGTTGGGGCGCGCGGCGTATGGCGAGCCGGCCATCCTCGCCGACGTCGATCGCGTCTTCTTTGGCGACCCGCGCGCAGCGCCCGCGATCGAGCAGGTCGTCAAGGACATGTCAGCCTATGTGAAGCGCCGGGCGGCGGACGGCGTCAAACCGCACCATGTCGTCCGACACATGCTGGGGCTTTATCATGGGCGCAGCGGCGCGCGGGCTTGGCGTCGCCTGTTGTCGCTGCACGGCGCGAGCGCGCCGGCGACGGTGCTTGACGAAGCGCTCGCTGAGATGGCGAGCCGTTATTGCACGCGCTCGACGGCGTAGCCCTTTTTCTTCAGCATTTCGACGACGCCGTCCTCGCCGATGAAGTGCCCGGCGCCGGCGGCGATGAAGTAATCGTCCGAGCCGGCCATGATCTTCTCAATCTGGGCGAGCCAGTTTTCATTGCGGTCGACCATCAGCGCCTTGTAGGCGCCTGGCGCGGCGGTTTTCATCGGACCGATCATCTCCGCTTCGATCGAGTCAAGGTCGCCCGTGCGCCAGGCTTCCAGCGTTCGTTGCGAAAAGCCCTCAAAATCGGCGATCTGCGCAAGGCCGCGCTCGAAATCGGCGAGCCATTCCTCGCTGCTGAGCCCGGCGAGCGCGCGCAGCTGAAACTCCGCCGTTTCGAGATGGAGAAATTGATCCTTCTGCGCCGCCGCCTTCGCCTGAATGACATTTTCGGCGCCGGCCTCGGCGCTGTAGCCCTTGCTCTGCATGGCGCCGACTGCAAGCGAGATGAACGCCAGCCAGGGACGCATCGGCTCAAACGCCGCCATCGGGGCGCCGAAGCGTTCGGCGACAAGGGCGAACTGCTTGGCGCGCTCCGGCCCGAGCTGCGACGACAACGTGACGCCCGGCGGATTAAGGCCAAGCTCGCGCACCAGCACCGCAAGCGACTGTTGCGCCTCGGGGCTGTCGGTGTCGGCCTCCGTCATGGTGATCGGCGTTTTCTCCATCGCCTCATCAAGCGCCGGCGTCGTCCAGTTGAGCGAGGCGGGCAGAAGGTGAAATGTTCCAAAGAGATAGATTTCGGAATCGGCGTCCGACACGCGCCACATCGCCGGCGCGGCGGCCTCCTCGCCGCGCGCCGGGGCGGAGATCAGGACGAATCCGCACGCTGCTGTCAGCAAGAACCGCTTCGGCGCCTTCAGTCTGATGGACTTCATTAAACTCTCCATTGTTTCAACAGTCCTGCTCGAATGCCGCAGCAGGGGCGCCGGGCGATTGGCGTCGTTCGCGGTGCAAAATCCGGATCGGCTCTCGCTGCAACGCGCCCTATAGTTTCTGATTATAGGCCCCGACTTCCTTGTGCTGGCGCAGGACCTTGTCGAGTTCCTCGAACATCGCGCGCATGTTCGCCTCTGACGCCGGGCTTTCGACGACGACGACCAGCTCCGGCTTGTTCGACGAAGCGCGGATGAGGCCCCAGGTGCCGTCTTCCGCCGTGATGCGCACGCCGTTCACCGTGACGACATCGCGGATCTTCTGGCCGATGATCTTGTCGCCGCGCGTGGCGCGCGCCTCGATTTCGGCGACGACCTTTTCGACGACGCCGTATTTCGCCTCATCGGCGCATTTGGGCGACATTGTCGGCGACTGCCAGGTTTTCGGCAGCGACTTGCGCAGATCGGACAGCTTCTTGTCCGGATTGCGATCGAGCATCTGCAGTAGCGCGATCGCCGCGACGAGACCGTCGTCATAGCCGCGTCCGATCGGCTTGTTGAAGAAGAAATGGCCGGACTTTTCAAATCCCGCCAGCGCGCCGAGCTCATGACTCTTGCGCTTGATGTAGGAGTGGCCGGTTTTCCAGTAGATCGTCTTCGCGCCGTTTTTCAGCAAAACGGGATCGGTGACGAAGAGGCCCGTTGATTTCACGTCGACGACGAACTGCGCGCCGGGGTTAAGGGTCGAAAGATCGCGCGCGAGCAAAACGCCGATCTTGTCGGCGAAAATCTCCTCGCCCTCGTCATCGACGACGCCGCAGCGGTCGCCGTCGCCGTCAAAGCCGAGCGCGAGATCGGCGCCGTGCTCTTTGACGGCGCGCTGCATCGCGTGCAGCATTTCGAGATCTTCAGGGTTCGGATTGTATTTCGGGAAGGAGTGGTCAAGTTCAGCGTCCATCGGGATGACGTCGACGCCAAGGCGCGCGAGCGCCTCCGGCGCAAAGGCGCCGGCCGTGCCGTTGCCGCATGCGGCGACGACTTTCAGCCGGCGCTTGATCGTCCCGGCGCGCGCAAGGTCGTCGAGATAACGTTCGCGCAGGCCCGAAACCCAATGATACGCGCCGCCGGCGTGGGCGCGGCCCTGGCCGCCGAGCACGATCTCCTTCAAACGACCCATTTCGTCAGGACCGAAGGTGAGGGGCTTGTCATAACCCATCTTCACGCCCGTCCAGCCGTTTTCGTTATGGCTCGCCGTCACCATCGCGACGGCCGGAATATCGAGCGCGAACTGCGCGAAATAGGCGACCGGCGACAGCGCAAGACCAATGTCGTTTACTTCAATGCCCGCCGTCATCAGCCCGACCGTGAGCGCCTGCTTGATCGAGGTCGAATAGCCTCGGAAATCGTGGCCGACGACGATGCGCGGCGGCCGGCCGGCTTCCCTGATCAGCGTCCCAAGGCCAAGGCCCAGCGCCTGAACGCCAAGCAGGTTGATTTCCGGCCCGTAGAGCCAGCGGGCGTCATATTCGCGAAAGCCTGTGGCTTTGACGAGCGGCGTCGTCTCATAGGCAAGGGTGTTGGGTTTCAGGTCGGCGCGCGGCGTTGCGAGGGTGCTGGTCATCAAATTGGGTCCGTTAGTGCAGGCAGCGCCATAGGCGCGGGCGGATCGATCGTAACACCGCCGCTAGTGGGGTCCTATTGGCGCGTGGGTTCCATGCCCGTTAATCCGCGAGATGGCGCGCTTTTTCAAGAAAAGTGCGGGCCGGTTTCGGGAAAATGCACGTGGTGACGCTCCAACCGCCCCGCGACTGCCGAATCCCGGCCTGCGGACCTCGTAAAACGAACCCGGGCCGCGCCCACGCTGTCATGTCGTCTGTCACCGCCGCTGCCGGGCGAGGGGTCACTTTTCCGCCGGTTTCCGCCGGGTGGCGTTGCCCTAGCGTGGGGGCGCGTTCAAATTCGCCTTGCGCGCCGCAGCGTCAAGGCGCGGGGGTGGTTTTCGCGGCGGCGGCGGCCCTGATTTGGAGACGGCGGTTCGATGAAGCTCTTTGTGGTGATTGTCGGCGGCGAAATCGAGGGATGCCACGTCGAACTTCATGACACGCGCTTTGTGGCGGGCGAGCGCATCGAGGACTGTTACGAGGCCTTGCGGTCGCAATGGTGGGGAACGCCGCGCAGCTTGCACCTTGACGCATGGGGGCCGCTGGAATGGGCCGATGGCTACAGGATCGGTCTTGCGCGCTCCGGGGGCGACGGCGCGGGCGAGCTGCGACTTTGGCATCTCAATCTCGGCGGCTATGACCGCACGCGGTTTGAGGAGCTGCACCGCAACCTCTTCCTGGTGGCGCCAGACTGGCGCAGCGCCAAGGCGCGCGCGCTCGCAGGGCTGGCAGGCTGGACCTCGCCCCACAAGGACTATGTCTTCGATGTTGAGCGCGCGATCGACGTCGCCGGCGCCTTGGGCGAGGACTGGCGCCTCACGCTGACGCCTTGCGCCGACCCGTCGTCCTTCAACTTCGAGGCGCGCTATGTGCCGATCGGAAAGGCGGATTGATGCGCAGCTGGAAACAGGGCGGCTGCCATTGCGGCGCGGTCAGGTGGGAGGCGGAGACGGACGCCGACATCGTCGTCGATGCCTGCAACTGCTCGATCTGTTCGATGACCGGGTTTTTGCACCTGATCGTTCCGGCGTCGCGCTTTCGCCTGCTGACCGATCCGGCGGCGCTGCAATCCTATTCGTTCAACACCGGCGTCGCAAAGCACCTCTTTTGCCGGGTCTGCGGAGTCAAGTCGTTCTATGTGCCGCGCTCCAACCCGGACGGCTATTCGCTGAATTTGAACTGCATGGACCGGACGCAGTTCCGCTCGATCGAAGTGCGCCCCTTCGACGGCCGGAACTTTGAAGCCAACGCGGCGAGCCTTGCCCATCTCAGCAAGGAATGACGTCGTCGGCAGGGACAGGGAAATCGTGAGCAAGGTCAGCCGGGCGCTTGATCGAGGCCGTCAGACGCCCAGTTCCGTCCTGTTTGCTGATATCCGCGCCTGCCGGATTTGCCGAGATGCGCCGCGCGGGAAACCGCTGCCGCATGAGCCGCGCCCTGTTTTTCAGGCGCACCCGTCAGCGCGGCTTGCGATTTTCGGGCAGGCGCCGGGGGTTCGCGTTCATGCCAGCGGCCGGCCCTTCACCGATCCTTCGGGCGTTCGCCTGCGGGAATGGCTGCTCTAGCAGCGTTGGCAGAAGGTAACACGGCGCCGGCGGAGGCTGCTTTAAATGAGAATGCCATGATGGCGCGTGCGCATAATCCGGCCCAAGCTGCGCGTACCCTTCATCTCAAGGCCGGACTGCAATA
>FSSH01002593.1_pt1 | contig 10392 bp, 5 predicted proteins | sample 1166101 | NCBI WGS metagenome assembly FSSH01 (sample SAMEA32972668, study PRJEB13176) | freshwater metagenome | biome: Drinking water system; feature: Biomass in drinking water that filtered by 0.45 um membrane; material: drinking water | place: USA | collected 2012-12-20 | depth 0 m | reverse complement strand
CCTCATCTTTTGCTGGTGTATTTTCAAATATTTTACCACCTTTAAGGTGCGTGAAAAAACCAAATTCTGGACTTTCTTCAGTCCTTTTACTTGGACACGAACTAGGTTACGTAACCCGTGCACGAAATCCTTAATCACTTGTGGTGCTGGTTTTGCAGGCTCCTCATCTTTTGCTGGTATATTTTCAAATATTTTACCACCTTTAAGGTGCGTGAAAAAACCGAATTCTGGACTTTCTTCAGTCCTTTTACTTGGACACAAACTAGGTTACGTAACTCGTGCACGAAATCCTTAATCACTTGTGGTGCTGGTTTTGCAGCCTCCTCATCTTTTACTGGTGTATTTTCAAATATTTTACCACCTTTAAGGTGCGTGAAAAAACCGAATTCTGGACTTTCTTCAGTGGAGCATTTTGACATGGATGGCCTGGGCGAGCCGCCGTGCGAACGCACCACGCGGCGCGTCTACTTTTATTTTTTGACGCGTTAAAAAAAACAACGCCTCTCTCGCTCACCGCCAAGTCGAAGAAAAAGATGCTGCGCATTCACAGCCGCATGTCGGCCGCAGAGAAGCACGTCGTCACGTACAGGGCGGGCGCCTTCGAGTGCGACGCACCCACGGAACACTGGACCGTGCTCAAGAAGGCAGAGGGGCCCTGGACCTGTCTGCTCGCCAGCGACATGTCCCTCGTCAACGCCAGCCTCGGCGCCCCGGACTGCACGTACACGGCCGTCGGCCGCGAACACGGCAGGGCCCGCGTCCCCGCCAGACCGGACCAGTTCAGAGTCACCGGCAACGTCACCGCCCACATCTACTGGGAGCACGCGGGAGACATCCAGCTCATCGTCGAGACGGCCGCCACAGTTTACTTTCACTCCAGCAACGCCCGCGCCCAGCTCGTCGTCGCCGCCAGAGACCGCGGCCGCGTCGCGCTCATGGGCCGAGTCACCTCGGTCGTCGTCGAGACCGACACCTACTCCTGCCTCGACGCCAGCCGGCTCCACTCCACAAAGCCCATCAGGGTGTCCTTCCGCGGCGCCATCACCTCGCCCCTCTCCTTCCCGCACGCGGAAAGCGACTGCGCCCGCGTCACCGACGACACCCCCGCCGAGCAGCAGTGCGGCACCTGCTGCGAGCGCGTCAGGAACGCCGTCTTCTCCCCCTGCGGCCACGACTACATGTGCCTCGTGTGCGCGGATCGCTACCAGAAATCGGCAGTGCTCGGTTTTACTTGTCCCCTGTGCCGCGCCCGCGTCACGGACGTCGCCCCGCGCTAGAGCTGCACGCGCCGTCGCTCTCCGTAGATGTCAGTGTACGCATACCCGATCGAGACGCGCCCGTCGTTGTGCAGCGTTAGCTCCTCGCACTCGCCCTTGAAGTCCTGCAGGTAGTTGCGGTAGATCCGCCGGCGCATCGTCGACGCCAGGTCGGACTCGATGTGTCGGTCCGCCCCGCCCACCCGGTTCAGAATAAAGTTGTTGTAGACGTCCACGAAGAGCAGCGCCCCGCTCAGCGAGTACTGCGGCGCCATCATCGACAGACCGTTCCCGAAGGTGAAGTCCTTGGCCCCGTCGTACGTCGCCCCGCGAGAGACCTCCGTGCAGTCGATCAGGAAGAAGGTGTCGCGCTCCTCGTCGTAGAACAGCGACTCCGTCGTCATGCGGTGGTGCACCACGGTCAGCCGCGCCAGCCCATGCACGAAGCGGAAGGCCGAGTCCAGCAGCCGCTCGATGCGCGACTTCACGTTGGCCGTCACCGCACTGTCCACCAGGTCGCCCAGCACCGCGCCCAGCGTCCGTCCCGTGCGGTCGAGCAGCAGCATCCGGATGCGCGCCACCGTCGTCACCTTCCGCTCCCGCTCCAGCGTGCGCGGCATCTCCCGCATCTCCGAGACCAGCAGGTTGGGCACCAGCCCCAGCTTCGCCAGCTTGCGCAGCGTGCGCTCGTCGTGCATCGAGTCCTGGCCGTCGTTGAGGAAGCGCACCGTCGCGTCGCACGTCACCGTCGTGCAGCACGCGTAGGCGGTGGCCGAGAGCCGGTCCACGATGGTGATGCCGTGCGCGTGCAGCAGGTTGTAGGGGACGAAGAGGCGCACCACTCCCCCGCTCTCCTTGCGCGTCAGCTCCTTGTAGGGGCAGCGACGTCGCCACGGATCGGTGCGCGGGGTGTCGTCGAGGGGATAGCTGCGCGTGTACTCGCAAAAGTCGCGCCGCACCTTCGCGTGCATCGTGGGCACGTCGTTGACCACCGTCATCTCGTCGTAGTTGTCGGGGTGCGCCGCGATCAGCGCCTGCATCCGTTCCATGATCTTCTCTCTGAACCGCTTCTTGGAGAAGCCGAAGCCGCTCCTCAAGGGCACGTACACGTACAAGTTGAAGAGCAGACAGAACTCGTCCCAGCTGGGGATGCGTCCAGGCGGCGTCGACCGTATCCACCCGTGGTACACCTCGCGCGGGTCTTCCACCGTCGAGGTGCGGTGGTTCCACCCGTACGGCTCGCTGTCCTCCGTCTTCACCAGCAACAGCGGGTCGTAGGCGCGGCCGCCGTACCAGGCCAGGCCGTAGTCGATCAGACGCCAGCGCTCGGCGTCGTCCGCCTCGTGCATCTCGCCCGCCAACATGATGTTGTTCGGCTTCAGGTCGTGGTGGGTAAAGTTGCTGGCGTTGAAGCGGCGCACCACCGAGAGCACCGCGTCGACGATGCGCACGCACCTGTCAAAGTCCCTCTCCTCCCGGATCACGCTCTCGAGCGTCTGGCTCATGCGCTCGCTCACGATGAACGATATGTTCTCGAAGATGCCGGTGCCGTTCACCACCACGACCACGTTGCGCAGGTGGTGGCGGCTGTAGGTGCGCGGCCCGAAGCCCGCCTTGCCCGCCGCGTGCTGCATCGCGTACTCGGCCTCCGTGAAGACGTCGGTCACCTTGACCACCCGCGTAGTGTCGGTGGTGCCAAAGACCACTCCGTACGAACCGGCGCCGAGCACGTCGTTGACGTTGATCTCGAAGGGCATGTCCTCCAGCACATCCTTCCGGATCAGACAGGTCTTGTTGCGCAAGAAGCTCACGGGCGTCGTCTCCTCGATGCCGGGTATCGGCACCGGCGGGGGGAAGACGAAGGCGCGCTGCGCGGGGGCCGCGAACTGCGCGTGGCGCCGCTCCATCAGGTGCGCGTAGCAGGTGTAGATGGTGCCGTTCTGCTCGATGATCTCGCGGAGCACGGCCAGCGCCCGCACCGCGTAGTCGAACACCCGCTCGGGGTCGTTGGCCATGCGGTCGGACCAGGCGTCCACCAGGTCGCGCAGCCGGCGCACGTTGAGGAAGTACTCGACCAGCCGCTCGGGCTCGCCCGCCATCTCCCGCATCTGCTCGCGGAACAGGAGCGCCAGCTTGTAGCGCCGCTGCTTGAACAGCAGCGTCATCGCCTCCGTCTCGGCCAGCATGTAGCACAGCACGTCCGCGATCATGTCCTCTCCGCGGGGGTACGCCCGGCGCAGCGCGGCCTCTAGCTGCTGCCGGCCCATGCGCGTGTAGACCGTCGTGTGAGACTCCGAGTCCAGGTGCATCGCCAGGCTGTGCAGCGCGTCGCCGCTCCGCGCCCACGACTCCGCGCGCATCAGATACTCCTCCACGTTCTTGAGGTTCCGCACCCAGCCCTCGCTCCGCGCGGACACCATGTTGTATAGGAGGTAGTGTCCCAGCACCATCATGATCAGCGCCTTCCGCTGTCCCACGTCCACGTCGATGTGCACAAAATCCACGTACGCCTCGTAGCGGCGACACAGCAACTTGCACAGGTTGTCGCGCTCGTAGTACACGTGCCCCGTGAGCCCCATCCGCACCAGGTACAGCACGGAGAGACGCGCGTAGAGCAGGTATAGACGCGTCTTGATGCGCAGCGCAAAGTCCTGCGCGTTCACATTGGCCTCGTCCCAGTTGTCGTAAACGCCCAGCGCCGCCCCGACCACTCCTCCGTAGCCCGCGGGAGTCACCGCGTCCTTGATGTTGTCGAAGAACTGCCGCTCGGAGGCGCCGAGGGTGCGCGCCCACCACACCACGTCCGTGGGCAAGTACGCGTACCGCTGCACGCGCGCCGCGTTCTGCACGGCGAAGACGAGCCGCCGCACGTGCGTGATCAGCGCGGGCGCGGTGACCGTCGGCAGCACAGACAGGTCGAGTGTTCTCGCCATTTCCCCCCAGATTTTTTGCGGTATATCCGTCAAATATGGCATTTATTGAAAGTCAGCTACAATGTTGTCCGGCTGGAGAAAGTCGCCCGAGGACGTGCTCAGAGAGCGCACCCGCCTCGCCACCCGCGACCTGCGCCACAGCTCGCGCAAGCAGAGCGAGCTGCACCAGGAGATCGCCCGGCTCAAGGCTGCCGTCGCGCGCGCCAGAGACCCCGCCGAGGAGCGCCGTCTCGTCACCGTGCTCGTCATGAAGCAGAAGCAGCTCGACACCGAGGTCGACTCCGCCATGCGCACCCAGCGCTCAATGGACACCATGGAGAGGAGCCAGCGGCTGTGCCGACGCCACGAGGACGCCAAGGCGCTGGCCGCCTCCATGTCCGCCATGAGCAGGGGCGCCACGCCCACCAGCGTCGCCCGCATCCAGGAGACCCTGATGACCGCGCAGAGCAGTCTCGAGATCACGGACAGCATGCTCAGCGAGATGGACGCGCCGGCGCCGGACGAGCAGCAGACCATCGACGACCAGGTGGACGACATGCTCGACATGCTGGGCAGCCAGCGCGCCCTCGAGGTCGGCACGTCGATGCCCGCCTTCCCCCCGCTGCCCGCGGTCCCCGTCGCGTCCCCCGGCGACGCGCCCCCGCCCCCGCACCCGTCCATGCGCGAGATCGAGGAGCGTCTGGAGCGCCTGCTCACGCTGGGCTAGTTGCCCACCAGCATGCCCTCCTGCCCGTACGGGTCGCGCTGCGCGCTGGGCGGCTCGTGCACCGAGCTGGCCGCCTTCGACTCGCCCTCTTCGAGCTCCCCCAGATAGGCGTCCAGCTCCTCGTCGAGGCTCAGCGGCGCGGCCGCCACCCCGCTCCCGCGGATGTCCTCCGGCAGCAGCGAGCGAGAGGCAAAGCCCACCAGGTCCGCGGCGTCCTGCTTCACCTCCGCGATGTCGTCGAGCACGGTCTGCACGCCGTCGGCACCGCCCAGGGCCTTCATGTCGCGGCGCATCGTGCTCGCCTGCTCGCGCAGCATCGTGGTCGTCAGCACCGAGCTCTTCACCATCGTGCTCTCCTCCCGCATGGCGCGCAGCTCGTTGTACTGCCCCACCAGCAGCAGGTTGCGCTTCTCGAGCGCCTTGCAGCGGGACACGTGCTCCTGCATCTGTCCGCGCAGCACGCGCGCGGCGGCCCCCTTGCCCTCCTTCATCAGCCGCACGTAGTCCCTACGCATGCCCAGCAGCTGTCTGTCGAGGAAGGCCTTCTCGTCGTCCATCTTCTCGATCTCGGCGAGCATGCCGTTGAGGTGCGCCTCGGGGTCCACGGGCGTCGCGGGCATCAGCATCGCGATCAGCGGCTGGCAGCTCACCAACCCCAGCAGCCAATCCAGCACTCGGGACATTATTTTCGCGCCGATTGCCACCAAAAAAGAAGCGATTCGATTTTTATACGTTTTTTTTCTTCTCTGTCGTGCGCGCGCGAAAGCGAAACATGGAGGAAACGGAAGAGCTCATCGAGATCAAGCCCGAGCGCGTCAGCTGGGGCGTCGTCGACGACCCCATGGACGCCGTGCAGGTGCTCGCCCGCGCCGACGTCCGCGAGGTCAAGCTCGAGGACGGAGAGGCCATCGTCGTCGCAGAGCCCCCGCCCCCGCGCAGCAGATCGAGCATCGAGAGCACCACCGAGCAGCTGCGCCGCGTGGCAGGCCGCATGCGCCGCGAGACGGAGAAGGGCGGCGCCGCCAGGGGGCAGCGACGCGGCGCGCAGACGCCCCATCCCGCCCGCACCCTCGACCAGCTCGCCAAGGACGCCCACGCCTCCGCCCCGGAGCCCCCCGTCGCCGCCATCGCCATGAAGACCAGCGACGACGTGGTGGCCGCCCATCTCGCGCACGAGAGCGCCAAGCTCGTCGGCCGGTCGTCGGACGGCGTCATCGCCCAGGTGCCCTTCGAGTGTCGCGACTTTCACCAGTTCCTCGAGTACCTCGCCCCCATCGAGGCCGCCAACGGCGAGGCCATCACCGGACGCGAGCCCCTCGGAGGCGTCTCTCTCGCCTACATCCCGCGCTCCCAGCAGACCTCTCGCGCCCCCTCTTCCTCTTCCTCTTCCTCCTCCTCGTCATCCTCCTCCTCGTCCTCTTCGGCGCCGAGGAGGATCGAGCCGCCGAGAGTGACGGTGCCGCCGCCGCCGTTCGCCGCCTACACGGCGCCGGTGGAGTGCCTCTTCGCCTACACGCTCAACGTGCGCAAGTTCGCCACCGTGGCGGGGCTGCCCCGTCGCATCGCGCCGCTGCCGCCCGCGCCCCACCCCTGTCCCCGCAAGCACGTCGAGCGCATGCTGGTGGGCGTCTACGGCAACGCGCGGCCATGCGTCTTCAAGCAGTCCTGCGTCGGCGCGGTGCAGTACAAGATGGTGATGCGCGAGTACATGTCGCCGGAGGAGTACGAGCGGGGACAGAAGCGCTCCGTGCCAGAGTCAGACCCCTGCTATCTGTGCTACCTGATGCTCATCTTCGTGCAGCTGATCGCCCACTCGAACCAGACGCCGGGCGCCACGCTCAAGATCCGCCAGCCCTTCTACCACATCATCGACAAGCCGGGCGAGTACAAGTCGGAGGCCATCATCCCGCCCATCTCGTCCAGCGTGGACGACACCAAGCTGACGGACCTGCTCTGCGACACGCCGTCCACCAGCGCGGAGAACACCTTCGGGCTCACGGCCCCGCTGGTCGCCTTCCAGACCAACAACTACACGGTGGGATCGATCCGCGTCCGCGTCGACGGCGAATGGAAGCAGGTGCCGTGTCTCAAGGAAAGCGAGGCCCTCCTCTTCACCGAGCACGCCCAGGCCTTCGAGCCGCTGCCCCAAGTCGATCCTTACCAATACATACACACCAAAGAGCTCTACACCCCGACCACAGTTTTTATCATGAATAGGCTCTTCTCGCCCAACAACACCGAGCACGTCATCGGCGCCGAGCGCATGCGCGTCTACGGCCAGTACCTCGACACCGCGCACCCGGAGCGCTGTCTGCCCTACCGCTGGTGCCTGCAGTCCAGGGCCCACGCCGCCACCCGCTTCCCCTGGCAGCACGTCTTCACCACCGACCTGCGCGCCACCGTCGCCAACCTGCCCGAGCTGCTCGAGCGCGGCTGCATCGACGTCGACTTTGTCATGCGCCTCAAGCGCACCTCCGACCTCAACGTCTTCTGTCCGGACCTGCCCCAGGGCGCCTACGCCGCCCGTTTGCGCGAGGAGGTCTTCGCCTGCCGTCTCTTCTACGTGGCCTACCGCGTCCGCGTCGCTGTGCTCACCACCCTGCTCCGCGTCTACCCGCAGTCGAAGAGCTCCAACCGCGACATCACGGTGCGCACCCGCGCGGACATCCTGCTCAAATGGAACGTGCAGCACCTCCACCCCGTCGTCAAGCGCACCACCTTCGACGAGGACGTCGACCGTCGCGCGCTCGCGCGCATCGCCCGCATCGAGCCGGACTCCCACTACTTCCCCGAGGACGACGTCCACCGCCGCTTCGAGCGCACCATCGTCAGGCGCCAGACCCCGCGCGAGTACCTCCTCGACTGGATGGGCGAGCGCCCCGAGCTGCTGCCCTTCGACCAGATGCGCACCGAGCTGGCCCGCCGCTACCTCATCGAGCGCACCCACGGCACGCCCCCCGCCTGCCGCTACTTTGACGTGCCGGGCGCGGAGCGCCTCTACGCCACCGCCGGGCACAGCGTCTTCGCCGCGGTGCACATCCGCGTCAACTGGGCCGCCGCCATCCACGACTCCACCGAGCGCCAGCTGCTCGCCGCCGAGGAGCAGTACGCGGAGGCGGACGCCGCCTACGCCAAGGGACAGCGCAGCTTCGACGAGCTGCAGCAGCTCGACTCCCGCCGTCGCCTCGTGCGCGAGCGCCGCTACAACCTCCGGCTCTTCGTCCTGACCCACCTCGACGCCATCGCCCGCGCCCGCCAGCACGGCAACTGGACGGACGCCTTCTTCATGGGCCGCGCCCCGCACCCCCACAACGCCAACTACGCCATGCGCCACTACGACGAGGTGGAGCCGTACGACACCCGCATGTTCCACGAGGGCATGCTGCCCGACATCGCCAAGTACATGTGCTGCGTGCCGTTCCCGGACCAGAAGGACGCCGGCGTGCGCGAGAACAACACCTCCACCAACCACCTGTTCCGCATGATCGGGCTCCTCCTGCCCCGCAACAACGCGGTGCGGACGAACAACAAGCAGCACATCAAGCTGTGCGCCGAGCACGCCGCCTACCGCAAGCTGGCCGCCAACGTCGCCATGGTCTCCTTCACGGGCGCCTACCGCCACGCAGACTACCTGCCCCCGCTCGAGCACTGCCTCTACGTGCGCGAGATCATGGCCGCCCCGCAGGCCGAGCACTTTATGAACTGGCAGCGCTGCTTCAAGTCGCTCGCGGTGCTCGCCATGCGCGAGTACGTCGTCTTCATGGTGCGTCTCTGTCTACCCTACCACTACTACCTGGTGCACCAGTACCCCTACTGGACGCAGTACGCGCGACAGACCAACGCCCTCGCCAACGTGGTGCGCCTCGCCGCCCGCAGCGGCCACAGCCTCTCCGCCATCCAGTACGACGTGCAGCGCATCGTCAAGCCCAAGACCCAGGAGACGTACCACTTCAACGCCAACATCGCCGCCATCATCGACCGGCTCGTCGGCGCCGACAAGACCATCGACTGGACCCAGTGCCGCCACGAGATGCAGATCGACGAGCTGCGCGCGTTGTGCCTCCACCTGCACACCATCAACATCAACCGCGCCCGCGCCTCCGTGCCGCGCGTCCCCATGCCCAGCCAGCTCAACCAGGCCATCATCGCCAGGGCGTACTCCATCCCGCGCCAGTCCCCCATCGACCTCGAGTGGCTGCTCGAGTTCAACTTTGGCGTCGTCGAGCCGCCCGACCAGGTCAACGTCTCCACCCTCACCATCCGACTGCTCGAGTACGCCTTCTACTTCATCCTGCGCGGGCCCCACAAGGCCAACAGCGTCGTGCTCGCCCTGTCCTCCATCTCCCACAAGGACTACGAGATCGTCGACGCCTTCTTCTTCAACCTGTTCACCCACTACTCCGCCACCGTCATCGAGCTCGACGACCCCGACCTCGCCCGCCGCCAGTACGAGGCGGTGCTCCGCCGCAACGACGTGCCGGCCAAGGACCGCCGCATCTCGCCCTGGACCTACTCGCTCATGATGGCGCCCTGCTGCGGCACCATCCGCTCCTACGTCACGCAGGAGGACGGCGCCCTGCTCTACGGCGGCAACAAGGTGTGCATCGACCCCCTGTCCAACGCCGTCGTCTGCGGCGTCAAGACCGAGTACGACACGAAGAAGAAGACGTACCGCGTCTACACCCAGCTGGACAACCGCCTCAACATGGAGCTGCTCGCGGGGCAGAACCTCGTCGCCCTGCACCGCGTGCTCAAGCGCATCATGAAGCTGGTGCCCCAGGAGCTGCACAACCGCTTCTACCAGCAGCCCAAGTGCGGCAGCATCCCCCTCGTGCCGGTGCCCCTCATCGGCCGCGTCGCCCAGATCACGACCCCGAAGGTCACCCGCACCAGCATTGCCTCGCCCACCACCAACGCCTTCACCATCTGCGAGCGCTGCGGCGGCATCATGTTCTTCTCCACCAAGCTGTACGGCGCCAACGGCCTGTGCTGCCAAAAGTGCTGCATCGCGCACGCCCTCGAGGCCCACACGCCCATCTGCGTGGCCAAGCACCACCGCATCAAGACGGACACGCCCATCCACGTCTTCCAGGTCATCGACGACAGACCCCTGGTCGGCACCCACCGCATCACCCGCATGTACGTCTGTCACCGCTGCTACACCCGCAAGACCGCCGGCTACGCCCAGCACTCCAAGCATATCCTGTCCGCCACCCGTCTGGCCCACGCCAAGCACTTCCTCGAGAAGGGCATGAACTTCGCCGTCGCCCTCGCCTCCGGAGAGCCGCTCGCGGACTACTTCGACGCCCGCGTCTCCAACTACACCCACCGCGCCCGCGCCCGGCTCGACCGCGCCCTTTCCGGCCAGCCCCCCGACTAAGTCCATACCCACGCGGCACAGTGGTTACATACTCGTACATAAAAATCCTTAATCACTTGTGGTGCTGGTTTTGCAAGCTCCTCATCTTTTACTGGTATATTTTCAAATATTTTACCA
>FSSH01004343.1_pt1 | contig 10398 bp, 9 predicted proteins | sample 1166101 | NCBI WGS metagenome assembly FSSH01 (sample SAMEA32972668, study PRJEB13176) | freshwater metagenome | biome: Drinking water system; feature: Biomass in drinking water that filtered by 0.45 um membrane; material: drinking water | place: USA | collected 2012-12-20 | depth 0 m | reverse complement strand
ACGATAGTCTTGCCGTCAATAACAATCTCGGTTTGACGAATACCGGCACGTTCTTCTACTTGCACTTCTTCTTTTCCTCTATCTTCTTTTTCTGCTTATTCAGCTAGTGCCTCTTCACCTGAAGGGCACAAAATATATTTCTGGATACCAGTGAAAGTTCTCTACTCGAGAACTTCACTAAAGCTAAAACAAAAACGTCAAAAACAAAAAAGGCGAGCCAAAGGCCCGCCTTTTAAAACTAAGCTATTAGCGTCTCAGTCCAAGCTTTTCAATCAGCTTGCGGTAACGCTCATTGTCTTCCTTCATCAAATACTGAAGAAGTCTGCGTCGCTTTCCGACCATCATCAAAAGACCACGGCGGCTGTGAAAGTCTTTGGAATGAGACTTCAAGTGCTCGGTCAATTGGCTAATACGATCGGTGAGCATCGCCACTTGAACTTCCGGAGAACCGGTATCTTTGGCGTGGGTCTGATTTGTTGAAATTATTTCTTGCTTGCGTTCTGCTAAAAGTGCCATTACTTCTTTCCGTCGGTTATTGATATTCTTACGATATTCGGCGTTGGTAGATAATATCACAAAATGCCTGCCGTCCTGATGGCTGCTCCAGTTAGAGCCACTTGATTTCTAAAATTCAGCCAATCTTTGGTCCAGCATCAGGGCATTCACCTGTTTAGACCACACTGTTTACATCATTCACAAAAACAGCCGGAACCTTGAAAAAACTGCGACTTCGAGACCTCTTCCTGAAATTCCCGCTCCTTGATAAGTGGCGAGTTCTGGGACTGGCGCGCTTCTTCACCCACGGAATCACTTTCTTCGACCGGCGCTATCGGGTGTCGGCAATCATCCCGGCTGAGAGCAAGCCTTATGTACAGACGGTCTTCGCCAATAGCCCCGCAGGTTCCCTTGACAGCACCAGCCCGGCAATTTTCGCCTATTATCATGGACAAATGTTTATCTTGCTCGGGCTTACACCTCGTTACAAAATGACGGTTCTGGCAAGCAACTCAAGGGACGGCGAGATGATCGCCCGCGCGGCGGAAGGCATGGGTTTCCCCGTGGCACGCGGTTCACGAACGGAGGGCGGCACCAGAGGCGCCCGACTCCTACTGAAGGCAGCCAGGGAAAAGCGAAGCGTTCTCTTTCCAGTGGACGGACCGAGGGGTCCGGCCATGCAAATCAAAGAAGAAATCCTGCGCATGGCTCAGCTTTCCAAGCTTCCCATCATTCCGGTGGTAGCGGCAATTGCCAGCCTGGACAAGACAAAGTCATGGGACAGCTATAACTGCCCCCATATCTTTACTTCAATTGTCTACATCTTTGGTAAGCCAGTTTTCGTGCCTCCAATGGACAACGAAAAAGTGGAAAGCCTTCGACTCGATCTTGAGACTTATATGTCTCAACTCAAGTCGAAGGCCGACCAGTTCTTTGACGTAGCTGCAAAAAACCTTTACTAACTTACGAAGAAATTAGGGCTTCTGCAGTTCGGGCTTCCATTCATCAAGAATGGCGCCTTCGATGGGGCATACGGACAAGCAAGCGCCGCAATCAATGCAGGTGCTGTCGTCTATATATGTATATTTGGTGCCTTTGGTATTGGTTTTACCTTCAGCCCAGTGAATGCACTCTACGGGACAAACCGGAATGCAATCAGCTATGCCTTCGCATAGATCAGCAACAATTGTGTAAGCCATCAGCAAACTCCTTACAGATATCTTTTAGTAAGTCGGTCCTACGGAATTCTTTTCAACTGCAATTGGAAAGGGACAGCTAACCAACTTCAGCTTCAAAGTTATTGTCCGGCGAAACCGAACTAACTCCCTATTTCTTAACACATTTTGCCCCAAGATTGGCTGTCGGATTTTGAAAGTTGCTTTTAATTGAAAGAATATTGAGATTGGCGTAACTAATGAAATAATTGCAAAGCAAGTTGGCAACACAAAACAAGGATTCGCAAAGGTGAAAGTAAACATATATACCCCTGCCGGAGTTCACGTAGGGTACTTTCAAGATCCCAAGATAGAGGCCCTGCCGGAAGGAGACTACGAAGTCTCCGGCAAATTCTTTTCCCCCGAGGGAGAACCGACCACCAAGGTGGAATTCAATCCCCAGGCCATGCCGTACAGTGCAGATCTCTCGGAATCCAACCATAGTCACAAGAAACTTAAAAGTGTATATGTGCAGAGAGGCCGCCAGCCGGTCTTGATGAGCGGGCATGGAGCCTGAGAACCTTCCAAACGAAAAGAGCAGAGGCTGGAGGGGAAGGCCTGCTGCTCTTTATAACCTTGATTTAAAAGTCCTTCTTTCTTAGCTGGGGGGCTTGGTGAGGGTCAGGACAAAATGGCTCTCAAGGTCTCGCTTTATCCGCACCGCCCGGCGGCGGTCGGTCATACTCAAGTTATAGCAGCCGTCCCCTGGGCATCTAGTATAGGAAGCACAATAATTGTTTATTGGCATTCTTATGTTAGGGTGGTAATAGACCAATCTTTAGGGACGGGATGGAAGACAAATCGCCACAATACGACCCTCTTGCTGAACTTGACGCCACCGATGACGGAGAATTCAGTGCGGAAGCGGCGGCCAAAAGGCTGGAATCCGGAAAAGAAGCGGAAGCAGACAGCGATGTCCCCCTCAGGCAGCGCGAAAGAAAAGTCCTTCTGGTAGAGCCGATGGCTAAAGACATGGAGGTGATGCGCCGGGCCATCCTCTTGCAATCACCTCTGTTTGATGTTTTCGCAGTCACAACCGCCGAAGATGCCCTGGAGCACGCCCGCGACGGCGGCTTCGACGCAATCGTATGTTCTAATGACCTGCCTGACGTTCCGGCCGACCAGTTCGACCTCTTTCTCAAGCGCATGATAACCGTGTCGCCCTTTTCCCCGGTCATCGTGGTTACAGCCCAGGACTCTCCCGAACTGGCCCTGAAGCTTTTGCTTGCCGGCGCCAGTGACTATTTGCCGAAGTTCGGCGAATTTCAACGCTTCTTGCCCAGAACCATCACCACCAACCTGCAAAGGGCAATTATTGTTGAAAATCTCAAAGAAATGTACGAGAAGGTTGAACAATCTTCCAGGGATGAAGCCCTTCTCAATCGCTTCGTGGTGAACATCCACAGTTCCCTGGACCTCCAGGATATCCTTGACAAAGCCACCCAGAGCCTGCTTGAGGAATTCAACGCCAGCCGCGCCATCATTTGCCTGCTTACCGGTGAAGAGAATCAAATGCGCATAGCCAGACAGCGCACCCGGGAGGAACTGGTGTCCATATCAGACAAATCGGCATTATTCAGCAAATACCATGACATGTTGTTGGACGTGGGAGAACGTCGTCCTCTTGTGGTTATGCAAGATGACACCTTTACTTTTGCCAAAGACGTCAAAAACGAGATGTTGCAGTATCACATTCGCTCAATGCTGATGATGCCTCTGGTCTATCGAGGCAAGCTGACGGGACTTATGCACCTTGATGAACAGCGCCATGCCAGATTGTGGACGGCAAGGGACATCAATATTCTCAACCGCATCGCCAGCCAGCTCTCTATTGCACTATTCCAGGCCAGGCTCTATCAAATTAACGAAGCCCAGAGTAATTCCATCTCCAAACTAACCGAGCTTTGCGCAGAATTGAACAAAGCCGTAAATAACACCAAAGAAATGACGGAGCGCACCGAGAGTCGCGAGAAAGTGCGCATCAAACTTTCCAGTCGAGAGATAGAGGTTTTGAAGAAGGTGGCGCAGGGTCTATCGAACAAGGAGATAGCAGAGGAACTGCACATTACCGAAGGCACCACGGAAGTTCATGTTTCGCGGCTGCGTAAAAAGCTCAATCTCAGTACCAGAGCGGCACTGGTTCGCTACGCATACGAAAATCATCTTTCTTGAGAACGCAAAAGCTTACCCCGGGCGGAAGTAGAGCTTTCTTGAAAGCTGGAATTACCGCCTGGCAAGCGCCCCTGACCATATTTGCTGAGAAGAAGCCAGGTAGCCTTTTTCAGTTCGTTGAGCCGGCAAGCATCTTCATCAAGGCCTCCTGAGCCACGCTCCCTGGTCATAAAGGCAGGCAGAGAGGCGGCTTGAGCCTGGGGTCTCCTGGCAACCCACTTCTGAAAGCGATACCATTCTTCGCCATCCTGCCGCTTCAGAGCCATGGAATACAAGAGAGAATAATCGCTATTATCCGGGTAGGCCTTGGCCAGGGCGCTCAGCAAGCTGACGGCAAGGGTCAAATTATTCTCCTTGATGCTCTCAAAGGCCTGTTTGAGAGTTGCTTCTTCATTTAAAGCAGAATTCTCGGAAGTAGTCGCTCCGGCTGGCCCCCTCTTGCCAGCTTCATGACAATTTACCTTCGATTTTCCCTTATTGCTTGCTAAAACAGGCTCAATTACCGGAAAATACATAGTTCCGAGAGCAATGAAAAAGCAAACAACCAGAGTCAAGCCAGAAAGACCTGAAGAGAACAAGAAAACGTAGGGAAAGTTTTTTTTGTGATTCATTGACTGGCAGCCCGTTATTCTCTTTAAACCCAAAATTTAGAGCGTGTGTTGGAGACTGAAACCAAAAGAGAATTAGATAGACCTCAAGCAACGATGAATACGTCGTGGCTGATTTTTCGCTTCGTCTCCGGATGGCTTTTGTCACTGGCTATTTTGGCCGGACTGGCGCTCATGGTCAATATCGACTGGGCAAAACCCAAGATGCAGGAAGTCATGGGTCAAGTCCTGCATCGCCCGGTAAAACTGGGTCATTTGCGCTGGTTTTTTGGCTTAAACGGCATCACTCTCACTACTAAGAACATAGAAGTTACGGAAAACGACGGTGATCCCTTCTTGAAGGCAAAAGGAATCAATATCGGAGTAGCCTTCACCCCCTTACTTTCCGGGAAAGTCGTTCTTAAACATTTGCGCTTTGACACGCCGGAATTTTACGCCGTCAAGTTGAAACCAAGCGGCTGGAATTTTGAAGACCTGCTGGTTGAGACTACCGAAATTCACTTTGTCCAGGTCGATAACGGCAAGGTGCATGTAATCGATGCCACCAAAGAAGCTACCAGCAAAACTCCCTTTATCCTCTCCGACGTCAATCTCAAATTCAACTGGCCAACTACAGGCAAGAAACTTCCTGTCTATCTGGCCATGGCTCTACCGAGTTCCGATAAGAACCGCTCCGCCGACATAGTACGTATAGAAGGCTTCACCTTCGGACAGGAGAAAGATCTTCTTAAGACCAGGGTCAATCTCAACATTAGCGCCAGAGATGTCCATGCCGTAGATTTAAAACGCTTACTGTCCATAGTGCTGGATGATAAAGAAAAGAAAGCTTTGCTAGCAGGTCAGCCCCTCGCCAAAAGCGGCAAGTCCAGCCAACAGCCGGCGCAGGTGGACGGTCTGATCGGGTTCAAAATGGATCTCACCGGCGATCTGGCCAGTGGCTTTGAGTCGAACTTGACGACGGACATCAAGAACCTGGTTGTGCAGGAAGTCAGCATGGGCAAGGTGAAAGCCGGAAAGGTGGAAACTGACGGCAGTTTCAAGCTGAACGAAAAGGAAATAAGCTGGCAGGACTTCAACTTCAAAGTAGGCGGCATCGCACTCAACACCAGAGGTGCCCTCACCAACTGGCAGGGGAACAAACCCTCCTATAAAGTAGATCTACAGAGCCGCATCAACGACCTCTCGGTCATAAAGGGCGCAATTGATCTGAGCCAGCTCAAGGACGACAAAGAGAACAATTCCCTCAAAGCTCTGAGCACAAAAATGTCGGGCAAAGCTTTCTTCCAAGTAAATGTCACTGGCATGGCCGACCAGGCCAAGCTATTGACGAAAATGGAGATGGAAGGTCTACCCATTGCCAAGATTGTGCAGGAAATAGCTCCGGAACTATCTCCTTACATGGCTATGTCAGGCATCACGGAAGACTCGAGGATCAAAGGGCACTTTGAAGCCCACCCGGGCCGAAAGGTCAAGATACACCAGGGTCAAATAGCAGTTCCGGACTCTCTCATCAAAGTAGAGGGAGAAGTCGATTTGCTCCGTGATGAGGTCGATATCAAATTCGACCTTGACCAAGTCTCTCTCAAAAAAATCTGGAACAAAGCACTGGACGATCCGGAAACAGTCAAATTAATGCGTGAGCATCTGGACAACACCCATCCTCGCGACCTGCTGGTAGAAGGAGTATTGAAAGCTTCAGGCACATTCAAGAAAAACAAACGCGGCTTGAGCCTGAACCTCAGCTCGGCCCTGAGAGCCGGTGCCTTCAGTACCAGGGACAAGACCATCACCACAGATAACATCCAAGGTAGGTTTGAACTGAAGGACGGCAATCTCAAACTCACCGACGTTGAAGGAAAGCTTGGCTCATCCGGACGCTTCTCCCTGACCGGTTCGGTCAAACAAGCCCTCAGCAAGAACCCCAATGTGGATGTAGCTTTTTATGGCAACAATGTAGAGTTCAATAACCTGGGCCGGGTCATGACGCTCTTTGGCTTCGACTTCCCGGCCATCACCGAAGGACACCTGACGGGGCGGGTAAAAGAGCTGTCGATCAAAGTCGCCGGTACACCAAGAAAACCCTCCATATTTCTGAGTGCCAGTCCCGAGGACATAGAATACAGACCGCCCGGCTTGAGCCGCTCCCTGAAGGCAGTTTCAGGCTCCATAGTTTTTGCCGGAGACAAGATCTCGCTGTCTGACGTGGATATCGTCTCAAGGGGCATGAAACTAACAACCTCCCTGGTTATCGAGGAATTGTCCGGAGTTGCCAATTTAAAGAATTTCCATGTCAAATCCGACGGCATTGACATAGCCGATATCGACTACTATCTCACCTCCCCGGTCTTGCCGGCACCGCTAAGACAGCAGTACAAAGACTTCCTCAAGACCTACAAGATAAGTAACCTGCACGGTCGAATTTACGGAGACCTGGTGGTTGAACCGCGTCCGCCCAATGACCTCAATGTCGAAGGGGTAATAGGATGTTACTCCGTAGGGGCCCTGGTTGGCGAGAAGGGGGCCATGGAGTTGCCGCTGGAGCGCATCGCCGGCATCATAGCAGCGTCCGGTGACGAGTTGTTAATACAGGATCTATCAGGAAGTCTGCGCTCTTCGGAATTCCAGTTGAACGGCAGCGTCAAAGATTACAAATCGAAGAAACCTAGCTGGAAGACGGAATTCAAATCAACCTTTGCACCGAATGAATTACTCGATCTGGTGCCGAGGCTAACCAAAAACTTTTCCAAGGGTAAGTTGGAGATTTTCTCGCAAGGTCCCCTGGTTGTCAGAGCACAGATCCAGGGTAACCCGGACAAGAACCAGATGGTCTTCAACTCCCATGCGGCGGCTGATAGCAGGCTGAAAATTTCGTCGCCGTACTTCATCATCAATCAACCCCGAGATGAGGAGTTGAACCTGGACGGCTCCCTCACTATCGATAAAGGCGGTCTGAACCTACACAACACCAACCTGCTTCTGGGAGAAGCCGCCCTCAAGGCTCAAGGGCAGTGGTCTTTCGTGGACGATACCGTTAGCTTGAGCATTCTTTCACCCAATCCGGTGCCGGCAAAAACGCTGGTGGGTCTGCTCGATAACAATCTAGATACAAAGAACATGCAGGGCACCGTGGATGGTTTCATTTCCATGGAAGGGCCGATCAAGCATCCCAAACTAACAGGAAAAATCTCTCTCGATCGAGTCAGCAACAAAGATTTTCAGCTCTACGACTTGAACGGCAGTATCTCTACGGATAACCTCAAGGCCAGTAAACAAGACCCCTATTCTATTTCCGTAGCCAGGCTCGATATAGACCGGATGCGTGTTCGAAAACTGCGTGTGCAAGATATCGGCGGTCTCATCGAAATTCAAGTCAGCGAACCTACCAAAGGCGATTTACCAGCTCCGCCGAAGTTTCTTCTCAAAGACATCACAGCTAGAACGGCCGGCGGGCACATAAACATGGATGGTCACTTCGACACTGAAAGAAACGGGCTGGGTGTCAACATATACCTCTCGCAAATTCACATGGAAGAAATTGTCGACCGTCTTTTCGATGCTCCGGACGAGTTGACCGGAGCCCTCGATGGAGAATTACATATCACCACCCATGGCACCACCGACAAGCAAATGGTAACCAATATGGAAGGCACGGGCAATGTCGTAATCCAGAAGGGAATCGTAGCTAGATTCGGTCAGTTGCAGACCAAACTAACACAGGCAAACTTGCTCTCACAGGGTATCCTGGGCTTCAACATCAACAACCTTCTGCAGTCGGTAGCACCGGCGCGATCGGGCGAATTCAATGAACTTACCAGCCGCTTTCAAATTTTCAAAGGCGCGCTGGCCATCAAGGAACTCCGCTTCTCCGGCGACGATCTGAGACTCTGGGGTGCCGGAGCAGCGGACCTCTCGGAGCAGACTATTGACCTGGAAATCGCCGGCACACTGCCTCGTGTAACTGAGTCGTTTCTAGGCGGCACAATCGGTCGCCTCAGCCGCAACATCACGGTCTCCGGCCTGCTTAGCAAAGTTACCTTCGGCGCCCTTGAAAACCTACCTTCACTTCCCATTCTGGGTGATATCGCCTCCGACAAACCGCGGGCCTTTGCCTTTAAGGTGCAGGCACCGGCCCAGGATGCAAAACTCGTTGCCAAATCAATCGAAAAGACTTTCCGCTTCTTACCCAACAAGCAGGCTGCCAGCGCTCACCCAGTGCCAGGGCTCTAGTTCAGGTCAGCAAACCGACCAGGGCTCCGGCTCAGGTCAACCAACCGACCAGGATTCAAGCGCCAGCTAAAGACGGCGGATATTATCTGCCACCACGGACAATATCGAGAGAAACTCTCGTAATTGTCAGGAAAAGCTATTGTCATCACCCGCGATATGTGTAATATATACACATGCATCGGCAATTGAATACTAGTACAGGGTTGACCTCGGTCAACTCCGAATCCACTTCCGGCTCCGGCAAAGTTCGCGCGTCTGGCGACAACTCTACGCTGGCCTCTCTCATGGCACCCTATATGGTGCACGTCAGAGGAGAGCGCGCCCTGTCCGATAATACTTACCAGGCATATCGCAGGGATCTTGGTCACTTCGTCGCCTGGTTCAGCGACTACCAGAAGGCTACACGGCAGTTTTCAGCGAGTTCGCCATCGGTGCCGGGGACGCCCATAATTCCAAGCCGTGGCGACATTACTCGCTATCTAGCCGTGCTGAAAAAGGAAGGACAGGTTCCTTCCAGCCTGGCCAGGAAACTTGCCAGCCTGCGGGGCTGGTTTTCCTGGCTCAAGAGTGCGGGCAAAATCAGCAAAGATCCCCTGGAAGCTTTCGAAACCCCACACCGCCAGAAGAAACTGCCGCAAGTGTTGAGCGGTCCGGAAGTACTTTCCTTGCTCAATGCAGCGGAATCGGCAAGAGATCTTGCCATTCTGGAACTAATGTACGGTGCCGGGCTGAGGGTGTCGGAACTAGTGGGTCTCGATGAAAAGGACATAAATCTCAAGGAGAACTTTGTTCGTTGCCTGGGCAAGGGCAACAAAGAACGCATCGTTCCCATCGGTAGTGAAGCAGCCCAGGCTCTCAAGCAGTATCTCGACGAANNGAAAAGAACCAGCAGCAAAAGGCCCCAGAGCCGGCGCTCCCGGTCAAAAAGAAACGCGGCCGACCGGCAAGAAAACCAAGCCAAACCTCCAAACTGAAAGCAAAGGGTGGACTAACAAGGAATCAAAAAGGCAGCCCCGTCTTCACCGACAACAAGGGAGAGCGCCTTTCAAGGCTGGTAGTCTGGCAAGTTATCAAACGCCTTTCAGCGAGAGCTCATTTGACAAAAGCCATTTCCCCTCATACCCTCAGGCATAGTTTTGCTACCCATTTATTGGAAAACGGCGCCGACTTGCGAGCCGTGCAAGAACTGCTCGGTCATGCCAACCTGGTTACAACCCAGCTCTACACCCATGTCTCCAGGGCTCATCTTAAAACAGCCTATCGAGATGCACAAAGCGGCTTTGGCTTAACCGAAAGCCCCGGCACCGAACTAAACTTTCAGCCCGACTCTTGAGCATGGACAAGGGCAATGGCAGCCTGGGCATCAAGGCGCTCCTCAAGGTTCAGCGCCGTCAGCCCACTGATCAGTCGATTCAAAATTTCGAAGGCGGCATCTGCAGAATCTTCCGGCAACCGAGAGACAGAGAGGGCGACGGGCTCTCGTGCCGTGTACAAATAGTAGAGTGTGGCCCCCAATGAGTAAAGATCACTTTTGGGACAGGCTCTGCCCTTAAACTGCTCGGGAGCCATATAATTATGCTTACCAACCACCGTCCTGGTGGTACCGGCTTCCATTTCTCGAGCCACGTTGAAATCAATGAGCTTAACGCGACCGGTACTATCGTACATGAGATTGTCAGGGC
>FSSH01001256.1_pt3 | contig 10401 bp, 10 predicted proteins | sample 1166101 | NCBI WGS metagenome assembly FSSH01 (sample SAMEA32972668, study PRJEB13176) | freshwater metagenome | biome: Drinking water system; feature: Biomass in drinking water that filtered by 0.45 um membrane; material: drinking water | place: USA | collected 2012-12-20 | depth 0 m | reverse complement strand
GCGCGTGCTCCAGCCTATGTTTGTTATCGATTTTCAAGGCATCCCCGAACTCGTTGCCTACAAGCTCGCGCCCGACAATCTGCTGTTGCTTGCCGTTGGCGTTGGGCTCTGCTTGCTGCCGGCAGATTTCAAAGGACGCGAGGCCTACCATGCGGCGCGCAAAAATGTGCAGGTTGCGGCGATCGCCGGACTGCTGATCATCGCCCTGCCAGCGGCGCTCATCCGCGTCGCCAGTCAGTCGTTCAGTCCGTTCCTGTATTTTCAGTTCTGAGGGCGGATCATGCCAGCGCTGTCTCGCAAAATGGCTCTCGCGGCGTTCGCATTGACGGCGGTCGCAATGCTGCAGCCGTTGGCGTGGCGGGCCGCCGGCATCAAGCCGCAAGACCTCGAAAATCGACCGATGTCGTCGCGGCCAAAAATCACCGTTGATCGACTTCTGGACTCAACCCTTTACGAGTCAATCAGCCGGTACCTCGAAGATCGAAATCCGCTCCGCTGGTACGCTGTCGTTGCCCAGGCGCGCTTTCGTTATGAGGTGTTTGGTACCGTCGAAAACTACGGGTCATCGAGCCAGGTAGTTGCCGGTCGCGATGGTTGGCTGTTTATCACTGATAGTCTCAACCAACCGTGCTGGGACGTGGAAGAACTGAAACGCGGCGTCAGCGTTTTGCGATCGATGCAGGATGCGCTGAGCGAACGCGGCAAGACATTCGTTTTCACCGTCGCGCCTAACAAGGCGAGCATCTACCCCGAGAAGTTGGCTCCGGCTCTGGTAGCGATGTCGGCGTGCGCGCGCCAATCTCGCGATGGACTCGACGGTTTCATCCGCACGAGTGGTCTCACCCACTACATCGATGCATTCGATGCGCTGCAGTCTGCTCGTAAAACTGAGCAACGACCGCTGTACGTTCCGAAGGAAACCCACTGGACGGACCTAGGCTCGATCTATTTTGTCTCGCAATTGATGCGGCAGGTTTTCGGCGAAACTCGTGATCTGACGCGCCTGCGCGCCACCGGGTCAAGTTCGCCGACGCCGGATCTCTCCCGGCTTTCAGGACTTTTCATCCCGCACACGCTTGAACACTACGTCCACGATCTCGGTGGGGTCGTCACGCGTCAGCCAACGACCGTCGAGCACGGCGGCGAGGGCCGGCCTTATGTCCGGCAAACGTCAACGTCAAACTCGGTGCCACTCGACCACCGCAAAGTGCTCATTCTGCACGACTCGTTTTTCTACATTTCGTGGGATCATCTGGCGTCCTTTTTCGACGACGTTCTCTATGTGCACTGGAACGCTTTCGACCCGGCGAAGTTCGGCGAGTTCGCCCGAAGCGCCGATATCATCATCGTCGAAAGCGTCGAGCGCGAGGTCTACAAGCGTCTGTCGGAACTCAAGCCGGAACAGGCACAAGCGTTCCGCGACGCACTGGGCCGCGCCGACGTTGCGCGCTAACGCGCGCGATTGGCGAGGACCATCACCTTCAACGCCACATTGTCCATCGGGAATTGGCGGCGCACATCGCTGTCAGCTAAAAACTTTAGTCTGCCCGCGACGGTTCGAAGCGCCAGAAATCGATCGAGCTGGAGAAGTTTGGGTGGCGACAGGTCTGCGCCATAGAGCGCCGCAAACTCCGCGGCCTGCGCCAGCAATCGCGGCAGCGATGAGCCCTTCAATTGCCGCTGAATTTTCGCCGCCGCCCATTGCCAGTGATCGGTCGGCAGCCCAACAGTATTTTTGCCGTGAATGCGATAGGCAAGGGCGGGCGCTACATCGTAGATGACGTGGCCAAAGGCCGCCACCGTGAGATACATCCACCAATCGTGCATGATCGCAGCCTTCGGCCATGGGCGGCTGCGCAGCAGTGTGATCGCAGATTTGTTGAGCGCGATCGTACAGCCCATCGCGATGTTTTCAACCAGCGCGTTGCCGAACGACGGTGGTCGTGGCCAGAGCGGTGATTTGCCGAGTGGCAGTCCAGCCGCATCGATGACGTCGACACGAGCACAGTAAAGCGCCGGCTGCGTTTCCGGAATGCCAGCGAGTGCATCGATTGCGCGCCGCGCTTTGTCAGGATGCCAGACATCGTCCTGGTCGGCGAACAGGACATAGTCAGCGTCTCCGGCCGCGTCGATAAGCTGAAAGAAGCTATCGCGTGGACCGACATTGCTGGCAAAGTCGACGTCCAAGCGGCCGCGATCCGCGTGCGTTTTGAGAATTGCTGCCGTGGCGTCCGTCGAGCCGTCATCGCGCACGATGAGGTGAACCTTCGCGCAGGCTTGCGCATAGATCGACGCCAACTGCGGCTCAAGATAGGACGCGCCGTTGTAGGTCGACATCAAAACGCTGATCTCGCCGGCGCGGGGCGGGACGATCGGCATGGCGGCGAATGGCTCCGTGCACGGCGTCGCGCCGCGTTTCGGGCAAGACTAAGCCAGCCGCGCGATTTTGAATAGCGCCGCCGATGCGCTGTGCCGGTGGTGCATCGGATCGCGCCTCATGGCTTCAAAGCTCTGGTTGCATCGCGGTCCAATCCGACCACGACAAATCGCGGCCCGGAAATGCCACGGCCTTGAACGGCCAGCTGCCAGCCAGCCAGTCGCGCACCTCATCGCCAAGCTTGCGGTCGCGCGCTTCGGCATCGGCTCCCGAGCGGACCCAGTAGAAGGCGACAGCGTCGAAAGCATCAACGTTGCTTGGGAAAAAGTAGACGCAACCCAGGCATCGGCTCTCGTCGATCGCCACAACGGTGTAGGCGAATGAATGCCTGATAGTGAACTCGCGCTCGTGCCATGCGAGATCAATCAAGTCTTCTTTGGCGTTCACGCCGTCAGGCCACGTACTCGCCGGTCCAAACAAGCCTTTTAATCGATGGCTGCTCGCCAACACCGCTTCGAGATCTTTTTCGACATCATCGATCGACAGCATGCGCAGATGATACGACCCGCACTGCAAGCCGTCGGGAACGATAAAATCATGGGGAACAAGCGGACGATGATACACGGCGCTGTTGTCTCCCGGCGCTGTCGAGTGATGGCTATCGGCGTCACGAACTCAGAGCACCGCGCGGCTGGTATAACTGTGCGGCAGCGGAGGATTTTCCAGCTTCCCTTTTTCGATGATGGCGGCGAGATCTTCAACCATCCAATCGAACAATGTCTGGCCGTCAGCGGCGCTGGCTTTGCTCGGGGTGCCAGTGACACCATTGAGACTGGTGCGGTTGACAGGATGCGCGAAGACGAGCCCGCCGGTCCGGTCGGCATCGTCGACTGCGGAGATTTTATCGGCCCGGGCGATCTGTGGCGCCACCGCCAGCATGAGAGATGTTTCGGCAGCGTTGGCATGCCAATCTTCGGCGTCGGCGAAGTTCACCGCGCGCACCCGCTCGCTCAGCATCGCAGTGTTGATCACTGCCACCATCATGTCGTCGTGGTCGGCCCGCAGCATTTCAAGTGCGCAGCGCAACGGCGCCGCGTTGGTAACGTGGGTGTTGACGATGAACAACCGCCTGATGCCACTCACGTAGGCCCAATCGCCGATTTCCTTGATCACTTGGATCAGGGTGATCGGCTGAAGCGCGATCGTTCCTGGCCAACGTTGACTGTGCCCGAGTGAGCACCCGTAGGGCATCGGCGGCAGCATCGGAACGTGCGTGCGTTTCGCGACGGCCCTGCACAAGACATCGGCGAGGACGGTATCCATGCCGGTGCCGAGATGCGGCCCGTGCTGCTCGGTCGCACCGACCGGAAGGATGGCTGCACTGCTCGCCTTCGCGATGTCAGCCGGGAGTTCATCCCACGTGCGTTCGCCCCATTGCATGTCGTGCCCCTTGCAGCCCATCGGCCCTAGAAGAACTTGAGATACCGATCGTGTTCCCAGTCGGAGACGTGATTGAGATAGCTGATCCATTCATCGCGCTTGTAGTCGATCCATGCCGTGTGCATCGACGCGCCGAATACTTTTTCAGTCAGCGGATCGGCAGCAAAGGCATCAATGGCCTCGCCGAGCGTGCGCGGCAGGCGCTGAATGCCGAGTGTCTTCAATTCGGCCTCGCTCTTCAAATACATGTTTTCAGTATGGGGATCGCCGGGGTCCGCGCCTTGCGCGATGCCTTCTAGGCCGGCGGCGAGAACCAGCGCGGCACCGAGATAAGGATTGCAGGAACTGTCGGCGGCGCGCAATTCCACGCGCCCGCCGCCGAGCGGAATGCGGAGCGTATTCGTGCGATTATTATTGCCGTAGCATGCCCAGATGGGAGCCCACGTGAAGCCCGACATCGAGCCTTTGAGAACCAGACGCTTGTAGCTGTTCACCGTCGGCGCCACGGCGGCGCAGATGGCGGGCAGATGCTTGAGGACGCCTGCGATGAATTGATAGCCAAGTTGTGACAGGCCACAGCCGCGTGGATCGTTCGCATCGGCAAACAGGTTCTTGCCCGTCGTTCTGTCAGCGAGCGACATGTTGAAGTGCGCGCCGCTGCCGGCCCGGTCGGCGTAGGGCTTGGGCATGAACGTCGCGAAATGCCCATGCTTGCGCGCAATCTCGTGCGCCATCATGCGAAAGAAGACGTAGCGATCTGCCATCGACACAACGTCGAAGTATTTGAAATCCACCTCGAACTGACCGATGCCGTCTTCGTGGTCGAAGCTGTAGACATCCCAGCCAAGCCCGTTCATCGCGCCGACAAGTTCCGTCATCCAGCCCATGTTGTCGAGCATGCGCGCGACATCATAGGCCGGCTTTTCAAGATGCTTGCGATCCGACACCGGGCGAAAGCCACGTGCCGCTGCCGGGTCATCTTTCAGTACGAAAAACTCAGCTTCCATGCCGAGGTTGAATGTGAAGCCCATATCAGACGCCTGAGCCGTCACGCGCTTCAGGATGTTGCGGCTGCACGCGTCGAACGGCTCGCCCTTGCACCACAGGTCGCTCGCAAACCAAGCGACTTCCTTGCGCCACGGCAGCACGATGCAGGAGGCCGCGTCCGGATGCGAGGCGACTTCCTCTTCGCTGACCTCCTGCGGAACGCCTTCAAGCGCGGCACCTGTACACAATTCCGATCCCGACATCATGCGGCCAAGGTGCGAGATGGGAACCACCTTGCCCTTCGAGACGCTGTGTAGATCGACGTAACTCGCAAACATATATTTGACGCCGTCAGCCTGAAGTTTGTCGGACAATTCCTGTGTCTCTGGGTTAGCAATATCCATGACGCGCTCCATGTGGTCCTCAGCGGAAGCTGAGACAGGCTGTGCTGCAAGCGAACAAGTGCGTACTTGCCAACGCTCGTTGATCGTCATATTTAATCAATCAATTAATATAAATTGAAAAGTGGAATGTCGCCGAAATCTGCTCGGTTTTCGAACATTCTTCAGCGCAGTTCGCCTGAAAGCGAGGCAAGTCTTGCGGAAAAAAACCAATCGAGTGGGCCGACCGAAGGCGAGTACTGCCAGCCTTGAAGCCAGGAGAATGATCCTTGGGGCGGCGCTTGATCTCTTCGCCGATAGAAGCTTCGCGGCCGTAACGACGAAGGACATCGCCAAAGCAACTGGTCTCAATACAGCGCTGATCTATTATTATTTCGGCAGCAAGGAAGATTTATTTCGCAGCGCCGTTTCGATGGCAGTGGAACGGGCGTTTGACCGTTTCCGTTTGGCGCGAACGACGGCGAACGAGCCGAGAAAAATCATCCTGTCGTGGATCGACACGCACATCCGCGAGTATGAGACGATTGCCAAGCTGATCAAGATTGCGGTCGGCTATGCCAGTACCGGCGACCGTAAAGTGAAAATCGATGAAGCGATTGCCAACTTCTATGATGGCGAACGGGATGTCCTGCGCAGCGCCTTGAAAGCCGGGATCGCTCGACGTGATTTTGGCCCACTCGATGTCGAGGAGACTGCGACCTTCATTTCGACCTATCTCGACGGCGTTTTCGTGCGTGCGATCATCTTGAAGGATTTCGAACCGATCGCAGCCATCGGGGAGTTAAAGACGTTTCTCAAAGTCCGCTTGGCGGCGCCGGACAAAGAATTGAAAACGCAGCGGCGTGCCTAGTATTTCATCGCACCGCCTGCAAACAGGCCGCTTGCAAACTCGTCGACGAGGAACAGCATTGATTTTTCGAGCTTTCAAGACTGGCATGATGCCTGCAGTGCTGCTCAGCATAACGCCTCTAGGGTTCCGAAGACTGCGCATCACGCAGCCTTGCCAGGTCCGAGAGAGGCTCTCCCGCTCTCACCACCAGAGAGCGGAGCCACGGCGGGATAAAAGCCCGGGAGAGTTGTACCGCGCGGAGCTTTGGCTCACGAACGGACGGCCTCTCTGAGCGATGATGTGGCCCGAAGTCCGTACTCCAAGTTTCACGCGGCGCAGGATTGGGCGCAATCCCGGGCGCATTCGAAACAGGAGAATTCCATGACCACTTACGTTCGCCGATTTACCAGCCTCGCTGTCGGATGTGCGGCGGCGGCTTTGCTGCCGGCATTCAGTGCATCCGCAGAAGCCAAAAAAGATTTCACCGTTTGCTGGACGATCTATGCCGGCTGGATGCCTTGGGGTTACGCCGCCGATAGTGGCATCGTCAAAAAGTGGGCCGACAAATACGGCATCACCATCAAAGTCACGCAGGTCGGCGACTATGTCGAATGCATCAATCAGTTCACTGCTGGAAAATTCGATGCGGCAACCTCGACGACGATGGATGCGCTCGCCATTCCGTCCGTGGGTGGGGTCGACACCACAGTGCTGATTGCCGGAGATTATTCGAACGGCAACGACGGCATCGTTCTGAAGGACAAGACTTCACTGGCCGATGTCAAAGGCCAGAAAGTCAATTTGCTTGAACTATCGGTGTCGCACTACTTCCTGGCACGGGCGCTGAGCACAGTTGGCTTGACGGAAAAAGACATCACCATCGTCAACACGTCGGACGCCGATTGGATCTCGGCCTACAAGACCGGCGATGTCTCGGCGATCGTCGCGTGGAACCCGGCACTTGCCGCAATCGACGGAGAAAAGAACGCCAATCTCGTGTTCGACTCGTCGAAACTTCCCGGCGAGATTGTCGATGCGCTGATCGCCAACACCGCGACGCTGAAGGAAAATCCGGCGCTTGGCAAAGCACTGACGGGCGCCTGGTTTGAAACGCTTGCCGTCATGGCGAAGAAGGACGATACGGCCAAAGCCGCGCTCGAGAGCATGGCCAAGGCATCGGGAACCGATCTCGCCGGCTTTGAAGCGCAGCTCGCGACCACCAAACTGTTCACGACACCTGCCGAGGCTTACGCGTTCGTCACTGATCCGTCGGACAAGCAAAAGTTTGATTACGTCCGCAAGTTCTCGTTCGAAAAAGGCCTGTTTGGCCAAAGCGCGAAGAGCGTCGACGACATCGGCATCGAGTTTGCCGACGGCTCGGTGCTTGGTTCGAAAGACAACATCAAGCTACGCTTCGATGCCAGCTACAAGAAAATGGCAGTGGACGGCAAACTTTAAACAGCAGTGATGATATGCGCCGGCCGTTGACTGCGGCCCGGCGCATGTCACCTGATCAAAAGAGATTTCCAGATGGCCACGGCTTTCACTCAACTTCCCATCCTCGACATCTCGAACCTCTACTCTAGCGACATCGGCAAACGCCGCGCCGTCGCCCACGAAATGGGCGCCGCATCGCGCGATTCCGGCTTCTTCTATGTCGTCGGCCATCCGATCAGCCGACAACGTCGCGACGACCTGCTGGCCGTCACCAAAGCGTTCTTCGCTCAACCGCTTGAGCAAAAAATGGCCTGCTACATCGGCAAGTCGTCGAACCACTCGGGCTATGTTCCGCAAGGCGAAGAAAGTTTCTACGGATCGAAGCCGGACCGAAAAGAAGCGTTCGACATTTCACTTGATGTATCGGCTGACGACCCTGACGTGATTGCCGCCACCACGCCGTTCCTAGGCCCGGTCCAGTGGCCCGACGATGCCGCATTCCGTACAGCCGTTGCAGCGTACTACGCCGAAGTTGCGGAATTGGCGCGCAAGCTATTCGCCGGATTTGCGCTCGCGCTCGATATGCCGGAAGACTGGTTCGAGGCGCACTTGACCAAGCCGGCGAGCCAGTTGCGGCTCATCCACTATCCGTTCACGACGGATGCGCCTGTCGATGAACCCGGCATTGGCGCGCACACCGATTATGAGTGCTTCACGATTTTGTTGCCAACGGCTCCCGGCCTCGAAGTGATGAACGGCTTGGGAGAATGGATTGACGCGCCTCCGATGCCAGATGCGTTCGTCATCAACATCGGCGACATGATTGAAGCCTGGACCAACGGCACGTTTGCCGCTACCTCGCACCGGGTCCGCAAGGTCGGTGAAGAGCGCTACTCATTTCCCTACTTCGCGAGCTGTGACTACCATACCATGGTCGCGCCCCTCGATCAGTTCGTGTCGCCAGCCAATCCGGCAAAATACCCGCCGATGGTCGCGGGCGATCACCTGTTCGCGCAGACCGCTCAAACGTTTGAATATCTCAAGCGCAGACTGTCCGACGGCACACTCAAGCTTCCCGATAGCTCGATGGCGCTGTCCAGCTTCGGCCAGGAAGCGCGGCAGCGTCAAACGCCGTGACGGCAAGTGTGGATGGCAAATTGCCAAGTGCGATGTTCGCTGAAGCTCTGGGGACACGATGACATTGGACGACCTCGCTGCGATCGCCGCGACCGCCGCGCGGCCGAACGTGCCGTCTTGGGCATTCGGCACCGTGGTCCGTCACTCGATCACCTTTGCGACCGGCGCTGTCGATACCACTACGCGGGTTCGCTGGGTGCAGTCGCATGCGATGACCGGCGACATCCGCGTGCACGCCGCGCGCCCGCGCCTGACGAGTGCCGATCGGCTTGAAGACCTGGATGCTGAAAGCTTGGCGTTGCTGGCGAGCGTCGAAGGCGGAACCGCGACCACCGCTTGGACGGCCGGCACGATGTCGTGGTCAGATTGGATTGGATTTCAGCCCTACGATAAGTATCCTGAACCTGGGCTGATGCATCGCATCGGCCCCTGCATGATCGAATTTGCGCCGTCCGGCATCTATGTCGAGGACTGGCGTTTCCAGCCAAGTGCGCCGGGCGTGCTCGCGGGCCTGCGCCTGCTCGCCGAGGTCGACGATGCAGGGACCGAACATGCTCGCGCCGGGGGTTTGGTCATGGCCGGCGATCATGTCATCCGTGCCATCGCGCGGCGGCAGGAGTTGCCAGCCGGCACCCGCGCCCAGGATTTCATTCGCGCAAGTTCAAACCCGATCGCCGCCGTCCAACAGGTTTTGGATTGTACCGTCGATTATGCCATCAAGCGTCAGGGTGACTTTACCATCGAAATCTCGACGGACCCTCGGCGCGAAGGCGCCGCTGCGCATTTCGTATCGGATTTCTCGCCGACATCGAAACCCGGCGTGATCAGCCAGCGCGTCACGGATTGCCCCGGCACCGCCAGCCGGCTTTGGCGTATCGACAGTCTTGAAGCTGGCGTATCGTTCCCCCTATCAACGTCGGCGCCTGCGGACAAGCTCGCCTGGCTGCAGTCCGAGGCCGACACGTTGCTCGCGTCCGCGTCTACCTAGGTGACCTGATCGACCATGCGCATCATCAATAAAATTCCAGGCCGTGGCCTCACGGCGTTTCTCGCCGCGTTGCCGTTTGTTGTCATGATGGTCGCTTACGCCATCGGTAGCCATGCCCGACTGAGCGTCAATCCGGCTGACAAAGTATTGCCGTCACTTGTGCAAATGGCGACCACCATGAAGGAGTATGCGTTTGTTCAAGACAAGCGCACCGGCGACTATTTGCTCTGGTCGGATACGGCGATCAGTTTGTGGCGGCTTGGTTCTGGATTATCGATCTCGGTCATGATCTCGCTGGTGGTCGGGGTGTTGATGGGCTTCATCCCGTGGATACGAGCGCTGCTGTCGTCGTTCGTCGCTGCCTTCTCGCTCATTCCGCCGATCACCGTGCTGCCAATCCTGTTTATCCTGGTCGGGCTGGAAGAGCTGTCAAAAATTGCCTTGATCGTGATTGGCACAGCGCCTGTCATGCTGCGCGCCGTGGCGCTCGGGGTGAAAGAAATCCCCCATGAGATGATTATCAAGGCGCAAACGCTTGGGGCTTCGACATGGCAAATGTTGCTACGGATCGTGCTGCCGCAGATCCTACCGAAGCTCATCATCGCAACCCGGTTCGCGCTGATCCCGGCCTGGATCTTTTTGATTTCGGCTGAGGCCATCGCGGCGACAAGCGGCCTTGGCTATCGCATCTTTCTGGTGCGGCGGTTTTTGGCGATGGATGTGATCTTGCCGTATGTTGCGTGGATCACGCTGATTGCTTGGTTGATGGACATGGCGCTCGTTGCCTTGCAAAAACGGGCATTCC
>FSSH01006505.1_pt2 | contig 10416 bp, 14 predicted proteins | sample 1166101 | NCBI WGS metagenome assembly FSSH01 (sample SAMEA32972668, study PRJEB13176) | freshwater metagenome | biome: Drinking water system; feature: Biomass in drinking water that filtered by 0.45 um membrane; material: drinking water | place: USA | collected 2012-12-20 | depth 0 m | reverse complement strand
CCGGATTGGCCTGGGCATAGGTCTTGTTGGCGAGGAAGAAGTTGTTCGTCGGGATGATGTCCGAGGCCTGCACGAGGACCCGCACGCCCTCCCCCCGCTCGGCAATGGCGAAGTAGGGGTCCCATACCGTCCAGGCATCCACAGCGCCCCGAGCGAAGGCGGCGGCGCCGTCGGCAGGCGCCAGGATGACGGGCTCGATGTCCTTGTAGGTCAGTCCCGCGCTCTCCAGCGCGGCGATGATGAAGTTGTGTGCGCTCGATCCCTTGGCGAAGGCGACGCGCTTGCCCTTGAGCTCGGCCAGGGTTCGGATCGGCGAGCCGTTCGGCAGGAGGATCGCCGAGCCCGAACCGCCGCCCGGCTGGGCCGCCGCATAGACGAGATTCGACCCAGCCGCCTGTGCGAAGATCGGCGGCGCGTCCCCGGTCTGTCCGAAGGCGATGCTGTTGAGGCCGAGGGCTTCGAGGAGCGGCGGGCCGAAGGAAAACTCGACCCAGCTCACGGTGACGCCGAGGGGCTTCAGCTTGGCCTCGATCGCACCCTGTTCCTTGGCGACGACGAGGATGCCGTTCTTCTGGTACCCGATGCGGAAGGTCGTGTCCGCAGCGCGGGCTGCATGCGGCAGGGCAGCGCCCACGAGCGCGGTCGCCAGAAGTGAGCGTCGGGTCAGCATGTGAGCCCGGTCCTAGCGTGCGGCGACGGCGGCGAGGCCGGCCAGCGACAGCCGGCCCGCATCGAGAAGAAGGCCGAGATCGGCCGCAGCGGCCTGCGCACGTGCCAGTACCCCTCCATCGACCACGACCTCGTCGACGATGTCGTCATCGCCGGCATAGACGGCGGTCGGCGCGGTATGGGCAGTGAAGAATCCGAAGAGCGGCCGCAAGGCATGCTCGACGACGAGGGCGTGGCGAGCCCCACCGCCAGTGGCGGCGAGAATGACCGGCTTGCCCGCGAGCGCGTCCGGCTCGACGAAATCGAAGATGTGCTTGAACAAGCCCGAGTAGGAACCCTTGTAGACCGGCGTTCCGACGATCAGCGCATCGGCGCCTTCGATCGCCTCGATGATCCGCGCTGCAGGAAGCGGCAGCGCCGAGCGGCTCGCCACGGCGATCCCCGGCCCCGCATCGACGAGATCGTAGATCTTGCACTCGGCCGGCCGCAGCCGCCCGACCTCCGCCGCGATGGTCTCGACGAGAGCGCGCGTCCGCGAAGGACGATGGGTGTTGCCGGAAAAGGCGACGATCCGAAGGGGCATCAGGGGCGTCTCTAACGATGAGGATGAGATCGAACCGGCTTGTTTCCGGTTTGCATGCCGACCGTATTGCAGCCCTCTATCACCCTGAAGTGAAGCAGAAGCTGCCTACATCGATCGATTTTCGATCTTCCTGGAAGATAAACACCGGGACTTCCGTGTCAAAAGATCTGATTTATTTATTTTCTGACATCGGAAGACTAAAGTTATTGCCTGCATGCAGATGGCTAGAACATTCTGTGCGAGCCCCCCCGGGCGGCCCGTGATGCGCACGATGGGCATACGCACATCGAACTCGGTGCTCTTGTCGCTCCTCCCTCGCCGACCGGGTCGTCGCGGCTGCGCGTTCACAAGCCGCCCGCTTTCCAGTAGCGTCCCGCCGCTCCGCCGAGGCGCCGCCCGACTTGGGGCACCCCGGCATCGACCGGCTTCCCCTTTCCTGCGATGGACCAGACACACCATGCCGGCTTGCCTGCCACGATGAACCAGACCGAGCCGCCCGTCCCCGCCCCCGCCGTTCAGCAGAACCGGCTCGTCCTCGCATCCGCCTCCCCGCGCCGCCTCGCGCTGCTGCAGCAGGCCGGCATCGAGCCCTCGGCGCTGCTGCCGGCAGATGTCGACGAGACCCCGCTGAAGGGCGAATCGCCGCGCGAACATGCTCGTCGTCTCGCTCGTGCCAAGCTGACGGTCGCGGCGGAGGCCGCGCGCCGGCGCGACGACATGCGCGAGGCCTACATCGTCTCGGCGGACACCGTCGTCGCGGTGGGCAGGCGAATCCTGCCCAAAGCCGAGTTGCCGGACGAGGCTGCCGATTGCCTGCGGCTTCTGTCCGGGCGCCAGCACCGCGTCTTCACGGCGATCTGCATGCTGTCGCCGAAGGATCAGCGTCGCGAACGACTGGTCGAGACACGCGTTCGTTTCAAGCGCCTCTCCTCGCGGGACATCGAACGATATCTCGCTTCGGGGGAGTGGCGCGGCAAAGCGGGGGGCTATGCCATCCAGGGGCTCGCCGGCTCCTTCGTCGTGAAGCTGGTGGGCTCGCACAGTGCCGTGGTCGGCCTTCCGCTCTACGAGACGCTGGCATTGCTCGAGGGCGAGGGATTTCCGATACGCGAGAGGTGGGGAGCCGTCGAATGAACGATCGAAAGTTTTCGCCGGTGGCAACTCCGCCTTGCCCTGTCTGCGCCAAGCCGGCGAAACCCGAGTTCCAGCCGTTCTGCTCGGCGCGGTGCGCCGACGTCGATCTCGGACGCTGGCTGACGGACCGCTACGCTATCCCGACCCCGATCGACGAAGAAGAGGACGCCCCGAAGCCGGGAGGGACCGAACCGTCGCAATAGTCCGGAAACGCTCCAAAGGGACCGTGCACGACGAGGCTGGACACGGCGGTTCTCACTCCTTATACGCGCCACTCAGGCCGAGCCGCCGAGCGGTTTTGCCTTTGCCCAGGTAGCTCAGTTGGTANNNCGACTGAAAATCGCAGTGTCGGCGGTTCGATTCCGTCCCTGGGCACCACGCTCCTACTGAGCCTCGCCGATCGCCGGCAATCGTCGAACATGCTGAGCCGGAGACGAGTTTCGGCTGCGTACCGTCGTGTTCAGACAAGACCCGGGTGCGGGCGCCCTTCGCAGAGAGCCAATCCAAACCCGCGAATTGGGCGGCTATGCGCTCACCCTCCGCCGATCCCGCTCGTAATCTTGCCCGTGCCATCGCAATCGACACAGGGCCGCGAGTCGATGCTTCCAGACCCGCTGCAAGCTGGGCATAGGTCTTCGCCGGTGCCCTCAGTTCCCGGTACGGCCTCGTCAGCCGGCTTCGTCGTTTCCCGATCCGTCATTGCGGCCTCCCTCCACTAACGGCCAACCTCGCCCCCAGACCCGACGTTCCTCTTCTCACGGTCATGGGGTCTGGAATGGTCCGGCCGCCGACGTGACGTCACCGCATCGTTGCTGCTCGACGCATCGGCATCCTCCACGATGAACACCTCCCTTCTGTCGGAGGTTGATGAGAAATCACGATAATGCTTGGAGGAAAGCACATGGCGCGGTTCAACATGATCTTCGGAGCGGCGGTGCTCTCGGTTGCCAGCCTGTCGAGTGTGGCTTCCCATGCGCAGGAAGGCGGCCCCTGCACCGACGATATTGCCAAGGTGAAACGGACGCTTGGTACCCAGGTCGGCCTTGGGGCACCGGTATCCGAACCCGATTACGGCCAGCGGAAGGGTCCGAGCAATACGTCCGGTCAAGGCGCGACAGCCGGCACGACAGGTAGCACGGATAAACCTATCGGAACGTCGGAGACGGATCGGGCACAGAAGGGCGGCGCCTCCCGCGAAAGCGGTGGATCGCCGGGCACAGTCGGCGGTGTTTCCGGATCGGTGGGCGCTGCCACCGGAGCGGGTCAGGCGGATGCGGTCGGGAGCGGCCGGATCGCAACCTCACCGGAAGATGTCCGCCGTCAGTCGGAGAACAGGCCTACGGCCGCCGCAGCGGCAGCCCAGGGCGGAACAGCATCGGCCGGAGCGAGCCTCTCATCAGAGGACAAGACGTCCCAGGCAAAGATGGCACTGCAGCGGGCGGTGGACCTCAATGCCAAGGGAGACGGGTCTTGCCGCGAGGCGGTCAAGCAGGCCCAGGATCTGATGCCGAAATGACGTTCTCGTCGACGCGGCGCTCACGCGCCGCGACTTCTCGCGAGGATAGCACCTGCTTCAGAGGGGCTCCGGGGTTCTCCAAGGTTCGATGGACGGAGCCGCGGCTTCGCGGCGGCTAGAGGCGTACAACCACCAGGAGGTTTGTGACAGGAGGCGAACTCTTGCCGAGGTCATTTCGGTTCGTGATAGCTTCACTCATCATCCGCTATCGATAGCAGGCGCGGATGAGGGGAGCCGCGTGCGCTTTCGCCTGCAACCCCCGTGCAGCATACATGGCCTTTGCATCGGGCGCCGACATCGTTCCAATGATCCGAAAGCTAGAGAGCATAGCCCAGCTCTCACCCGATGAGCGGCAGGCCCTGGACAGCCTCCCCATAACCCGCAAGCGAATCGACGCGCATGAAGACATCGTGCGCGAAGGCGACAGGCCGTCGCAATGCTGCCTGCTCCTGCAGGGCTGGGCTTTCCGTTACAAGCTCCTCGACGACGGCAAGCGACAGATCCTTTCGCTGTACGTGCCAGGCGATATTCCCGATCTGCAGAGCCTGCACCTGCGCGTGATGGATCACAACCTTGCGGCTCTGACGCCCTCGACAGTCGCCTTCATCCCCCATGATGCCCTTCGGGATCTCACGGCCCGCTTTCCCGGGCTGACGATGGCGCTTTGGCGCGACACCCTGATCGATTCATCGATCGCACGCGAGTGGATGACGAATATCGGCCGCCGGTCGACCCATGGCCGCATCGCCCACCTATTCTGCGAGATCTACCTGAAGCTGCATGCGGTTGGCCTCGCCAGCGAGTACCGCTGCGAGATGGCGCCGACCCAAAACGAGATCGCCGATGCGATCGGCGTGTCGAACGTCCACGTCAATCGCGTATTGCAAGACCTGAGAGCCAACGGGCTGATCGCATACCATGGCAACGATCTGGTGATCCGCGACTGGGGGGCGCTGGTGAGATTGGCGCAATACGACCCGGCCTATCTTCATCTCGACGACTGACCGAACCGCGCACGGCTATCAAAACTTGGCCGACGATGAAGGAATGAATTGCCCTGGAAGCCGCGAGCGTCGCCGACAGTCGCATCGCCCCTTGCTGCGATCACAAGGTTTGCCACTCTCCGACGAGCGTGAGGGTCGCCTTGTAGACTACGCGTCCCTCTTCGTCGCGAACGCTGGCACAGAAGGTTCGCCTGTCTCCATCGGGGAGCTTCTCGCGAGCCATGTCGGGCAGCACCGAGAGCGCAGCTCTCCGAGCCGCCTCCACATCCGTCAGGCCTTCGGCATCGTCGCCTTCGACCAGCAATTCGTCGTCATTCGTGTCAATCGTATAACGCGGCACACTATGACTCCCGACCGAGACCTCTCACTTTTAACTTCCAGTAACGGGGCCGGTTTCCAGATCACGCATATCCGATCGTCATCGGCGGACGGAACCTTCGGCGCCAGAACGCCCGAAAGGATCGTTTCTCGGAAGCGGAACGGACCGTGTCGATAAGCTAACCGTCGAGACTCTATTTGAAAAAGCGTTCAATGCGGATGGTCAGTGCAAGACGGCATCCTGGGTGGTCTCTAACGCCATCGCTTCGGCGAACGGAAATTCGAAGACGATCTCTCCATCTTCGTCCGTGACCACGAGGACGGCCGAGAACAGTCGAGGCTGATCCTTCGCTTCACGCAACGTCGCCATGATCGTATCGCGGGCCGTCTGCCAGGCATGGTCGGCGTCACGAAGCTGCTGCCCACTCGGATCGGTAATATGGACCTCGCCGATCTGCGTACCGAAATAATATCGGGGCATCGTGCCACCTCTTGGTTCATCACCTTGAACTGGCCTGCATGGGGCCATCGGCTTGAACAGCGCTCACAGCCACGCGGGGTTCCCCACCAAGAACCATCCGTCTGTCGGGATCGCCTCAACTCTTCTCTTCGATCGTACGGTCCTGCAGGCTCTGGCCGCGATAGCCGGTCGCGAGGACGTACAACTCGCTCGAATCCGCACGGCTAGCATTCGGCTTCACATGGCGGACCACCGCGAAATCTCGTTTGAGGTCGGCAAGCAGCGTACCTTCGGTACCGCCCTGGAAAACCTTGGCGAGATAGGCGCCACCGGGAGCCAGGATCTCGCGTGCGAATTCAGCCGCGGTCTCGGCGAGGCCGATGATGCGCAGGTGGTCGGTCTGCTTGTGGCCTGTCGTATTCGCCGCCATGTCGGACAGGACAAGATCCGCCTTCCCGCCCAGGAGGTCCGTGAGCCGTTCCGGCGCCGCCGGATCGAGGAAGTCGAGGGTAATGAATTCGACCCCCACCATCGGCTCGATCTCCAGGAGGTCGATCCCGACGATGCGGCCGCCGGGGCCGACGACCTTCGCCGCTACCTGCGACCAACCGCCCGGCGCTGCGCCGAGATCGACGATCCGCTGGTTGGGCTTCAGGATCTTGAAGCGCTCGTCGATCTCGAGGAGCTTGAACGCCGCGCGGGATCGGTAACCCTCGCGTTTGGCCCGTGCTACGTAGGGGTCGTTGAGCTGGCGCTCCAGCCATCGCTTCTGCGACGCGGTGCGCCCGCGACCGGTCTTCACCCGCTGCTTGAGCTCGCCGCGAAGGCCGCCTCCGGCGCCTCTCCTGTCTGTCACCGGCCAGATCCACGGCGCCAGACGCCGTCCTCACGCATCATGTTCATCAACAGACCTTCACGCAGGCCGCGATCAGCGATCCGCAGGCGTTCAGACGGAAAAGCGCGGCGGATCGCTTCCAGGATGGCGCAGCCGGCGAGGACGAGGTCGGCGCGGTCTCGTCCGATACAGGGGTTGTCGGCTCGCTGGTCGAGCCGCGTATCGAGGAGATCGTCGATCGCGCCGCTGACCTCGCCGTCGCTCATCCACAGCCCGTCGACGCGTCGACGTTCGTAGCGGGCGAGGCGCAGATGCATGGCGGCGAGGGTCGTCACCGTGCCGGAGGTTCCGAGCAGGTGGAAATGGCGGGCATTGGCCGCGGGGGCCGCACGGATGGCAAACCGCGACAGGAGGTCCGCGACCTCCTCGACCATGCCTTCGAACATCAGCCGCGTCACTTCGGCACCGCCATGGCGCTCGGCCAGCGTCACGACGCCCACGGGAAGCGAATCCCAGGCGCGGATGCGCAACGTCGGATCGGTCGAAGGGTTGGTGGCGGCGCCATCGAGCCATGCGATCTCGGTGGATCCGCCGCCGATATCGAAGATCACCACGGATTCCGCGTAAGGATCGGCCAGCGCGGCACAGCCGGTAACGGCCAGATAGGCCTCGGTCTGGCGATCGACGATCTCGAGATCGAGGCCGACCTCGTCACGCACACGCTCGACGAAATCTGCGCCGTTCACGGCGAGACGGCAGGCTTCGGTGGCGATGATCTTGGCCCGGACGACGCCGCGGGCTTCCATCTTCGAGCGGCAGATCCTGAGGGCTTCGAGAGTACGGGCAATCGCGGCCTCGCTCAGCCTGTCGGAGGTGCCGAGCCCTTCCCCGAGCCTGACGATCCGTGAGAAGGCGTCCACGACCCGGAAGCCGTATGCGGCAGCCTCCGCGATCAGAAGGCGGCAGTTATTGGTGCCGAGATCGAGGGCCGCATAGGCATTGCGGCGGCCAATACGCGTTGGGCCGCCCGAGGTGACGAGCCGGGCACCGGAAACCTCGTCGCCCGTCGGCTGGCCGGCGGGCGGGGCCGGCAGTGTCGCCGCACTCTCTTCCCTCATCGGGGCGCCAGATTCCTCGGTCGCGGCTCGGGGCGCGCCGCCCCGGCCATCATTCGTGACCGAAACTACAGGGCTTGCGGGGAACTGCAAAGAGTTCCTGCGGCAGCGCTCCGGGACAATGCCGGGGAGCCCTCAGCCCTTGCCGCCAGCCGCCATCCGCGGCACCGGTCGCAACAGGCTCTTGACCTGCGAGAAGGGGCGCGGCCGGTTGATCACCTCGTCGAGGCGCGACCAAAGCGTCTTCGGAGAGAATGGCTTGGCGATGATCTCGTTGACGCCGATGGAGATGGCGCGATCAACGACGTTGCGGCGCGGCTGCGCCAGCATCAAGATGATCGGCACAGTCGGCGAGGGAGACGTCATCGGCGTGCGGGCGAGGCGGATGAACTCCTCGCCGGAGAGGATCGCGAGATCCCAGTCGATGATCGTGAGGTCGGGCTTGCTCTCGGCCAGTACGCCGAGCGCCTCAGCGCCGTCCGGAGCCTCGAGAACCCGCTTGATCCCGACGCGCATGAGCATGTCGCGCACGATACGCCGGATATACAGGCTTTCGTCGACGACAAGGGCCGACAGGTCGGGAAATGACGGGGTTGCGATCATCGATCGTGTGTTCGGCCTCGCGCAGGCTCTTCAGCGCGTCACCGAAACCCTAGCCCGGCCAGCCTTTTTTCTTTCCTAATGTGATCGCTCGAATCGTCCGGTATCCTCGCAGCCATCTGCAGAAGGGTTGCGCGAACCTGCAAAAAAGCGGGAGGCTAGGCCGGAAAGTGCAGGAACGTGCCACTCCGACACCAGATGCGTCTTGCGATTGCGGCAGCTTTCGGTCAGGACTAGGGCGTTATTCTTGGTTACCGCTGCCGAGGGTAACGATTCTGTGTTTCGCGGCCTGTCTGGGACGGCGCGTTCACGGTGTCTTGAAGACTAATGGACGGCGGAACGGTTTTTGGCGAGCTTTCGATGGGACGTGGTCGTGATTTCAGGGGGCCGCAGAAGCGCGGCTTCGATGAGGGTGGAGCCGAGCCTCGGTGGCCGGATCAGGCTCCCCCGAGCGGTGGCTTCGGCGGTGGCTTCGGTGGCGGCGGTTTCGACCGTGGTCCCCCGCGCGCAGCGGCAGCCCCCTCCGGACCGGAGCGCGACGCGACGGTCAAGTGGTTCAACAAGGAGAAGGGCTTCGGTTTCGTCGAGCTGGCCGACGGTTCGGGCGATGCCTTCCTCCACATCCGCGCCGTCGAGGCTGCGGGTCATGCCGACCTCCTTCCGGGCACCCGCCTGACGGTTCATACCGCTCAAGGCCAGAAGGGTACCCAGGTGACCGACGTGACCAGCGTCGACACGTCCACGGCTGAAGCGGCTCCCCCGCCGCGTGAGGCCCGCGGACCCCGCACCGGCGGATTCGGTGGTGGTGACCGTTACGGCGGCGGCGGTGGCGGCTATGGCGGCGGTGGCGGTGGCGACCGCTACGGCGGTGGCGGTGGCGGNNNNGGTGGTGGGCGTTTCGCCAGCGGCCCCTCCACCGAGATGACCGGCACTGTGAAGTGGTATGATCCGGCCAAGGGCTTCGGTTTCGTGTCTGTCAACGACGGCGGCAAGGACGTCTTCGTTCACCGTTCGGCCCTGTCACGTGCTGGCCTCGATTCGCTGGCCGAAGGCCAGCAGGTCGTACTCGGCGTCGTCGAAGGTCAGAAGGGCCGCGAAGCCCAGAGCGTTCAGGTCGACGATTGATCGTCTCTTGGTGATAGGGTTCGCCCCGTTACCGTCATCATGATCTGCAAGGTACAGAACGGCGGCCGAGAGGTCGCCGTTTCTCGTTGGAATCCGGAGTGAGCGAAAGCATGCCTGGACGGACTCTTTGCGCCATCGCCTGTCTGACGGCTCTCTCGATCGATCGAGGGAGCACAGCGAAAGCCGACGACTTCACGGGGTTATATGGCGGGGTGAATGCGGGCTACGCCTTCGGCCGCGATCGCCAGAACAGCCCTGAGGCATTCAAGTCCGTTTCGCCGGACTCCTCGTCAGGCAACGAGGTGAACCTGCCGCCGAGCGCTGCCAGCGCGGCGCGCGCCATGAAGGCCGTGCCTCAGTCGAGCACGACTGTGAAACCTTCTCCCTGATCGGACGGTCCTTCGCACCGGCACGGCCGGGTGTGTGAGACCAGACGACGAAAAAAGGGCCGCCCAGGGCGGCCCTTTCAATTCTCGACAGCGGAAAAAACCGCGTCGCAGAACTCAGCGTGAGTAGAACTCGATCACGAGGTTCGGCTCCATCTGGACGGGATAGGGAACCTCGCCGAGACCGGGCACGCGGGTCACGCGGGCGGTCATCTTGGAGTGGTCGACCTCGATGTAGTCAGGGACATCGCGCTCGGCGAGCTGCGTAGCGACGACGACGATCTCGAGCTGCTTCGAGGCTTCCTTCACCTCGATCACGTCACCCGGCTTCACCAAGTAGCTCGCGATGTTGACGCGCACGCCGTTGACCTTGACGTGGCCGTGGTTGACGAACTGACGCGCCGCGAACGGGGTCGGTACGAACTTCGCGCGGTACACGACGGCATCGAGGCGGCGCTCGAGCAGGCCGACGAGGTTCTCGCCCGAATCGCCGCGTAGACGGATCGCCTCGGCGTAGTAGCGGCGGAACTGCTTCTCGGTGATGTTGGCGTAATAGCCCTTGAGCTTCTGCTTGGCGCGCAGCTGCGTGCCGAAGTCGGACATCTTGCCCTTGCGGCGCTGACCGTGCTGGCCAGGGCCATATTCGCGCCGGTTCACGGGGCTCTTGGGGC
>FSSH01005473.1_pt1 | contig 10417 bp, 5 predicted proteins | sample 1166101 | NCBI WGS metagenome assembly FSSH01 (sample SAMEA32972668, study PRJEB13176) | freshwater metagenome | biome: Drinking water system; feature: Biomass in drinking water that filtered by 0.45 um membrane; material: drinking water | place: USA | collected 2012-12-20 | depth 0 m | reverse complement strand
GAAGTCACCGCCGCCGCCCTGATCGACGACCTGCTGAGGGTGGTGGGCTGAGGCGGTTTTCTTTGGCCACGGATCAAATCTGATGAACGCGGATAGAAGCCGATAAAGCGGCCACCCAATGAAGGGCAAGCTGTCTCGAGGCTAGGTTCAGCCCCGCTCCAAACCTGGCCCTTCGCTCTTATCCGCGTTCATCCGCGTAAATCCTTGGCCAACAAGCTGCTTCACCCAGCGTCGCAGGAAACCCGCAGGCGAAGCGCGGCGGCAATGTCGCGCCAGTCGAACGCGCCCACGCCCATGTCGTCGTGCACCGCGTAGAACACACCCTGCGGGAAGCGCGCCGTGGCCGCCTGCTGCAGCCACACGCCGTCGGTGTTGGCGACGGTCTTGCCGGCGAAGGCGCCCAGGTGCTGCAGCGTCTTGCGGTCGAAGACGTGGAACAGGCTCAGGTCCTTGAACTGGTCGGTGGTGAGCCAGTAGCCGCTGCCGTCCGGGCACGACCACAGCGTGACGCCCTCGGCCTGCGCCTTGAAGCGGCCAAGCCCGATCGTACTGCCGCGGAACTCGCCGGCCATCGTGTAGTCGCGGTAGGCGGTGCCGGTGGCGACGTCCTCTTCGGAAATCAGCAGGCGGTCGTTGGCCACGTCGCCCCAGAGCGATTCGGGCACGCGGATGGCGCCGGCCGCCGTGGTGTCGCCGAAGGCGCCGCGGTTCACCGCCGTCACCGCGTCGCCGTCCACCCGCACCAGGTAACGCTGCACGCGGCGGTTGAGTTCCGCCAGCGGCGGCGGGATTTCGTTGCCTTCGGCGTCCTCGCCGACCATGTAGGCGTCGGTGACCAGCACTTCGCGCTCGCCCGAGACGTGCTCGCGGACGTACAGGCCGTAGGGCTTCTGCAGCTCGCCCTCGCCGAAGGTGGCCACGGTGGCCAGCGAGGGCAGGGCCAGCACCTGCACCCGGCGGTTGTCGCGCTCGACCACGAACAGGTGGTTGCCGCTCACTGCGATGCCGTTGGGCCGCTTGAACTGGCCGCGGCGGCTGCCCTCGGTGCCGACGCTGCGCAGCGTGGCGCCGGTGTCGCCGTCGTAGAGCACCAGGCCCTTGCCCTCCTTGGCGGTGGCGAAGAGCCAGGTCTTGCCGTCCGGCGCGCGCCACGAGGCGGGTGAATCAATATTGTCCTTGGGTGTCAGCGCCGTGACGAATGCCTCGGCGATGCTCGCGTGCGGCTCGCCCGAGGCGCTGAGCAGCGGGTCCGCGCCTTCCACTTCGTCGGGCTCGCGGTCGGGCGCGGTGGCGCAGGCGGCCAGCAGCAGCGGAAGCAGGGCAAGGGCGAGGGGCGAAAGGCGCATCGTGGGCTCCGGGAAAGGGGGAAGACAAAAACGCTGTGACGCTTATATCGCCTTCGCGCGTCTGTCATGTGACAGCCCGCCAGCGTCATAATTCCTCCATCGTGACCGCGTAGAAATCCCCCATCCACTCCAGGGGAACACCGCGGCAATGAAGAAGAACCTGCTCGCCACCAGCCTGTCACGCGCGCTCGCCGGCGCCTTCGTCATCGCCGCCGGTACGGCCGCCGCGCAGTCCAGCGCGCCGGTGGCGACCGACGCCGCCACCCAGCTCGACGCCATCGAAGTGCGCGGCGAGATCATCTACCGCGACCGCGCCGACGAGCCCGCCACCCTGGTGTACGACCTCGAGTTCTTCCAGGCCTTCGAGCCGGTGACCGTGGGCGACATGCTCAAGCGCGTGCCCAGCGTGGCCTTCCTGTCGGACGTGCTGGAATACGACGGCGTGCGCCTGCGTGGCCTGGACCCGGGCTACACCCAGATCCTGATCAACGGCAGCCGCGTGCCCGGAGCCGGCTTCGACCGCTCGTTCTTCGTCGACCGCATCCCGGCCGAACTGATCGACCGTGTCGAGGTCGTCCGTTCCTCCTCGGCCAACCGGTCGGGCGACGCCCTGGCCGGGACCATCAACATCGTCCTGCGCGACGCCCTGGCCCTGGACGGCGGCTATATCCGCGCCGGCGCCGCGCTGTATCCCGACGACGAGATCGAGCCGACCCTGGGCGCGGTCTGGGGCGGCGACGCGCTGGGCGGCCAGTTGCTGGTGGGCGCCAGCACCCAGGGCCGCCGCAACCCGAAGAACAAGTTCAGCGAACGCTACGACGGGCCGGGCGGCACCCTGGACAACACCGAAGTGCAGACCGACGTGCGCAGCGGCGACGACTATTCGCTCAACCTCGACTACACGGCCGACGTGGGCCCGGGCAAGCTGGGCCTGAACGCCTTCTTCGTCCGCACCGACCGCCTGCAGGACGAAGACTCGATCGAGTATGCCGACGGCATCGAATCCAGCGCCAACATCATCAGCCTCAACGACAACGACCTCGACATCCGCACCGACAACTACCAGGTGGGCGCCGAGTACGAATGGCAGGCCGGCGGCGGCGAGACCCGCATCCGCCTGGGCTATGCCGGCATTGACGACGAACAGTACGAGTTCGAGGACGAAACCGAGTACCTGCGCGACGCCAACCCCTTCCCCGAGGCCGACCGCTACACCGGCGACCGCACCTACGTGGACATCCGCGACCGCGAGCTGTCGGGCGAAATCCGCCACACCCGCGACCTGGGCGGCAGCGAGCTGCGCTTCGGCGTCGAGGCCACGCGCAAGGACCGCGACACGTCCATCACCACCGACCGCAACCGCATCACGATCCCGAACGCGCCCGCTCCGTCGCCCGTGATCCCGGGCACCTTCGGTCCCTTCCTGCCGTTGGACGGCGGCCTGAACACCATCGAGGAAACCCGCTTCGAGCCGTTCGTGAAGTTCAGCGGCACCTCGGGCGCGATCGAATGGGAGGCCGGCCTGCGCTACCAGCAGACCGACGTGGAGATCAACGACCGCACGGTGGACCCGGCCGATGCGCGCGCCGGGAACGACTACGGCGTGTTCCTGCCCTCGGCCCACCTGCGCTGGAACCTCGACGATTCCAACCGCCTCACCGCCTCGGTGGCGCGCACCATGCGCCGCCCGGGCTTCGACCAGATTTCGCCGGCGCTGATCCTGGCCGAACTGGGCGACAACGACCTGCTGGGCAACCCCGACCTCGAGCCCGAGACCGCCTGGGGCCTGGACCTGGGCTGGGAGCGCCGCCTGGGCAGCCGCGGCGTGGTGGGCATCAACGCCTTCTACCGCGACATCAGCAACCTGATCGAGATCGCCAACACCGGCATCGAGGGCGACGAGGGCCCGGGCACCTTCGTGCTGCAGCCGCGAAACACGGGCGACGGCGAGGTGTGGGGCGTGGAGCTGGACCTGTCCACGCCGCTCACCGCGCTGGGCCTGGAGAACACCGGCGTGTTCTTCAACTACTCCTGGCTCGATTCCGAGATCGAGGACGTGTTCGGCACCCGCAAGTTCAACGACCAGTCCGACGACGTGTTCAACGCCGGCTTCATCCAGCAGCTGCCGAGCCTGGCGGCGTCCTTCGGCGCCAGCTACCGCAAGCAGGGCGAAGCCTATGGCCGCATCGTCGGCGAGGAAATCGTCACGTCGTACGGCGGCGACCTGGAAGTGTTCGTCGAGAAGCGCTTCGGCGAGCAGTGGACCCTGCGCCTGACCGGGTCGAACCTGCTCGACAGCTCCAAGGACGAGGTGTTCGACAAGTTCAACACCATCGACGACCAGTTCAACCGCGACTACGACGAGTACGAGATCGAGACGGAGTCGGCGGGGCGCGTTTACCAGTTCGTCGTGCGCTATTCGTTCTGAGGTGGGAGGGCCTTCAGGCCCGACAGCCGATCAGCGCCTGAGGGGAAGGAAGCCCTCGGGCCCGATCATGCGGAAGGGAATGGACACCAGCCGCATGCCGCCGTTCACCTGCACCGCGAAGTGCAGGTGCGGCCCGGTGGAATAACCGGTGCTGCCGGCGCGGCCGATCACCTGGCCCAGCGTGACCTTGTCGCCCGCGCGCACGTAGACGGCGCCTTCCTGCAGGTGCGCGTACAGGCCCATGCTGCCGTCGTCGTGCAGCACCCGCACCTGGTTGGCACGGTCGGCCAGCGACGGGTCGGCGCCGCCCTCGCGGAAGCCCGCCACGGCCTGCATCACCACCCCGCTGCGCGCCGCCAGCACCGGCGTGCCCTGGGCCACGATCAGGTCCACCGCGTAGCGGTTGGCCTCGTCCTGGTGGCTGAAACCACCGTGGAAGCCCTGGCCCAGTTCGAACCTCGCTTCGTCCACGGGAAGCGAATACACCACGTCGCGCGCCACGCGGCTGGGTTCGCCCGGCGTGGCGGTGAGCTGCAGCGCGTGGCGGCCGCCCGGCGCATGCGCGGTCAGCCGCACCAGCGGCAGGCGCTGGTTGGCGGGCAGCACGCGCCGCAGCGGCAGCGGCACGTCGCTGTCCATGCCCGACAGTTCGGTGGCCACCAGCTCCACTTCCACCGGGCCGGCGAGGCGGTTGTGCGCGTAGGCCACCACGTCCTGGCCCTGGCGCACGATCACCAGGTCGGCCGGGCCGCTGGCCTGCGCCCGCGCCCCGAACGGCGCCAGCACCAGCAGCAGGGCCAGCCAGCGTGCGCCCGTCACGGCCTCTGGCCCGGGAAGGGCCGGGCGAAGTAGTCGGCCATCGGCGCCGGCCGGTCGATGCCGAAGCCCTGCGCGTAGTCCACGCCCAGCGCGATCAAGGCCTGGCGGTCGCGCTCGGATTCGGTGTGTTCGGCGATGCTGTGCTTGCCCAGCACGTGGGCAATCTCGTTGATCGAGCGCACCACCGCCTCGGCCAGCGGCGAGGTGTCCATGTCGCGCACGAAGCTGCCGTCGATCTTGAAGTAGTCCACGTCCAGCGCGCGCACGTAGTTGAACGAGCAGAAGCCGGTGCCGAAGTCGTCCAGCGCGAAGCGGCAGCCCAGCGCGCGCATCTCGGTGATGAAGCGCTGGGCGCGGGCGAGGTCGCGCACGGCGCTGGTTTCGGTGACCTCGAAGCACAGGCGCTCGCCGGGGAAGCTGCTGCGCCGAAGCCGCTCGGCCACGAAGCCGATGAAGCCCTCGTCGATCAGCGCGTCACCCGACAGGTTGATGCAGCACGTGGACACCGACGCGGCCGCCTGCGGGTTGGCCTCCAGCCAGTCCAGGGTGAGCCCGATCACCTCGCGGTCGATGCGGGTCACCAGGTGGAAGCGTTCGGCGGCGGGCATGAATTCGGCGGGCATCATCAGCTGGCCGCTGCGCGGGTCGCGCAGGCGCACCAATACTTCGAAGTGGCGGCCGCGGTCGCCGTCGCCGCGCAGGGGCACGATGCTCTGGCAGTGCAGCTCCATCGCCTGGTGTTCCAGCGCTTCGCGGATGCGCACCACCCAGCGCATTGCCGAGGTGCGGTCGAGCAGCTCGCCGCCGTCCAGGCTGGCCTGGCAGACGCGGTTGCCGCCCTGTTCCTTGGCGGTGAAGCAGGCGGCGTCGGCCTGCGACAGCAGTTGCGCGTATTCACCCTGGCCCGGCAGGAAGGCCACCAGGCCGACACTGGCCGTGCTGGCCAGCATCTGGCCATCCCACCCGCAGCGGTAGCCTTCGATGGCGCGCAGCAGGGCGCGAGCGCGGTCTTCGGCCACCATGGGCGAACAGTTGCGCAGCAGCAGCGCGAACTCGTCGCCGCCGGTGCGCGCCAGCAGGTCGTCGCGGTGGCGGTGGGCCTCGATGACGCCGGCGATGCCGCGGATCACCGCATCGCCGGCCACGTGGCTGGCGGTGTCGTTGATCAGCTTGAAGTGGTCCAGGTCCAGGTAGGCCAGGGCCATCGGCGGCGCGGCGGGGTTGGCCAGCTCGGCGCGCACCCGTTCCTCGAAGGCGTTGCGGTTGGCCAGGCCGGTGAGCGGGTCGATGTTGGCGCGGTGCTTGAGGGTGGCCGCGGTGACCCGCTGCTGGTGCATCGCGAAGGCCAGGATCATCGGCAGCACCGCCACCACGATCAGGAAGGCCAGCAGGTTCAGGCCGTCGCGCGGGGCGGCCGGCGCCGGATACCCCGCCAGCCCCAGGCCGGCCATGCCGGCGATCATGAGCATGCTCACCGCCACGGCGACCGCCGTGTGCAGCGGCGGGAAGCGAATGGCGCTCCACACCAGCACACCCAGCGGCAGGGCCACCAACCCCAGCGCGTAGGGGCCGCCGCTGCTTCCGGCCCAGGCCATCAGCAGGAAGCTGGCGGAAATGGCAACGTTCCAGAGCAGGTGTTCGCTCTCGGGCGCGTATTCGCTGCGCTGCAGGCGCTGGAAGCGGGAGTCGCTCCTCGACAGCGCCAGCATGACCGCTGGCGCCACCGCCGCCACGCCCAGCAGGTCGCCCAGGAACCAGCGCATGGCCGCAGCGGGCAAGGCCTGCAGCGCCAGGTCGCCGGCCTGCTGCAGCCCCAACGTGCCGATGCCGGCGCTGATCAGCGCCATCACCGTGCCGCCCAACAGGGCGCGCAGCCCGAAGCGCACGGTGAGCGGGTCTTCCACCGGCTTGCGCAGCACCAGCCATCCGCCGGCGAGCACGGCCACGTAGTTGCTGCCCAGCGAGTAGGGCAGGAACGCCAGCGACACCGGGTCGAACAGCACGTGCACCAGCAGCCCGCCGAGCGGCACGAACAGCGCCCAGCGCAGGCCGTAGCGCACCACGCCCGCCAGCGCGACGCCCGACGAGGGCCAGAACAGCGCGACTTCGCCCGGGCCGTCGAGCAGCAGCGTGGAATAGGCGCCGCCCGCGGCGTAGAGCGCCACCAGCAGCAGGAAAACGGGCAGTCGGCGCGCGGGGGCTTGCATCGTCTCCAGCATAGGCGGCCGGTGGCGTCCGGACTAGGGGCGGGGCGCGCCCGGCGGTGGGGTGAGGGTGGCCGAGGCCAGCAGCTGCACCCGGCCCAGCGCCACCTGCCTGGCCGGGTCTTCGGCCAGCGCCTGCATCAGGCCCGGCAGGTCGCTGCCGCTGCGCGGCCGGAACGCGGCCCAGCCGTTCCGGCCGTGGTTCTTCACGTAGTACAGCGCCCGGTCGGCCAGCTCCACCACCTGTTCCCAGCCCAGGCTGCCGCGCGCGTCGCGGAACAGCGGGCATTCCACCAGGCCCACCGAACACGTGAGCGACAGCGGCTCGTCGGTGCCCACCGCGAAGCGGTGGTGGGCGATGGCGTCGCGGATGCGTTCGCCCAGGACCGGGATGTTGCGGTTCTGCATCGGCCGGAACACGATCAGGAACTCTTCGCCGCCCCAGCGCGCCACGTAGTCGCCGGTTCGCACCAGCTGTCCCAGCACCTGCGCGAACTGCTGCAGCACCCGGTCGCCGGCGGCGTGGCCGTGGCGGTCGTTGACGGCCTTGAAGTGGTCGATGTCCACCAGCGCGAACACCATCACTTCGCCCGGCGTGCCGCGGCGCACCGCCTCGCGGTCGTAGAAGGCGATGTCGGCGGGGATCTGCGTGGCCAGGTAGCGGCGGTTGCGCAGGCCGGTGAGCGGGTCGGTCTGGCTGGCTTCCTCCAGCCGCAGGTTGGCCACTTCCAGCGCTTCGGTGCGCTGGCCCACCAGCAGCTCCAGCGCCTCGCGCTGGCGCCGGTGCGAGGCCAGCTGCAGCCGGTAGCCGGCGTACACGATGCTGCCCAGCAGCGCCGCCAGCAGCACGTAGAACAGGGGCGTCTCGTGGAACCGCGGCTGGATGCGGAAGCCCAGCTGGGCCGGGGCGGTGCTCCAGACGTCGGCGTTGTTGGCGCCCAGCGCCTCGAACACGTAGGCGCCGGGCGGCAGGTTGGTGTAGTTGACGACGCGGCGGCTGGGATCTTCGAGCGTGCGCCAGTCTTCGTCGTAGCCCACCAGCCGATAGCGCAGCTCGACGCTGTTGGGGTCCTGGAAGCTCAGCACCGTGAACTCGAAGCTCAGGTCGCGGCTGGCCGGCGGCAGCTGCCAGTCGGCGCTGGGGTCGGCGTCGCGCCAGGCGTCGCCGACGCGGATGCGTTCGATCAGGCTGCGCGGCGCCACCGGGTTCTTGACGATGCCGGTGGTGGACATGGCCACCACGCCGTCGCGGGTGGGCAGCCACAGTTCACCGCCGTGCATGAAGCCCTTGGCGTTGCCGGCGCCGTTGCAGCAGTAGCCCTTCTGGCCGCCGCGGCGGTCGCCGCGCTCGTTGAGCAGCATTTCGCCCCGCACCTGGGTGGCGCGGCCTTCGGCCACGGCCAGCAGGTCGTCCACGGGCACCCGGTGGATGCCGCGGATGCCGCCCACCCACAGGAAGCCGCTGCGGTCGTGGGTGATGAAGAAGGCCGAGTTCACCGGCATGCCGCTGTTGCGGCCGAAGGTGGTCCAGCGCTTGCCGTCGAACAGGAAGATTTCCTCCGACAGCGCGCCCACCACCAGCTTGCCGTCGTCGAGTTCATGGATGGCGGTGATGTCCAGGCCGCTGCGCAGGCCGTTGTCCAGGCCCACCGGCAGCGCGCGCCCGTCGGCGACTTCGTACAGCCCCGACTGGGTGCCGACCAGCAGGCGGCCGTCGCGGGTCTCGCGCAGCACGCGCATGCGGATGTCGCGGAAGCCGTCGGCCACGCCCATCTGCAGCAGGTCGTCGCGGCGCTGGCGGAACAGGCCCTGCGAGGTGGCGAACCACAGCGCGCCGGCGCGGTCGCGCAGCATGCCGTTGATCTGCGCGCTGCGCATGGGCGCCAGCATTTCCGGGGTTTCCAGCCGGTCGCCGCGCAGCACCGCCACGCCGCGGCGCGTGCCGATCCACACCGCGCCGGCTTCGGGCAGCAGCGTGTAGGCATTGGGGTGGGGCAGGTCGGCGCCGGCCACCACCTGCCGGAAGCGCCCGTCCTGCATCACGCTCAGGCCGCTGTTGGTGCCGGCCCAGATGCCGCCGTCGGGACCGCGCGCCACCGACCACAGCGTGGAATCCTCCAGGCCCTCGCGCGGGCCATAGCGCCGCGTCCAGCCGTTCCACATCCGGGTAAGCCCTTCCCACTGGCTGCCCAGCCACAGGTTGCCTTCGCGGTCCTCGAACATGGCCCGCACCGACGGGCCGGCGCCCGGGCTGGTCACCAGTTCCTTCAGGCGCCCGGCCTGCAGCCGCGCCAGGTCCTGCACCATGCCCACCCACAGGTTGCCGTCGGCGTCCTCGAGCATGGACTCGATCGGTGCGGTGGCCAGCGGCGCGCCGCCCTCGTGGCGCAGCCAGGCGTCGCCCTGGCGATAGAAAAGCCCGGCGCTGGTTCCGGCCCACAGGCGTCCCTGCGACTCCTCCAGCTTGGTCACCACCGTGTCGGCGTCGCCTTCGGGCAGCGGCATCACCACGGTGGTGTCGCCGGTGATGCGGTACACGCGGCCGCGGCTGCCGACCCAGAGCTCGTCGTCGCGCGCCATCAGCACGTTCGCCGGGTGCGCCAGGCGGTGCCGCAGCACCAGGCCGGCGTCGGTGGCTTCGTACACGCCGTCGGGCGCCGCCACCATGAGGCGGCCCGAGGCCATCGGTTCGATGTCGCGGGTGTCGAGCGTGGCGCCGGCGTCGGCGCCGGCCAGCGCGATGATCCGGAACTTGCCGCCCTCGTGCAGCGTCAGCCCGCGGTAGGTGGACACCCACAGGCGGTTGGCCGGGTCCACGTAAAGGTCGGTGATCCAGATGCCGGCCAGCCCCGGCGTGTTCTCGGGGTTGTAGGCGGTGAAACGCACGCCGTCGAAGCGCGCCAGGCCCGCCTGGGTGCCCACCCACAGGTAGCCCTGGCGGTCCTGGGTGATGGCCAGGGCGCTGATCTGCGGCAGGCCCTGTTCAATGCTCCAGGTGTTGCGGACGTAGTGGTGGAAGGCCTTGTCCGGGTCGAGCGCATGGACCGGGCCGGCGCCCCCCAGCAGCAGGAGGGCGGAGGCGAGCAGTGGCGCTGCGCGACGCAGGATCGACACGGCAATTACCGGTGCGGGCGGGACTGCCTTGGAATATCAACCCAAGGCCGCGCCAAGGCAAGCGCCGCCTGACGACGCGGGGCGGACTTGAGGTCCGATGCCCTTCGAGGGGTGCATCGGGACTGAAGTCCCTCCCACCAAGGCTCAGCACTCGATGACGTTCACGGCCAGCCCGCCGCGGCTGGTTTCCTTGTACTTGTCCTGCATGTCGCGGCCGGTGTCGCGCATGGTGCGGATCACCTTGTCCAGGCTCACCTTGTGCTTGCCGTCGCCGCGCAGGGCCATGCGCGAGGCGTTGATGGCCTTCACGGCGCCCATGGCGTTGCGTTCGATGCAGGGGATCTGCACCAGGCCGCCGATCGGGTCGCAGGTGAGGCCCAGGTTGTGCTCCATGCCGATCTCGGCCGCGTTCTCCACCTGGCCGGGCGTGCCGCCCAGCGCGGCCGTGAGGCCGGCGGCGGCCATCGAGCAGGCCACGCCCACCTCGCCCTGGCAGCCGACTTCGG
>FSSH01001199.1_pt1 | contig 10424 bp, 8 predicted proteins | sample 1166101 | NCBI WGS metagenome assembly FSSH01 (sample SAMEA32972668, study PRJEB13176) | freshwater metagenome | biome: Drinking water system; feature: Biomass in drinking water that filtered by 0.45 um membrane; material: drinking water | place: USA | collected 2012-12-20 | depth 0 m | reverse complement strand
ATCATCGGCTGGCCGCTGCGCATCCGCAGCTTCAGCACCGCCGCGATCCGCTGCGCGGCGCAGTCGCGCGTGCCGAACCGGTCGGCGATCAGCGCGACATCGCCGGCAAAGCCGTTGTCGAGCCGCCCCTGCCCCGCGATCCTCGCGCCGATCAGCCCGAGCGGCGTCGCCAAGCGCACCCGCGCATCATCCACTGACACCCACAGCCTGGGCAGCGCAAAGGGCTTGCCCGTCGTCTGCGGTGCGAGCCGGTCAAGCGCGCCCAGCCGCAGCCGCCCGCCTTCCACCGCCGCGCGCAGCCGCACGCGCCCGGCACGGATCGCGGTAACCTGGGCGCCATTCAGGCCGATTTCGGTCGTCACGTCGACGCGGTCGGCAACCAGATCAGGGTGCGCGGGATCGCCGATCACGACATTGGTGAGCCGCTGCGAAAACAGCCCGAGATCGGCGATCACATAGCGCGCCGGCACGCCGCTCGCCGCCAATTGCCGATCGATGAAATGGGTCGCGATCGGCCGCCGCTCGATCCAGACGATCGCCGACACCACGCCCAGCGCGAGCAGCGGGCCGCCGATCCATCGCCGCGCGCCGCGCCGCCGCTTTCCCGTCGCTTCGTCCACGCAAACTCCCTGCCGGTGCGGCGGCGCCAGCATAGTCCCGGCAGACCATGGCGCAATTGCCACATCCGCGAACAGTGCGTAATTCACGGCCCGCATGAGCGTTCCCGCCGATCGGAACGGGGCCGCTGAGCCGGCGCCCGATTATCACGGCCACCGCGCGCGGCTGCGCGAGCGCCTGCTGGCGCATGGCGGCGAGGGGATGCACGATTATGAGTTGATCGAATATCTGCTCGCCCTCGCTCTCCCCCGCCGCGACACCAAGCCGCTCGCCAAGGCACTGCTTGCCGAATTTGGCGGCATCGGCGCGCTGATGGCCGCCCCGCCCGAAGACCTCACCCGCATCAAGGGCATGGGCGAAACGAGCGTCGCGGCGATCAAGATCGCGCAGGCAACCGCGCTGCGCATGTTACGGGTGGAAGCCGCCAGCCGGCCGGTGCTCGCCAACTGGCAGGCACTGCTCGATTATCTGCAGGCCGACATGGCCCACCACCTGATCGAGCGAGTGCGCGTGCTCCACCTCAACACGCGCAACATGCTGCTGCGCGACGAACTCATCGCCGAGGGCACGATCGACGAGGCGGCGGTCCATGTCCGCCAGGTGCTCAAGCGCGCGATGGATCTGGGATCGGCGGCGATCATCCTGGTCCACAACCATCCCACTTGGCCTTTTCGATCACGTTCAATCACGCCACATCACCTTGAAACACAAGAGCTTTTAGGCTTGTCGTAGAGTCGGTCATTGTGGCATATTGGGGTCGGTTTTAAGGGGATCAAGGCCCTTTTTGACCCCAGTCGCCGACCCCACGAACCCGTCGAGCGACCCCAGTTGGAAGCCGACGGAGAACCCCAGTGCCAAGCCTTACAGATGGAGAAATTCGCCGAGCCCTGAAGCAGGTGGAAACGACCGGCAAGCAGCTCAGCCTTGTCGATGGCGAGGGTCACGGAACCGGCCGGCTGGTCCTCGTGATGAAGCCTATGCCTACCCGTGTGACCGCAGACTGGATGGCGCAGCAATGGCGCGATGAGAAGCGCCTCAAGAAGAAGCTCGGCTCGTATCCCTCGATGCCCCTCAGCAAGGCCCGCGAGATATTCAACCGCGACTTCGCGGAGCTGATCCAGAAAGGCCGTAGCATCAAGGTTGCCGGCGACACGCGACCGGGAACCGTCGCCGACCTCTTCGAGGCGTATGTCGCCTACCTCAAGGAGGGCGGGAAGTCGTCCTGGAAGGAGGCGGAAAAGGGCCTCAACAAGATCGCCGATACGCTCGGACGCAACCGCCCGGCCCGCGACATCGAACCGGATGAGATCACGGCGATCATCCGGCCCATCTATGAACGCGGCAAGCGTTCAATGGCCGATCATGTGCGCAGCTACATTCGATCTGCCTTTAGCTGGGGCCTGAAATCCGAGCACGATTATCGCTCCACCGCTGCGCGCCGCTTCCGGCTGACCTACAACCCCGCTGCGGGCATACCGACGGAACCCAAGACGATCGGAACGCGCTGGTTGAGCGAGGAAGAGTTCGTTCGACTCTATCGCTGGCTCGAATGCCCCGACACGCCGGTTCATCCTTCCTATGCCCGCGCCGTCCAGATCATCATGCTGACTGGCCAGAGGGTCGAGGAAATCGCCCGTCTCCATGTCGATCAATGGGATGCCAAGGAACGGATCATCGACTGGACCAAGACCAAAAACCTTCAGCCGCACGCTGTTCCGGTGCCCTTGTTGGCCGCGGAACTGATCGAGTCGATTATCCCGAACGAACACGGCTGGTTCTTCCCCTCCGCCAAAGACCCGTCAAAGCCCGTCAGCCACGGCACACTCTACAGCTTTATCTGGCGCCAGCGGGATCGCGGCGTGATCCCCCATGCGACCAACCGCGACCTCCGTCGCACCTTCAAAACCTTGGCTGGCAAGGCGGGAGTCCCGAAGGAGATCCGCGACCGTCTCCAGAACCACGCCTTGCAGGATGTCAGCTCGAAGCACTACGACCGCTGGAACTACATGGTTGAGAAGCGTGCCGGCATGGCGAAGTGGGACAAGTTCGTCCGAGCCATGCTCGCCAAGAAGCGCATGAAAGCGGCGGCATGAGCCTCCGGCGCCTATAAAGAGGAAGTGAGAAACGACTATAATCGGCCTGGCGTTGCTGGCGACGCTGACCACGGCGACCGCGGCCAAGGCCGATCCCTGCAAGGCCATTCCCGACCGCGGCCCGATGCCGTCCTATCTCCACCGGGGCGCACACTTCTCCGGTCCCGTGGTCTATGTCGGCGACGGCGACTCGCTGTGCGTGGCCGTGGGCCAAGGGCCAGCCAACTGGGTGGAGATCCGGCTGGAAGATTTCTACGCGCCCGAACTCCACTCCCCCACCGGCCCTGCTGCCAAGGCCGCGCTGGAAAGACTTGCCATGGGTCGGAACGCGGAGTGCGTCGCCAACCATAAGTCCTACGACCGTGTAGTCGGCACCTGCCGGATCGGCGGACGCTCCATCGGGGATTTATTGAAGGCGGCCGGAAACGTCGAGGGCGGCAACGGATACGACCAGCGCAAGAGTTAGCCCGACCCTTGGTGGCGCTTAGATGCGATCTGAAAACCGATCATAGGCATCGATCCGCCGGACGGGGGGATCGACCTCATACCGATAGATCTCCGTGCTCAAGAACCGCACCTCGGCCTCGCGTTGGGCTTCGGGAACGTCGATATACCAAGCGCGGGGATGCGGGCCGGGATCGCCGTTCCAGCGGTATCCCCGCGCCTTGAGAACATCCTTGAGGTCGAAGGGCGAGTTCTCCGCCCAGATGCGCCAGGAGACAGTACGAGCACCATCCAGAAGGCGGCTAAGGCCCGTAACACCAGATCGGGGCAGCTGCATCGCCAACAGCTCGATCGTCGCAAGACAGTCGTGCATCGCGCGGTGGCGGTCATAGAAGAAGCCGGCCGCCTGAGCGAGATAGGCGAGCTTCGCGCCCTGAAATCCTTCCGCCGCCCAGTCGATCTGGCTGAGCGAGCATGCCCACGGCTTCGTCGAGAACACGTCACTGAATCGTTCAAAGAAGCGGCGGTCGAACGCCGCGTTGTGCGCGATGAAGAGTGAAGCCGGCGCCGCGAATGTGGCCACCACGGCGGGATCAATGATCTGGCCGGCCACCATCTCGTTGGTGATGCCCGTGATCGCGGTGATTTCCGGGAGGATAGGCTCGCTCGGCTGACGCAGCCCTTGGAAGCTGTCGCCCACGCTGAAAATGGTGCCATCCAAGCCGTAGCTGAATGGCGTCATGGCGAGTTCTATGATCTCGTCACGCTGGGGATCTAGCCCCGTGGTCTCGACATCCACCACCATGCCGAGTCGGACGGGCGTTGCGGGAGACGGCATATTGGATGGACGCGGCTTAAGACGCCGGATGACGCGATAATCCCCGGTAGCCTCTAGCGTCTGCGCCATGGACTCCAGATGATCAGAAGATGTCGTCATCCTTCATACCCAGAGGCTTGAGTCATGCCGGTACGGGTCTGAGCAAAACACAGACATCATCCCTTGGTGTCATGATCGTCGTGCGTGCCTTTGCGCGCGTGATGCTGACCCGAAAATTCTGACGCGCCTGAGTCATCACCCCGTCGTGGACATTGCCGAAGACGATCCGGTCAGGATTGGCCACGATTTCGCCCTTGAACCGTTTTGGCCATCCTTCAAAGATCACAACCTCGTCGAACTGCTTTCCCTTCGCCTTGTGCATGTTCATCACCACGACGCCGGATTCAGGCTTGTGGGCTGTTGCGAAATGCTCCTGAACAAACGACTGGCGGGTGATCGCAAGGGCGTTGCTATAGCGGCCGACGTCACGCCAGTCCTGCGCCAACCCCTGACGGAGCTGCGTACCGCGCTCAAGCAGACGCACGTTACGGACGTCCTTTGCGACATCCTTCAGTCGCTCACAGGCCCCAGTATCCAGAACGTCGCGCACCGAGACCCAATCTGCATCCGGATCACCTGTGAATGTCAGTGCGGCAGTTGCCTGGTGCACGGCAAAGGTTCCTTGCAAGACGCTGTTACCAGGCGTTGTTCGTCCTTTCGCTAGACATTCGTTCCACTTGGACAGCGCCTTCCGGAACCGCGCAGCCTCGTCCATGTCGCCCTTGGTCGGCGCCGTGCCTCCTCGACCGTGAAAATAGCTGCACATCAACTCGACAAATTCGTCGAAACTTCCGTCATGCCCGCACTTTTGGAGCAGGAAAGCAATGATCTCTGCGGCGAGGATCGGGCCTTCCATATCAACTGCTGCTGAGTGAGAAATCGACGGAACATTACCGAATGGCTCGCGCAGGATGTCAGACACCATCCGCGTCATTTTCTTGGTCGGCACGAGAATGGCCAACGACCAGTCACGCCGGCCAGACTCAACCAAGCGCTTCCGGGCTTGCAACACCTGGCCAACCAGTGAAGCATAAGCTTGGTTGGGGTTCGACGCGAACGGCGCGTAGCCGATACCCTGGTATTCCTTCTGCCGAAAATTGCCGGTCAGGATGTCGTTGCCGAATAGGGCAATCTCCGTCCCCTTGCTCCGATGGTTGTCACCGGCAAGGTCGTGGACCGTCGGCGCGAAATCGGCCTTGAAGTGGTTCAGCCTTTCCGGATCGGCGCCGATGAAATCGAATATGCGCTGCTCCGGGTCGGCAAGAGCGATCAACGTGCTGTTGGCGCCGAGGGCTTGGACCACTCGCCATTGATCGGCGCTGGTGTCCTGAAACTCGTCCAGGGTAATGTACGGATACATCGTAGAGACGAGCGCTCGAACCTTATCTGAGCCATGAAGCAGGGTCGCCACGCGGTCTGCGAAGAGGTCGAAGCAGACCTTCCCTTCTTCGGTCGCCAGCCGGACACGCTCCGCTTCCTCCTTCGCGCGCTTCTCAGCCTTTTCCTCGTCCGACAGATTTTTGGCCGCCTTGTAGCCGCTTCGAACCGCCGACAATGCAATCGCCTCATTCGGAGGCGTGAGGATCGTCATCCGTCGTGGAAAGCCGACAAGGTAGCCGTGCGTTTTAAGGATGCGCCAGAAGAACGAATGGTAGGTATCGACCTCGATCCGTTGCCTCTCCTCTCGCGTGATTGCGCTTTCTTCGTCGATTGCCTCCAGCACGCGCGAAACGGTTGCACGCGCGAAGCTGAGGAAAAGGATGCGCTGTCCTGGCTTCAATTCCTCCCGCGCGATCTTGGCCGCTTTGAGGATAGAGACGGTAGTCTTCCCCGAACCGGGACCGCCGGTGACGAGTTGATGCCCGACAGCTTGTAGAATTTCCTTCTGCGCTTCTGTTAGGTCGACCACAGTAATCGCCTATCCTAACAGGTCAGCAAAATCGTCTTCGGGTTCGGGCTCGGCTGGCTGTAGAGGCGGATCACACAGTGCCTTCAGGGTGACGCAGGCATCCCGTAGCCACTGCGGGATCTCAGCTTCGGAACACTGTGCCAAGAACTCAGCGATTCCCCAATTGCCTTTCGACCAGCTGAAATAGGCCCCGAGCGCGGCAGCAGCCTGAGCTTTTGGGTCGGGGTATTTCGCGAGCAGATGCTGTGGCCAATCGAGCTGATCGGCAAACCGCTCCAGGGCCGCTTGGGTGGTGTTCTTGAGGATCAGATCCTCAATACCCTTCTCGTCGTGCATGAACAGGCGTTCCACCTGGGCTTCTATGGCCACCTTGGCGGCATCCGTCTGCTTGTCGCATAACGCAAAGGTCCGTTTCCCAAGACTTTTGTACAGCGCTCCAAGGTCGGCGATCTGGGTCTCGCTTCCGGCGTCGATCACGCAGACGCCCAAGGCTTCCAAAGACGCATAAGCAGCCGGGTTGAGCTCGGCCAGTCGCCGCGCGACGACCGGGAAGGAGGTCGCCTCCGTAGCGCCTTCGGCGATGAGAACTCGGCGCGAAAGAAGCCCCTCGCAAAATCGGGTTCGGAAATCCTGCCGATAACGCTTGTGCTTGATGCTCTCAGGCAACTCGATTTTGGATTGGCTCAGTTGGCCATTGTCCGATCGCGAGAGGATGACGGTTTCGTCGAGGCTGAATTCTTCGAGCACATACGGCGAGTGCGACGTGAAGATCGACTGCGCCGACAGCTTGCGAAGCTCATGGACAATCCGCTTCTGCGCGTATGGCGGAATCGCCGTTTCGGCTTCCTCCATCGCAAAAATGACGTTCTGCTTGTCCTCGGCGATCTGTGACAGCATCGCGAGCACCAACATGTTGATCGTCCCTGTTCCCTGCCGAAAGAAGGGAGCGGCATGATCGCCCGCACCCGTGGCGATGAACGCGGTGATGACCTTGCGCAAATGCTCGCGCGTCAGGTTCGACACCTTTAGGTGCGGCTTCACTCCCCATTCGCGCGGGACGTATTTCTTCAGCGACTTGTCGATGCTCTCGAGCACCCCCGAGATGCCGATGGCCGGGTCGCTCGCGACATCGAAGGCTGCGAGCGTTCCGATCGTCCCTTCCCACATCTGCGGCCGGATTTCCTTCAGCCGGAGAATGATGTCCAGCAGGCTGCCATGTTCCAAGCTGAGCGCCCGAGATCCTGTCCTCAACGACCGCAGAAAAAGAAATCCGCAGTGCTGCTTGTCCTTCTTCGAGAACGATGCAGGTGCCTCATCCTCTGAAAGGCTGCGCGTGAAATAGCTGTTGCCGACGAAGTCATCCTCATCAGGATCGTATTCGCCGACGAATGTGACGCGCAGCGCGGCCTTGATTTCGGCAGCGTCAACCCCGGCCGGGTCGGCCTCCTGATAGAAGTCTCCGGTAGTAGTATTCAGCCACTCGACGTTGGCTCCAAATCGTGCCTCCTGCTCCGGCGAAAGATTGGTGATCGTCACCTCGACCGTGATTTTCGGCGCAGGGCCCGGCTCCGCGCCCTCGTGGGCATCGGGGTTTGGGCTGGGAAGATAGCGCCCCTGATAGAAATCATGCTCATCCACGGGTGGTCGCCGGCTCAGCCGGTCCGGCCCCAAGGCGAGATCGATCGCCTCGAATACTGACGATTTGCCGGTATTGTTGTCGCCGATCAGTACTGCGTGATCAGGCAGCACCAGTTTGGCCGACTGGATGCCGCGAAAATTTTCGATCACTACCGAGAATATCTTCAACGCCCCGCCCCCCTTTAGGCCCCCATTCGGTTAGCCCGCGCAGCTATATCTGTACATCGCGCCATGAGCGCTTCGAACGGCTCGGCGTCGTTGAAGAGCAGCCCGTCCTCGACCATGTGGGCATAGTCTTCCTTCAGTGCCTTCGCGCCGTCGCCGACCGGCACGAGCTGCAAGCCGCCGTTGACAGCCGCTGCATAGTCGATCGGCGTGCGGTCGGCGGCTTTCTCCGCGAAGAACATCGACTTGTGCCGGGCGACAGCGCTGGCCAGTTCGCGATCGGCGATAGCAGCTTCCGCGAAGCCGGCTTCATCCAGCCGGACGACATCGTGCCAGTGTCGCGCGAAGCGGTCTCCACGCAGTCTATCCTGGAGGCAGAAAACGTGGATGGCGGTCGCCTTCTCCCAGAAGGTCCGCTCCGCGTGCATGACGCGCGACCGCGCCGTGGGGAATACCAGTCCGTCGATCAGGCCGGCGGCGTCGCAGGAGACATCGCGCAGGCTCGCCGGTTCGCCCGTCGAGCGGGCGCCGAACTCCAGCATGACGCTGGGCGCGACATAGCCTGACCCGGCCGAGGTCGCCTCATAGTCGATGAAGAGCCTATCACCCTCGACGCGGATGGCCGCCGCCAGACCTTCGGCGGCCAGCGCGGTCGCGATCACGGGCTGCACGGTTTCCGCGACCCAGGCCGGCAAACGTCGACGGACCTCGCTGGACCAGCGCTTTTCCTCGCTGCGGGTTCTCGGAAGGCCCTCACCATTGTCCCCGACCAGATCGGGCGCGATCGCCCGAATGTCGTAGGTCAGATCCACGTCCTCCGAAAACCGGCGAATGACCTGATAGGCTTTCGACAGCGACGTGCCGCCCTTGAACACCAGATGCTCGCCGAGCGGCGCGGCGTAGAGGGTCGCCAGCGCCCACACCACCCACACATCCTTTTCGAGGAGATGCGTTGGACGGCCCGAACGGTCTGCCGCGACGCCTAGCGCGTCGCGCCGGTCCTCGGCCGAAAGCTGGAGAAAGACGTCAGCCATACGCCGCCTTTCCGACGCTTTGCGCGAGCCATGTCGGAAGCTGCGGCGCGGCAGCGACCAGTTCGCCGAACACGCCGGGCGGCATCTTCCGCTTCAATGTCGTGAGCGCGGCCTCTGCCTTTTCCGGGCCGAGCCAGGCCAGCGCCCGCACGGCCTCCCCTGCCGGCCGGTTGGCCAGGGCCAGTTGCCAGCGCGGTGCGTGCCGCAATTCCACGACCTGCTTGCCGAGGCGCATCTTTCGACTTCGCCCGGAGGTCAGATAAACCGAACGGACGGGCACTTGCGTCGTCAAGCCAAGGGCGTTCGCCGCGGCGGCGCCGTTCGAGACGATGATTTCTCCCTTCTGGGTGGCAAGGGCCTCGACAGCCTGCTCGACCGAAGGCGTGCGTGTACCGAACCGGCTGGCGATGGGGCGCAGATAAACGCCACGACCGGCGCGGATGAGCTGCCCGCGCTCCGTCAGGCGCGACAACGCCTGATCCACGGCCGCCCGATTTCCGAGGTGCAGCAGGCTCTTGGCGGATACAGGAGCGCCTTCGGGCAAGCCCGTCGCATGCGACAAAATCTGTTCGGTCAGCCGTGTCATCGTCTTTCTCCTGTTAGAAAGATACGCGCTTTTCTGACACTTTTCAAGGAACCCTTCTGAAGGGACAAGACCGGATAAGGGGGGAAGGCCTTCCCCTGCGGCCGAGCCAGGGTCTCGGCCCACCCCTTCTGCGGGGAGAGCCCCGCAACGCCCCCATTAGAGTGAGAGTGCAGACCGGGTTTTCCGTGACGGGTTGAGGACTGGAGAAGGGTCTCCGGCGCCCGTCGCGGAGAACCGCGATGTTCAGGAAAGACGCCAGCGCACGCCCCGGCTCGGATCGGGTGAGCCTTTACGACGACATCACCGGCAAGATCATCGCCGAGCTGGAGGCAGGCCGCTTCCCCTGGGTGCAGCCCTGGGGATCGGCCTCGGTCAAGGCTCCCCTCGCTATGCCGAGAAACGCCGCGACCGGGCGGCATTATTCGGGGATCAATGTGCTGATCCTATGGGGCGCGGTGATCCAGCACGGCTTTCCCGGCCAGAGCTGGCTCACCTTCCGCCAGGCCCTGTCACTCGGCGGCAATGTCCGCCGGGGCGAACGCGGCACCACCGTCGTCTATGCCGACCGTTTCACGCCGGAGGACGAGAGGCGTCGCGCCCGCGAGGCCGGCGAGGAAGCTGCCGCGATCCCGTTTCTCAAACGATTCACGGTGTTCAACGCGGCGCAATGCGACGGCCTGCCGGAGGATGTCGCCGTTGTTGCTCCCCCACCTCCGTCCGGCCTCATCGAGCCGCAGGTCGAGGCCCTGATCCGGGCCACCGGCATCGACTTCCGCATCGGCGGGGACCGCGCTTTCTATGTCCCAGCGCTCGATTATGTGCAGGTGCCGCCGCCCCAGGCGTATTTCGAGCCGATCAACTGGCACAGGACGGCCCTGCACGAACTGGGACACGCCACAGGCCACCCCTCGCGCCTGAACCGCGATTTCTCGGGTTCCTTCGGCTCGAAGAAATACGCCTTCGAGGAGCTGGTCGCCGAGATCAACGCGGCCTTCTGCTGCGCCTCGCTCGGCATCACACCCACCGTCCGCCATGCCGACTATATCGGCTCCTGGCTCGA
>FSSH01000713.1_pt1 | contig 10436 bp, 13 predicted proteins | sample 1166101 | NCBI WGS metagenome assembly FSSH01 (sample SAMEA32972668, study PRJEB13176) | freshwater metagenome | biome: Drinking water system; feature: Biomass in drinking water that filtered by 0.45 um membrane; material: drinking water | place: USA | collected 2012-12-20 | depth 0 m | reverse complement strand
CCGTTCTATGTCCTGACCCCGACATGGCCCGCTCGCCGGTCAAACCGGCGCGGCCCGTTCTGTTCCTGCTCGATGAGTTCGCCGCCCTGGGCAGGCTCGAACCCGTCGAGCGCGCCATGGGGCTGATGGCCGGATATGGGTTGCAGCTCTGGCCGATCTTGCAGGACATGCACCAGTTGCGCGCCCTCTATGGCGAGCGCGCGGGCACCTTCATGTCGAACGCTGGGGTATTTCAGGCTTTCGGGGTGAACGACCTCGCCACCGCCGAACTGCTGTCAAAGACGCTGGGACAGGAAACCCTCGAATATCAGGCGGCTGGCTATTCCCAAGCCAGCATGATCGATGGCGGCAAGCTCACCCGCTCGGCCAGCACCCAGATCAGCGCCCGCAACCTCATGAACCCCGACGAAATCATGCGGATGCGGCCCACCGACCAACTGCTGATGCTCCAGGGGCAGGCCCCGTTGATCGTGGAGAAGATCCGATATTACGATCAGCGCGAGTTCTCAGGGCTGGCTGATCCCGGCTGAGCGGCCACAGGGCGCGCGATCGTCACCGATGGCGAGAGGAACGGGAAAGGGTCGCAACCCCGCTTCTTGGCCGCCCTGACCCTCTCCACACGGCGCTAGGGTGCGATTGGGCGCTGAACCCGCCCCACTTCCCCCTCGGAAGCCTAGCGGCCTGTGGCCGCTCTTGTGACGGCATCGCCGTCACGCATCAAATAGCGCATTGGCCGCTAGGCCAATTCCATATGTCTTTCGCCGTAGGTGTTATTATGTGTTAGATTCAGTGTTACGCCTCCAAAAAACTCGTAATTTTCTATCTATTTCAATACTTTAATGAAATTTATGGTGGGTGATAACACGATAATCGGTGTGTGAAAGCACGAAGATGGGTGGGTGATAACACAATCTAAAAATGGTGTTTTATGCACAAGGCTAGGTGTGTGAAAGCACGATACTTATTGCCTTGGTGTGTAAAAACACGATACCTTTGGTTGGTGGGTGATAACACGAATCAAGAGGACCGCTCTCCCCTTCTGCCGGATCGTTATCCGCAGCAGGATTTCTTCGTGTGCGACATCTTCGACGCTGCGCCCAAGGCCGACATGGCCGCGATGGAGCATCCGATTTTCAGCGTGTCCACAAAGCCCGATTTCACCAAGCGGGCCTATGAACACGGTAACGCGATCCTGCGCGTGTCCCCTTCCCCCAACGGCCTCGCAACCGTCCATGATCGCGATGTGCTGATCTACTGCATCAGCCAGATTATGGCTGCTCTCAACAAAGGGCAGAAGGTGAGCCAGGTCGTCCGCTTCACGGCTTACGATCTGCTCGTGGCAACCAATCGCGGCACTGACGGACGCGGCTACGAACAGCTCAAGGCCGCGTTCAAACGGCTGCAAGGTACACAGATAGAAACGAACATCATTACGGGCGGGCAAGCCCAATGGGATGTTTTCAGTCTCGTGGATCGGGCATCGATCATCCGCGAAAGTTTCGACGGTCGCATGATCGACGTAGAGGTGAAGCTGTCCGATTGGGTGTTCAATGCCATTCGGGCAAAGGAGGTCCTGACCCTCAATCGTCGTTATTTCCGGCTGCGGAAACCTCTGGAACGCCGCCTGTATGAAATCGCTCGCAAGCATTGCGGATGGCCTGGGAAACCCGTCAAATTCGGGCTCGATACGATCCAAAAGAAATGCGGATCACAATCGACTGCCAAGGAGTTCAAGCGGCTGCTCAAGGTCATCGTTGAGCAGGACGTGCTTCACGGCCACTTCCCAGATTACTCGATTCAACTCAACAAGGAGGGGGATCAAGTCACCTTTACCCCGCGCTCGCCCAAGGCTGACATGCCCCAAACGACGCTATTTCCGATGATCTCCAACACTGCGCTAGAACGCGCCAGGTCGGTCGCACCTGGCTATGATGTGTACGCGCTCAAGAGCGATTATCTGGCCTTCTGGGATGACAAGGGACGACAGCCCCTCAAGAATGCGGATGCAGCATTCCTAGGCTGGTGCAAAAAAAGAAATGAACGTAATCCATTGCGCTGATTAATCGATATTGGTGGGGCAAAAACTAGATGACCGACGATAATACCAACAAAGGCATCATTAAGAAGATCACAGCCATTATCGCCGTCGAACCCGAAAAGATTTTGAAAGATGCACAGGAATATGGAATTCCAGTTTCCTGTTTAGAAGACTTTAATGATCACGAAAAAATAAAGCGCCATACAATAGAGCGTCTTTCCGCTAAATACGTTAATAATGCATCGCAATTATGCGCCCTATCTGGAGCAGCAACTGGAGCGGGAAGTATTGCCACAGTACTCGCTCTTTCTGCTGGAGACATGGGAAATATGACTGCGCAGTTGTTTCGGCTTAATCAAAAACTAGCGATTCTTAATGGATTTGACCCATACAATGATATCCATCAGGATAAGACTTTAGGAATTTACTTAACTGCTATTGGCATAGAAGGTGCTGCGCAAGCAGGAATTCGTGCCATGGTTGCTAAAGCCATAGTAGAAAATGTTGCCAAAAAGGGCCCACCTACATCGATCGGCATTAAGGTCATCTTGGAGGTAGTTAAACTTTTAGGAATGACCATGTCCAAAAGACAAGCTGCTAAGCTTGTTCCCTTTGTTGGGGTAGCTCTAGGCGCTGGGGTCAATTTCGTTTTCGCAAAGGGTGCTGGAAAATCTTTGATTGAGGCGTATCGCATGGATGCTCAGGACAGAGCCGACGCAAAAAGCGAATAGCCTGTTACCACATAGGCGCAGCTAGAAGTGATCATGTTTGCATGTGAACATGATCACTTGCCTACAGGGCTTTCGCCCATTTTGCGAAGCCAGTCGTTGAACGCTTCCGCCATAGAATCCTGCAAGCTCATGCCATGTTTACGGGCAGTCATGTGCATGGCGAACGACATTTCGGGGCTGAAATAACCTGTTATGGCCTTCTTGCCCTGACGGCTCGGCGCGGTCGGACTGCTGGCTCCAGTCGCGCTGTTAGGCGCTGTCGGAATCGGCATCGCCTTGCCTGGCGCTTCGAGTGCTGATGGGACTTCGCGATCGCGAAGTGCAAGCAATGATCCTTTACGGCTCATGCGGCATTCCTCCGTTTCTTAAATGCTTGCATGTTCACATGCTGACATGCCCACTTGTAAAGTTCGCGCACTTCATCAGCAGCCTTGCCATTGGGTTCGATTTCCATGACGGTCTTACCCTCAGCGGCTGCGTGACGGAATGCAGCTCGATCGGCAATGATGTGAGGGCAGGCCTCAAGGCCGTAGCCCTGCACTACCTGGGCCGCTTCATCGTACATGCGCGGGGCTGTTGGACTTCCTGCGGTAAAGATCACAAAGGCAGGCTTGCCGCGCATCTTCACTAGGCTGGCCGTTGTTTGCACGGCCGCAAGATCGAAGGCGCTTGGTCGGCAGGGAATTAAAACCAAGTCGGCCGCTTCAACAGCGGCACTGGCGGCGCTGTCGGCATGGGGCGGGGTGTCGATCACGATAAAGTTCGCGCCTTGGCTCGTGGCCTGCTCGATCTTGGCGGCAAGACGTGGTGGTGCGCTGTCGATCACTACGGGCGGGGCGTCTTTGCGCCATGCCGCCCATTGGCTCGCGGTCGCTTGCGGGTCGAGGTCGATCACTAGAGCGGTATGGCCTGCATCTTCAGCGGCTGCGGCTAGGTGAAGGGCGAGGGTGGTTTTCCCCGCGCCACCCTTCTGGCTGATTATTGCGATTGTTGGCATGTCAGCTCCATTACATGTTCACATGTTTGCATGTAGCCATAAAGCGCTGATTCCGTGGAGCCGTCAAGGCGAAGCTATCGACCTACAAGCCGCGAAACGGTTGCCTGACTGACATTGAACAGCGCTGCGACGGTGCGCTGCGTGTCACCGGCGGCTAGCCTATCCAAAGCCTCGGCTTTCTGATGAGGGGTAAGGGCCGTCTTACGGCCGAATTTGACGCCACGCGCTCTTGCCTGAACACGCCCTGCGGCTGTGCGCTCCGTGATCCGTTCTCGCTCCCAACTCGCCGCGATCCCCAGCACTGCGATTATCACCTCGGCAAATTGCGAGGTGGTGTCCACCATCGGCTCGGCCAGCGAACGGAAGCCCGCCCCTGCCTCTTTCACCGCATGGAGGATGTTCAAAAGGTCGCGGGTATTACGGGCAAGGCGATCGGTTGCCGTCACCATCAATACGTCCCCACCGTCCAGCGCGCCGATCGCGCGCTTGAGCTGGGGCCGCTCGGCCGTGGCCCCGCTCATCTTCTCGCGGTAGATCTTCACGCACCCGGCAGCGGTGAGCTGGGCGAGCTGCTGGGCTAAGTCCTGGCCGGTGGTCGAGACGCGTGCATAACCGTAAATCATACCGCAATTTTGCATCAGATTTTTGCATCAGGGAAGGGCGCAGATTTCCGCCGTTCTCGACCTGATGCAAAAGTTTTGATTTTGCACCGGTCGGGCGGACCGTCTGTCAAACAACGGAATTGCCATTAACAGCGAAAGGCTCCCCATACGATTATGGAGAGCCTTTCTACTCGCTATGGGGCGAGATATTTACTTTTCGCCGTTGTCTTTCACACCGACTACAGGAACATCAATTTCCTTCTTTTCGGTTCCGACAACAACCTCCTTGCTGTCCACGTCTACCGCCGGAAGTTTTCCGCCGTCTACGGACACTTCAGGCATTGCGCCCTCCTTGACATCAGCAGACCAAAACCCGGTGGCAAAGAGGAGGCCGACAATCACTGCTGCCGCCAACGCTACCCAAACCCAAACGCTCACGCCCGACTTGCGCGTCACTACGCGATCATCGCGATAAGGATCAGCCATCTTTCCCTCCTTTGATTATAACGGCTCTGAAATGTCCAAAGAGGTGATTTGGTTCCAAAACACGGTGTGTTGAATGATGCAGAAATCACAACTTTTGCATCAGATCGAAAATGGCAGAAATCTGCGCCTCTCCCTGATGCATAAATCTGATGCAGAGGCGGGGCGCATAAAGTGGACAAAACCACCGTTTCAGCCTCCATACCTCTGATGCAAAAGTTTTGATTTACGGTTCAATCTACCAGTGATTGGCTGATTTTAGTGCCGGTCCAGCGGCATCATACAGCTCATCAATCACAGACTATCAGCGTCTCTTTTATCCTTTTCGGCATTAGCCGCGCCCCGGCTCTCATTTTCGGCAAGCCATTCGGCCATAGAAACATATCGAATTTCTGGCTGTGCTTGCCAGCCTTCGTCCGCTGAGCACATGGCCTGAGCCATGTTTGGAAGCGTCTTGTAAAATGACCAATGATTCACCTTAGATTGCAGAACGATTGCTCGTTGCCCGTCCGTAAAAAGAACGAATGGATCTACCAAATCCAGCGAGCCAATTGTTTTTTTGCCAAGCGCAATTTCTAGTTTTTCCCTAGCCGCCAATACTCTTGCGCTGCGAACAAATGAATCATCAAAACTCACATCGCTATGGGCTATTTCTTTATATTTTGATTGAAGTAGCTCTCTAAGTCGTGCGTATGAATCACTCGCCCTTGAAAGGCACATTGGAACAGTTTCACTGTAGGCGTTTTTGCCGTCAGAAAACTTTACTACAACGGCCTTTAATCCTTTAGCATCGCACTCAAGATACGGAAATCCCTTTTGCCCCCCATAATCGCCACCTTTCGACATGTCATGCGAGACACCAACACACATGACTTGTTCTGGTCTCTTTTGTTTCTTAATTTTTGATGATTTCACACCATCCAAATTAAGAATTGCAGATGACGCCTCTTCAGGGGTCATTCCCCGGAACAGTCCACCGTATAATTCAACTTGCGCCGCTTGTGCTTGAGGTTGGGCTGCAACCGAATTGCCTATGGCCGAAACAGATACTATAACCAATGCAGCTAATACTTGTATTCTCATTCTACTTAGCCCCTCAAATCCTCAACCCACCTAGTACAAAGCAGTTAGCTTGCCGCGAAAAACCGGATGACACCATTCTCAATGCGATGCCCATAGCCGTTTTTTGTGGCGCATTCGACAAGTTCATCGACACTGATATAAGCTGGTAGAGACGCGATAGTACGGTAGATTTGCCCCCCCGGCTTGCCCAAATTTTTGGCTTCAAAAATCCGCGATACTGATCTTTTCATGCTCTCTATCGCTTCAAGGTCACGCCACAAAGTTGGCACACGCATTTCATAATAATGAAAGTCCAGGCTTACGGCAGTATCTTTGATGCACTGACCGACAACACCCAGCAAGTGCTACGCCGCCCCCTGGCGTCCACCTTGCCCTGCATCGCTTCGACCGGCGCGCCGGATTTCCATTGCGCCAGCACTACGATCAACGGATCGTCACTGTCTTCGATGGTGTGTGCCTTGGTTCGCTAATGCGGATTAGCGATCCTGTCCCACAATTTACTTGCTGCTGTGTATCGAATTTGATACACCGCTCCCGTGAAACAGATTTCGTTCCTGGGTGACAGCCTCGCTCGGCTTCGTGATTTTCCGGATGATGCGCGATCCGAAGCGGGCCATCAGCTCAACGAGGTCCAAATCGGCAACGATCCCGACGACTGGAAGCCGATGAAAACCATCGGCCCTGGCGTGCGCGAAATCAGGATCAGAGAACAATCCGGGGCTTTCCGGGTGATCTATCTGGCGACGCTACCGGAGGCCGTGCTTGTCCTCCACGCCTTCCAGAAGAAAACCCAGGCGACCCCACAGAAGGACATTGAGCTGGCCGCGAACCGTTTACGGGTATGGAAGAAGGAATAGGCGATGGAAGTCCAGACTTTCGATAGCGTCTTTGACGCACTGGCCGACACCCCGGCAGAGGCCGCGAACATGAAGGCGCGTTCCGAACTGCTGTCGGCCCTGAAAAGCCGTATCCGTGCCTGGGACATGCCGCAGGAAGCCGCAGCGGCACGCCTTGGTATCACCCGCCCCCGGCTCAACGATCTGCTGCGCGGGAAGCTTGGCAAATTCTCCCTCGATGCGCTGGTGAACCTCGCCACGGCATCCGGCCTGACACTGGAAATCAGGATCGCGGAAGCGGCATAATGCTGTCGATCGACGTGGAAGCGCTGCGCGCCCAGATGCGGGCGATGGACTATCTGCGCGGTACGCCTGACGAGGTGGCCCTGTGGCGGGAGGACAGCGAAGATTCCCGCGCCAACCTCATGATCGAAGGCTTCCGGTTCGAGCCTGACGAGGACGCCATGTTTGACATGTTTCTGGAAGAGGGCGTGCCCCCTTCATTAGTGCCGTCGATCATCCTCACCCTTTACGGGCAGGGCACTAACGCTCCCGATCAGGCTGACGCTGCGCCCTGACGCGGCCCGGAAACATCTCTTCGTGGATCGGCTCAACCACCGCCACCGCGCCCTTTTCGCTATCCCGCACCTTGCCTGGCTCGAACACCCGGCCCCGGTCGAGCTGATCCGCAATCCATTCGCGCGCGTGCGCTGCATCCCGCGCCGCGCCTTCCGGATTGCCTTTGTTCAGTCCGTTGGCGATCGCCCGCGCCACCATATAATTACCCTGCGCCGCCCGTAGCTCCGGATCAGTCGCCGCCTGCTCGGCTGTCGCCTGCCTGAACCTGTCGCCCAGGGTCAGCACGCGACCGACGCCGCCGCCCGATGCGCCGGCACTGCCGGCGACGAGCTGGGCCAGCGTCTCGCCCATGGCGTCTACCTTGCCCTGCATCGCCTCGACCTGGCCCGCCAGATTCTCCACCGCCGCCAGCACGGCGCGCTGGGTCGCCAGTAGCGCCATCACCGGATCGTCACTGTCATCGCTCATCGTTCGCGGCCTCTGTCCCGATCTTTGTCCCTGATCCGCTCCCGATCGCGCTCGGCCTGGTCGTGATCCGATCCGCCCTTGTCACCTATGCGGGATGCGATGCGCTCGGCGGCGCTCCCCGGCTCCGGGGTGTCGCGGTCACGATCGCTCCGCTGCGCCGTCGCCTCCGCGATCCGCTCGGCGGCACCACGATCGGCGTCCTGCTCCTGACGCCCCCATGCCGCGCCCAAACGGTCGCGCAGCCCCTGTGCCATATCCTTGGCCTTGTCGCCGATGCCCCGCATGGTTTCCGCGATCCTGGCGCTGAGGTCGCGAAGCTGCTGCGTCAGCTCGCGCCGCTCCCGGTTGCGCGCCTGCACCCCGCGCTGTTCGTCGCCGCGCTCGGTGGGCCTGCCCTTGCGCTCCATCGCCACCGCCGACAACGGCACCTTGCCCAGCGGCTCCCGGCCTAGATCCTCTTGCCCCTCCGCGTCACCACGATCGCGCGCCGCCTCGCGCTGATCCTTGAGCGACCGATGGTCGATGCGTTCATCGCACCCGGCCCGTTCCAGCGCCTGGTTAGCATGGTCGGCCCAGGCCGATCGCCACCCCTCAAGCCGCTCGGCCGCATTCCAGTCCCGGTTCTTCTTCCCGAACCCCTCGCCGGTCAGGTCGCGCATGGTCAGCATGACATGCGCGTGCGGCTGCTCCTGCCCGTCTGCCGAGTGGCCCCGGTGCAGCGACACGTCTGCAATCATGCCCTGGGACACGAACTGCTCGCGCACATAGCTGTCGACCAGGGCGCGCCGCCCTTCCGCGTCCAGCTCACGCGGAAGGGAGATTTCGACCTCGCGGGCAAGCTGGGCGTCCTTGCGCCGCTCCGCCGCCTCGACGCCGTTCCACAGACGGGCGCGATCGAGCATCCAGTCGGGCGTACGATCCGGGGCCATGATCTCGCGATGCTCGATGTCCGACTTGCGCGTGTAGTCGTGGCATTTGCCAAGTCGCTCGTCGGTCAGCCGCTCGCCCGACCGATAGGCGGCGGCGGCGACCGCGCTGCGCCCGGTGGCTCGCGAAATGACTTTGACGGAACAATGGTAGATCGCCACGGGCCGCGCGCCTTCTTACTTCCTGCACTAAGGGGGAAGCCGTCCGACGGGGGCAAAGCCCCCACGAGGACCACGCACATTGGGAACCAATGTATAAGCGTGCCCTTATCTTCATAAGGTAGCCTCCTTGCGGTTCGTTTGATATAGCCAATTGCCATAGGAGGACGGCATGGCACGCACCCCGGTTGAAGAGCGCCTTGAGAAAATGCGCGAGGACGAACGAAAGCTCCGCGAGCGGCGAAAAGCGCTTGAGGCCCGCGTCTCGACCGAACGTCGCAAGGCCGAAACCCGCGAGCGCATCATGCTTGGCGCGTTCATCCTTCACCACCTAGACGAGGACACGCCCACGGGTCGCCAGCTCGCCCCGCTCCTGCAACGCGAACTGCCGCTATTCCTAACCCGTGAGCGTGGCCATGCATTGATGGCCCCTCTGCTCAAACGGCTGAAGGAGAAGGAATGATGGCAGGGCCGCTGGTCGGGGGTGAACGGGGCATAGGCTGCGGCCTGGCTGTCGGCGGCGGTTTCGCCATCCTGCTCGGCACCCAATGGCTGCTCGAAAAGATACTGCCGGTGTCGATCGCCAGCACCATCGCCTGGGCCGCGCTGGTCGCATTCGGAGTGGCGGTCTGGAAGTTCAACCGGCGCTATGGCCGCAACGAGCTGCTCGGCTCTGCTGCATTCGGATCGCGCGCCGATGTGCGCGGCCTGGAAACCAATGGCGGCGATCTGCTCATCGGGCGATCGGCCAAATCCGGCAAGCTGCTCCGTTATGGCGGTCCCGCCCATCTGCTGACCATGGCCCCGACGCGCAGCGGCAAGGGGGTGGGCACCATCATCCCCAATCTGCTGACCCTCGACCGCTCGGTGATCTGCATCGATCCCAAAGGCGAGAACGCCCGCGTCACCGCTAGGGCGCGCAGCGCACGCGGCAAGGTCTGGTGCCTCGATCCGTTCGGGGTGTCCGGGCAACCCCCTGCCCGCTACAATCCGCTCGACCGGCTCGACCCGGCCAGCCTCGATCTGGCCGAAGATGCGATGACGCTGGCCGACGCCCTGGTCCACGATTCCGCAGGTCAAGGCGGCGATGCCCATTGGAACGAGGAAGCCAAGGCGCTGATCGCCGGTCTGATTCTCTATGCCGTGGTCCATGAGGACCGCGAGCATCGCACCCTGGCGACGGTGCGGGAGTATCTGACCCTTGCCCCCAAGGGGTTCGCTGACCTGCTCACGCTGATGCAGGACAGCCGCGGCGCCGGTGGCCTGATCGCCCGCGCCGCCAACCGTCAGCTTGGCAAGTCCGATCGCGAGGCCGCAGGGGTGTTGTCCTCGGCCCAGCGCCATACCCATTTTCTCGACAGCCCCCGGATCGTCGCCAGCACATCGGCATCGGATTTCACCTTTGCAGGGTTGAAAGAGGGGGTTTCCACGGTGTTTCTGTGCCTACCCCCTGACCGGCTCGACGCCTATTCCCGCTGGTTGCGGCTGCTGGTCGCCCAGGCGCTCACCGACATGGGGTCGGTACACAGAACGG
>FSSH01001694.1_pt2 | contig 10457 bp, 10 predicted proteins | sample 1166101 | NCBI WGS metagenome assembly FSSH01 (sample SAMEA32972668, study PRJEB13176) | freshwater metagenome | biome: Drinking water system; feature: Biomass in drinking water that filtered by 0.45 um membrane; material: drinking water | place: USA | collected 2012-12-20 | depth 0 m | reverse complement strand
TCTGCAGCGAGCGGATGCCGGGAGCGAGATCGATCAAGCCGGGCACTTTCGCCTGCGCCACCGCCTCGGCCAGGAGGTGGACGCGAAGGCGGATGCCGATATCGAGGGCCATCGGGCCGTACTCGACGAGCAGGTTGTCGTCGCCCTGGCGCCGGTAGACGACCTCGACCGGACCAGAGGTGTCGCGGGCGAGGATGGGGGAGCCCAAGTCTTCCCTCCCCTCTCTGCGGGGGGGGGAGTCTCGCGGATGCGAGGCGGGAGAGGGGAACGCGACCTCTCCGGATAGTTCAGTGCTCCCCTCTCCCGACCCACTTCGTGGGCCACCCTCTCCCGCAGAGGGGAGAGGGACAAGCGTGTGGTCTTCCACCCGCTCCACCGCCACGAACCGCACCCGGTCCCCGGGCCTGAGCTGGCCCATCTTCCACAGCTCGTCTCGGGCGATCACGCCGGGGCAGACGAAGCCGCCGAGACTGGGGCCGTCGGGGCCGAGCAGGATCGGCATGTCGCCGGTGAAATCGAGGGCGCCGACCGCGTAGGCGTTGTCGTGGAGGTTGGACGGGTGCAGCCCGGCTTCGCCGCCATCCTGGCGCGCCCAGCGCGGCGTCGGGCCGATCAGGCGCACGCCGGTGCGGGCCGAGTTGAAATGGACCTCGTAGGTCGCCGAGAACAGGTCGGCGATGTCGGCCTCCTGGAAGAAATCCGGGGCGCCGTGCGGTCCGTAGACGAGGCCGATCGTCCAGTCGCCCGTGAGCGCGACGGGGTCCGGACTTGCGGCCTCCATGGCAGGAGCATCGCCGAGCTGCAGCACGTCGCTGGCCTTGAGAACGCCGGTGGCGTGGCCGCCGAAGGCGCCCAGCGCAAAGGTCGCCCGCGAGCCGAGCACCACCGGCGCGTCGAACCCGCCGCGCACGGCAAGGTAGCTGCGCATGCCCGGCCCCTCGATGGCGCCGATGGCGAGGACCTGGCCGGGACGGGCGGTGAAGGCCTGCCCGTGAGGCTGCGCGACGCCGTCGAGGCGGGCCGTCATCGACGCGCCTGTCAGCGCCACGACGGCCTCGGTGTGGAAGCGCAGCATCGGACCCGAGACGGTGAGTTCGAGGGCGCAGGTCTCGGCCGGGTTGCCCACCAGGGCATTGGCGAGCGCGAAGGAGCGGGCATCCATCGGTCCGCTCGGCGGCACGCCGACATGCCAGAGGCCGAGCCGGCCGGGCAGTTCCTGAAGACTCGATTGCGGACCGGGCGTCAGGACCGCCACGCTGCGGGGGCGATAGGCGAAGTCGCGAAGCGCCGTCGTCGCGACGCGCCCGCTGGCGAGAAGCTCGGAGGCCGCGATGGCGCGCAGATATCCGAGATTGGTCTCAATGCCGGCGACAATCGTGGCGTCGAGGGCGGCTCGCAGGGCCGCGATGGCGCCGTCGCGGTCGTCGCCCGTCACGATGATCTTGGCGAGCATCGGGTCGTAGAACGGCGTCACCTCGGTGCCGGTGGCGATCCAGCCGTCGATGCGGGCCGCTTCGGGGAAGACGACCTGCGTCAGCAATCCGGCGCTCGGGGCGAAATCAGCGTGCGGGATCTCGGCGTAGAGCCTGGCCTCGATCGCGGCCCCCTTCGGCTCGAGCGTCCCGGCCGACCCGATGACATCCTCGCCGGCGGCTTGTCCGATCATCCACTCGACGAGGTCGATGCCGAACACCGCCTCCGTCACCGGATGCTCGACCTGCAGCCGCGTGTTCACTTCGAGGAAGGAAAAATCCTGGCGGGCCGGGTCGTAGATGAACTCCACCGTGCCGGCGGAGGCGTAGGAGACGCTTGTCCCGAGGGCCACCGCCGCCTGGTGCAGGCGGGCGCGGACGTCCGGCGACAGGCCGGGCGCGGGCGTCTCCTCGATGACCTTCTGGTTGCGGCGCTGAAGCGAGCAGTCGCGCTCGCCGAGCGCCACGACGCGTCCCGCGCCGTCGCCGAAGATCTGCACCTCGACGTGGCGGGCCTCGCCGACGAAGCGCTCGAGATAGACGCGCGCATCGCCGAAGCTGGCGCGGGCGGTGCGCTCGACGCTGGTGTAGTGCTCGGCGAGTTCCTCGGCCGAGCCGCACAGGCGCATGCCGATGCCGCCGCCGCCGGCCGTGCTCTTCAGCATCACCGGGTAGCCGATGGTGCCCGCCGCCGCGAGGGCGGCGTCGAGATCGGGCAGGAGGTCGGTGCCCGGCAGCAGCGGCACGCCGCTGGCCTTGGCCAGATCGCGGGCGGTGTGCTTGAGGCCGAAGGCGCGCAGGTGCTCGGGCCTCGGCCCGATGAAGACGATGCCCTCCTCCGACAGCCGTTCGGCGAAGGCGACGTTCTCGGACAGAAAGCCGTAGCCGGGATGGACGGCCTCGGCCCCCGTCGCCTTGCAGGCGGCGATGACGGCCTCGACGTCGAGGTAGCTCTCGGTGGCAGGCGCCGGTCCGAGGCGCACGGCCTCGTCCGCCTCCAGCACGCCCGGCGTAAAGCGATCCGCATCGGAATAGACCGTCACCGAGGCGATCCCCATCCGCTTGGCTGTGCGCACGATGCGCCGGGCGATCTCGCCGCGATTGGCGATCAGGATTTTCCGGAACATGGGCGTCTCAAGCCTTGTCCCAGAGAGTCACGCGGATCGGCGTCGGGTTGAAGCCGTTGCAGGGATTGTTGATCTGCGGGCAATTCGAGATGACGCAGATGACGTCCATCTCGGCGGTCACCTCGACGTAGTCGCCGGGGGATGAGACGCCGTCGACGATGGCGAGCTGCCCGTCCTGCTCGATCGGCACGTTCATGAAGAAATTGATGTTGGGCGGGATGTCGCGCTTCGACAGACCGTATTTCGCGACCTCGATCGCGAAATTCTCGCGGCAGGCGTGGAGGTACTTGGTGGCGTGGCCGAAGCGGACGGTGTTGGCCTCGCACGAACAGGCACCGGCCGAGGTATCGTGCCGTCCGCAGCTGTCGGCGGTGACGGTGGCCAGCACCCGGCCCTCGTTGGAAACGAGCTTCGTCCCCGTCGTCACGTAGGCGGAGCCCTGGTCCCGCAGGGTGTCCTGGGAGGAGTAGCGCTCGCCCATATCGTCGGCGCGGTAGAACAGGGTGTCGACGGCTTGGCAGCCATCTATGTCGGTGATGCGGAGAGTCTGGCCCTTGCGCACGAGGCCCGACCAGGGCGCCTGGGCGGGAACGACCTCATCGAAAAGGGCGGCACGATCGCGGTTGGTCATGATGCGTCTTCCCTCAGAAGCCGATGGCGGCGTTGTTGGTGAAGCCGCGTACGGCCTCGATCGTGGCGGTGCGGCAGAGGTCGTCCCTCGTCGCGGGAGGGGCCTTGAAGCGGGTCACCGTGACCGGGTTTGGTGCGTAATCCGGGTTCGGGTCGAGGGGATGAGGGCAGTTCGAGAGGGTGACGACGAGGTCGAGCTCGGCCCGCAGGTCGACGAAGTCGCCCGTCCGCCGCCCGGCCTCGTTCCAGGTGAAGCGCCCCTCGGCGCCGACGCTCACAGGCGCGAAGAAGCTGATGCAGGCGGGGATATCGCGCCGGTCGAGCCCGCTCTTCAGAGCGGCCAGGATGAGGTTGTCGCGGGTATTGCGATGCGGGCCGCCGGAATAGCGCGCCGCGTTCGAGGCGGCGTTGGAGCCGCCGACGAGGGCATCGTGTGCGCCGCAGGAATCCTCGATCAGCGAGAGCATCACCCGGCCCATATCGGAGAACAGCACCCGGCCCTTGCGGAGGTTCGAGGTCCACTGAACCTTGACCGTGTCAGCATAATTCAGCCGCTCGGAGGTCTCGGCGGCGTTCCAGGCCACCATTGCGACACTGGAGGGGCCGTGGTCGAGGGACAGGCGCAGGGCCTCGCCGGCATTGAGCTCGGTGGTCCAGTACCACCCGCCCGGGATGGTCTCCGTATGGAGGACCGCGTCCTCGTCCAGCTTCAGGCCCACGGAGGAGGGCGGGGGCAGGGCGCGGGGGGCATGGCCCTGGCCTTGGGCTTTCAGCTCCTCGTAGCGCCGGCGGTTCTCGGCGATGATGTCTTCGGTCGTGGTCATGCCCGTTCCTCAAGCTGTCCGCCGGGTCGTCCCGGCCGATGTTGAGCCCTGGAGAGGCCGGGTCGTCCCGGCGGGGCAGGAAAGGTGTCGAGAGTCGGCAGAGATCTCTCGCGTCGCGTCCGGATTTCGCCGATGGTCGGCGCATGAAGGCGATCGTCTATACTGCTTCCGCCTTGAAGGTGCTGGCGAAGCTGCCGAAATCCGTGAGGCTCGACATCGTGGCGAAGCTCGAACGGTATGGGGAGACCTAAGAGGAGGCGCCCGTGAACGCACCGACCCAGCCGCCACAGATCATCCGCACCGAGGCCGGCGACGAACTCGTTGTGCTCACGCGCCGCGCCTACGATGTTCTCCTCGCGCGGGCGGGCGACGACGATGCGGAGGACCGGATGGCGGCCCGCATGACGCAGCAGCATCTGGCCGATGCCGGCAACCGAGGTCACGCCATTCCTCATTGGTTCGCCAAGCTCGTGGCGGAGCACGGCAGCAGCATCGTTTCCGCGAGAAAGCATGCTGGACTGTCGCGAGCCGCCCTGGCGCGGACCATCGACATGACCGAGGCCGATCTTCGGCGCATCGAACGGGACGAGGCCGAGCCCACGGACGGGCAACGCAGCAGCATCGCTTCCGCGACCGGCCTGGACGCGAGCTGGTTGGTCTGACCCGCGGCCACAGCAATCGATTGATTGGACATGCATCGGCTCAGCTCTCCGGGCGCCTCTTTCAAAACATGTGGCTGTACCGCTCCACCTCCCATGCGCTCACGGTGAGGTGGTACTCCTCCCACTCGGCGCGCTTGTAGCGGATGAACTCGTCGCGCAGCGCCTTTCCGAGCGTCGCCTCGACGAGGGGATCGGCCGCGAAGGCGTCGACCGCCTCGGCGAGGGTCTGAGGCAGGAAGTCGATGCCGCGCTCCCGGCGCTGTGCATCCGACAGGTCGTAGAGGTTGTCCTCGTTGGGCGCGCCAGGATCGATGCGCTCGCGCACGCCCTCCAACCCCGCCGCCAGGACGAGGGCGGCAGCGAGGTAGGGGTTGACCGCGCCGTCGGCGTTGCGGCTCTCGCAGCGCCCGCCGCCGGCCGGGACCCGCACCGAGTTGGTGCGATTGTTTGAACCGTACGAGTTGAACACCGGCGCCCAGGAGAAGCCCGCCATCGCGCCCTGGCGCACGAGGCGCTTGTAGCTGTTCACGGTGGGGGCGAAGGCAGCGCAGAGGGCGCGGCCGTGGCGGAGCACGCCGCCGATGAAGTGATAGCCGGTCTCGGTCAGCCCCAGCCCGCGCGGGTCGTCAGCCGGCGAGCGGGCAAAGGCGTTCTTTCCCGTCTCCTTGTCGAACAGCGACATGTTGAAATGGGCGCCGTTGCCGGTGCGGTCGGCGAAGGGTTTGGGCATCATCGTGGCGATCAGCCCTTCCTCCTTGGCGTAGTGCTTCGCCATCATCCGGAAGAAGGTGAGCCGGTCGCACATGGTCAGCGCGTCGGCATAGTTGAAATCGAACTCGAACTGGCCGCAGGCATCCTCGTGGTCGAAGGAGTAGAGGTCCCAGCCGAGGTCGTTGATCGTGGTCGCAACCTTGTCGAGCCATGAGAAATTGTCGACGAACCCGCGCACGTCGTAGCAGGGCTTCAGGAGCTTATCGTCGGCGACCGGCGTGTGCAGGGAGCCGTCGGCCGCCTGTTTCAGCAGGAAGATCTCGCACTCGATGCCGAGATTGAAACCGAAGCCCATCGTCTCGGCCTGTTTCAGGACGTTCTTCAACGCGATGCGGGTCGAGAGCGGATAGGGCTGGCCCTGGAAAGTCAGGTCGGCCGGCGCCCAGGCCAGCTTCTTTTCCCAGGGCAGCTGGATCAGCTGCGAGAAGTCGGGGACCGAGGCGAGCTCGTCCTCGTTCGGGGCCTGGCCGAGCCCGTCGAGGGCGTAGCCGGTATAGCGCTCGGAGCCCACCGCCATCTGGGGCAGGTGGCCGATCGGCACCACCTTGGCCTTCTGGGCGCCGTGGATGTCGACATAAGCGCCGATGACGTATTTCACGCCCTTGGCGCGGAGGTCCTCCTGCAGGGCCAGGATGGTCGGATCGGTGGTCTCGCTATGAGCCATCGGCTCAGCTCCTCTGTGTCGGGGCGTGGTAGGAATGGGGCAGGGGCGGGGTCTCGGTCAGGCCGCGCAACACGAGGGCGGAGAGGTCCTCGACCATCCAGGCGAATAGGCGCTCGCCCTCCTCGGCGCTCGCTTGCGAGGGGCGGCCGGTGACGCCGTTCAGGCTGGTGCGGTTGACCGGATGAGCGAAGACGAGGCCGTCCGTCCGGTCGGGATCGTCGGATTCCGTGATCCGCTCGGGCCGCACGAGGTCCGGCGCCAGTGCCAGCATCAGCGAGGTCTCGGCAGCGTTGGCGTGCCAATCCTCGGCGTCGGCGAAGTGAGCGGCGCGGACGCGTTCGCTGATCGTCACCGAGTTCACCAGCGCCACCATGAGATCGTCATGGGCAGCCCTCAGCATTTCGAGGGCGCAGCGCAGGGGCGCGGCGTTGGTGACGTGGGCGTTCACGAGGAACAGGCGGCGCACGCCGGAATGGTAGGCGCTCGTGCCGATCTGGACGACGACCTGGCTCATCACCAGGGGATCGAGCGAGATGGTGCCGGGCCAGCGCCGGCTGTGGCCGAGCGAGCAGCCGTACGGGAGGGTCGGCAGCACCGGCACGCGGGTGCGGGCCGAGACGGCATGAGCCAGCCTCTCGGCCAGCACGAAATCCATGCCGGTGCCGAGATGGGGCCCGTGCTGCTCGGTGGCGCCGACGGGCAGGATCACGGCCTGGGCGGCTTGGCCGAGATCGCCGGGGATCTCTTCCCAGGTGCGGTCGGACCAGGGGAGGGGAACACTCATGGCCGGCCGCTACCGTCTTGGGTCAAGGCACCATCCCCTCTCCCCGGCAGGGGGGAGACGCGACCCTCTCCCTGCAAGCGGGGCGAGGGGATGCGCGCCTTCGTTACTGCAGCGGCCATCACTCGACCTCGTCGCCAGCCGGCGCCATGCGGGTCACGAGGCTCGGCGTGACCGGGTCGTCCTCGCTCTCCTCCTTCGGCGGGTGGATCAGCGCGTCGAGGCGGGCGCGGGTGGCGCGGAACTCGGGACCGAGCATCTGGTCGTGGCTGCGCGGCCGCGGCACCGGCACCTCGATCAACTCGGCGACCTCGCCGGGATGGGCCTTCAGCACCAGGATGCGGTCGGCGAGGTAGACCGCCTCGTCGAGGTCATGGGTGATGAAGACGATGGTGATGTCGATCTTCTTCCAGATCTCGATGAGGTAGGCCTGCATCCGGGCGCGGGACTGGGTGTCGAGGGCCGAGAACGGCTCGTCCATCAGGAGGATGCGGGGCCGCGTGGCGAGCGCGCGGGCGATCGCCACGCGCTGCTTCATGCCGCCCGAGAGCTGGTGCGGGTAGGAGCCGGCGAAGGATTCGAGGCCGATCAGCGCCAGCCATTGCCGCGCCTCGCGCTCCGCCTCGCGCCGCGGGGTGCCGTTCTCCTCGAGCCCGAAGGCGACGTTGCGCAGCACGCTGAGCCAGGGGAACAGGGTGTAGCCCTGGAACACCATGCCCCGATCCGCCCCCGGCCCGGAGACCGGCACCCCGCCGACGCGGACGATTCCGGAACTCGCGGTCTCGAGCCCGGCGAGGATGCGCACGAAGGTGGACTTGCCGCAGCCCGACGGCCCGACGACGCAGAGAAACTCGCGCCGGTGGGTGTCGAGGTCGATCCCCTTCAGCGCCACGACCTCGCGCCCGTCGGGCGCGCGGAACACCTTGCCCAATCCCTCGACGCTGAGCGCGACCTCGCGGCTCCTGAGCTTGGCAAAGCGCGCGCGGACCGGCTCGCACTGGGTGCGGTAATCGAACTCAGGAGAGAGCACGCCGACGCTCATCTCTCGCTCCTGTCATAGGGGAACAGCCGCCGTCCGAGCATCGCCAGGGCGATGTCCGTGAGGGAGCCGACGAGGCCGATGATGAGGATCGCGGCGTAGACGTTCTCGAAATGCTGGTAGCGGGCCTGCTGCGTGATGAAGAAGGTGATGCCCGACGAGGTGCCGATGAGCTCGGCGACGATCAGGTAGGTCCAGGCCCAGCCGAGCAGGATGCGCTGGTCGCGGTAGAGCTGGGGCAGCATCGCCGGCACGATCACCCGGCGGATCAGGCGCAGGTTACGGGCGCCCAGCGTCAGCGCCGCCTCGATCAGCAGCGGGTCGATGCGCCGCGTGGTGTTGGCGATGACGAGAACCTGCTGGAAGAAGGTGCCGATCACGATGATGGCGATCTTGGGCCCGTCATAGATCCCGAGGATCGCCACCATCAGCGCCCCGAAGGCGGGCGCCGGCATGTAGCGGACGAACTCGATCACCGGCTCGGTGATGCGGGCGAGCGTCGGCTGCGCGCCGCACAGGATGCCGAGCGGCACGCCGACGATGGAGGAGATCAGGAACCCCCAGAAGATGATCTGGATCGAGTGCCACAGGCTCAAGGGGAGGCGGATCGCGTCGCGCTGGGTCGGCTGCGCGGTCAGCGAGGTCCAGAACGCGGCCGCGACCTCGTGCGGGGCCGGCAGGTAGACGGGGTTGGCGGCCCTTCCCACGGGCGGCGCGGACTTGGCAGCCTCGGCCGAGGCGACCTCCTCGGCGAAGGCGGCCTTGGGCAGGCGCATCCCCGGCTGCATCCAGGCGACGTCGCCCGGATCGCTGACCTCGACGAGGGGATGCCAGAGGAACGGCAGGTAGGATACCGCCGACTAGGCGAGGATCGGCAGGAGGAAGGAGAGAACGGTGAGGGTGATGCGCCGACGCGGCGACAGGGGTTTCGCGACGCCGATCCAGGAGCGGCGGCGTGCTTTCGCCGGAGCCGCCAATCCTCCCCCCTCTGCGGGGGAGGGTGCCTTGCTGAGCGAGGCGGGAGAGGGGATCGCGACCTCTCCGGACAAGGCGGCGATCCCCTCATCCGACCCGCTCCGCGGGCTGCCTTCTCCCGCAGAGGGGAGAAGGTGCGCGCGCGCAGCGCTATGGGCTGGATCGGCCGTCATTTCCCGTCGGTCAGGCCGGGATCGATGTAGCTCTTCAGGTCCTGCGCGGTCTTGTAGACCTCGTACTTGACGTTGAAGGCGTCGGCGTAGCGGCTCGACCCGTAGAGCGAGCCGAAGCCGTCGGCATCCTTCATCACCTTGCGGCCCTCCGCGAGGGTGAGGAGCTTGGTGCCCTTGAGGAAGCGGGTGAAGGTCGGCGCGTCGATGCCGACCTTGGCCGCCATGATCGCGACCGCGTCGGGTTGCGTCCTGGGATCCTCGATATAGGCGACGACCTTGTCCCAGACCCCGACGAACTTGATCCATTCGGCCCGGCGCGCGGCGAGGCTCGCCGGGGAGACGGTGACGACGTCGTAGATCAGGCCGGGCACGTCGGCGGAGGTGTAGAGCGGCTTGGCACCGGCCGCCCCCTTCATCGCCTGGCCGGCGATGGGTTGCCAGGCGCCGATGGCCGAGACGTCGCCGCTTGCCAGAACCTGCGGCGTCTCGTTGGTCTTGGCGTTGACCAGGGTGACGTCCGTCTCCTTGAGGCCGAGCTTGGTCAGGCCGTGGATCAGGAGCAGGTGCTCGACGAGGCCGACTTCGAGGCCGACCTTCTTGCCCTTGAGGTCGGCGAGCGCCTTCACCCCGGGCTTGCCGACGATCATGTCGTTGCCGTTGGAATAATCGGTGAGCATGATCATGACGTTCTTGGCGCCATTGCCGCCCATCACCAGGGCATCGCCGTTGGTGCAGGTGACCGCGTCGAGCTTGCCCGCCGAGAAGGCATCCATCGAGGCCGAGTAGTCGAACCACTCGAACTTCGCCTCGACGCCGGCCTCCTTGAGCCAGCCTTTCTCGATGGCGACCTGCCAGGCGACCCAGCCGGGCCAGTCGCTGTAGCCGATGCGCAGGGGCTCGGCGGCCTGGACGGCGGGGGAGGCGGCGAGGCCGAGGGCGAGCAGCCCGGCGGCGGCTCCCTGACGGAGGGCGGCGATCATGGACAGGCGCATCTGCAATCTCCGAGACGCGTAGTACGATCGGTAGAAATCGTAATACCGGCGGGCTTTCAGGCATACAAGAGGCATGCCACACTGCCTTCGGATCGAGGGGAGCGGGCGATGACAAAGGCTGCGGATACGGTGCCGGCGGAGGGCGGGAGCGAGCGACGTCGGCCGGTCAGCCGCATCAGCCTCTCGTTGTCCGAGGATCTGCTCTGCGAACTCGATACCATGGTCGGAGAGCGCGGCTTCGCCAGCCGTTCGCAGGCCGTGGCAACGGTCCTTCACCGCTCGCTCGTCGAGCATCGCCACGAAGTCGGCGACCGGGTGATGGTCGGCACCATCACGCTGTTCTACGA
>FSSH01006816.1_pt1 | contig 10462 bp, 15 predicted proteins | sample 1166101 | NCBI WGS metagenome assembly FSSH01 (sample SAMEA32972668, study PRJEB13176) | freshwater metagenome | biome: Drinking water system; feature: Biomass in drinking water that filtered by 0.45 um membrane; material: drinking water | place: USA | collected 2012-12-20 | depth 0 m | reverse complement strand
GCTCGGCCTGCTCGTCGAGGCGGGGCCGCAGCCGGGGCAGCGCGACCGCGTGGCGCTGGCGGCGGCGGTCGCGATCTCTGGCCCGGCGACGGTGCTGCATGCGCTGCGCGGCGCCGATGGGGTCGTCGTGCGGCGCGCCTATTACACGCTGGGCGCGACGGCGACGATCAATGCTTGCCTGAAGCAGGCCGGCCATCATGTCGCGATCGGCGCGGTGCCGGGCTATCTGCCGGGGCGCGACGGCGCCGTCTTCTACCGCCGCCATAGCTGGGCGATGCCTGCGGTGATCACCACCAGCGCCGGCGTCGGCGTCGGCACCGGCGACGCGCGACCGCTGCTGGCGGGCTGAGCATGGCCGACGATGTTCCCGTCAGCCCGCCGCTCGAGGCGATTGCCTTTTTCCGCGCCAAGGGCATCGTGTTCGGCTTTGCCTGGCAGGACGTCTGGCAGGCCGAGCACGCGATCGCCTTCACCGTCGCCAAGGCGATGTCGCGCGACGTGCTCGAGACGATCCGCGCCGCCGTCGACAAGGCGATCGCCGATGGCGAGACGCTCGACACCTTCCGCAAGGAGCTGCGCCCCCGGCTCGAGGCGCTCGGCTGGTGGGGCCGCAAGCCGATGCTCGATCCGCTGACCGGCGAGCGCAAGACCGTCCAGCTCGGCAGCCCGCGCCGCCTGAGGACCATCTTTGCGGTCAATATGCGCACCGCCTATCAGGCGGGCCGCTGGGAACGCATCGTCAAGCAGAAAGTGGCGTTCCCCTATCTGCGCTACACCAGCGTGCTCGACGGGCGCGAACGACCGCAGCACCATGCCTGGCACGGCACGGTCAAGCCGGTCGACGATCCGTGGTGGGATAGCCATTATCCGCCGTGCGGCTGGAACTGCCGCTGCACCGCGACCGCCTTTTCGCGCCGCATGCTCGACAAGCGCGGCTATGCGGTGACCGAAGTGCCGCCTGCGTTCGAGGCGCGGCCCTGGACGAACAAGCGCACCGGCGAAGTGACGACGGTCGAAGAAGGCATCGATCCCGGCTGGAGCTATAATGTCGGCAAGGCGCGCATGGACGCGCTCGCGCCCGCGCCGCTGCCCAAGGGATTCGAGGGGCGCGATGGTGCGGCGGCGGCCGCGATCGGCGCGGGGCTCGCCGGGTTTTTCGATATCTTCGGTATCACTGCCGCCGAGGCGCGGCGCGGTCGCGTGATCGAGGACAAGGGCGGCTGGCCGCTGGCGGTGTCGCTCGCCTGGTTCGTGGCCGATGGCGCGCTGGCGCCGATCGCACGCGCCAGCGCGGCCGAGCTGCGCCGCGTTGCGCAGGTGATCGCCGATCCGAGCGAGATCCGCTGGGCCTGGGTGAATGCGCTCGACGGCAGCAAATTGCTGTTCCGGCGCTATGTGCGGCTCGACCAGGACGGCGCGGTCGACGCGATCGTCGACATCGGCCGCGACGGCTGGCGGTACCGTGTCGCCGGCGACGCCGATCTGTCGCGGCTGCGGCGCGGCGTGATTGCCTGGTCGGCCACGGCGCGCGTAGGCGCGAGTGACACGCCGCGCGACCGTCAGCGGGGCATGGGTGCCTGACGCCCAGCCCAGTGATCGAACGCCGCATCGATCGGCGAGCGCATCGCCTCGGCCTCGGTCGAACCGGTGCCGCCCCAGCGCGGGAACGCGCCGGTCGGCCGCCAGTCGGCGTCGGCATAGCCCGCCTGCACTTCGGCGTGCCACACGCCGTCGGCCTGCCAGGTCCGCCAGCGATAGCGCAGACCGCGTTCGCGGCACGCGCGGTCGAGGTCTTTCAGCCGCGCCACAGACTCGCGATCGCCGCGACCACCATCATGGCGCCGATCAACAGCGCTTCGGCCCAGACGCTTGCCGAACCGTCACGGTCGCGATAGCCCTGATCATCGTCGCGCATCGCTGGCCTCAGTCGGAAATCTGACATTATTGGGCGGTTGAGGGGGCTCTAAGCACCCTCTTATGAGTGGTGCAACTATCCCCGAACTGACGGCCTGTGCGCGCACGATTGAAGTCGCCGCCGATCGCACGCGAGTGCAGCTCTTCCCCTATGGCACCTGGTTCGGGCGCGACGGGCGTGGCCCCTATATGCTCGTCGACCAGGCCCATGCCGCCGCCGTCATCGCCACCACCAAGCGCCAGCAGGGCGGCACCGATCTCGCGTTCGATTATGATCATGCGATGGTCCCCGGCGTCGCCGCTGCCGGGGAGCAGGTCGCATCGGGTTGGTTCTCGGCCGACGATCTGGTCGCCGACGAAACCGGGCTGTGGGCGACCAACGTCCGCTGGACCGATGCCGCGAGCGCCAAGCTCGACGCGCGCGAATATCGCTACGCCTCACCCTATTTCGGCTTCGAAAAGGGCAGTGGGCGGATCACCCGCATTATCAACGCCGCTTTGGTCAACCGACCCAACTTCGACCTTGCAGCCGTCGCGGCCGAGCTGCCTCATGAGGAAAAAGACACAATGAGCTTTGCGAAAATCGCGGCGGCCCTCGGGCTTGCCGCCACGGCGAGCGAGGACGACGTCGTCGCCTCGATCGGCACGATCAAGACCCAGCTCGCCACCACCGCCAGCGCGCTCGGCCTTGCCGCCACCGCGACCGGCGAGGATCTGGCGACGGCAGCGGCGACGCTGAAGGATGCCGCCGACCCCAAGAAGGTCGTGCCGATCGCAGCGCTGCAGGAGCTGCAGGGCGAAGTGGCGCTGCTCAAGGAAGGCCGTGCCGCCGCCGCCGTCGATGCGGCGATCGCCGAGGGTAAGCTGACCCCGGCGCTGCGCGACTGGGGCATGAAGCGCTTCGTCGCCGATGAAAAGGATTTAGCCGCCTATCTCGCCAGCGCCCCCGTGCTGGTCGAGCCCGGCCGCCAGGCAACGTCGAAGGTCGATCCGACCTCGGACACGCTGACCGAGGAAGAGAAGGCGGCTGCGGCCGCGCTTGGCATTCCCGAGGCGGACTTCCTCGCCTCGCGTCAGGAGATGGCAGCATGACCGCGCTTTCCGGACCCCGCATGGGCACCGTCGAGCGCGACAGCAAGGACTTCTCGCGCGACATCGCCGCCAATGTGAAGATCTGGCAGGGCGCGATCGTTGCCTTGTCGGCAACCGGCTATGCCACGCCGGGGGCCACCGCAACGACGCTCGTTGCTGATGGCATCGCGGTGCAGACCGTCGACAACACGGGCGGCAGTGCCGCTGCGTTCAAGGCGCCGGTCAGAAAGGGCACTTTCCGGTTCGCCAACTCGGCATCGACCGACGCGATCACCCGCGCCGAGATCGGCGACGATTGCTGGATCGTCGACGATCAGACCGTCGCCAAGACCAATGGCGGCGATCCCGCCACTCGTTCGAAGGCGGGTCGCATCATGGACGTGGACGCCCAGGGCGTCTGGGTCGAATTCCGTTAAGGGGAAACCACCGAAATGATCGTCAATTCAGGCAATCTCCGCACGCTCGGCGTCGGCTTCAACGCGGCCTTCAAAATGGGCCGCGGTATGGCGACGTCGAGGCGCGCGATCGTCTCCACGTCCGTGCCGAGCACGACGGGCAAGGAAGAATATGGCTGGCTGGGCAAGTTCCCCGGCATGCGCAAATGGGTCGGCGATCGCCAGCTCAACAACCTCAAGGCCCACGACTATTCGATCAAGAACGAGGACTGGGAAGACACGGTCGCCGTCGATCGTAACGACATCGACGATGACAATCTGGGCATCTACGGGCCGATGTTCCAGGAGATGGGCATCGCTTGCGAGCAGCACCCGGACGAGCTGGTTTTCGGGCTGCTCAAGGCCGGCTTCACCACGCCCTGCTATGACGGCCAGTATTTCTTCGACACCGATCACCCGGTGCTCGACGAGAGTGGCGTCGAGCAGTCGGTCGCCAACACCGATGGCGGCTCCGGCACGCCCTGGTTCCTGATCGACGATAGCCGCGCACTCAAGCCGGTGATCTTCCAGGAGCGCAAGAAGCCGCAGTTCGTGTCGAAAGACCGGCCCGAAGACGACAACGTGTTCATGCGTAAGCAGTTCATCTACGGCGTCGACGCGCGCTACAATGTCGGGTTCGGCTTCTGGCAGCTGGCCTGGGGATCGAAACAGACGCTCAACGCAGCAAATTACGCCGCCGCGCGTGCGGCGATGATGTCAATGAAGGGCGACTTCGGCCGCAAACTTGGCGTCCGTCCGCGCGTGCTGATCGTGCCGCCGAGCCTTGAATCGGCGGGGCTAAAGCTGCTCAACAACGAGCTGGGCGCGAACGGCGAAACCAACGAGTGGAAGGGCACGGCCCGGCTCGAAGTCGTCGAGTGGCTGGCATGAACGGCGGGTTCGTCCGGGTGGGCGCGCTGCGCCCCTTCCGGCGCGGCGGGTTCCAGTTCGGTCCCGAGGCGGTCGTCATCGACGCGCGCGAGCTGCTGCCGCAGCAGCTCCAGGCAATCGTCGAGGAGCCGATGCTGCGCGTCGAGATCAGCCACGACAGCGAGGCCTGGGTGGTGCCCGATGCGGCGCAACTGGGTGTCATTGCCGCGCTGGCGAAAGCAACGGCCGGCATGAGCCCCGAAGACGCCGCAGCCGCGCTTGCCGCTGGCAGGTTCGACGATCTGCTGCACGACCTGCTCGAAACGGCCGACCGCCAGCCCGTGGTCGAACCCGAGCCGGTGGTCGAACCCGCGCCGGTGGTCGAACCCGCGCCGGTCGTAGCGCCGACGCCTGCTGCGCCTGCTGCGTCCACCGGGTCGCGTCGGGGTGGGCGGCCGATCGACGAGCCCAAGGCCGACTGACGCCTTTGGCGCGGGCGGTGCTCCCAAGCCGCCCGCGCCCCCATCTGGAGCTGATCCTTCGTGACTGCTTACGCCACCCTTGCCGACATGCTCGCCCGGTTCGAAACCGACGAGCTCGTCCAGCTTGCCGACGCGGCCAATGCCGCCGACGCCAAGCTGGCGGCGCGGGTGGCGTCGGCGGTCACGACGGTGACCGCGACGATCAACGGCTATCTCGCCGCCAAATATCAGCTCCCGATCACGCCGGTGCCGCCGCTCGTCACCGAAATCGCCTGCGATCTGGCGCGCCACAAAATGTACCGTGTGGCCCCGCCCGACAGCGTCACCGATGCGCGCGACAAGGCGCTGGCGGCGCTGAAAGACATTGCAAAGGGGGTGATCAAGCTCGACGCGGGATCGGAGACGATCGCCGCCCGCCCTGAAGCCGTGCTGGTTCAAGGTCAGCCGCAGATCTTCGGGCGCGACAAGATGAGCGCTTACTGATGGCCGTCGATCACAGCATCACCGCGCGCGGCGCGACCGAGGTTGAACGGGTCATGGGCGGGCTGGTCGCGCGCTTCGGCGATCTGACGCCGCTGATGGAGCGGTTCGGCATTGTGCTCGAAACCAGCACGATCGAACGCTTCGACACCGAACGCGCGCCCGATGGCGCCCCCTGGCTGCCGAGCCTGCGCGCCAAGGTGACGGGTGGCAAGACGCTGACCAACACCGCCCGGCTCAAACAGTCGATCCGCTTTATCGCCTCGCCCGATCAGGTCGAGATCGGCACCAATGTGATTTACGCGCGCGTCCATCAGGAAGGCGCGACGATCAAGGCGAAAGGTGATGGCCGTCTGAAGTTCCGCCTGCCGGGCGGGCTTGGCTTTCGATCGCCGCGCCAGGTGGTCATCCCCCGGCGCCAGTTCCTCGGCGTCTCGACCGACGATCGTGACGAGCTGCTCGCCCAGGCTGAAGACTGGGTCGCCGAAGTCGCGCCCGAGGTCAAGCCATGACCTATGAAATCCACGTCGATGGCGCCGGGGTCCGGCTGACGCTGACCTGCGCCGATGATGAACAGGCAGCGGATTATGCCCAGCAGCTCGTCGCGACGATCGAGCGCAACGCGCTTGCCTGGCGCCTCGCCGATCCGACCGATCCGGTGCGCCTGACCGATGGCGGTGACGCATGATTGCCGCGATCGAAAATGCCATGCTGGCCCGGCTGAAGGCCGCCGCCGATGCGGGCGCCCTTGGCTATGTCTGGAAGCTGCTCGAAACCTATCCGCAGCGCTGGGACGCGCTGATGAAGGACAAGATGGAGTTTCGCGGGCCCGGCGCCTGGGCGAGCTTCGCCGGACTGAGCGACGTCCAGCGGCTCGACGGCGGCGGCAGCCGCGCCAAGGCACATTTTGGGTTGGTCGTCGCGGCCTCGAACCTGCGCAACGAGACCGCGACGCGCCACGGGGGCGGCAGCCCGGCCGAGCCCGGCAGCTATCAGCTGCTCGCGGATGCGACCGGGCTGCTTGTCGGGCAGGACCTCGGCCTCGACATCGACCGGCTGATCCTGGTCGAGGCGCAACTGGTCGACCTTGCCGGCACCGAATGGGGCAAGCGCAACGTGTCGATGTGGGCGCTGCACCTGACGACGATGATCGAGCTTGCACCGCTCGATTTCGCCGCCGACGCACCCGTCGATTTCGAGACGTTCCATGCCAATTGGGACGTGCGGCCCTTCGGCGGCATCGACGCCGCGCCAGGCGCGCCGGGCATCCAGTTGCCCGACGACGCCCGCGCCGATGCGACCGACAGCGTGAGCCTGCCGCAATGAAGCTCGAGACCGCTCGCCTTCGTCCGGCACCGGGCCGCCGTGTCTGCAAGCCCGACGGCGCGCCGCTCAAGGCCGAGGGGGAAACCGTCGAGCTCACAAGCTTCTGGCGCCGCCGTCTCGCCGACCAGGACGTGCTCCAATCCAAGGGGAAGAAACCGTGACCATCGTCTTCAATGCCATCCCGGTCGATCTGCGCGTGCCGGGCGCCTATGTCGAGTTCGACAGCTCCAAGGCCGTCTCGGGCCTGCCGGCTGCACCGCGCACGGTGCTGCTGATCGGCCAGCGGCTGAACACGGGCACGGTTGCCCAGAATGTGCCGACGCGGATCGTCTCGGCCGACCAGGCCGTCGCCGCCTTCGGGCGGGGATCGATGCTCGCGGCGATGGCGCGGGCGTTCAAGCGCGCCGATTCGAACACCGAATGCTGGGCGATCGCGCTCGACGACAATGGCGCCGGGACGGCAGCGACCAAGACGATCACCGTGACTGGCCTGGCCAGCGGCGCTGGCGCGCTTGCGCTGATGATCGCCGGCCAGGCAGTCGATGTGAAGGTGTCGAGCGGCGACACCGCGACGACGATCGCCAGCGCGATCGTGACGGCGATCGGCGCGCTGCCCGACCTGCCGGTGACCGCCACGTCGGCCGCCGGCGTCGCCACGCTCACCGCGCGGCACAAGGGCACGGCGGGCAACGACATCGACGTCCGCGTCAATTACTATCAGGGCCAGGCGCTCCCGGCCGGGGTCGCGCTCGCCTTTGCCGACGGCACCGCCGGCGCGACCAACCCCGATATCGCGATGGCCTTCGCGGCGATCGGCGACACCCAATATGCGACGATCGCGCTCGGCTTCGCCGATGCCGCGACGCTGACGAAGGTCGATACCGAGCTCGCCGATCGCTGGGGGCCGCTGCGCCAGATCGAGGGCATTGCCTATGCTGCCGCGCGCGGGACGCACGGCACGCTGCTCGCGCTCGGCGCCGCGCGCAACTCAGCGTTCGTGTCGATCATCGGCGCCAAGGCCGCACCAAACCCGACGTGGGAATGGGCCGCAAGCTATGCCGGTGTCGTCGGCTTCAACGGCGGGATCGATCCGGCCGCGCCGTTCCAGGGGCTGGTGCTGCCCGGCATCCTGGCGCCGGCCGTCGCCGATCGCTTCACCCGCGCCGAACGCGAGCTGCTGCTGCGCGACGGTATCTCGACCTTCACGGTCGACCAGGGCGGCACCGTTGCGCTCGAGCGGCCGATCACGACGTACCAGACCAACAGCTTCGGGCTCGACAGCATCGCCTTCCTCGACGTCAACACGCCGCTGACGCTTGCCTATCTGCGGTTCCAGGTGCGCGCGCGCATCCTGTCGAAGTTCCCGCGCTACAAGCTCGCGAGCGACGACGCCGCGTTCGACGCGGGGCAGAAGATCGTCACGCCGCGCATCATCCGCGCCGAGCTGGTGGCGCTGATGCGCGAGCTCGAGGAAGCCGGGATCGTCGAGGGGCTCGACCAGTTCATTGCCGACCTGGTCGTCGAGCGCGACGCGAGCGACCCGAGCCGCGTCAACGCGCTGATCCCGCCCAACATCGTCAACCAGTTCCGGGTGTTCGCCGGCCGCGTCGAATTCCGGCTTTAGGCGCACCTGAAACCCCCTTTGAGAGGCAGTTAAATGGCGAATAAAAATCAGGTACTCGGCCAGGTGAAGGTCAAGATCGACGGCGATCTGCTCGAAACCGATGGCCAGTCGACGATCGAGCTGGGCGGCCCGAGCCGCGAAGCGGTCGAGGGCGATTACCAGGCCGGCGCGTTCAAGACCAAGACCAACCCGTCGAAGGTCGAGGCAACGGTGCTGATGAAGGCGGGGCTGGACCTGGTCGCGCTGCGCGCGATCGACAATGCGACGCTGACGGTCGAGCCCGACATCGGCGGCGTCTACATCATTCGCAACGCCTATGTTGCCGAGGTGATCAGCTTCACCACGAACGACGGCAAGGCCAAGGTCGTGTTCATGGGCCCGCCGGCGGAGCGCGTCTGATGGAGCGCATCCGCTACACGCTCAAGCACCCAATCGAGTACGAAACCACCGGCGAAGGCGGCGCCAAGACGACGCACCGCATCCCAGAGCTGCAGCTCGCGCCGAGGGTCAAGGGCCGCCACATGAAGGCGACCGACCTCGCGCGCGGGCCGGTCGAAGCCAAGCTGCTCCTGATCGCCGCGCTCGCCGGGATCACGCGGATGGAGGCCGACGAGCTCGATCAGGTCGATCTGGAAGCCATCGACGCGCTGTACGACGAGGGCGCCGACCCTTTGGCCCCTGGCGCCGGCCTTTCCACGGATGGCCAGGCAATTGGCGGGACATCGTCGGGGACGTGACGACCGTGCTGGGGTTCGCCCCGCGCGCCTGGCTCGATTTCGACGTCGATGATCTCCGCTTCTGGAACGATCGCCTTTTGGCGGAAAGTGACGCGTGAAACTCTCGCTCATCCTGCAAGCGATTGATCGCTGGTCAAAGCCGACACGCGACGCGGCCAAGGCGACGCGCGAGCTGGGCGATGCGAGCGACAAGGCGGGCGGGCGCATCCGCCGCTTCGCCAGTGACAGCGCCTATGCCGAGCGGGTGTCGTTCCGCTTTGGCCGCGCGATTCGCCGCAGCGCGATCAGCGCCGTCGTCGATCTGCGCGCCCGCGCGAATGAAGCGGGCAATGCCGTCGGCCGATTGGGACGATCGCTGGCGATCAGCGCGGGCGGCGCCGGGTTGCGCGCAGCGCGCTATGGCCTCGCCGGTATCTTGGCGGCGGCGGCGGCCGCGCCGATCGCGCTGGCGAAAAGCGTTGTCGAAGTCACGGCCAAGTTCGAGGATTTCGAGGCGGTGCTGACCAACACGCTCGGCACCAGGGGCAAGGCGCAGGCAGCGCTCGACTGGATCACGAAATTCGCGGCCAAAACCCCCTATGAGCTCGACGGGGTGACCGCTGCCTATGTGAAGCTGGTCAATTACGGCATCGATCCCACCAGTGGCGCGCTGCGCACGCTCGGCGATACCGCCTCGGGCATGAACAAGGATCTCGACCAGGCGGTCGAGGCGCTGGCGGACGCCGTCAATGGCGAGTTCGAACGGCTGAAGGAATTCGGGGTCAAGGCATCGGCGAAGGGCAAGCAGGTCAGCTTCGCCTATGCGATCGCGGGCAAGCAGATGCAGGCGACCGCGCGCAAGGACGCCGGCGATATCCAGCGCGTGTTGCTCGGCATCTTCGATGCGAAGTTCAAGGGGCTGATGGACGTGCGCTCGCGCACCTTCAACGGCATGATGTCGAACCTCGCCGATGCCTGGACGCTGTTCCAGTTGCGGATCGGCCGCGCCGGTTTCTTCGACAAGGCGAAGGCCGGGCTGCAGGGCATTCTCGACTGGGTAGCAAAGCTGACCGAAAATGGCACGCTCGATCGCTGGGCAACGCAGGCATCCGACAAGCTTGGCGAGCTGTGGGACGCCGCCGACAAATTCATCCGCCAGACCGATTGGGAAAGCGTCGCACGCGGCATGGGGTCGATCGTCTCGACGTTGACCTCGATCATCGACTGGATCGGCAAGGCCGCCAATGCCTGGGAAGACTGGGACCTGCGCGTCGAGCGATCGCGCAACAATGTGACGATCAACAGCAACGGGCTGTTCGGCTCGGGCTATGGCGCACCGTCGGCGGCCGAAAAGACCCGGCTGATCAACCGCAACCTCGATATCAACGAACGGCTCGGCCAGATCGAATATGGCGGCGCGCCGAGACCTGTGCCTGCGCCCGCGCGCCGCGCGCCGCGCGCGAGCAGCACCAGCCCCGCCACCGCGATCCAGGCCCACCAGCGATGGATGAAATGGACGAGGGA
>FSSH01004099.1_pt1 | contig 10464 bp, 9 predicted proteins | sample 1166101 | NCBI WGS metagenome assembly FSSH01 (sample SAMEA32972668, study PRJEB13176) | freshwater metagenome | biome: Drinking water system; feature: Biomass in drinking water that filtered by 0.45 um membrane; material: drinking water | place: USA | collected 2012-12-20 | depth 0 m | reverse complement strand
GTGTGTCGCCGCTGGTGCAAGCGGACGAGCCTACCAGCAAATTCTCGCGCGAATTGTTAATGACTAAACCGGTAACCTTACCCAGTAAAGAAGTGGAAAGCCATGTGCTGCGGGTGCGCTTCCCCAAAGGCTACAAAACCCCCTTGCATACCCACGAAGGACCGGGCCCGAGATATGTAGTGATGGGCAAGCTGAAAGTCGTCGATGACGGCCAAACCAAGGTCTATAGCCAAGGCGAGGTGTTCTGGGAAACCGGCGCGGAAATGACCGTGGAAAACGTCGGCAAAGGCGAAGCGGAAATTATTATATTTGAGCTTGCTGCGGCTAATTCGGCTAAGCATTGAGGCCTCAACGAATTAAGCGGACTTAGTGTGCTGGCTGATCGTTCTTTCTAAAGCATCAGCCGGCAACGTTTTTTCTAAGCTGCTAGAAAAGAAAAACTAATACCTCCATGTGGCATTTTCGGCCAGTTGCGGACGGATGGTTTTTATGACGAAGGTCTGTTGAATGACCTATAGCCTTTAGCGGTAATCTCAAATTGGTGCGACCACCGTATAGGTTGTGCCGAGCTATGCGAGGCGCAACGATCGCGAACGGTGCGCCTAACGGCAGCACCCTATAGTCAGCGCACCTTATGGCCTTGGCCGCGATGCGCAGATTGAATCCGCGTTCCCGTTGATTGACATGTTAGAGCTTTTCGATCTCATTATTAGCATATTGCCCGTGGTACGTTTTACTTACATTCAATAAAAGAGAATGGACCTTTACAAAGAATGCCAACTCTTCCAGGTTGTCTACACTCGCTATAAATTCTTTTTCCACCCCTGACTTGGAGTATGAGATTCTTACTTGAGGCTTCTCTTCAATATAGGTGCTTGTCAGGCTGCCTACTTTCGTTGGCTCGTCGTTATCGCCTTGCCACTCGCCAATTTCGAATTCAACTTCGTAATTGTTACCAGCGATGGAAATAGCATTTTCCAAGACCGCAATAAATGCTGTAACCAAATCAAAATAAACATGGATATGATCTATTTCTGGTAGTTGGTAATGATGTTCTAGTTTGTTTCTGATTGTATTTATAGTTGAAAGTGAGGTTTTGCTAAATAAACCACACCTTTCGATAAACCCGAGCTTTCTATCAATTCCCAGCCTTTTATCTTTGTAATGTTTCTGTAAGTTTAGTGAAAATAGAAAAACATCTATTTGGCAGTCAATTGCTCTCTTAAGGTTTGACACACAATTAATAATCGACTTTGTTGATTTGAGATCATCGATTTCCTCCTCTGCAAATTGTAAAAAATCCCGAGGATGAATTTCATACTCAGGCAGATTTACAATTTTTCCAATCCCTCCACACACAGTAAGGTTGTATACATTTTCCTTAAGTAGTGCTCTAAGGTCATTCGCTTGTTCTGTAGGCATAATTTTCTGGCTCTACTTAGCTTTAACCAGGGCTGTAGGGCGGATAAGCGAAGCGTCATCCGCCGATAAAACCGTCAATTATCCGGCTCACCAACTTCCGACAATGCCAAGCCCAACCCCGCCCAATTTAGCGGATAAATGTCCATCTTGACCAAGCGATGAAAACTTGAATATGGCCAATCCTTAACCGCAATTGCCCAGCCATGCTTCACAGGGTTGTAATGGATGTAATCCATATGTACCGCATAGTCGGCATCATTGATAATAGTGTGCTCCCAAAAACGACGTTGCCATAACCCTCGCTCGTGGCGTTTTATTCTGATTGCAGAGCGATATTCGGTTTTTGGTATCGCTTTCGAAAAGGCTTTTTTTATCGCCCGCCATCGGTTGGAATATTGATCATCACCGGCCGGTAATGTCCAGATTGCATGCATGTGATCAGGCAAAACCACCCAAGCATCGATATGAAATGGCTGCTTTTCCCGGATCACTCGCACCGCTTCTCGTAACTCTGCAATATGCTCGATCAGTAGCGACGATCTCCGTTCAAGCAAGTTAACGGTGAAAAAATAGGTGCCGCCAGGAATGCGATTGCGTCAATAGTTTGGCATTAGGAAAGTTTAACCGATTTGGCGGATGACGCTACGCTTATCCGCCCTGCAGCCAGCTTGAAACTTTGAAACCACTACTGGGATGAATTGGTTGCTGTATAGTCCAGACCAGCCGTTCACTCGAAAACCGGGTTTGCCTTCTTTGGGGCGATAACACCAATTCGCTACTTTCAAAGGTTAAAGATTTACCTGGAATTCGAAATTTGTAGCTAAAGCTGTCATTAGCTAACATTACGAAACCAAATAAGTCGACTCAGGCTCATCCGCCGCTTCCAATATTTGCTGCATGCTGACTTTATCGTAGCCACCGGAGAGTAGGACAATAAAACGTTCCCTTTACATTGGGCTCTGCCGTGACCGCGAAATGCTATTGTTGGCGTCTTTTTGTTCCAGGATCCGGTACCTGTTGTAGATTATCTGGACTATTCTCCCCATCGGTTCGCGATGCGGGCTTCGTAGTGGCTTAAGCGGGCGGCACTAAAATCGCCGCACGTTGGCGAGAGTCCAGCACTGACGTGATCACGGATGACGTGTGAATCGCCTGATGGTACTCTAAGTTAACAGTTATTTGGAAGTAAGTCATGACCATAGACTATCGAACTATTATCACGCTCGAGCCCGGTAAACGTGGCGGTAAACCCTGTATCCGCGGATTGCGGATTACTGTTTACGATGTCTTGACTTGGTTAGCCGAAGGCATGTCGGAGAATGAGATCTTGGAAGATTATCCGGAACTGGAAACGAGTGACATTCGTGCCTGCTTGGCTTTTGCCGCAGACCGTGAGCGTAATGTATCCGCCATTGTTTGATGAAACTGCTATTGGACGAAAATCTATCACGCCGGGCAGTGGCGTTTTTACTGGATGCTTTTCCGGAAACGACACAAATAGCATTGCTGGGTATGGAAAACGCCGATGATTTAACCGTGTGGCGGTACGCAAAGTCCAACGGTTTTGTCATTGTTACTAAAGACGCCGACTTTTTTGAACTTTCGAATTTACTTGGCCAACCACCAAAAATCATTTGGCTTAAAACCGGCAATCAGTCCAAAGCTGCAACCATTAACTGCTTGTTAACCAATCAGAATGCTATACAAACCGCATTGGTCGACGAGGACAAGGCTTGCATCGAAATTTATCGATAACAGCAAAATTCATATGTGGCTTCCTCTGCTTCGCAATCGCCGAACCTGATTTGAAGGCGATGCCTTACGAAATCAAATAAGTCGACTCAGGCTCATCCGCCGCTTCCAGTATTTGTTGCATGCTGACTTTATCGTAGCCACCGGAGAGCAGGACAATAAAGCGTTCTCGCAGCATCGGGCTTTGCCGGGAGCGCAGGATGATGTTGTTGGCGTCTTTTTGTTCCAGGATCCGATACCAGTTGTAAATCATCTGGAATATCCGCCCCATCGGTTCGCGGATGCGGGCTTCGTATCGACTGAAGCGCGCGGCACTAAAATCGTCGCCGTTGGCAAAACCGTCCAGCACAGCATCGGCGGCGTAAACGCCGCTGCGCATCGCCAGCGTCACCCCAGCGGAGAATACCGGATCGACAAACATCGAGGCATCGCCGACCAGTAAAAAGCCGTCGCCATGAAAGCGTTCGTTCATATAGCCAATAGAGGAAATGGTTTTGATGTCCATGGCTTGCTCCGCGCCTGCCAGCCACTCGCGCACGCACTCGCAGCTTTGAATGGCGGCCTCGAAGCGCTGTTGTGGCGAATCGCCCAGGCTTTTCGCGAAGCGGGTGTCCAATACCGCACCGACGCTGGTGATATTGTCTCTTAGCGGAATGTACCAAACCCAGCCGCCGTCGATGGTGTGGATGTCGGTGGTCACCGAGCCGTCCATCACCTCGCCAAAGTTGATAAACCCGTGCGGGTCGCGGCGATAGCCGCCTTTGAAATGGGCGAAATGGGCAATTTTGTTCAGTTCGGGCAAAGGCCGCCGCCAGTTTAACTTACGGGCGATCAGCGATTCTCGCCCGGAGGCGTCGATGACCACTGAAGCATGAATCGGCGCAGGGTCAGTGCCATTCTTGCCAGCGCTGATGCCAATCGCGCGTTTGCCGTCGAATAACACATCGGCCACCGACCATTCCCGGCGCACCTCGACACCGCATTCGGCGGCATGCTCCAGCAGAATTTCGTCGAAGCGGGCGCGCTCCACGTGATAGGTGTAGGGCCGTTCGAAATAACCTGGATATTCCGCCGTCAGCAGCAACACATCGGGTTTTTGATTAAACATACCGAAATTCGCGCCTTGCTTGACCGTAAAGCCTTCGGCTTCGATTTTTTCGGTGACGCCCAACCGCCGCCAAAGCTCCCAGCAAGCCGGCAATAACGACTCGCCGATTTGAAAACGTGGAAAGCGCGAGCGTTCGAACAACACTACGCGTTTGCCCGCTCTGGCCAACATGATTGCCGCGCTGGCGCCAGCCGGGCCGCCACCGATGACGGCGGCATCGAAGCTTTCAGATTGCGACATGCGGTTTCACCTGTACTAAAGAAAACGGGATTAGTTTCATCGTGGATTTCATGCATCGGTTGACGGACGGTAATTTTGCAATAATACCCGCCTAACGCGACTGACTCCAAACGATTGGCCGATGAACACCACTGAAATATTTCTGATTGCCCTAACTATCATCTACAGCCTGCCGTATCTGATTTGGCGAATCGGCAGAACCGATTATTTCGCGCCCTTGGTGGTGGTGCAGATCATTACCGGGATTTTGCTGGGACCGGGCATTTTGGGCGCGGCATTTCCTGACTATTACGCCTTTGTGTTTAACAAACAGGTGATACAGGCGCTGAACGGCATCGCCTGGTGGTCGGTGATGCTGTTTGTCTGGGTGGCGGGTATTGAATTGGATTTGCGCCAAGCATGGCAACACCGATTGGAGACCAGTATAACTGCCGGGCTGGCGCTAGGCGTGCCCTTGGGGCTTGGGTGCCTTGCCGCTTTGGGCATGCTGATGTTCGAGGGCTGGATGGGTGCCAAGGCCATGCCCTGGCAATTCGTGCTGGGGATAGGAATGTCCTGCGCGGTAACAGCGCTGCCAATCTTGATTTTGTTGATGGAAAAACTGGAAGTCCTGCGGCAGCCCATCGGCCAGCGCATCCTGCGTTATGCCAGCATGGACGATATTGCGATTTGGGCGGTTCTGGCCTTGATTCTGTTGGATTGGGAGCGGGTAGGCCGGCAGGGCGCTTTTTTATTGGGTTTTGCGATCAGCGCGTACGGGATTCGCAAACTAATGGCCTGGCTGCCGGAACGTGATCGCTGGTATGTCGGCATTATCGCCTTGGCTGCGACGGGTTTTGCCGCCGACTGGGCTGGGCTGCATTTCATGGTGGGGGCGTTTTTGGCCGGCGCGATCTTGGATGGTTGCTGGTTTAATCAAACCCATATGGACTTGTTGCGCCACCACCTGTTGCTGACGGTGATGCCGGTGTATTTCATCAGTGCCGGCTTAAAAACCAATTGGGCGATGGGCGGCGCGGCGGTGCTGATCGTCGCCGGGCTATTGTTATTGGTCTCGGTGTTTGGAAAGTTGCTGGGTATCCATCTGGCCGGAAAAATCCTGAAATGGCAGCGCGGCGAGGCGTCTTTAATCGGTTGGTTGCTGCAAACCAAAGCCTTGATCATGATTATCTTTGCCAATGTCTTGCTGGATAAAGAAATCATTAGCAGCGAAACCTTCACAGCGCTGTTGTTGATGGCCGTGCTTAGTACCATGCTGACGGTGCCGGTGGTGTCGCCGAAACTGGCGCGGATGAAGCCGATTGTCTTCCGTTCCAAATAATGGCTGAAAACGGCAGTCGTAAAAGCCCCCTTTCCAGGCGGGCGAGGGTTGGCGCGAGGGGTGGGAAGTCAACAAACTATTGTTTTATATACCCTCATCCCAACCTTCTTCAATATGCCCGGCGAGAAGGTGGGCTTTAATTTTTATAGCGCCTCTTAATCCTCCAACCCTAAAATCTTCCAAAAATCTTCTTGCTTCGCGATGCCCAGTACCGCTTGTGCGGCGAGTAAGGCGGAAACGCTGACCCCGGCCACACCACCGCCCGGCCGGGTCCAATGTCCGGTGTGAAACAAGCCGGGCAGGGCGCCGATTACACTTGGCCGGTTCGGGCCGATCTGATCCGGGCAGGGCGCAAAACCATAGGCTGCGCCGTGGCGGTTTAGGGTGTAGCGTTCCATGGTACGCGGCGAACCGGACTCCACCACCAGCAAATGATCGTTTAGGCCGGGAAAATGCCGCTCGGCTTTTTCTAGTAAACGTTGCTGAAAACCGCTCTTGGCGATGCGCCACGATTCACCGACGTCAAATGGACACAGTGTGGTCAGCATCATGATGCTTTGTCCGGGCGGCGCCAGTGAGGGATCGGCGAAAGAGGGCAGAGTTGCAGAAAACCAATTGCTCTGGCCGGTTTGGCTTAATGCATAGCTGGCTTCGTGGTCGAACGATTCAAAGAAAAAGCCTTCATGAGCATGATCTTGCTCAGAGAGGGGCAGGTCGGTGGCGATATAACTGGCGAAGATCGATAAGGACGGCGACAGCTTTGCCAAGCCTTCGCAATAGCCGCTCGGCAACTGCTCCCGGCCGATCAGCAGCTCGGCGGTTTGCTGGATGTCAATATTCGAAACGACGGTTTCGGCACGGATCACCTGGCCGTTTTCCAAAACGATGCCTCGGGCTTTGCCTTGCTCGACTAATACGCGCCGCACGCTGGCGTTTAACAACACTTCGCCGCCCTGATTTTCAATGGCCGTGGCTAATTGATTAGCGTAAACCTGGAAACTGCCGCGACAGTAATAGCCGCCTTCGTAAGTGTAACCGGCCATCATCGCGGCCCAATACAAGAAGGACAGTTGCGACGGCGGCAGCCCCAAGTAAGGCCAGAGCATCGCGCAAGCGCTTTTCAGCCGAGCGTCGATCAAAAATTCGTCCAGCGCCTCAGCCAACGTGGTGCGGCGATAGCGGAACAAATTGCCCAGCATTTGCATGGGTGAAACCCGCGTTACCTTGCTTTGGGACAACACTTCCTCGGCCAGCATCGCTTCTTCTGCCAATACTTTGCAAAGCCGGATCAGCGCCAGCAGACGGTCTTTTTCCCGCGGAAAACGTTCGGTCAAGCCTTCCACAAAAGCTGTCTCGCCAGCCCGCAAAGGAATTTCAAAATCAGGAAACACCGCGCGGGCATAAGCTGGAACAGGTATGAAAAGCGCCTCCGGATCAATGCCCACCGCGCGACAGATCTTATTGATGGTACTGCCGTTGCCGTAACCTTCCAGGCTGCAACCGCTGACTAGATGCACGCCGGAGTCGAAATGGAAATTGCGCCGCTTAAAGCCGTGAGCATAACCGCCCGGCCTGTCGTGTCTTTCCACTAACAGTACCGACTTGCCGGTTTTCGCCAGCAATGCGGCGGTACTGAGGCCACCAATACCCGCGCCAATGACGACGACGTCGTAAATTTCTTTTTCCGATTCCGTGTGAACGCCGCGCATTGATTATCTTCTATAGGGATAAATAGCTGGTTAGCTTAGGAATAAACTCAGCGTAAAACAAGTGCTTGGTTTTTGCCGGGGCAATGGCGGAGGAAGTTATAGCGATTCAGCCATGCTTTTTTGGCAAAGGCTGTTCGCCCCCTTTGTCGTGATTTCAATTTTCTAAAGCACTCACGGCAACAAATAGTCAGTTGTCGTTCGATACGAAGTTAGGTAAAACGGTGTTTGATCAGTAGGGGGTGAGTTAACGAATTGCACCAATCGCGAACGATGCACTTCGCGCTGTTCAGCATCCCACGGCCCCTGGTTCCCAAGCTCCAGCTTGGGAACCCACACCTCGGAAGCTCTAGCATCCCGAATCCTCACCAGTCTTTAACCACCTCGATCAAGCCCTCCATTCCCGCATAATTCCGTGCACTGGAATAACGCCAATGCTCAGGCAAATCCACATAACCGCGTTTCACCGGATTAAGATGAATATAATCCAGCTTCTGCCGCATCGCCGCCTCGGATTCGATCACTTGCGGATGGCTACCTTCCTCCCAAACCTGGTACTCGCTCTCAGTCTTATGCGGCCGCTTCAACAACGCCAATAGTTCCAGCACCTGCGCCGAACCGCTTTGCTGCAAATGACCGATGATTTGCTTGGCGGTATAAGCCTTAAACCGCTGTATGTCCCGGCTCAAATCCGGCGAAGCGGCGATCAGATGCAAGTGATTTTCCAGGATCACGTAACCGTACAGCTGAAACTCGCTGTCGCGCTGCAAAAACCGCCAGGAATCCAGCACGATGTTCACCGTCGCCGGGCGCGTAAACAGCGGCAGCCACTGATTGATCGTCGCGGTCAGGAAGTGCGGACTGGGGTTTTGCAGGACTCGGTAGCGGCTGCGGGTCATGGGTTATGGTGAGTTAGGTAGAATGGAAGCTGGAGCTTCCGAGAGGTTGGGGGGGCAAGCTGGAGTTTGGGAACCAGAATATCTATTTATGCATGCATATCGCCACCAAGCTGGGTTAACAGCCAATTAAGCTGATTTCGTGAGTTAGAAATTACTTCATCGAAAATCATTATGTTGGTATTTGGTTCCTTGATATGAACTGGGGGCAAGTCTTTCCCGCGTTTGCCGCCAATTAAAAGCACATTGATGTCCGATTTGGTAAATTGCACAAAATCGTTCCTATATGCCGTAGCTTGTTGATAGTCTTTGTGTGTAAGTGGATGGCTTGGGCGCTTGAATTCGATAAGCAAATACTCGTTCGCAAAGTTTACGTTCAGCATTAAATCAGGACGTTTATTTTCACGCTTCCCTGTATAGGTTTTCCCTAAATAGTCTTCAATTTGACGCTTTAATGTTTTATTGCTGCTAAACATGGTGTATTCAACACCGAATATCCATAAGTTTTTTTCTAAAGTTTTATGAATTAGTTTTTCATCAGTGTTTACATCTTGGCATAGTTGTTCAAAACGATTCAGAAATTCTAATCGGCTTTTAGCTTGTTCCCCAATCAACGCTATTTCAGCTAATCCGAATTCCGTTAAAACCTCTGCAAGTTTGGCAATGTCGGAATGTTCAGCCTCATGGATATAATCAAGAACGGTGCGATAATCGGTTCGCTCCAAAGCGTCAAGTATTACAGAGACAATTGGCTCCATCTTTGATTCTGGCTCGCCATAATATTTTCCTAAAACTGCTTTTATAGCTTTGTCAGCGTATTGGCGCTTGTATTCCGGGAGTGATGACAATCGGTCATTAATGCGTTTTTGTAATCGTGCCTGGGTTAAATTTATATCTCGCCCATATTCTTCTTTAACTTTTTCTCTGATGATAGGTTCGACATAGTGTCGAACTTCGTCATATAGCTCACTATTTTCGACTATTGCTCCCCAGTCGGCTGTTACATGATTAAATAATCCATCGACTTCGATTTCACCGTATATTTTACCAAGTAGTTTTGACGGGAAATCTTCAGCGGTATCAAGACCAAAAAATTCAGGTTTTCCAACCACTTTTCCAGAAACCCTGATACAAATACCCGATTGTTTAAGTTTGCCTTTTTGATTGGAAACAGTGAATTCTAGCTTGATATTTCCTGCATTTGGCAGGGTTGCCATATGCTTAGTATAAGTGCCACTAATATCATCTACACCGAGCGGTTTTTCATTTACGATTATTTCGAAATCTGACTCGCGCCCATAATCTTGCAACAAAATCTGTCGAAACTTATCAGGATTGGGAAACGCCATGGATTGATGTAAATCGCGTAACGATATGCGCGTTCCGTGTAAATTTGCATCGCAATTTTCTATGTTTAGATTAATTGGAAGTTTTTCAATGTCTTCAGAAGCCTCTAAATCCAAGGTAGTTAAAGTGAAAGAATACTTTTTACCTCTAGTCCAAGTCTCCAGCATCATTGTTTTTGCCGCCATTAAACCTGCGAATTTTCCAATGCCTTTTTTGCCTTTTACTTTTCTGTGCTTGAGGGATGTGTAGTCGCCACGCCGTCGTCTTCTATCACTTGCGATAAATAAATATTCTCGAAGTAATTCTTCTTCGGTCATTCCCGATCCGTTATCTTGGATAATGACCGGGTTGTCAGCCAGTGGCTCTGGAAAGGTAACTGAAACCAGTTCGGCATCCGCGTCCCAGGCGTTATCAATCAACTCTTTTATGGCTCTTTCAGAAGACCTATAGTTTTCGGAAAGTAACTTGGCCAATCGTGTATCAACCTGAAAGGCGACTTTTCTCATTCTATGACCTCTTGGATTTAACGTTTAGACATTTACTGGTTCCCAAGCTTCAGCTAGGGAACATTTTCTCGGAAGCTCTAGCTTCCTATCCACATCCAGATTGGAAGCAGGAGCTTCCAAGGCCGGGGTTCCCAAGCCGGAGCTCTCATCGTTATACACATCTCAT
>FSSH01001776.1_pt1 | contig 10489 bp, 15 predicted proteins | sample 1166101 | NCBI WGS metagenome assembly FSSH01 (sample SAMEA32972668, study PRJEB13176) | freshwater metagenome | biome: Drinking water system; feature: Biomass in drinking water that filtered by 0.45 um membrane; material: drinking water | place: USA | collected 2012-12-20 | depth 0 m | reverse complement strand
TCATTGACGGACACGACCCCTGGACCACCTTGTAGACGAATTCGGCGTCCTCCCCCTCGCCGTACACTTCTTCCTCGCGGGAGTAGGCCGAAGGTGTCCCGATGAGTTCCGGGCAGCCCGCGAACAGGACGCCGCCATTCGAGGCGGGAGCGGGCATGATCCCGGTCATGTGCGACAGGGCGGGTAAGGTGATCTCGGTGGCCATCGCTTGGCTCCTCGTCCGGTTCGGATGGACGGGAAGTTGGCCGGACCGCCACAGGAATGAAATTCCGGCCTGTCGCTTAAGGAGGGCCGCGTAAGGGCAAGTACGTAGGCGCCAGGTTGAACTTCAGTCCCCGCCGGCCGCCATGTGCATCCACATGCCCGTATGATCGGGAGCCATCACCAAACCGAAGCGGGCGGCAAGCAAGGAGACGACGGCGGCGCCGAGCGCCCAAGCCATGAAGGCAAGAACGAACGTCACCGTGTCGGCGTGATGGCGCAGGGCGTGGAGGGAGGCGCAGCCGGAGGTGAACGCTGCCGCGAGGATGAGCGTCAGGGGATCGAGAGGCATGGCGATGCTTCGCAGGGAGAGGGGGCGTTCTCGATGGACGTCGCGCCAGCAAGAATCGCGCGGCGCGACCATCCTCTCGGACGAGCGGCTGGATCAGACGGAATGCGCTTCCGGCGACCGGTAGAGCCGCCAGAGCTCGAACCCCGAAAGAGCGACCACGGTAATGCCGATAACCACGTGGGTGGCCATGGCATACTGAGCATCCGCGAAGCCGAGTGCCCACGGTGCCACGACCACCCAAAGGCCCACGGCGAGGTTGAGGTACTCCTCCCAGTCGTAGGATTTGCTGAGGGCGAGCATCGCGATGATGACGATCGCTATGCCGCTGAAGAAGGCATTGCGTGCGGCTGCGGTCTCGCTGTTCAGCTCAAGGTACCAAGGGGCCAGGAACAGAGCGATGCCCAACATCACGTTGAGGCCGTTCAGGACCGCGTCCTCGGTTCGGTTTTCGATGGTGCGCATCGACTTCTCCTCGTGAGGGAGGAGTCCCGACGGCGGGGCCGACGGGGACCCAGGCGACAGACAGCCTGCCGCCTCCATTCGATAAATCAAGCCCAACTAAGTTGCGTCAGCCTTGATCCAAGTCAAAGCCAATGATGTCCGCGGACTTATTTCACGCCAAAAAATAACAGGTTATAATTAGAGCGTTGCAGTAATAATGATTATACTTAACAGACATTGATCTGAATCAATGATTTTATATTTTGGGATTGCATCCTGGCCTTCCTCGTAAACCAAGGAGACCGACATGGATGTCACGCGAGACCCGCACGCACAATTCTCCGGCAGCCCGGCCGAACTCTGCGCCGCCGGTTTGAACGCTTGGCATACTGTCATGCTGGATTTTCCGCTGCGCCTTGCCGCGGAGACGATGCGCTTCACGAGCCGGCGCCTAAAGGCCCAGGCGGACCACCTCGCGGCGCTGGTGCAGTGTCGCTCATTCAAGGATGCAGTCGGACTTCAGACGACGTTCGTGGTCGAGGGGGCGTCCGACTACAGGGCAGAGGCGTTCGCCGTGACGCTTGATCTTGCCGAGACGACGTTCGCCAAGGCGGCTTGACACGCTCTCGCCGCGGAGTGTCGTCCGCGGTCTCGGCAGCTTCTGTCCAGCGGATCTCGACGGGTCTTGAGGATGGATCCCATGCCTTTCGGACAGCTTCAGCCGACATACTACCGCGTGTTTCAGCACCGTCGCCAACCCGGCTTGTGCTGCGCCGTGCGCGCGACGATGCTAGTCCCGTACTTTGTCCGCGCGAGCGAGTGGGATTTCGGGATGAACCTGCGAGAGGACGGCATCCTCCCTCTAGGCTTCCAGCCCGCCCCCGCTCGCGAGGCCGCCTCGGCGTTCGGCTATTACCTGTTTCACAATCCGAGCGAAGACCTGTCGCCTAGATACGCCCGGCACGGGTTGGCCGCGGAAAGCTAGGCTCGAGGCCTGCCTGCACGTGAGTTGGCCAAGTGTGCCTGACATCGCGCCTCCCGTGGATCCGAGCTTCACGAGGGCCTGCGAGTAGCCACGCTAGGTGGAGTGCCGCTCATCGAAGGTCGCCCTCAGATCGCAGAGTGCCGCGGGGCACTGTCGACTTCAGCCAGCATGGCGAGGAGGGGTTCGTAGGCCAGTGGCTTCTCGATCACCGCCAATCCGGCGATCCGAGCCCGCTGTCGAACCGCCTGCCCTGGATCCCCCGTCATCAGGACGGCAGGAGCGCGAACGTCGCGCGCTCGAAGCTCACGGAACAGCTCGATCCCATCGATGTCCGGCATGACGTAGTCGAGGACGAGGAAGCGAGGCTCCGGTCCCGGGAAGGCGGCAAGGACGCTGTGGCCGTCCGAGAAGGACTCGACACGGTGTCCCTCGCCCTGGAGAAGGAAGCAGAGCGAAAGCAGGACGGGCACGTCGTCGTCCACGACATAGATGGGGTGCTCGGGGATCGCCGACATGAAGCTCGATGCGCAAACGTGGGCCGTACCTACGGTGAGCCGAATCCTTAGGTCGCTCTCCCGGTTCCGACCTTGATCTGGCGCAAACGGGGCTCAGGCGAGACCTGCCAGCACCGTCCAGCGGACCAATTCCTGCAGGCTCTCCGCTTGCGTCTTCGCCATGAGCTTGGCCCGGTAGATCTCGACGGTTCGTGGGCTGATGTCGAGCGCACGGCCGATATCCTTGCTGGAGCCTCCCGCAACGAGTTGGTCCATGACCTGTCGCTCTCGCTCGCTCAGCCTGCCGACCCGACGGATGAAATCCTGCAGTCCAGGGTCGACCGCATTTCCTTGACCGCCTCGCTCCATGGCGGAGCGAAGCGCCTGGATTAGCGGCTCATCGTCGAAGGGCTTCTCGATGAAGTCGCAGGCCCCGAGCTTCATCGCCTCCACCGCGAGCGGTACATCACCGTGTCCCGTCATCATGATGACCGGTAGCGTGTGCCCACCCGACCGCAACCGGCGCAGCAGTTCCAGCCCGTCGATTCCCGGCATCCGGATGTCCGTGAGGACACAACCCTGGGCCGGCTTCATCAACGCATCGAGCAGGCTGCTCGCCGATGCATGGAGTTCCACGGCAAAGCCCGCGGTGTCGAGCAGGAAACTGATCGAGTCCCGCATCGCCGGATCGTCGTCCACGACGTGCACGAGGCTAGCTGCCATGGGGCAGATCTCCTTCTGGAGCGCTGACCAGCGTCAGCCGGAAGGTCGCCCCGCCGGCTGCATTGCGTTCAACCCCTAAGCGGCCGCCATGAGCCTCGATGATGGTGCGGCAGATCGAGAGGCCGACACCCATCCCGCTTTCCTTGGTGGTGACGAACGGTTGAAACAGCCGGTCAGCGATCTCGTCCGGGACACCGGAACCGGTATCGGACACCGTGATCTCGACCATCTCGGAGGCGACCGGATGGGCGTCGACGGTCAGTTCGCGCAGTTCCGCGTGCTGCATGGCTTCGCGGGCGTTGCGCAGCAGGTTGACCAAGACCTGCTGGACCTGCACCCGGTCGGCAAGGACGGACCGCAGCCCCTGATCGACCCGGACGCGCACGACGATCCCCTGCTCCCGCGCGCCGACGAGCGCAAGGGCACAGGCCTCTTCGATCAAACGGGAGACCGGCTCAGGTCGCCGCTCGGTCTCTCCGCGGGTGACGAACTCTCGCAGGCGACGGATGATCTGACCGGCCCTCAAGGCCTGTTCGGCGGTCTTGTCGAGAACCTCGATCGTCTTGGCGATGGCGTCCGGGTCGGGCCGCTCCAAGAGGCGGCGGCACCCCTTGGTGTAGTTGGCGATGGCTCCGAGGGGTTGGTTGAGCTCGTGAGCCAGCGTCGAGGCCATCTGGCCCATCGCGCTGAGACGGGACACGTGGACGAGTTCGGACTGGAGTTCCTGAAGCCTCGCCTGGGTCCGCTGGCGTTCGGTCAAATCGTTGATGAAGCCCGTGAAGAAGACTTGATCGCCGGAGCGCATCTCGCCGATGGCGAGCTCCATCGGGAAGGTTGAGCCGTCCCGCTTCTGACCGGTTACGACCCTGTTGGTCCCGATGATGCGCCGCTCGCGAGTCCGGCGATAATGGTCGAGGTAGCCGTCGTGCTCCCCGCGCATCGGCTCCGGCATCAGAAGACGAACGTTCTGACCCACCGCTTCGTCGGTCGCGTAGCCGAAAAGGCGTTCGGCCGCCGCGCTGAACGAATGGATGAGACCGGCCTCGTCGATGACGACCATCGCCTCGGGCACGGTGTCCAGGATCGAGCGCAGGTGCGCCTCGCGGGCGAGCAGGTCCTGCTCGGCCCTCTTCTGGTCGTCGATGCTGAGGACGACTCCGCGGTGTTGTGCAGGTCGGCCATCCGCCCCCGGGCTCACCCGGCCCCGTGATCGCAGCCAGCAGGCATGCCCGTCCGGTCTCAGAACGCGATAATCGACCTCGTAACTGCCACCCTCCCTGAGCGCGCCCTGGATGGCCTCGGCCCGGGCCTGGCGGTCGTCCGGGTGCACCAGCGCCTGCGAGGCGGCGAAGGTGGTCAGACGCTCGGGTGACACGCCGAAGAGGCGGGCGCATGTCGGCGACACCGTCACGCGACCAGTCGGAACGTCGAGCGACCAGATGCAGACGCCGACGTCGTCCAGGGTCCTACGGAGCTCGTCGTTGCTCAGGGATCCATCGCCCTGATGATCGGCAGCCGGCAAGACGATGGAATTCGTCATGGGTCACACCCGAAGGAGGCCATCTGAGCCACGGCGGTGAATGACACCGCCGACATTTGTCCCGGACGGATATCGTCACGTCAGCAGCGCACCGTCGAAGCAGGGCGGTCCCTTGCACGGGCCATGCTCTATCACGGAACCGTGTCCTTAAGTTACCGAGTTCGAGAAAATAAGAACAGGTGTCCGGTCACGACGTCTTCACGCTATCCACCAAACCGGCATCGGAGAAGGTTTGAGATGGATCAAGGCTGATCCTTCGTAACGGGGCGAAGCATAGGGTGGCTCTATCCGGAGACGATCAATGCCGAAGACCATGCCATACCCTCTCACGACGATCCGCGACGTCCTCGTCGGCACGACTGTCGAGAACGAGTTTTCGGAGGACTCCTCGGCCATCGGTTACGGACTGACGCTCGCCAAGGCTGCGGGCGCCCATTTGACGGTCCAGGCGGCCTCGTGGTGCCTCTTGGGTGACGATGCCTGGCTCGGTGGTTTCGATCTCGGCAACGATGAGGTCGCCACCATCGACCGCCGTCTCGACGAGCTGGCTCGCTCCATTGCCGACCGGGCGGCCGGTAACGCGGCCCAGGCCGGGGTAATCTGCACGACGGAGACGCCAAGCCTACCGTACCCCGACGTGGTGGGTCGACTGGCGACCCTGGCACGGTTGCACGACCTGACGATCCTGGATGCGGGGCGACAGGCCTACGATCTCGACCGCGAAGCGATCAGGATAGCACTGTTCGAGAGTGGTCGCCCGGTCATCGCCGTGCCGCCGGACCATGGTGCGTTCGCCATGCGGTGGGCCATCGTCGCCTGGGACGGCAGCGCACAAGCAGCTCGTGCCGCCAACGAAGCATTGCCGTTCCTACGCGCCGCCGAGGTGGTTCAGATCGTATCCGTAGCCGGTACCGAGGAGCTTCTCGACACGGTTCCGGGCGCCGAGTTCGCGCCGCATCTCGCGCGTCACGGCGTGAACGTCACGGTCGTCGACGTACCGGTGGTGGACGACGTTGCCGAGACGCTTCGCAATCAGGCGAGGATGTTAAAGGCCGACATGCTCGTGATGGGGGCCTACGGTCACTCCCGCGTACGCGAATTCTTCTTTGGCGGAGCGACGCGCTCACTCCTGAGAAGCAGCCCGGTCCCGCTTTTCCTGGCGCATTGAGCGAGAGGTATCGCCATGAGTACGAGACGACGTTCGGGTTGCGACGAAGCAGCAAGGGTGGGACGGAAGATCGACCGGCCCCGCATGAAGATTTGCCGCGGCGTGAATCGGGCGCCTGCCTGTGAGAAGCCCGCCGAGCGTGCTCCGGCCAAGAATACTGAGTGGATGAAACCGCTGGACGAGGAGAGCCTTCGCGCACTGAAGGCAGGTTGGGGCTTCGCGAATGAAGCGCCAAGGTGTTCCGGCAGTACGACCCCTCAACGCGGCGCCTTCGCAAACTCGCGCATGAATTCCATCAGGGCGTGTCATCGCTTGAGCCAGTCGAGGGCTTCGGCGAGGCAGAGGCCGCGCATGACGCTGGCGGCGGTCTTCTCGTAGCGGGTGGCGATGGCGCACCACTCCTTGCGCCTGCCCCAGGGCCGCTCGGCGATTGTTGTAGATCCAGTTTGGGCAGGCGACGGGCGCCTCATGACGCTGGGGCGGGATCGCAGGCCGAGCACCCATGTTCCAGATGGGCTCGCCAGAGGCGTGGCTGGTGTAGCCGCGGCCTCCTATGACTTACCTGGGCACACCCGGCAGTCGGTCGAGGAGAGAAACGGCGTGGGGCAGTTCGCGGGCCTGACCGGCGCCAGCCGGAAGGCGATGGCGCGGCCCAGCCCGTCCGCGATCACGCAAGCCTTGGTGCCATAGCCGCCACGTGAGCGGCCAGGAGCTTCACGATGATCTCGCTCGGCTCCAGATCCCCCCTTTTTGGCGACGCCTGCAGTCTTCTGATGCGCCCGCACGTTCGTGCCGTCGAGAAAGACCATGCCGAGTTGCACGCCCCGCTCGTGCACACAGCCGAGCAATCGCTCCCAGACGCCGGCACGGGACCAGCGGAAGTAGATCTGGGCTGCACGCCACCAGGGACCCAGATCGCCCGGAATGGCCCGCCACTTGGCGCCGTTCTGGTGCCGCCAGAGGATGGCCGAGAGCGTGCGTTGAAGATCCTGCGGCGGCGTCTTGGCCTTGGGGCGGCACGCCTCGACCAGGGGCTCCGGTTTGGACCATTGCGCGTCGCACACCGTCGTCCCTCCTGGCTCAGAAAAGACCGAACACAAACCCAGCCAATCCGTTCAGGCGACAACAGACCCTAGCTGTAGGACTAGCTCTGCTGCTGGTGAGCCTGGCGATCCGGGAGTGAGGGCGTGCGCGGGCTTCGTGATCGCGGTACGGCGCATGGAGGACTACGTCCGCCGGGTGTCGGAAGGAGCCCGCCGCGAAGTTGGGACATCAATCCTGCAAGAAATTCGGCTGGATGACGCCCCAGTCAAGCGCCGCAGTTTCAGCGACACTTGTGGGCCGCAATGCGGAGAGTACCTGCCTACCTCGTAGCCGGGAAATTCGGTGGCCCAAGATGCTGAAGGAAATCCGGCTTGCCCAGGCTCACCCCAGCCCCGCGCAGTATCGCGTAGGCGGTGGTAACGTGAAAAAAGAAGTTCGGAAGCGCGAAACCCGTGAGATAGGCCTGCCCCGTAAAACAATAGCCCATGCCGTTCGGAAACTTCAGCTCCACCTCACGCTCCGTGCCCGAAGCCACAGCGGTCGGATCGACGCCTTGGACGAAGACAATCGTCTTTGCACATCGCTCCTTCAGCTCGGCGAAACTGCCCTCGACATCCGGCATAGCCGGCGCCGCGATTCCGGCGAGCCGCGCGATAGCATTCTTGGCACTGTCCGACGCCATTTGGTACTGGGCAGGCAACGGCCTCATGTCGGAGGCGAGTCGTCCGACGAGTAACTCGGCCTCCGGCTTCTCCGATGCCGCTTTGTCAAGCCAAGCGCTCATATTGCGAAGCGAGTTGACGAAGATCGGAACGCTGACGTCGCGGATGCTGATGCTCATTGCCGTAGCCTAGGTCACCTTTCGCCAGCGATGCAATGAGGCGGCGAATCCTGCCGGACCGGCGACAGATCAGCGTCACTCGCGGAAAAGAGGCTTAGTTGCAAAATCGTGGGCGTCGGGAAAGTCATGGGAAGTGCGAGGGTGAGGTGACGAGGTCACGAATTTGGCTGGATGGCGATGGCGGCGAGTTCGATGATCCCCGTGAAGGTGGCGATCAGTTTGTCCCAGCGTGTGGCGTCCCTTCGGAAGGCTTGAGGTTGGCAGACAAGCGCTCGATGCGGTTTCGCCCTTGCAGAGCTCCGTGTCGTCGCTGCGGGGCGCCTTGCGGTTGCGCCGTGGCGGGATGACGACCTGGCTTGCCTGGGCGACGAGCTTTTCCTCGAGGGGGCCGGCGATCGACCGGATCGGATTGCCGAGCGCCGCGTGACCGCCTGATCGTTCCCCAGCCCCTCCGGAAGATCCCGCCAGCGCCCTCCCGGGCGCGCCATTCACAACAGCGCGTCCAGGAACCGCCGATTGGCGCACGCGGCTCGCGCTTGCCCTTCGTCCAGCCCGGAACGACGCCCTTCACACGTTCCCTCTGGTCGCCCAAAGCGCGTCGATGCCGCTGGTCATCGCTGATCTCCTCAATCGGCCTGCCTTCCCACCTCAATCTTCGAGCCACGCTGACGTCGCCGAAGCGTCACCACACCCTAGTATTCGGCTAAGGAAGATCAGTTTCAACGGACGTCGATCGAGCACGAGACTTAAGAATTGGGGAACCGGCAAACGACGACGTCGACGCTCAACCTCGCGAAGCGCGGCGGCCCGGGGCGGAGACGATGGCACCAGGACCTCAACCTCGCCGGTCACCTTGCGGCCAAATGTTCGAAGACATGAGCGTCGCCGGACCCGCTGGTCGCCGTGGGGAGCAAAATGCTCTCCATCATCCCGATGTGTTCAGCCGCCCCCGGAACGTCGTCCACGCTCGCTCTCCCGCTTCGAACAGGGGTCCGATTGAGGTCGGCAATTCCTTGAACGGACCCAAGTGGGGGCGCTGGTTTAAACGGCGCTGAAGGGCAAAACACGCTTTCAAGAGCGCGGCGGGTTGGCTAAGGGGAAGGAATGGGTTGGAGACGTGCGTTGCTAAAGTTGGGATCGAGAGTTCGAATCCCTTCGCCCGCTCCAGTTAAGAATCCAACGCCGATCGATCTAGGGGCTGCCGCGACGGCGGCCCTTGTCGTTTCCGCGGTGGTCTGGCGATCCGGAGGAACGCGATGGCGATCAAGGCGCTCAACGACCGCAAGAAGCTGTCGAGCGACTTCAACGAAGCCAATGACGCCTTCATCGACGAGGTGCTCGGTGCCCTGCAATCCGGCCGCATACCCCTGGATCTCGCAAGGGCCTATCTGGCGCATCCGGTCGCGATGATGCATGCCGACGGTGCGCAGGCGGTCGCGAACTACCTCGATCGCATCCTCTCGCAGCGGCCGAACATCGATTGGATGCCGGGCGAGTAGCCCGCAGCGTCCGGGACGGAGACGAAGCAGCATGACAGCCGACGAGATTACCGATCTGAACAAGGCTCGCGCGAGCCTTGCCCGTCAGCGCAGCGCGCTGGCCAAGCGGATCGGTTCGAGCGAGCTGGCCGCGGCCTCCGCGGCGGAAGACTTCATGCGCATTCTTCTCGCCATCGAGGCGGTGGACCGCGCCCTGGCGGAGGCCGGGCGTCCCTACATGTCGCCGCAGACCGAAGCCGAAAGGTGAGCGTTTCCGACGCGGCACGCGACGCCAATGGCACCATCCTCGCAAACGGGGATTCGGTCACGCTCATCAAGGATCTCAAGGTGAAGGGTACCTCGACGATCCTGAAGCGGGGCACCCTGATCAAGAACGTTCGCCTCACCGACGATCCGTCGGAGATCGAATGCAACGCGGACAAGGTCAAAGGCCTCGTCCTGCGCACGGAATTCCTGAAGAAGGCCTGACTAAGCAGCTCGGCCTTCGCTCGATGCTCAATCCTCGGCAGTGCTCGGCGCTCGCGCAGGCGAGCGATTGAGGCTCCGGATCGTCCGGGCCGGTCGGCCGGACCGTTCCGCGATGACCCGATCCTGCTCGGCGATCAACTCGCGGGCTGGCTCGTCGCCATCGAGGCCGCCAAGAATCTCCATCGGCACGCGCCGGTTCGAGGCGCGGGAATCATCTTCATAGACGACGTCGAACAGGACGGAACCGCGTTCCTGCGGCTTCGATTTCGTGCGTTTGGCCATGACCGATACTCGACGAACGGTTGAGGGAGGTTGGAAATGCGGACGGCCACGGATGGCGGGCGGGGGTGCGCGTACATCCGGCGTCACCCAAGGCCCGGCCTCGTGGCCGTCGCCGATCGAGCGACTGTCGTCGCGATCGGCATAGCAGGTAGATGGTGGGCTGGGCACGACATTTCAATCCTGCGACGTTTGCGTGCGTTGGCGTAGCCATCGGGCGACGCCGGCATGGCATGATGCGTGCGCACCGAACCGGCTGCCCGAGCCAGGAGCCACGATGACCGAGACGCGACCGCTCACCCGCTTTTCCGTCGAACCCCTCAGCACGATGACGCGCCGGCTCGCCGACGTCGCCGCCGGGCGTGCCGACCCGGACCTCGTCATCACCGGCGCACGCCTGCTCTCGACCTATTCCGAGCGCATCCTGCCCGACCGCGAGGTCTGGATCGCCGGC
>FSSH01001289.1_pt1 | contig 10492 bp, 10 predicted proteins | sample 1166101 | NCBI WGS metagenome assembly FSSH01 (sample SAMEA32972668, study PRJEB13176) | freshwater metagenome | biome: Drinking water system; feature: Biomass in drinking water that filtered by 0.45 um membrane; material: drinking water | place: USA | collected 2012-12-20 | depth 0 m | reverse complement strand
TGCGTCCAGCATAATAAGACATATTGTAAATAATCAAAATATTCTTAAAAGAGTTCTTTTGAGATATTCGTATTTTCTTTTACATTTTATTTGTAAATACGCATTTCTTATTACGCTGGACAGATATAATTAAACAAAATAGCTAATAATACTTATACAAGTATTATTAAAATACATTTTAAATTAAAATATTAATAGCACATATTTTAATTTAAAACAGGTAACGCAATCAATAGACCAGTTTGACCTTTTTTTCTACCAGCATTTGTAGCACTCGATTTTTTGATATATTTAATCCTTTCTCTTTCTCTTGTCTTTTGTTTATTTATGTTTATCCTCTCTAAAGATTTTTGTATATAATTATATTCGTTATCTGTAACGATTATGTGGATTCTATCTGTTGTAGCATCCCTGTAAAAATTTAAAAACTGAATTGTTGATTGTAGTTGTTCTGTTATACAAATCGACATTTTTAAATGATATATCAACAAATGTAATATATATATATTTTTTTAGCTATAAACACATATCATTTTATTCATTTTTTTATATGGATACCTATGGACACATGTTTATCAAATTTGATTGTATGCAGACAATTTTATATACATATAAAATTGATATTTTTGATAGTACTTGATATATAAAATTACATGCAACGGCAATTGAAGTATAATAATAACGCTGAAGATATATTAAATGCTATCATCTTTTTACAAGGAGAATTAAAAGCCATCAACGATAAAGAAATAATTCACGATTTACCCAAAAATATTATTTCTCATGTTAATACATACATACTATGTTATAATATTGTCCTACATAATCTTGAGCATTCTTATGAAATTGGTATTAGAACTAAAGATTTTTTTAATTATATAAATACACAAATACCAAGCCCATTATCAATGAATAAACTATCCCAAATTATGGCTGCTGTATTCAAACGCATTAAAGACGAAATAGGGTTTGTTATTTATAAGATTACCAAATCTGATTATACATACTATTATGGGTTTTCTTTACCATATTCTAAAAAAGAAATTGCTCGATCATTGATAATTAATACTGAAGATATTATTGTAAGTTGCAATGTTATATTTGACGTTTTCATTATAGAATGCAAATACACAAACGTTTCTTGTTTATCAATTTGCATTGAAAATAATTATTATTTAAGTTGATAAACAAATCTATAGCTCATACACCCATAGGATATAAAATTTATGTTAATGTGATAACCAATAACAATATACATTTAAATACATCGCTATAATTCAACTATCATTTATTAAAAATAAATGATATTTCAAAGGTACATATATAACATACTAACAGATGTTTAAGGCATGCCTGATACTTTTTTTTGGAAAGGGGTAGTTAAAAATCAACAAAGTATTCTTTTAGTTTATTTAGAATGATGAAAATTTTTATCAAAGGTATCAAACATGCCTTAAACATTTGTTAATGAGGATTGTCATGAAAATGGAATAAATCCTACAACCAAAATTCTATCATTTTTGCTTTATATCAACCATCATTATATCTGTCCAACGTAATAAGAAATGTGCGTTTAGAAATAAAAAGAAAAGATGAATATCTTAAAAGGCACCATTTAGAAATATTGTTGATCATTTACAATATTTCTTATTATGCTGGGCGCATATAATTATCGAAAATATAATCGATTGAATTATTCTGGTTGGTTATCAGGTACCTCAGAAATATCGGGAAGCATAAAATCAGGCTTTTTAGTACTACCCTTATAATTTGTGCTTTCTGATTTCTTTACATATCTTTTGGCTGCTCTATTCCTAGTTTGACTCCTTATCTTAATATAATTTTTAAGTGCTCGTTGTATGAAAATATATTCATTTTCAGATACAATTATATGTATGTCATCACCCTCCTTATATGTTTTTAATTGATATATACCAGCCATTAAAGATATAATTTAATATATATGCTTGTTAATGGCTAAATCAATTTTTATTCATTTTTAACATATAGTTGTCCACGAATAAAATTGATACATACAACGATATACTAATACATATAAAACACATGATGACAACACCAAACAACCATTTTGTAAAACACATGTATAATATCAGAGAGACCTATAACACCGAAAATTATGATAAAAAAATCAAATTAGAAGATAAGTTGAAAATGTCAGTGCCTCGATGTGTCCATTGTAGTATCGTCACACATCAGAACATCTATGACTTTTCAAAAACATGTATAATACATATGTTTAATGATTTTAATGATGAACAGACCGAAACCCACAGATCTAATATTGAACATTTTAAAAGCCAATTGCAATCATCAGCAGGCGTTTTGGATAACAATGATCCTATGATTTGTGAACTAGCTGTCAAGATGTTCAACATACCATTGATAACGCTGCTAAAATATTGGGACAATAAAGAAAACATACAAGAGAGATATACATGCATAACGTGTCACAAATTTTGTGGTGAAAAATTACATCATAAAACTGGTCTATGTATCAGCTGTATATGTTCTAATGCCAGTGATCGATTATCTGAGGAACAATTGTCATTGGTGATGAAGATCAGATATTCTTTATCGCGAGATATGTCTCCAGGTGACATTATTAATGCTGTTTGCAAATACATAGATTGATTTTAACAATTACACATATAGTTTCCAAGTGATATTATTAATCAGAACATACATATTTTATTTGTCAACAGTCACAAATGATATTATTAATCAAAACACACATATTTTATTTGTCAACAGTCACCAATAAAACAAAAAAATACAAGCTGGTCTAAAGATAAAATATTTTATCTTTATATTTTTTTTAAAATATTGTAAATGAACCGATTGTATGCCACCTTCAATTATCCAAACGCCGTTGAGAACAGCAACACTTTTTTGACTGGAATCAGAGGTCCAGATTCCATAACATCCAATGATTCTGATCATGATCTTTATATATCAGGTCTATACCAAGATGGAAACAATTTTACAACCTTTGTCTACAAAGGGGATATCTTGGGAAATGGAACATTTTATCCCCTTAGTTATCCATCTGGTCCCAATGTTACGGTGACCAAAACATCTTTATATGGTCCATGCATATTGGCTAATGGTCTAATTAGGGTTGTTGGAAACTATAATACTGCTGAAGCAGGCAGTAAGGCATTGGGATGTTTATATGAAGGTCCACTTGATGGATCTGGTCGTTGGATAACATTAAATCCTCAATCATTGGCTTCTGACGCAGTAATCAATACTATTGCTCATTCAACCATCAAAGATGTAGTTGTTGGTAACTATGATACTTTGTTGGTTCAAGGCAAAGCATTCATATATGTTATATCAAAAAATAAATATTATGACATCAAAGTACCAAAATCTCTTAGTACTACTGCATATGGTGTATGGTATAATGGACATCAATCATATACCATCGCTGGTGGATATGCTACATTGGGATTACATGCATATCTGGTGGATTGGGATGCCAAACATAGAACCTTTGGTAAATTTGTAAAATATAATTACAATAACAAACCAGATATTGTTACCCATTTTAATGGTATTACCACCGATGGAAAGCATGGTTATTACCTCACTGGCGATTGGGTTGATAGGAATAGCTTGGATCGCAATTATGCTTTCCTTGCTCATGTTAAGAGAAATGCTACAGATGCCTGTGGAAAAAAAGTATATCAATTATCAAGAACAGCCAAATGGGAAAGCATCACTTTTCCCAATGCGGATGTCACTTCTGGTAATTCAGTGTACAAGAGAACGGTTATTGGGATTTATCAAAACATTGATGATACCGCTATCAATGGATATGTATCATTTCCTTATTGTGGATAGTTGGGTAATTACAAATATCGAACTATTCCCAATCATAATACGACAAGTTTAAATAAAAAAATACAAAACGAACCATTGGTTATATTTGACGCAAAATATATCCGTTGCATTGATTTTATTTTGAATCAATGTCGAATTGATGCACATATCGAACTACTGTTAATCCATTGTTATATATTTTGATATAAATATATAAATGTTCTATATTTATTGTTATTAACCATGCCATGTCCATTTGTCACTATGCATATCTTAATAATAGATCGAGCAACGATCGATGCAAATATATATAATTGATGGTGTCTAACCAATAACCATCTTCTATTGTTCTACTTTTTAATTGCTGAACTTGTTCATCAGTTAACGTTGCTGTATCTGCTCCAAAATCCAACAACAGACGAACTGTCAAATAATAATATTCATCTGAATATGCCACTTTATGTTCCAACATATGCTTTAAAACTGTATTTCCGCTACTATTCTTATATTCTAAAACAGCAAATGGACAACCATAATAAAACATATTTAGAATAAATTTGTAGTGACATTTTTGTGCAGCGATGTGTAGAGCAGTATTGCCTTCGCGGTTGCACAGATTAAAGTTATATGGTTGATGATCAATAAATTTCTTGATGACATTGAGTGCGTTATAATTTGCAGCCACATGTATTGGCATATCACCATCATTATTTATGGCATCGTATTGGGCACCATTGTCCAACAATATTTTAACAATATATTTGCTATTTATTTTAGCTGCTTTATGTAATGGTGTATATTTTAAATTGCTGGCTATATTTATTGCTTTTGATCCATATTTCAAAAGCAATTCAACACCGTCCGCAAAATTAACTGCCACAAATTTATACATCAAGGTATATCCATATTTATCTTGATTATCCAAAGGATACCCAAGCTTCACCAACCATTCAACAATAGATAGTGAATCTCTGATATCAATGATGTAGGATCTCCTGTACATTACATCATCATATTGATTAATATGATTATCGGGTCCATAGACAATATCATATATTGGTATTGTAATGTCACCATGTTGTATGTAATTACGCATACCATCATAATTTCTATCTTTAATTAATTGCGTCAACTCTTCCATTATATATTTTGGCATAAATGTTTAACAACATAATCATTTTTTGTTAACCATTTCAGCGCAATAAATAATTAGTGTTTTAAAATGGTTAACATCAATAATAAAATATTGACATTTATAAATTAATACAAGTACTAGGGTTGTCGATGGCGCTATTACTGGTATTATTGGGATTCTCGGCATAACATACATTTTGTTCACTAAGTATCAAATAATTATTCAATGATAGATATTGTGGTATATAACCATTATTATCGGTACTGTTTTGCTGTGCATTGATTGGTATAGCTGACAATCCCAAAATAGATGTGTTATAATTCAATGATAATGCCTGGTTATCAATCAACCATTGAAATGTAGCATTATCACCTGTTAAACCATTATATGATGCATTTGTACCCACTGGCATCTGCATATATGGCACTGAATCCAATGACACGATCTGTGGAATAGTGGTGACACCTAGATAACCTGAACATGTTTGACAATCACCCCCAACAAGTGTACATGTATTATTATGATTGGCACCAGTACCATATACAATATTACATATAACATTACTATTATTCCCAAGAACACATGATCTGGTTGAACAGTTGCAACCACCAGGTTGATCACAAAAAATAAATGATGGTAATGTAGCCCATACAAATCCTGGATAACTATCTCCAAAATATCCACCTGTGCATTCCGTCAATATCAATTTTGATGTATATGTTGATGGTGTGGTATCTGGTTGTATACATAAATTTGTTCTCCTATCTAAGAACTGAGTATACACCCCTTCATTACCTTGATTTTTTGATGTTGGGGTTGATCCAATGGGTACTCTGGTTACTCTAAATATCTGATTTGGATTTGTTGGATTACATTCGGTCATTGTGATTTGGGATCCAGCAGTACCGCCACTGGTCATGCACATTAACAACCCACCTCCTTCATCAGCTGGAACAAAATTCAAAGAGATTAGTGAAATTTGTCCATTACACGCAGGTGTATATGTACCCAACGATGACATTCCACATTCAGTATAAAAAGTCTCAATACCACCTAGACCTGTAGTACCCCCGGTCGACAAATTACACAAATTAATACTATCATCGATAACACCATTGGGACCTGTGCATTGATGTTGTGCTTGTATAGCAATAATCTGATCAGAATCTACACAATAATTGAATTGTGGATTTGGCGCTACACCTTGTAACTGGTTTAGTGTATAAGAATTTAAAGTTGGTTGACCTGGAGCTATGCTGGGTATCAATGTACCATTGAAATTGTAATTGATGTCCATAGATTGAAATTGATATAATTGGCATGTATTTTTAGCGGGGTTGTCACTGGGTATGGGTGGACTCCAGATTAACGGATTACTATATCTGTTTACTGGAGGGTTTGTTTTGACGTTTCTTCTTATAAAAAATCCTATACCTAGTGCTATAAACAATATTAATACAAAAACAGAAATAGCAATGATCCATTTTGCAGCTGACATATTATATGTTTTAAAATTTGATGGTAATTATATTTAATTTATATTTGCTATTACTAAAATATAATTGTATAAACACATGAATGATCATCATTATATTTATAATATGCAATATATAAATAACAATAATAGTAGTGGTGGTAATATCAACAACATCATCGACATAGATATCAATACAAATAACAATACATATATCAATAGTAACAACAATACATATATCAATGGTAACAACAATACTGATATGAATATCAATGGCAACATCAATACAGATATGAATATCAATGGCATCATCAATACAGATATGAATATCAATGGCATCATCAATACAGATATGAATATCAATGGCAACATCAATACAGATATTCATATCAATACAAACAACAATACATATGTAATAAGTGGCCTCAAATATACATATAAAAATGTCAACACATACAAAGATCCATATATCTACAATTTAGAGATACAGCAGAGCGATAAGATATTGGTTAAATGGTTCCAGAATGATGATTATACACCAATGGCTCAAGTTATTGTAGCTTATATTTATGGTGTATTGTTGTCACCCCTATCATCGGGTATATTTATATTGGCGATCTCCATCATAGTATATGAGATATTATATTATATTTTTTCTCATGGAAAAGAACAATATTATAATGTATTGGTCAGAGCTGGTGTTATCAGTGCCTCGATATTGGGATACATTTGTGGTAAAATGGCTGCTGGTGATGAGATCTTGGCTGATGGTGTACCAAGTTTCCCATGCATGAAGACATATGATGGTCATATTGATCATAAATGATATATTTTTTGGCCAATATGACCATCATATTATTTTATATCGATTTGATAGGAAACATCAATGAATTTGCGCTTTTTGTCTGAAAATTTATATGCGTCACAGTCCTGCTTGCACTATTATCAAAATTTTAAAGATTTACCAAGGGTTTTATTAACTGTAACATACATAGTTTGAACCACAAAATTGATACTATTGTTGGCCACATAATATCAATAAAAATTATAATGGAGATACAATATTGCCTTGCATCAATCCCCGAAATATCAACCATACCTACAATTTCCGAAATATCCAAAATTCCAAAAATATCAAAAATATCAACAACATCTGCAATCCCCGAAATATCAACCATACAAAAAAATAATATTCATTCAGGGTCAATAGATTATTCACAAACGGATGATAAATCATCGAAATTAATCTATACAAAAACTATCAGCTATTACGAACATGTTGATGGCAATTTACCACCACATATAACACATCTAGTCTTTGATGATTATTATGATAAAATAACTGACAACATACCATCATCCGTTACATCTATAACTTTTGGTCACTATTATAATCAACTCACAAATCATTTACCATCATCCATTGTTGATTTAGTATTTGGTGAATGTTATAACATAGTAACAAATAAATTACCATCATCCATTGTCAATTTGATATTTGGTGAAGGTTATAACAGAGTTACTGATAATTTACCTCATTCGGTAAAGTCTTTATCTTTTGGTTACAGTTATAACCAACCAACTAATAATTTACCACATAGCATTACACATCTTACTTTTGGTGATTGTTATAACCAACCAACAGATCATTTACCGCAGAGCATTACACGTCTTACTTTCGGTTACAGTTATAACCAACCTACTAATAATTTACCACATAGCATTACACATCTTACTTTTGGTGATTGTTATAACCAACCAACAGATCATTTACCGCAGAGCATTACACATCTTACTTTTGGTCAGAAATATAATCAACCAACAGATCATTTACCGCAGAGCATTACACATCTCACTTTTGGTGATTGTTACAACCAACAAACAGATAATTTACCATCATCAATTACTCATCTTGCTTTTGGTTGTTCTTATAATCAATCTATTAATAATCTACCACATACAATTACCCATCTTTCTTTCACATTTGACTATGGTCAACAAATAAGTAACCTACCAAGTTCAATTACTCACCTTGAATTTGATGATTTATATTATGATGCCTATGATGATGATGAATATTATGAACATGACAACAATTATCCATATGACAACAATTATCATTTCAAAGAAAAACTGGAAAAATATGAAAATTTGTTGTGTAATTGCTATCATCTGATACATACAAATATTTCAACAAAATATATAAATGCACACATCAATAAAAATATTCATAATATACGTATGAAATCGACATGTTTGGTACATTTATGTATAAATATTATTGGTTCTGTATAGAAACATCATAAAGATAAACGATAGATATATTTAATATTAAATACATCTCATTGATTTGACATAAAAATTGATGGTAAATTATGATGTTATTTGTGTTCAAAATAACAAATTACCATTTACAAAAATGATTTTTATAATAGTCATTTGTTGTTAAAACAAATATACCAACCATAAATTAACAAACAATAATGGCATCGGACAGCTATTCAAGCATGATGGATACCATCGAACAATTGATCTTAGATCCTATTATTGATGACATCATTGATCATTATGGGGAAAAAACATTAAACAACAGAAATATTGTTGAATGTCTAGCTAAAATTTATGAATCTATAGATTCAAAAAATGGTTTGCAATTTGAATATATCAATGGCATTGATAACAATATTAAAAAATCAAGTACGGATAACATAGTAATTGCGTTGGAGAATTTGTGGAAAATAATATGGAAACCAGGAAATCTAACAACCACATATCCTGCTTATCCAGATGGATTTAAAATGCACCGACATGTCGCGAATATTTTTAAAAATAAAATCGATGAATATTATGGTGATGTTACTGATATTGGTATTAATGATACCAAAGAAGAAATTACAACTACTATCAACAATCTTTGCAAGATGATAACAACGGTGTATGCCACTTCAGGATTGTCCAGTAGAATAACATTTTTAAATACATCCATTGGAAATAAAGTAAAAAATCCTAGAAATTTTGCATATTGTAATTTTGACGGTATCGATTTTGCGGGTTGCTCTACAAAAATTAGTGATCATGATATAAGCTATACCAGCTTCGTGGGTTGCAAATTTCATGGTAATGGAAAGTCAGGATCATGCTTTCATACCCATGTTACTGGTTCAAATTTTACAAATGTTGTTTTTGAAGGAACCATTTGTAATAAAGAGTCTCGATTTACTGCATGTAATTTTACAGGAGCTGATCTCACTGGATTATCAAATAACAGGGGTAACGCCATGTTGAAGTGCGATTTTACAGATGCTTTTGTAATTAAAGATGGCATTAAGTTGATGGGTAAAGATCTTATGAAATATTTAGATAAGGAAAAAGATATTAAGATTGATTGTTCATATTATCATTCACCCGATGATGGTGGTTACATTAAGGATGCTCTTGATGACAGCATTTGGATCTAGTAGTTACTATTATTATTTTCAATTTGTTAGCAGATTGAGGGCACAATAGTTTAATATCTAATGTTATCGATTATCATAATGACTATTATCGATAATCATTGTAACTAATTTTTATTATTAAAATTAAATAATATCATATAATATTATTTACACTAAATATTCATCATTGGGATTAATGTTATGATTTTCTTTCTAAATTCCTAATTCTCAATGGGGCAGGTAAAGATTATACATGGTCAATCCGGTATTTCCGGTTAAAAGTACCGATGTTTTATGGTCGGAATAAATATACTGTAAATTGTTAGAATAGATTAAAATGATTAAAACACTATTCCTAATCGTTTTTGTTTAAAAAAATCCAACATTAAAATATCCCGGTAATTTTAACTGAAAGTACCGGATTGACCAACCTTAGTAAAGATCTGAGTTTTCCATCCTAAAAATAATGGTTTAAAAGATTAGCACGCCTTAACGTCTAATGGTTCAGGTGTGAACCATTTTTAGAGAGATCAATTATTTTATAATTTAGAAGGACTTATTTGGATTAATTAGAGACCTCTAGAGAAAGAATACAAATCT
>FSSH01002652.1_pt1 | contig 10498 bp, 12 predicted proteins | sample 1166101 | NCBI WGS metagenome assembly FSSH01 (sample SAMEA32972668, study PRJEB13176) | freshwater metagenome | biome: Drinking water system; feature: Biomass in drinking water that filtered by 0.45 um membrane; material: drinking water | place: USA | collected 2012-12-20 | depth 0 m | reverse complement strand
GGCACCTTCTCCCAAGGGAGAAGGCTTGCCCATTCCCTCCCCTCAGGGGAGGGGCAGGGGTGGGGTGAAGCCACAAGCGACCGCCGTCCATGCGGCCGGTGCGGCCAAACGAACCGCGACCAGGGTTTTCCAGCCGCCGCCGCAGTCCTTGTGCCCAGCTGTCGCCGTCGCCCCGGTTGCGTCGAACCGGTCGACACCGTTAAGAGTGCGGCTGCCGCCTGCCAAACCCACTCCGCCCAAGGAACTCCCCATGCACGTCGATGAAGCGACCGTCCGGCGCATTGCCCGGCTGGCGCGCATCAAGATTTCCGACGCCGAGGCGAAAAGCCTGGAGGGCGAACTGTCGAACATTCTCGACTGGGTGGCGCAACTCGATGAGGTCGACACGTCTGCTGTCGAGCCGATGACCCGGGTCGTCGCCCAGGCCATGAAGATGCGCGACGATGTGGTCGCCGATGGCGAGATCGCCGATCTCGTGACCGCCAACGCGCCGTCGTCGGAAGACAATTTTTTCGTCGTCCCCAAAGTGGTGGAGTAACCGCGATGCGCCTTCAATTGACGTTTGGCCTCGCCTCTCTCGCGGCGTGTCTGGCCGCCGCCGCACCGGCAGTTGCAAAACCCAAAGGCGCGTTCATCGGTCCCGGCACCTATTCGCCCGCCGACGGCTGCCAGAAGTTTGCCAAACTCGCCGCCGGAATCTTGCTGCCGAATATCGAAAACTATCCCGAAAAACTCACGGCCGACGGCTTCTACAGCTGGGAAGGCGGGTGCACGTTTCTCACCGTCCGCAAACTTCGCGCGTCGGTGTGGGTGACACGCATGTTCTGCGCCGAAGGCTCGGTCGAAGAACGCAACACGACCACCTTCGTCAAACTCAAAGGCGACCGCTGGCGCGTCACCGGTAACGGCGGCGGCCTGACGTACAAGCGCTGCAAGTCTGCAAAGGAATAGCCGGCCGTGACGGACCTGACGAAATTCTCACTCGCCGAGGCCCGCGATGGCTTGGCAAAAAAATCGTTCTCGGCGCGCGAACTAACCGACGCGTTCATCACGGCAATCGAAGCCTCGAACGGCGCGCTCAATGCCTACGTTCTGCCGACGCCGGAGCATGCCCGCGCACAAGCCGCTGAAAGCGACAAGCGGATCGCCGTCGGCACAGCGCGCGCTCTCGAAGGCCTGCCGCTCGGCAACAAGGATCTGTTCGCGACCAAGGGCATCCGCACCACGGCGTGCTCGAAGATCCTCGATGATTTCAAGCCGCCCTATGAATCGACCGTCGGCCAAAACCTGTGGGACGCCGGCGCCGTCATGCTCGGCAAGCTCAACAACGACGAGTTCGCCATGGGGTCCTCGAACGAAACGAGCGCTTTCGGCAACGTCGTGTCGCCATGGCGCCGGCTTGGCGGCGATGGCCAGCGTTCAACCGATAAGCTCGTGCCGGGCGGATCGTCAGGCGGGTCGTCAGCGGCCGTCTCAGCGAATTTGTGCCTGGCGGCTACCGCCACGGACACCGGCGGCTCGATCCGCCAGCCGGCGGCGCTGACAGGCACGGTCGGCATCAAGCCGACGTATGGCCGCTGCTCGCGCTGGGGCATCGTCGCCTTTGCATCCTCCCTCGATCAGGCAGGCCCGATCACCAAAACCGTGCGCGATGCGGCCATCATGCTGAAAGCGATGGCCAGCCACGATCCCAAGGACACGACGTCCGTCGATGCCCCCGTGCCCGACTATGAAGCAGCACTTGGCAAGGGCGTCAAAGGCCTGCGCGTCGGTATCCCGAAAGAATACCGCGTCGATGGCATGTCGGCTGAAATTCAAAAGCTGTGGGACGATGGCATCGCCTGGTTGAAAGCCGCCGGCGCGACGATCCACGACATTTCTTTGCCCCATACGAAGTATGCACTGCCCGCGTATTACATCGTTGCGCCGGCGGAAGCCTCATCCAACCTCGCCCGTTACGACGGCATGCGCTACGGCATGCGCGTCACCGGCTCGAACCTCACCGACACCTACGAGCTGACGCGTGCCGCAGGTTTCGGCCGCGAAGTTCGCCGCCGAATTCTGATCGGCACCTACGTGCTGTCGGCTGGATACTATGATGCCTACTATCTCAAGGCGCAAAAAGTTCGCACCCTCATCAAGCGCGATTTCGATGACGCCTGGACCACCGTCGATGTGGTGCTGACGCCGACGACGCCATCACCCGCTTTCGCATTTGGCGAAAAATCCGGCGACCCGCTCGCCATGTACCTCGAAGATATTTTCACCGTCACCGTCAACATGGCGGGTCTGCCCGGCATGTCGGTTCCGGCTGGATTGTCGTCGCAAGGCACGCCGCTCGGCTTGCAGTTGATTGGCAAGCCGTTCGATGAAACGACTTTGTTTCAAACGGCGCAGGTGATCGAAGATGCCGCCGGCCGTTTTCCCGTGCCCGACCGCTGGTGGATGAAAGGCTGATCGTGATGGACCCAAAACGCCCATGGGATTGCGCCGATATGAGCCAGGTCCGCGCCGAAATCGATCGGCTCGATACCGAACTCGTCAGCTTGATCGCCGAGCGCTTCAGCTACGTCGATCGCGCCTGGCAATTGAAAATGCATTCGACCGAAGGCGCCGTTGTGCCGTGGCGCATCCAGCAGGTCATCGACCGCGTCAAGGCGCAGGCCACCGAGCATGGCCTGCCGCCGGAAATGGTCGAAATGGTCGGCGCCCAGTGGCGCAACATGATCGGTTGGTTCGTGCAATACGAGGAAGAGAAATTGCGTAAAGCCGCCGACGAAAAAGGCAGTGCCGACAAATCGGGCGCTGAAAAATCAGGGACCGGCCATGGGTCCTGAGCTGCAGCCCGACGTGCCGCTGATGGAAGTGGCGCTGTACGCCATCTTCAATCCAGCGACGATCGCCGTGGCTTTTTGGCTGGGGCGCAAAGCCGACGCCAAGAACAAACTTTTGATCGCAGCCTTCGGCGGGGCGATTGCCGGCATCGTCGTGCTGTATGTCGCCGCCTTGCTGCGCCTCTGGGACGCGCCGACGCTGGGCCGCGCCGCAGCCGGCGTGTTCGTTGCCTCACTCGTCACCGGGCTGATCTACGCCCGCATCGGTTATGCGACGAAGCGCTGATTTCACGTTGGAGCCCACCAATGACAACCGCCGCGACCAAGTCTAAAGCCAGCCATCTCATTCCCGGCGCCACCGGCGATTGGGAAGTGGTCATCGGCCTCGAGGTTCACGCTCAAGTCGCATCCAACGCCAAGTTGTTTTCGGGCTCGTCGACGGCGTTTGGCGCCGAACCCAACTCGCATGTCTCGCTCGTCGATGCAGCCATGCCGGGCATGCTGCCGGTCATCAACAAGGAATGCGTGGCACAGGCCATCCGCACCGGCCTCGGCCTCAAATCCCAAATCAACCTGCGCAGCATTTTCGATCGCAAGAACTACTTCTATCCCGATCTGCCGCAGGGCTATCAGATCTCGCAGTTCAAGCACCCGATTGTCGGCGAAGGCGAAATCGAAATCGATGCCGACGGCGAAACGCTGATGGTCGGCGTCGAGCGCCTGCACTTGGAGCAGGACGCCGGCAAGTCGCTGCACGATCAGCATCCCGATTATTCCTACGTCGATCTCAATCGCTCGGGCGTCGCGCTGATGGAGATCGTGTCGAAACCCGACATGCGCTCGTCGAAGCAGGCACAGGCCTACGTCACCAAGCTGCGCACCATCTTGCGCTATCTGGGCACGTGCGACGGCGATATGGAAAAGGGCAATCTGCGCGCCGACGTCAACGTCTCGGTGAGAAAGCCGGGCAGTCCGCTCGGCACGCGCTGCGAAATCAAGAACGTCAATTCGATCCGCTTCATTGGTCAGGCGATCGAGGTCGAGGCGCGGCGCCAGATCGACATCCTCGAAGACGGCGGCAAGATTGATCAGGAAACCCGTCTGTACGATTCCGCACGCGGCGAAACCCGCTCGATGCGATCGAAGGAAGAGGCGCACGATTATCGCTATTTCCCCGATCCCGATTTGCTGCCGCTCGAATTCACGCAAAACTATGTCGATCAACTGAAGGCGAGCTTGCCCGAGCTACCGGATGAAAAGCGCGCCCGCTTCGTCGAGGCCTATGGGCTTTCAACCTATGACGCCGCCGTACTCGTCGCTGAACGCGAGCGCGCCGATTATTTCGAACTGATGGTGAAAGACGGCGCCGAGCCAAAGGCGGCTGCGAATTGGCTTATCAATGAGTATTTGGGCCGACTAGCGAAGCATGAGGCAGCAGCCTCTCGGGAAATGGAAGTTCAACGGCGCCCGAGCGGGCCAACAGGGCCTGTGGGGCCGACAGTCCCAGCGAGCAGTCCAATCTTCTTGACGATGGGTCCTACGGGGCCATCCGCGAACAGCGCCATCGTTCAGATGGTCTCGGACGGCACTATTTCGGGAAAGATTGCGAAGGATGTCCTCGAGTATGTGATTGCGCATCCTAAAACGGATCCACGCGCCTACGTTGAGACGAAGGGCCTAAAACAGGTGACCGACACAGGCGCCATCGAGAAGGCCGTCGATGACATCATCGCCGCCAACCCGGACAAGGTCGAGCAGGCCAAAGCCAAACCGTCGATGCTCGGCTGGTTCGTCGGTCAAGTCATGAAGAGCACCGGGGGCAAAGCCAACCCGGCGGCGGTGAACGATGTTCTACGGGCCAAACTCGGCCTATAGTCAAAGCCTGGTTCGATGACGGGGGACACGTGATGAGCCTTCCGGATTGCTTCGACTGCAAATACGGCGGCCTCGAACATCCGTGCCGCACGGCGTCGGGCGGTTATGATTTCGCCAACGCCGGGGCCGCCATCGTCGCCCATGGCCGAAGCTACCGCGACGATGACGACGCCGATGAAGTCGCCAGTCCCAGCCCGGTCGACAATCCAAGCGATTGGATCTCCGACTGCCAGTACGAATTGATCGAGGACCATCCGGCGTTGATCATGCCGCTGATCGTTGCCGCCATCGACGCCTGCGAGACACCGTCGGACGCAGCCTTTGTCGCCGCCGGCCTGATCGAGAACGCGCTCGTCAAGCATGGTGCGGCGCTCATCGGCGACCTCGAACGTTTGGCCGCGCTCAGCCCCAAGGTGCCCTACATTCTCTCCGGCGTCTGGAGCCAATCTGGCGGTGTGAAAGCCTCGGTGTGGGAGCGTCTCGGCAAAGCCATCGGTGCCCACGGCCGCATGAGCGATGATGCCCGCGAAGCCCGCGATGGATCGCCCGTCACCGTGTTGAGCGAAGTGGCCGCGACCGCCCTGATGCGTGATCACATCGGCCCTGCCGCCGTCGAAGCCGGCATCATCGCCGCTGCGTGACGATCGGCGCGCCGACCGTCCATACAACATCGCTTTGGCCCTAACCGTGTCCGGCAGAACCTGGCTTCTGCCGGTACGCACTCGTCTGCACGAGCAGGACGGCGGCAATGATCACGATCGCACCGAGCCAGTTGATGGCGCCAAGCCGCTCGCCGAGCACCAGCGCGCCGGCAAGCGACGCGAACAGGTTTTCGGTCGAGAGAATGATGGCGGCTTCGGCCGGCGGCGCGTGGCGCATGGCCATGACGAACAGCGTGAAGGTCAGCGCCGTTGAAATCAGCCCGACGTAAGCGATTTCCCATCCCGCGCCCGCGAGCGCCGCCATGGAAGGCGTCTCGAACAACGCCGCCGCCACCGCCGCGATGATTGCGACTCCCGCGAATTGCACCGCCGTGAACAGAAAAGGCCGGCCGGCCTGCGCGGCCAATCCGGTGAGAACGATATGCACAGCCCACAGCGGCGCCGACAGCACGACGAGGCTGTCTCCACCCGATAACGCGCTGACGGTTGCGCCGCCGAGCAGCCAGACGCCAACGAGCGACAGTGCCGCCGCAGGCCACACGATCGCCGCCGGTGGCGCCCGAAAAACGATCCACACTGCAAACGGGGTGCAAACGGCATAGAGCGCCGTCAGGAAACTGGCGCTGGTCACCGTCGCGGTCATTAGTCCGGTCTGCTGGAGCGCCGATCCGCTGGCAAATGCTAAAGCGGCCAACGCGGTCAGTGCATAAAACTGCGCTGGTGGACCTGTCGGTTTCTGGCGTGCTTCCCAGACGGCCAGCGGCACGAGGACGAGCATTGAAACGGCGGCGCGGGCCGCGATGAATGTCAGTGGCGCCACCGACGTCATCGCCGATTTCTGCATCACGAAGGCAAACCCCCATAACGCCGCCGTGAGCAGCAACAGCAGTTCGGCCTGAAGTCGGGTCATGACGTGCGTGTCATCGTGGGAGTGTCATCGTGGGAGTGTCATCGTGGGAGTTTGAGGGGTGGCAAGGCTGGCGCTGTCCTAGCGCGCCACGGACCAATTCGCCAAGCGGGCACGGCGATCATACAACACAACACCACACGTCTACGAAATCGTTACGCCCAGCGGCATGCCGCCTGCGGGATGCAGCGTCACGCGGCTGATCGGCTCTGGTTCGTGCTGCCCGTCCCAGGCAAAGCTCGCCGATTGCACGAACGTCGCCAGTACCACCGTGGCTTCGATCATGGCGAACGCCGCGCCAATGCACACGCGTGGCCCGACGCCGAACGGCATGAACTGCATGCGCGTATGCTTGGCTTCGCGCTCGGGCAAGAAGCGATCGGGATCAAACTTGTCGGGATCATCCCACAGCGCCCGATGGCGATGCACGATGTAGATCGGGATGACGATCAAGGCCGGTGCCGGAAAATGCACGTCGCCGATGTCGGTCGCCTCGCGATTGACGCGCGTCATGGCCGGCACCGGCGGATAGAGCCGCATCGATTCCTTTAGCACGCGCTGGGTGATCTCAAGCTTGGCGATGTCGTCGGCCCGCAGCGGCCGCCCGCCGGTCACAGCCATGACTTCGGCGCGCACGCGCTCCTGCCATTCGGGCGAGCGCGCCAGCAGATAAAGCGTCCAGGTCAGCGCCTTCGCCGTCGTCTCGTGGCCGGCAAGCAGGAACGTCGCGAGATTGTCGATCAGTTGCTCATCCGTCATGGCGTCGCCGGTTTCAGGGTGACGCGTCGCCAGCATCCGCGCGACCAGATCATCGCCGCGAACCCCATGGGCGCGGCGCTTGTTCAGCAAGCGTTGCACGACATCGCGGCCCTCGCGCGCCGCCTTCAACATTTTGCGCCGCCCTGGATGCCACAGGCTTTCCGGCAGCAACATCAGAGCGGACGCCACCGACCACATGATCGGTCGAATATAAGCCCGGCCGGTGCGCTGAATTTCCGCGCCTTCGGTTTCATCGATGCCGGCGAGGATAGTGCGCGCGATGACCGCGAATGTTGTGTCGGTCATGTCTTCGTCGATGGCCGCGATGTGTGTCGATCCCCGCGCCCGCCAACGTGCGACTTGTTCGTTGGCAGCTTCCACCATCGTTGGCACATAGCCAAGGACATCGCCCGGGCGAAACAGCGGACTCGCGAGTTTCCGCTGCCAGCGCCAATGATCGCCCTCGGCGGTGAGCAAACCCTCACCAACGACCGGGCGCAACACGCGCTTATCCAGCGGGGTTTTTGGAAACCGCTCGGCGTTCTTGATCAGGATGTTTTCGAGCAGCGCCGGCCCCGTCACCCAGGCGATCAGCGGCCGCTTCTTGCCGTAGGTGACGATTGGCTGATCGTAGACGGCGCGCGGGATCGAGCGCAGCGGATTGCGCACGAAGCGCAGGATCGACAGCGTCAACGGCAAGGCGCGTGCCGCCGGCTTGACAGACGGCGGATAGAGATCGGGCTTTGCGACGGTAACGGTCATCTCAGATCCCCTGCATGTCCATGACGACAAGGAGATGAGATCAGATCAGCATCGAACCAAGTGATGCAAGGCGCGCGGCGTATCGAGCAGCCGCAGATCGACAGCTCTCAGACGGCTGCCTTGGCAGCGCGGGCTTTGCCGGCCTGCTTCTTCAAGCGCGTGCGCACGGCGATGGTGCTGCCCTGATTGCGCGTCACCTTGGCGCGCGGAATGGTGCGGCGGGCCTTCTTTTTCTGCTTTTGGATGTTCTTCAGCGAGGTCTTGGGCATGAGATGAGTTCCGGCGAAAAGGGGTTAGTGCACGAAGCCGAACGGGCGTCGCGCTTACGTTGCCCTCCGTCTAGGGGAAGTGCGCTGTAAAGGCAATGGCGCCGCTGCATGGTCGGCCATGATGCAGAACGATGTCGCGAAAGATGCTGCGGCGAAAGGGCATCCGGCTCATCCGAGCAAGTATTGCAACCCGAAATACGACGGCGCAATCACACCCGCCGCCCAAATGAACGCGGACGTGACATTGGCGATCTGGAATTGCCACTGCGGCACGTTATACATGCCAGCAACAACCGGAATAACGGCGCGCACGGGGCCAAAAAAGTGCCCGAAGAACACGCCGAGCGCGCCCCATTTACTAAAGAACACTTGACCCTGCTCGATCAAAGCCGGGTTTCGGCTGAACGGCCACATCGTCTTGATTTCGTCTTTGTAATAGGCGCCGATCCAGTACGACACCGCGTAGCCAATCGATCCGCCGACACCGGCTGCCACGATCGCCGGCCACAACACGTCGATCGAAACGCCGCTCTTGGCCAACAGTGCCGAAATGCCGATCAAGATCGCAGTTCCCGGCCAAAGGATCGACAGGAAGCAAAAACTTTCGAGAAAAGCCACGATGAACGCGGCTGGCATGGCCCAGTTTTGATGCTCGCGCACGAACTCGACAATCGTCGCGACAAACGCCTGGATGTCCATGGAACCCTCTCGTTGGCCCTTGGCTCCCGGCATGACGCGAGGTGGGCAATGATTGAAACGTCACGTACACCATCGCGGCGACGAAACGCTGTCGTCGGGTCCAGCCCCCGTTCGGCTGAACACAGATGCGCGCGCCAGACATAGGTGACGTGGCCGTGGTTACAAGCTCAACCGCAGCGCTTCGCCAGTTCACGCGACAACTCACGCGACACATCGCTGGCCAGCATGGCACCGCGCGAAACCTGTGCTGGCGTCAAATGTTCACCTCCCGGTCCACGTAAGGAGGCGCTGGCGGTGTCCGCCTCGCGTTTGCCGTGGCGCAGTTCGTCACATGACAAGTCCTTGCGCCGCTTGCTGAATGCGAACAGGCGCACGCCCGACGCGTAGGCTGACGGCGAGGGCGCCTGCCTGATCCAAGCCTTCGAGGGGTCGGCCATGTAGCTGTCGAAAACTTTTTCGCGCTGACTGATGCAGTGGTGGCTGTCATCGACGCAGCCGAGCCCGATCGACAGCGGCGCCGATTGTGGCTCGCCACTCGAACAGGCGCCGAGCAACAGCGCCAGCGCCAATATGCTGGCGCCTTTGGCGCATGAACGATGTGGAGGTCCGGCAATCATTCAGCTAACCAAAGTTTTGATCGAAAAAACGTTAGACGCAGTTGAGGGACTAGCCGGTAGAAGGCGAGCATGGCGCCCTCGTGGCGTCGCTGCGACCGCCCCATGGCTCTCACGATATTCGCGATAACCGGATTCGCCCGATCGTCCCATAGGCAACTTTGTGCTTGCCTGCGCCGTGCGTTTTCAGCATGCGACAGTTCAGCGATGAGCGTTGACGGACGCCACAGGAGAACGCCCCATGCCGAAGGCCATTCGACTTCATGCTCACGGCGGCGCTGACGTGCTGCGATATGAGACTGTCGAGGTCGGCGCCCCCGCAACCGGCGAGGTGCGGATCAAGCAAACGGCCATCGGGCTGAACTTTATCGACATCTATCAGCGCTCGGGACTCTACGCGCTGCCAAAGCTTCCAGCCGTGCTCGGCCTTGAAGGTGCCGGCGTCATCACGGCGTTGGGCGCTGGCGTCACGGATTTCGCCGTCGGCGATCGTGTCGCCTACGCCGGCTGCCCCGGCGCCTACGCCAGCGAACGTCTGGCACCCGCCGATCGCCTCGTCAAAGTTCCCGAAGGCATATCAGATGAGACAGCCGCCGCGATGCTGCTGAAAGGCATGACGGTGCGCTATCTGTTTCGCGAGACCTTTAGCGTCAAGCCCGAAACCGTGATGTTGTTTCATGCCGCCGCCGGCGGCGTCGGCCTCATCGCCTGCCAGTGGGCAAAGGCGCTGGGCGCGACGATGATCGGGACGGTCAGCGGCGATGACAAAGCGCAACGCGCCGCTGCATCAGGCTGCACGCATGTCATTAACACTGGACGCGATGATGTCGTCGCCCGCGTCATGGACATCACCGGCGGCAATGGCGTCGATGTCGCCTACGACTCCGTCGGTCGCGATACCTATCTCCAGTCGCTGCAATGCCTTCGCCCGAAAGGGCTTTGGGTGTCGTTCGGCAACGCCTCGGGACCGGTGCCGCCATTTGATCTCTCCGTCTTGAAAGGCTCGCTGTTCGCCACACGACCGTCGTTGTTCGCCTATACGGCTCGACGGGATGACTTGGTGGCCAACGCGGCGGAGCTGTTTTCAATGGTGCAGGGGCAAAGCGTCAAAATCGCC
>FSSH01006698.1_pt1 | contig 10507 bp, 10 predicted proteins | sample 1166101 | NCBI WGS metagenome assembly FSSH01 (sample SAMEA32972668, study PRJEB13176) | freshwater metagenome | biome: Drinking water system; feature: Biomass in drinking water that filtered by 0.45 um membrane; material: drinking water | place: USA | collected 2012-12-20 | depth 0 m | reverse complement strand
ACATACAGGTTTGAAGACGAATTTTCGGCGGCAAAGGCAGCTGAGTGTGCGAGCACATTCGCCAGGGCGGCAGAAATTATGAGCCCAGAAGTTTTATTGAGGACTGTAGACAATGGATTCCGATTTACTAAAGCAGTCATTTATAGCTATTGCTGTTTCCGCCGGCTCAAGTATAACGGTTTCCCGTCTTACTGCTTCCTCTTATAATCTGCTAACATTGCTGCCCTCGGGTGCTTGCGCACTGCTTGAAGACCAGCCCGTCGGTACTTTGGGGTTGTCATGAGTGGTCTTTGTAGTATTCCGCCGGTAAACATTGTGAAAGCCATTAGAGAATGAACAATAAGGAAAGTCGAGCATTTTTGAAAGGGGAGATGGAGTTTACTCCCCAGCGAATGATGCGCTACATCCGCTCTCGGGCCAGGCTTGCCACCAGTGAAGATATCGAGGATATATTGCAGAATGCCCTTGTGCTTGTCACTCAGCACTTTGATCCCGGACATCCTGACGCCAAGTTAGCCTTATATTGTATGGGCGCTTGCAATAAGGCAATTGCTCAGAATCTGGAGCGCTATCACAAGATTTCCCTCAAAAAACGCAGCGAGGCAGGCAAAGAGGCTAAGGACGACACTCCGGCGCAGGAGGCTGGCGGTGAAGGCGAGAGCCTGGACAGCGCCGACGCCCTGCAATCGCCCGCGGAACTGACTCCTAAGGCAACCGGCCTGGCTCAGAGTCTGGTGGGACCGCTGGAACTCCGACAGGCAGAGCTGGATGGGGCAATTGTGACGGTGAAAACGCTTTCGCCGGGAAAGTCTTTCGATGAAACACCTTCCACCACCAGCCAGTACCGCACCACATCCCTCGATACGATGTTTGACGATGAGGACGGGCGCAGTGCCGAAGATCTCTTCGGCGGTGATATGAATGTGCTTGCTTCCGGAGGCGGCGGCAGTGATCCGGCCGGTAGAGCATTAATTAATGATCTTGTGGATCTGGTTCTGGCCGAGTTGCCTTCCCAGTTGCACCGTACCTGCTTCGTTTTGAAGTATGTGGAAGGTTATAAGCGAGAAGATTTGATTGCATGTCTAAAAATGGATGCGAAGAGTATAGATACCATCGACAAGAAAATCGTCCGAACCCTGAAGGCATTCAAAGACAAGTTAGATCAGGACGAGGCACGAATAAGATAGATTCAGGAGATGGCAATGACAACGCTAAATGACAAACTTAAAGCAGTGCTCTCGATTCAGGATGAAAGCGAGTGTGCCAGGTCGTTTGAGAAGTTCTGTCAAGAAAACTTCCACGACTTGCCCCTGCCCGGGGAAAACTCCATGTTCGACCGGGCTATGTGGATGGCTTCCCAGTTCCTCTCTCTTTCTAAATCCGATGAAGAGGTAGTGAAACGGGTCACCAACCGCATGGAAGCGAAGCTGCCCCGGGAAGTTTCGGTACTGGATGAGGCGGTGGATAAGGCCGTGTTTCATCTCAAGGACTTGCTCGGTCAGGCACGCGAAACCGCTATCGGTACCTGGCAGGACATGCTCGCCGCTTGCGCCTGGCAGCAAATGGTACCGGCCGGAGCCACCCGCGGGGTGGGCAGTCAGTTGGTTTCTCTGGGTACTTTCGAGAAAGTTGAAGGTGACGTCCGCATTCAAGTGAACTTGGGCTGGATGGTCGATCAGAATAATTTACGCTTGCTTTTGCAAGCTAAAGACGGCGAAGAGAATGCCATCGCCGATGTGGAAGTGCGTGTAACGGAGAGCGAAAAAGGGCTTATCTATTCTTCCAAGACCAACCAGGACGGTGCCGTTGTGGCTCCGGCAGTGAAGATCAATCCGGGTCAGTATCAAATTCAGGTGTTTTGGTCCGACAAAGTGGTCGAAACTCCCTTCTTCCGGGTCTGACCTTGTTCTTACCTGATTCCTGCTTAGATAGTAGCTATCCCGGTAGGAAGCAAAGAAAAACTTCAGGCGGCGGTTTCTTGTCCCCGCGTACCTGAAAAATCTCCCGAATCAATAAAGAAGAGGCACCCACTCGGGGCCTCTTCTTTATTTGAGGACGAGGACGAAAAAGCGTTCATATTACGCAAGGTTGGCAAGAGGTTGGGAGTTTTGTGTTATTCTCTTCCCAGGTGTTGGCAATATCCAGACAGAATGAATTGAGGCGCACTTCTGGTGCGTTTACTCGGCGCGTTCATTCGATTGGCCTATGGAAAATAAAGAAGACGAGAAGACGCGCAAGTATGGGACAGCGCCGCTGACGGAGTCAGCCGGTGATGGCCATGTCGCCGGGCGCTCGTCCCGGCTTACTGCCTCCTGTGAAGCTGAAGAGGCGCCGTCTGAGGCGGTGCAAGCTCAATATGAAGCTCTCAAGCAGGAACTTCAGAGTCTCAAGCAGAAGGAAGCCGAGCTTCTCAGCCGACAGTCCCAGGCCAAGCTCAACTATCGCCTTGCGCATCCGCCGAAAACTTGCGTGGCCGGTCTTGCCAGTCTGTCGCCCGAGCAGAAGCTCTATCTGCTCAAAGACAGTGCCGCCCAAATGGAATATGTGATGCACTCCGCCACCATTCCTGCCTTCAAGGTGGTTGAGGGCGAACGCATTGTCGAGGCCAACCAGGCTTTTTTCGATTACCTGGGTCTGAAGCCGGAAGCCGTTTATGGCGGCAACTTCACCCTCAGCCATGTGTCCACACCGGAGTCTCTGAATCTGGAGCGTGCCCATCTGGCTGACTTTAAGGAAACCCTGGTGACCCGTCCTTTTGAGACTGAGCGCATCAGCCAGGATGGCTGGTTCAAACCTGTCATGACCACTTTGCGGGTCACCCGTCTTGAGCCTCTGGAGTACGTGGCGTTTTGGCTTGACCTGACCGAGCTTAGATATCTGGAAGACAGCATCAGGCAGCGCAATGCCATATTTTCGGCCATTGTGGAGGAGATGCCCCATATAGTGTTCGTCTGCAATCGCGAGGGGGCCGCCCGCCAGTTCAACCGACGTCTCTACGAACTGACCGGCACGAATGGTAGTCGCGATGACGGCTATTTGCTGGAGCATTATTTGCATCCGCAAGATCTGGAGAACTACAAGAAACGCCTGGGAAAGTTGGCTGAAGGGCTGTCGTTCAGCGATGAGTATCGACTGCGGGCGCAGGATGAAGAATATTACTGGCACACTTTTCGGTTCCAGCCGCTCAGTTGCACTAATGGCTTGCTTGACCTGGCGCTGACTAATGATTTACCTGAGGATGTATGGTGCCGCTTTGCGGACGAGGATGCCGGACTCTGGATCGGCACGGCTACTGATATAGACCGGCGTAAGCGAATCATGGATGAAGTTCTGGAATCGGCCAAGGCCTTCCAATCGCTCGCCAATCAGATCCCTCAGATAGTCTGGACTGCTGCTCCCGATGGGCGAATTGAGTTCTTGAACGAACGCTGGTATGAATTCTCCGGGCATAGTCGGGAACATAAAATGGGCCTTGATTTTGCCCTCTTTATTCATCCCGAAGATCGCCGTGAATACATGCAACGCTGGAAGTCTTCAGTCAAGACGGGAGATGCTTTTGAAGTTGATTTTCGCTTGCGTGAGTCGGATCAAAGGAAAACCGACGACTATGTGCGATGCCTGGCTCGAGCCGTGGCTTTGCGCAATTATCGCGGCGAGATCGCACAGTGGATCGGCACCTGGACATCTATATAGGACCATCCTCAAGAAATGACTACAGTAGATTTTGACTCTCTAAAACTGCCTCTGGCTGAGAAGATTGCCCTCCTGCAAAGACAGGTGGAACAATCCAGGGAGCGTATTGCCTTGCTGGAGGAAGTGCTCGGACAGGACCGCTGTCTCTCTATTTCCCGCTGTGCCGGGGCTGAGCCGGCTGTGGTTCTGCAGTTCGATAAAGATTTCAAACTTCTGGAGATGAATCAGGGTTTTGCCGATTTGACCGGCTATCAGTCCGCCGACATCGAGACCGGCATCTCTATCGACAGGTTCTTCAATGAAGAGGCACTGGCACGTTTCGAAAGTTCGATTCAGACTCTTGATGCCGGCTTGGTAGCCGAGCCTTTCGAAACCGCCCTCAAGCGAAAAGATGGCGGTGAAAGAGTGGTGCTCACTGGTCTGACCCGCATCGGGCCGGGGCATTCAGACCTCCTTGCCTATTTTCTGGACATCCATGAAAGAGTGCTCTTGTCTGAAAAGCTTGCTTTCAAGGAAAGTAATTTGCGTGCTCTTACGTCGGTAATCCCGCAACTACTCTTTGTCAGCGATGCCGAAGGCAATGTCATCTACGGCAACGAGAGCTTCTACAACTACACCGGCATCGATAAAGATACTGATGATTCGATTATCTGGACCGATTTGCTGCATCCTTCGGATAATCTCAGCTATAGCGGCACCGGCTTCTCCGTCGGTGAAATTTATGCCGATTTTCAGAGCGAGGTGAGGCTCAGTGACCGGGACGGCGAGTATAAGTGGCATCTATTGAAAGTGGTGCCCTTCTTTGATGGAGACAGGGCTACGCTGAACTGGCTCACTATTGCCACCGACATAGATGAGCAGCGTCGCGTCACCGATGCCTTGATGGCTTCGGAAGAACAGCTGAGACTCATTGCCGATGCGCTTCCTCAGATAGTCTGGACCGCCAATGCTTCGGGGAATATCGATTTTTGGAATCATCGCTGGTTTGAATATACGGGTTTGACGGCTCAGCAGAGCTTACACGGCGGCTGGCGTTTGCTCATTCACAGTGACGATCTGCCGGCCTACGATCAGTCCTGGAAAGCGGCGCTTGCCTCTGCCGGAGCTTTTGAAGTGCGCTTCCGCCTCAAGCGTGTGCTGGGTTTGGGCGGCAGGCACAGACGAAGTACTTTGCGAGAGCGAGAACGAGAACACCTACAAGGTTCGCCCGGCCGTGACTATCTCTGGCATCTCTGCCGGGCCGTGCCCGTTAAGGACGCCGATGGTGTGGTAGTGCGCTGGTTCGGCACCTGGACTGAAATAGAAGAACATAAAGTTCTCGTATAGAACTGTCATATTTGTTCAGACTGAAGCGGAAAAAGTTTGCTCGTCGGCGGAAGCGTTATAAGCTTGAGCCGTACCGACCAAGTGTCATGTTCCGGACAATGGCAATTGACCAGGGGAAACCATCGTGCCTTCAACAAATTCTCAACAGCGGCTCCTGCGTGTTTTTCGGGTGCGGGTTCTGGATGTGCCCGGCTACCTCGGTAAACTGGCTACTAGACTGGGCGAGCTCGGCGCCAATATTGGCGAAATTTCCATCCATTCCCAGGGACCCGATTTTCTAATTCGCGAGATCAGCTTGCAATTTGAAGACCAGGAACACCTGGATAGAGTTGTGGAAGGCCTGTCCGTGCTGGAGAATGTCAGACTGGAAGCGGTTCTGGATCCGGTGGAACAGGCCCACGAGGGCGGTAAAATTGCCGTCAAGAGTCGGTTCCCCCTGGACAGCATCGCCGAAATGCGAAAAATTTATACGCCCGGTGTGGCTCAGATCTGCAAGCTCATACATAAAGACGAGTCAGCAAGCCGCACTTATACATGCATAGGTAATTCCGTGGCGGTGGTGACGAACGGAACGGCAATTCTTGGTTTGGGAAATATCGGACCGGTGGCCGGAATGCCTGTCATGGAAGGCAAGTCGGTACTTTATGAACAACTGGTGGGCGTGAGCGGCATTCCTATCTTGATCGATTCTCAAAATGTAGATGTAATAGTCAATACCGTCAAGCAAATTGCCCCTACATTTGGTGCTATTCACTTAGAAGATATTGCTGCTCCTGAGTGTTTCGAAATTGAAAGACGTTTGCAGGATGAGCTGGATATCCCGGTTTTGCACGATGATCAGCATGCTACTGCCGTGGTGGTGCTCTCGGCGCTTATGACAATTGCCGTGCGCAGCGGCCTGAATCTGCTTGCTTGCCGTGTGGGTATCATCGGTCTGGGTGCTGCCGGTTCTGGAATTGCTCAACTTTTGCTGTCTTATGGCGTCAAAGAAGTCTTCGGCACCGATCTCAGAGAAGAAGCGACGCGCCGTCTGGAGAGTTTGGGCGGTACTGCGGTAAGTCTTGCTAGCATAATGTCCGATTGCGATGTGGTTGTCACTACCACCGGTGTGCCTGGCTTGATTAAGCCGGAGATGGTCAAGGCCGGGCAGATTATCTTAGCCCTCTCCAATCCTGATCCCGAAATTTTGCCGGAAGTAGCCATGGCCAGCGGTGCCCTCTTTGCCGCCGACGGTCGTACCATCAATAATGCTCTTTCCTTTCCCGGACTCTTTCGCGGCGCCCTGAAGGCTCAGGCCGAGCGCTTTACCGATGCCATGAAGCTGGCTGCCGCCCATGCCATTTGTCGGCAGACCAAGCTCGATAATATCGTGCCCAGCATTCTCGACAGAGAAGTGCACCAACGTGTAGCCGATGCCGTGGCGGATGCCGCCTACCTCTGAGTTTGGAGGGTTATTTGCCGGCGCTTGCCTTTCTGGGTGCACTCTGAAAAAGCGCCAGCAGTTCTTCGGCGTAGATTTTATGTCCGTGGTTGTTTGGGTGCAGGAGTCCGTCTACAAGCAGGAGTTTGGGCTTTAAGCCTTCCTTGCCGATAGTGTCCCAGCGTTTTGCCACATCGCAAATTGCCACGCCATGTTCCTGGCAGAGTTTGCGCAGCAGTTTCGGATAGGGTCCTTCGATGACGGCGTGCCAGGTGGAGGCGTTCACGTAGCTTGGCACGGGAGGATGGGGTACGCAGATTATCAGCGGAATATTGGCCGCCTTTGCTTTGGCGATAATTGTCTTGTAGTTTTCTGCCAGCACTTCCGGTCTTAGAGTGTAATCGTTGAGGAATTCCACAATGAGCAGGTCGGGCCCTTCTGCAATTACCTCTTTGTCGAATTTGGCCAGTCTCCAGCCGGTGTTGGAGCCTGATACCGCTTGATTGACCACGGTCAGTTTGTTGTCGGGGAAGAGTTTGCTCAAACCGTCTTGAAAGCGGTTGGTGAAAAAATACTGCGGGGAAGAGGCGAAGCCGCCGGCGCTAATGCTATCGCCCCAGAAGACAATTTTTAAGCCTTGCTTGTTCTTTAGCTTGTCCAGCACCGGTTTCAGGCTCTCATTGTCGGCACCCAGACTGACGGGACGTTTGGGTTCGCCTATGCCGACCAGCATATAATTTGCCAGCGATTCATCTTCTCTGGGCGCGAAGACATTCAGAAGCGGCGTCTCTTTCTCACCGAGAGTGGGCGGGTCCGGCGCAAAGGTGTCGGCTGTGCCGGTGAGCAATTTGAGATTGCCTCCGGCATCNNGCATCTTTTACAACCGTATCCAGGCGTCTGGTGCGCACTTTGTAAGTAATTCGGGCGCGCGGGTCGGTTTTCAGGATTGTGTTGGAAACTCCAAGCATTGTCATGAACTTCTGGTCCAGGCTGTGCAAAGCTGCCGGAGTCGGCAGGAAGCGGTCTTCGATGAGAGGGGTGGCTTCCTTTGGTGCTTCGGCCGGGCCGGCTTGGCTGCCCACCAGCTTGATAGAGTTTTGAATGACAATGTCGCGCATGAAAGTTTTTACATCAGCTATGGCCGATGACTTGCGGATGGCTTGCAACCAGACCTGAAAACTGTCATCGGCTGTCATGTAGTCGGCGGCGTCCTTGATATCCAGTATGGGGCAGGGGGGTACCACCAGATTGGTGCCTTTGCCCACTGGTTCACCGGCTTTATTGACAGGGGTGATCGTCATGTCCCGCTGTCCTAGCTGTATTTCATAGCCGTTGATGATTTTGTGATGGTGCTCGGGCGGCTCCTGGGCCTGGAGGGGCTCCTGGGAGGCAAGGCTTATGAGGGGACTCATGATCAGACCGAAAAGACCGGTCTTGAGCCGGAATGGCTTGCTGGGGGTTCTAAGGGTTGTCTTGATTGAGGAATTGTCGGTACGTCCGACTGTTTTCACTTTTGATTTCACCGTTAAATCCGCATTAATACCAGTTCTAGATTACCTGTTCTATAAGAATAACAGCAGCCGCCGACTGTCCGCCCAAGCTGTGAAGAAAGGGCCTCCCGCTCGGCTAATGGTTACAGGGCCTGGTCGATGCGCTCTTTCAGAGTCTCGCCGGGAGTGTAACCGACGCTGCCGCCCATCAACTTGCCGCCCTTAAAGACTGCCACCGTGGGAACTTTCTTGATATTGAAACGCTGCGAGGAGCGGGGGTTGTCTTCTACCAAAATGCGATAGAACTTGACGTTGCCCTGATAACTTCCGGCGATACGGTCCATTATTGGGTCTAAAGCCCGGCAGGCTTCGCACATATCGGAGTAAAAAGTTACCACCACCGGCGACTCGGATTTCAACACCACGGTATTGAACTTTCGGTCATTTATTTCTTTGATGAAAAGCGATTTGGGGCGGGTCTCACCGTCATCGCCCCGACCCTGCCCGCCCATGAAGGGCCACTTCGCCTGGGCCTGGCCGGCGCCGATGCCGATCAGAATTAGTAAGCTTGCCAGAAGGGAGCTTACAGATATTGCCGACCCTTGTTTCGAATTCTTCGAACTCTTCGAACTCATTGATATACCTCGATATATCTCAATTTGCCTTGATGCTGTAGTCAGTATGAGCCATATCGGGAGTTTATGCATTTGCCGGAACTGGTGATTCTGTTAATAAAGCACTTGATAATATCGACTTAAGCGTTGTAATCTTCAGTGACACAACCCCCGGTGCAGGCATTTTGCAGGCAGCAACAAGTGAACGTGAGCCAAGTCCCCTCAAGATAGCGCTGGCCTTTCTGGCTGTCTATCTGATCTGGGGGTCGACTTATATTGCCATCAAGTTTGCCCTTGAAACTATGCCGCCTTGCTTTCTGGGCGCGGTGCGATTTACAGGCGCCGGCATGCTTATGTGCTTGCTTGCCGTCTTGCGCAAGGAGCCCCGTCCCACCTGGGAGCAACTGCGGTCGGCCGCCATTCTCGGACTGCTCTTGCTGGTCTTCGGTAGCATGGGCGTAGTATTTGCCGAGCGCACCGTGCCTTCGGGACTGGTTTCCCTCTTGGTCACTTCCGTGCCCATTTACATTGTGCTTCTGCAGTGGATCTTGCCCGGTAGTTTGGGGCGGATTCCGAGCCTGAAAATGCTTCTGGGTCTTGCCTTAGGCGTTCTGGGGCTGACCTTGTTGCTTGACTTGGACACTATATTTGGTGCGGAAAAAATCGATCTGGGCGGGGCGGCCTGGGTGCTCGTAGGTGCCTTTGGTTCCGCTTGCGGTGCCCTTTATACTCGTGTGGCCAGGGTTCATCAAAGCAAGATTTATTCGGTGGGCTTGCAGATGACTTTTGCCGGGTTGTTTCTTCTTCTTGCCTCATTTGCCACCGGTGAGGTTGCCCAGATCAATCTGCAGGGCATTACTGCAAAATCCCTCTGGGCTTTACTTTATCTGGCTGTTTTTGGGTCAATCATAGGTTTTTCCGCTTATGTCTACCTGTTGCAGAATGTCTCACCTTCTCGGGTAGCCACCTATGCCTATGTCAATCCTGTGGTGGCCGTGCTTCTGGGTTGGCTTTTGGGCGGCGAAGCCGTCACGACCCGCACCCTGGTCTCCGCCGTGGTGGTGATTTCTGCTGTCTGGATGATAAACACCGGTCAGCACAAGTCTTTTCTTGCTCCCCGTTCGCAAAAGAAGAAGGAGGAGGAAGGGCTGGCTTGAGAAAACCCGTCTTAAGGGCAAAACCAATGCTCCTAAATCCATTTACCTGTTCAGTAGTAAAATCTGTGGTAATTCCGGAGTTGTCATAAGTGAAGTTATCGCGCAAATTCAAGGCAAGTCTTTGTACCTGGTTCCTCTTGAGCGCGGTAGTCGGCCAATCCCCTGGCAGCGGCGGGGCGAGTGCCGCCGAGGCTCCTTATGTCAAGCAGCTTGAGCGGGGTGAAAGAAAGCTCAAGAAGGGCGACTATGAAGATGCCGTGACCTGCTTTACTAGTGTCTTGAAGGACTATCCGACGGTTTATGAAGCCTATTTGAAGCGGGCCGGGGCCAGGGCGGAGCTGAAAGATACGGATGGGGCCCTCAAGGATTACGAGCAGGCCATAAAGACCAATCCCAACGCTACCGAGTCTTATCTGGAAAGAGGCGCTCTCTACTTGAAGTTGGGCGACCGCTCCGCCGCCATTGCCGATTATTCGGAGGCTCTCAGGCTGAGCCCCCGGGATGGTAAAGCTCGTCTTCTTCGCGCCCAGGTGCTCCACAAAAACGGTGACTACGCCGGTGCCGTTCAAGACCTGGATCAAGTTTTGAAAATGGAGCCAGGTAATGTTGTGGCGCGCAAAGAGAGGGCTGATTGTAAGTCGCATCTGGAACTGTACGACGAAGCAATCAGCGACTACGAGTATCTTCTCAAGAAAAATGGTTCCAAAGTCTTTCCCGTGCACTATGAACTGGGCGAGGCCCTGCAACAGAAAGGTGACAAAAAAGCTGCCGGCGAGCATTTTAATTTGGTGGTGCAGCATTACAGCC
>FSSH01000917.1_pt1 | contig 10524 bp, 10 predicted proteins | sample 1166101 | NCBI WGS metagenome assembly FSSH01 (sample SAMEA32972668, study PRJEB13176) | freshwater metagenome | biome: Drinking water system; feature: Biomass in drinking water that filtered by 0.45 um membrane; material: drinking water | place: USA | collected 2012-12-20 | depth 0 m | reverse complement strand
GCCCAGCGGGTGTGGCCGATGCCGGTTGAACCGGGAAGGGGATCAGCGCCAAGTTTTTCGGTCAGCGCGGCGAGCCGGCCGGACGCCCGGCGCCGGTCGAGAACGCCGTCGCGGATCGTTGCGACGCCCGCTGAGTCATAGCCGCGATATTCGAGGCGCTTTAGCCCCTCGACGATGAGCGGGGCGACGTCCGATTTGCCGAGAATGCCGATGATGCCGCACATGGCGTTATTCTTTCTCCCCCGCGCAGGCGCGCAGTCTTATCAACTAATGCTGCGCCGCGATACTCGCGGGTTAATCAAGCAAATTGAAGGCCGCCCTAGAGGCGCTCAGGCGGCGGCGCGGATGAGGTCCGCCGCCTTTTCCCCGATCATGATCGAGGGCGCGTTGGTGTTGCCGGAGATGAGGGTCGGCATGATCGAGGCGTCGGCGACGCGAAGGCCGGCGATCCCCCTGACACGCAGGCAAGGATCGACGACGGCGCCGGCGTCTGTCCCCATCCGGCACGTCCCGACGGGATGGTAAATGGTGTCGGAGCGCGCGCGGATGCCGGCGATCAACTCCTCGTCGGTGCAGTCCGGACCTTCGTAGAGATAGCGTCCGCCGACGTCGCGGAAGGCCGGCGCCTCGAAAATCCGGAACATGATCCGCGCGCCGCGCATCAGGCGACGAAGGTCGTCGCCGTCGCTGAGGAAATTCGGATCAATCTCCGGCGCCGCCGCCGGGTCGGGCGAAGCAAGGCGCACCTCGCCCCGGCTTTTCGGCCGAAGGACGCAAGCATGCGCCGAAAAGCCGGCCCCCAGATGCTTCTTGCGCCCGTGATCGTCGACGAGCGTCGGCAGGAAGTGAAGCTGCACGTCCGGTTCGTCGAGCCCGGGCTCGGTCCGGATGAAGCCGCCGGCCTCCGCGAGGTTCGAGGTGAGGGGACCGCGCCCCTCCTTCTTGAACAGGCCGTAAGCGGACGGCAGGCCGAAGACGAAAGGCAGCGTCATGCCGATCGCGTGCGCCGATTTCGCCCGGCGCAGCACGGTATAGTCGATATGGTCCTGCAGGTTTCGCCCGACGCCTGGCGCATCGAGAACGACATCGACGCCTTGCGCCTTCAGTTGCGCCGCCGGGCCGATCCCTGACAGCATCAGGATCTGCGGCGACTGGAACGCGCCGGCGCAGACGATCACCTCGCGCCGCGCGCGCACGGTTTCGGCCTCGCCGCCGCGCCGGTAGCGCACGCCGGCGGCGCGGCCGTTCTCGATGATGATCTTTTCCGAGCGCGCATCCGTCACGACGCTGAGGTTCGGCCGCGACCGCGCGGGGTGCAGATACGCCGCCGCCGCTGAACAGCGCCGTCCGCCGCGCTGCGTCACCTGATAATAGCCCATGCCTTCCTGGCGCGGGCCGTTGAAGTCGTCATTGACGCCAAGCTGCAACTCGCCGGCGGCTTGCAGGAAAATGTCGGACAACGGATTTTTGAATCGCAGATCGCTGACGCCGAGCGGCCCGCCGGCGCCGTGCAGCGCGTCAGCGCCGCGTTCATTGTCCTCGCTCCGCTTGAAATAGGGAAGCACGTCGCTCCAGCCCCAGCCGGGCGCCGCCCAGCCGTCATAGTCCGCCTTCGTGCCGCGGATATAGATCATCGCGTTGATCGCGCTTGAACCCCCGAGCGCGCGCCCGCGCGGCTGGTAGCAGATGCGATTGTTGAGATGGCGCTGCGGCGCGGTGTCGAAAGCCCAGTTATAGATGGTGCCGGTCGGATAAAACGCAAAGCCGAGCGGCACGCGGATGAGCGGGCTCTTGTCCTCCGGCCCCGCCTCCAGAATGCAGACGCTCGTCTTCGCGTCCTCGGTCAGGCGCCCGGCGAGCGTCGACCCGGCCGAGCCAGCGCCGATGATGACATAGTCGAATTCCTGTGAGGGTGTTGAGGTCATGTTGGCCTTGTTTCGCGTGTCGGTGGTTGTGACTCATCCGTCGTGACGCGTCCCTCCTTGGCCGCGTCACGAAGGAAGAGAACCGCGGGACCAGAGGTCATTCAGTCGCTGCCAGTAGAAGCGGGCTCAAACGATCTTCCGCACCAACTTCAAAAGCTTGTCGGTCTTCTCCGAAAATGGCGGGTAGAGCATTTTGTTCGACGCGAATTTGCTTTGATAAAAGACGGGTTTCATATGCGACAACGTCTCGAAGCCCTTCGCGCCGTGATAGGCGCCGATGCCGCTCTTGCCGACGCCGCCGAAGGGGAGGTTCTCCTGCGCGACATGCCAGAGCGTGTCGTTGACGGTGACGCCGCCGGAGATCGTGCGGCGCAGCGTGTCATCACGCGCAGCCTCGTCCGTTCCGAACCAGTAGAGCGCCAGCGGGCGGTCGCCGGCGTTGACGCGCGCGATGGCGTCGTCGCGTCCTTCCGCGCCGAGCACGGGCAGGATCGGCCCGAAGATCTCCTCTTTCATCAGCGCGAGGTCGTCAGGCGGATCGACGACGATGGTGAAGGGGAGCTTTCGCTGCGGATCGAGCGCATTTGACGAGCCGACCTCGACAACCTTGACGCCGGCGTCCTTTGCTTCGGCGACCATCGCTTTAAGGCGCGCGAAATGGCGCGGCGAAATGATCGCGGTATAGTCGGGCGTTGAATCGATTTCCGGATAAAGACGGCGCACGCCGCTCGCGATCGCCTCGACCGTCGCGTCGAGCTTTGCGCGCGGCGCCAGCACATAGTCGGGCGCGACGCAGGTCTGCCCGGCGTTGAACGACTTGCCATGCGCGATCGACAGCGCGGCCGCTGCGACATCGGCGCTTTCATCGATGATCGCCGGCGACTTGCCGCCGAGTTCAAGCGTCACCGGCGTCAGGTTCTTCGCCGCCGCCATGTAGACGTGACGCCCGACAGCCGTTGAGCCGGTGTAGAGCAGGTGATCAAAGGGGACGGACGAGAACGCCTGTCCGACCTCGACGCCGCCGGTGACGACGGCGAAAACGCCCTCGTCGAATTCGGCGCGTACGATCTCGCGGAGAAGGTCGCTGGTGCGCGGGGTCAGTTCGCTCGGCTTCAGCATCACGCGGTTGCCGGCGGCGAGCGCGGCCGCGGCGGGCGACAGCGCAAGCTGCACCGGATAATTCCACGGCGAGATGACGCCGATGACGCCGAGGGGCTGCGGTTCAAGCCGGCTCTTGCCCGGCTTCATGTGGAGGGGCGTCGCGACCGCGCGCGGGCGCATCCATTTCGCGAGGCTCGCCTTCGCCATTTTCGCGGCGGAGACGCTGACGATCACTTCGGCGACGATGGTCTCGTGCCGCGAGCGGCAGGAGAAATCGTCATTCACCGCCTTGACGATCCTCTCCTCGTTCGCCTCGACCATGCGGATGAGCGCATCGAGCCGCGCGCGACGAGTGTCGATCGAGGGAAAAGGCTCGGCCGCGAAGGCCTTCTTCTGCAGCGCAAAGAGGCGCTCGATTTCGACGCTCCCTGTCTCGAGCGGGCGGGCGGTGTCGGCCATGGCGACCTCCTGACGGGGAATCTGGAAACACCTTAGTTTCCCGCGAAGCGCCGGTGGGTGTCTAGCGTTACTGGCGCCTCGCGCTGTTCGCCTTCGCCCCAAATAAGGTCAGCGCGCCGGGCTTGCCGAGCCGTAGCCCGAAGGCTGGTGGAGCTGAGCGGGATCGAACCGCTGACCTCGTCATTGCGAACGACGCGCTCTCCCAACTGAGCTACAGCCCCTTCTCGGCCTATTCGGCCCCAGGTTTTGGGAAGCGGTGATCTAGGCGCGGCCTTGCATGCTGTCAATTGCGGGGCGATGGTCCCTTCGGCGGCGGATAGGAGCCTGTTTCGATGATTGAAATTCTGGTCCTGGCGCTGCTCGGCGGAACCCGCGAAGGCTTGCCGCCGGACGCCTGGCGCTGCCGCAATCAGGTCGAAGTCTGGTGCACGGCGGATGGCTGCGCGGCGGCCAATCCCGAGGAAGTCACGCCGATGGATATCTCGGCGAAAGCCAATGGAGACCTTTCCGTCTGCGCTTACACCGGATGCTGGACCGGCAAGGCGAAGGTCGCCCGCGCGGAAGGGCGATGGCTCTGGGCCGGCGACGCTTTTGCGTTTTCGACGGCGCAAGACGGCGCAAGCGCTGATGTCACGCTCGTCATCATCGCACGCGACGGCGTCGGCTTCGTGCGGGCGGGGGGCCTTGCGACGCCGGTTCTGTGCACGCGCGCGGCCGGGGAATAGCGGTTGGTTGCGCGGCTTCGCGACGCGCCATACATCCGGGCGAATGGCCGCCGGTCCGTTCCAGCTGAGGCGTAGCGCATGCTCGTAATTCAATATCTCTTCAACGCGGTGATTCAGCTTTATTCCTTCGTGCTGATCATCACCGTGATCCTCAGCTGGCTGATCGGGTTCAACGTCATCAACCGGCATAACCAGCTCGTCGACGCCATCTGGCGGACCTGCACGGCGCTGACCGAACCGCTGCTTCGGCCGATCCGGAACATGTTGCCGAACATGGGCGGCATCGACATTTCGCCGATCATCCTGATCCTCGGCCTCAACGCGTTGCAAATCGGGGTCAACGCCTATCTCCTCGAGCCGCTCCTTCGCTGACCTCAACGGCCACGTCGTTCTGCATGTCCGCGTGTCGCCCGGTGCGCGTCGCGAGCGCGTCGGCGGCGCGTGGACCGATGTGAGCGGGCAAGAGCGCCTGGTCGTGCGCGTCGCCGTCCCGCCAGAAGGCGGCAAGGCAAATAGAGCGGTTTGCGCCGCGATCGCGGCGGCGTTCGGCTTGCCGAAATCGGCTGTTGCCGTTACCGCAGGCGAAAAATCGCGCCTGAAAACGCTGACGGTCGGCGCGGCGGACGCCGGCGCGTTCGGCGCGCGTCTTGAATCGCTAATGAAAGAAGAACCGTGACGGCGACAATCATCGACGGCAAGGCGATCGCCGCAGGTCTTCGGGAGAAAACCGCGCGCGCCGTCGCGGCGATGGGCGCGGCGCCGGGCCTTGCCGTCGTCCTCGTCGGCGATGATCCGGCGAGCCAGATCTATGTCCGCAACAAAGGCGTCGCCGCGAAGACCGCCGGCATCTGCTCGGTCGAGCACCGGTTGCCTGCTGACACGCCGGAAGCGGCGGTCGTCGCGCTCGTCCGCCGGCTGAACGCCGATGACACGATTGACGGCATTCTGGTGCAGATGCCGCTGCCCGCCCATATCGACGCGGCGCTTGTCATCAATGAGATCGATCCCGGCAAGGATGTCGACGGCCTGACGGAGACGAACGCCGGCCGTCTCGTGCTCGGCAAGAAGGGGCTGGAGCCCTGCACGCCGCGCGGCGCGGTGATGCTCATCAAGTCGGTCCAGCCGGCGATCGCCGGGCTTAACGCGGTGGTCGTCGGCCGCTCGATCCTCGTTGGCAAGCCGCTGGCGCTGATGCTGCTGGCGGAGAACTGCACGGTGACAACCGCGCATTCAAAGACCGCCGATCTCGCCCATGTGTGCCGCGCCGCCGACATTCTCTGCGCGGCGGCGGGCCGGGCGGCGCTCGTCAAGGGCGACTGGGTGAAGGCCGGCGCCATTGTCATCGACGTCGGCATTAACCGGCAGGGCGACAGGCTTCTCGGCGACGTCGATTTTGAGGCGGCGCGGGCGCGCGCGCGCGCGATCACGCCCGTTCCGGGCGGCGTCGGGCCGATGACGATCGCTTGCCTCCTTCGCAACACCGCGCTCGCCGCCGCACGCCGGCGCGGCCTGCCCGAGCCGTCGCTGTAGGCATTGCGCCAGGGCTTGGCCGTCCCCACATCCCGGGCCGGGAAGGGTGTGAAATGAGCCAAAGAAAACCGCTGAAATCGGCTATCCTCGCGGCGGCGTCTTTCGCCGCCATCGGCGCTGCCGCGCCGGCGATCGCGAGCGCGCCGATGGAGCCTGTCTCCGTCGAAATCGCGCATGCGGCCGATCACGCGGACGCCGAGGCGCGTGCGCCTGACAAGGCCGTCAACCGCTGGTTGCTTGGCGGCGCCGCCGCAGCAGCGCTCGCGGGCCTGATCCGTCTTTTCGGATGGACGCGCGTTGCGTCCGCCTTGCGCAAGGCAGGCAGCCTCGCCGTCGCCGCACCCGCCGCCGCCGCGCGATATGTCGGCGAGGTTGTCAAATCGCCGCTGCGCGCAGTGATGATCATCGGCGGCCTTGCACTCTTCGCGCTGGCGGGCGTCGGCTTTTATGACGTCGAATGGGCGGCAGGCCTTGTGACGGGCGCGGTTCTCACGATCGCTGCGGTCGCCGGCGCGCGCCGGTTCGGACAAATGTTTGCGCGTCGGTAGCCGATTATTAACCAATAGAATCAATGTATTAAATGGTAGTAGGGCGTGCGGCGCCTCATTTCTGCCCCATTGGCCTGCGATAAGAAGATACTGCTTAAGCGGCCCCTGACGACCCTGCACCCAAAGCCGCCCGGTCGACGCGTCCTCCCCCCGCACGTTCCGACCGGGCGGTTTCTTTTCTCCCTCAAGATCGTAGAATAAATTGGCCGCGCCTGCGGCGATTTTGTTGCGCGTTTTGCGCGCATCAAGATAGGCAGGCTCCATGCCTGCCATCCGCATTGCGCCGTCGATTCTCTCCGCCGATTTCGCCCGCCTGGGTGAGGAAGTCGCGGCCGTCGCGGCGGCTGGCGCCGATTTCATCCATGTTGATGTCATGGACGGCCATTTCGTCCCGAACCTGACGATCGGCCCAGCGGCCATCAAGGCGGTCCGCGCCCATGCGACGCTGCCCTTCGACGTTCACCTGATGATCGCGCCGGTCGACCCGTTCATCGACGATTTCGTCAAGGCTGGCGCGGATATCCTGACGGTTCACCCCGAAGCCGGCCCGCATCTTCACCGGACGTTGCAGGCGATCCGCGCGGCAGGGGCGAGGCCGGGCGTCGCGCTCAATCCGGGAACGCCGGTCGCGGCGATCGAGCCTGTTCTCGGCGACGTCGATCTGATCCTCGTCATGAGCGTCAATCCCGGCTTCGGCGGGCAGGCGTTCATCGCCTCGCAGCTGAAGAAAATCGAAACCATCCGTACCCTGATCGACCAGTCGGGCCGCGACATCATGCTCGAAGTCGACGGCGGCGTGAACGCGCAGACGGCGGGGGACGTGATCGCCGCCGGCGCGACGGTGCTGGTCGCCGGGTCGGCGGTCTTCAAGGGCGAGGCCAAACACTACGCGGCGAACATCGCCGCGCTTCGGAGCAGGCGCGTTTAGTGGTCCAGTCAGCCAGAAAGAAACCCGCCGAGCGCGCGCTCGCCGCCGACGTGATCGACCGCGTGTCGCGCGCCTGGGGCGAGAGCCCTTTTTATCAGGCGCAGCTCGACGGCCCTGCGCCCGACCGGCTCGGCCATCAGCCGATCGATCCTTATGAGCCCGACGCCGCGCTTGGCGACGCGATCTTGCGCGGACGGTTGTCGATCGGGGCTGCGACCGTCGATTGTTACGGCGATCTTGAGCGATTGTGGGAGCTCGCGGGGCGCGAGGGGCCGCTGCATGACTTCATGCATCAGTTCTTGTGGCTGCGGCATCTTGCGCGGTTCGGCGTGCGCGCCAAGGAACCGTCGATGCGCCTTGCGCGCGCGTGGTTCGACGCGCATGAACGCTGGTCGCCGGACGGCTGGGCGCCGCACACGACGGGCGAACGCCTCATTCAGCTGTGCTCTCACGGCCAGCTGGTGCTCGCCGCCGGCGACGCGCTGTGGCGCAGCCGCGTGCTGTCGTCGATGGCGCGCCAGACGCGGCACCTTGCGCGCGCCGGGCACCGCGCCGGCACGGCCTATGAACGGCTGATGACGGCGACGGCGCTCACCGTCGCGGCGCTCTCGTTGCCCGGCTGCGAGGCGGCGAGTGAAAAGGGGCTCGAACTGCTCCGCCGCGAACTCCGGTTGCAAATAAGACCGGACGGCGGCCACATCAGCCGCAATCCGTCGCGGCAACTCGAACTCGTCGTCCGCCTGCAAATGGTGATGAAGGCGCTCGAAGCGCAGCGCCTGACGCCGCCGGGGTTCTTGAAGCACATTATCGGTCGCGCGGCGGCGCATGCGCAGCTTTTCCGCGTCGGCGACGGCAAGCTCGCCGTCTTCAACGGCGGCGCGGAAGATGACGGCGGCGCGCTCGTCGCGGCGTTGCAATCGGTCGAGCAGGATGTCGAGCCGGCCGGCTTTGCGCGGCATTCAGGGTTCCAGCGGCTCGAAGCGGCGCGCAGCGTCGTCATCGCCGATGTCGGCGCGGCGCGCGGCGGGGCGATCCCGTCGAACGCCTATCAAAGCGGCGCGTCCTTTCACTTCTCGTCGGGCCGCAGCCGGATCGTCGTCAATTGCGGCGCCGGCGATCAGATGCCGGGCGACTGGCCAGCCGCCTTGCGCCTTGCCGCCGCGCATTCGACCGTCAGCGTCGATCCGCCGTCGATCGCCGGCAACCTGTTCAAGGGCGCCGTCATCACCCACCGCCGCGCGGAAGAGCAGCGCGGCCATCTTCTCGAAATAGAACGCGCCTTCACCAGAGAGGGACCAGCGCCCGGCGCCCTGGGCGGCCTGACGCATTTGCGGCGATTTTATCTCGCCTCGCGCGGCGACGATCTTCGCGGCGAGGACTGGCTGTCGCGCCCGTCGCCGGCGATCGGCGGGGCGTGGAAATTGCGGTTCCACTTGCATCCGGGCGTTAAAGCCTCGCTCGCGCGCGATGGGCGCTCCGTCATTCTGGCGCTGCCGAACAAGGAGGGCTGGAAGTTCCGCGCGAATATCGCCGCCGTTACGCTGGAAAAAAGCGTTTACTGCGGCGCCGGCGGCGCGCCGCAGGCGACTGAACAAATCGTCATAACGCCGCCCGCGCCCGGCGGCTTGGAAGCGGGCGCGCCCGGCGATATCGTCGTCAAATGGAGTTTCCGCCGGATGGACGGCGTCTGACGCCGCGCCGCCAAAGGGAGGGGACGCGCGTGCTGAAAAATGTTCTGCGCCGGTTGCGGATCGGCAAGCGCCCGCCGCCGCCGGGAAACCTTCTCCAGTCGATTGACGTTGCGGCGCTCTTGAAGCGGCCGCAGCGGCGGATCGATCAGCGCTTCTCGCGCCGCCTCGTGCAGGGCAAGCGCGTGCTTATCACCGGCGCCGGCGGCACGATCGGTTCGGAGCTTGCGCGCCAGGCGGCGAGGCTCGATCCAGAACGCCTCGCGCTGATCGATAATTCGGAATTCAATCTCTACCAGATCGACATGGAGCTGCGCGAGGCGGACTTTGGCGAGCGCTTGTTCACTTCGCTCACCGATGTCTGCTGCAAGGAGCATCTCGACCGCGTCTTCGACATCTTGAAACCCGATGTCGTTCTCCACGCCGCCGCGTACAAACATGTGCCGATCGTCGAGAACAACCGCTGCGCGGGCGCGCTCGTCAATGTGCTGGGCGCCAAGCTCGTCTTCGACAATGCGACGCGCGTGAAAGCCGAAAAAGTCGTCTTCATTTCGACCGACAAGGCCGTCAATCCGTCGAGTTTCATGGGCGCGACGAAGCGCATCGCCGAGCTTTACGCCCAAGCGCTCGACGTCGCGCAGAACGAGACGCGCTTTGCGACCGTGCGCTTCGGCAATGTCTTCGCCTCGACCGGCTCCGTCGCGCCGCTCTTCGCGCGCCAGATCGAAAATGGCGGGCCGGTGACGGTGACGCACCCTGAAATCCAGCGCTTCTTCATGACGACGCAAGAAGCGGTGCAGCTCGTCCTGCAGGCGGCGAGCCTTGATCATGCGCAGAAATCCGTTCTGACCCATGACGGGCGCATCTTCGTGCTCGACATGGGCGAGCCGGTGAAAATTCTCGATCTCGCCAAGCGCATGATCGCGGCGGCGGGCCTCATCCCCGGCAAGGATATCGAAATCAAGTTTTCAGGGCTCCGGCCCGGCGAGAAATTGTTCGAGGAAGTTTTTTTCGATACCGACAAACTCGTCGCGACGGGCGCTGACGGCGTCCACCTCGCGTCGCCCGCGATGATCGACTTGCCGCTCCTCAACCCGCGCCTCGGCGAGGTCGTGAAGGCCGCGCGCGAGGGCGACCGCAAGTCGCTCGACGCCGCCGTCCACGCGCTGGTGCCGGAATTCAGCCCGGCGCTCGGCGAAGGCCAGGGCGCGCGCCAGGCGCCGTGAGGCCGCTTCCGTTTTGCGCTGGGCCGGCCTAGACGGGCCCCGCCGTTCCGGAGCCTCTCATGACTGACCAGTCGCCTGTGCGCCGCGCGTTGATTTCCGTTTCTGACAAGACGGGTCTTTTGGATTTCGCCCGCCGGCTCGCCGCCGCCGGGGTCGATCTTGTTTCGACCGGGGGGACGGCCGCTGCACTCAAGAGCGGCGGTCTTGCCGTGCGCGATGTTTCGGCGATGACCGGCTTTCCCGAGATGATGGACGGGCGCGTGAAGACTCTGCACCCGAAAGTCCATGGCGGGCTCCTCGCGCGGCGCGACAACGCGGAGCACCTTGCGGCGATGAAAGCGCACGGGATCGAACCGATCGATCTCCTGGTCGTCAATCTCTATCCGTTCGAAGC
>FSSH01000826.1_pt1 | contig 10526 bp, 14 predicted proteins | sample 1166101 | NCBI WGS metagenome assembly FSSH01 (sample SAMEA32972668, study PRJEB13176) | freshwater metagenome | biome: Drinking water system; feature: Biomass in drinking water that filtered by 0.45 um membrane; material: drinking water | place: USA | collected 2012-12-20 | depth 0 m | reverse complement strand
TCAAGGCCAACGCCCTCTACCGGGACGGTTCGAAGCTGTCGCAGCCTTTGAACTCCGCCCTGATCGCGGACGAGGAGGACGAGGACGCGGTCGAGATGCTGGCGTCGCTGCCGCCGGCCGCCCGCACGACCCAGGTGGTCGAGAAGATCGTCGAGCGGGTGATCGAGCGCGTGGAGCGGATCCGCTCCCGCGAGAAGCTGCCGACCCGCCGGAAGGGCTACACCCAGAAGGCGGTCGTGGGCGGCCACAAGGTCTACCTGCGCACCGGCGAGTACGAGGACGGCCGCGTCGGCGAGATCTTCATCGACATGCACAAGGAGGGCGCGACCTTCCGGAGCCTTATGAACAACTTCGCCATCGCGATCTCCCTCGGGCTGCAATACGGCGTGCCGCTGGAGGAGTACGTGGAGGCCTTCACCTTCACCCGCTTCGAGCCGGCGGGCTTCGTGCAGGGCAACGACGCGATCAAGAGCGCGACCTCGCTCCTCGACTACGTCTTCCGCGAGCTCGCGGTCTCATACCTCTCGCGGAACGACCTCGCGCAGGTGGAGACCGACGCCTCCGGAACGTCCATCGGCGTCCCGGGCGAGGGCAAGGCTCCGCTGCCTTCTCCGGTCTCGCGCGGCCTGCTGCGCGGTGCCGAGGCCTCGGCGACCCTGGGCGGCGGCGCCTCGAACGTGGTCCAACTTTCGGGGAACGTAGCCGGCGGCGAAGCGTCGGCCGCCGTCGCCCTGGCGGGGGCTCCGGCGGTCTCGGGAGCGCTCGCCCTCGCCTTCGACGCGGCCGCCGAGGTCGCGCAGATCGCCCCCGTCGAGCTCCCGAAGCCCGACAAGGGCATGACGATGGCGCAGAAGCTGGACATCGCGAAGAAGCAGGGATTCACCGGCAACGTCTGTCCCGATCCGTCATGCAACTCGACCCGCATGATCCGAGCCGGGGCGTGCGAGACCTGTCTGGAGTGCAATTCCAGCAGCTCCTGCGGCTGACCCCCTCCCCCGAGAATTCTTCGGGCGGACGATGATTGGAAGGGGCGGTGCCAGCGATATGGCGCCGCCCCTTCCCGTTTGATCTCGTAGGCATGGGCGCAGCTTGGAAGACCGCCGGCCCGACGCCTCGACCGCGGCACGGCTTCGCCCGTCTTCGGCCATCTTTGTTCCTTCAATTCACGAAGGAATGAAGCCGCCCCGACGGGATCGGCAACTGGTTCGACGCATGACCCGACACGCTACGCGCTGGAAACGCGGTCTCGCTCGCCCCCTGGTGCTGGTCCTCGCCGTCTCCGTACCGCACGGGCCCGCATCCGGGGACGTCGGGTCGGATCCGGTCCGGCGGTCCCCGCCGCCGGCGATCGAGGCTCTCGGTAGCGCGCGGACCGTCGCCCTGCCGGCCGTCGTCGGATTGTCCCTGGTCGGGCTCGTTCCTTCCCTCATGGACCACATGTCAGCCGATAAGCAGCTGGAGACGGACGCGACGGTTCCGTTCGGTCAGCTCCGCGTGCCCCGGGAGACCCTGACGACCGTGGTGGAGGCGGCGGCCGTGGCCGGCGTGGACCCGGCCTATCTCTGCGCCCTTGCCGAGAAGGAATCGACCTGGGCGACGGATGCGCGGGCCCGGACCTCGAGCGCCGTCGGGCTCTACCAGTTCATCGAAAGCACGTGGCTTCGGATGGTGAAGAGCCACGGCACGGCCGTCGGCCTCCGGGACGAGGCGGCGATCATCGAGATGCGGGCTTCAGGCCCCTATGTCGCCGATCGCCGGGCCCGGGCCCGGATCCTCGAGCTGCGGGGCGATGCCAGGATCTCGTCCGTCCTGGCCGCGGAGATGCTGAAGCGCGACAAGGCGGCGATCGCCGGGCGGCTCGGACGGGAGATCCGGGCCTCCGAGGCCTATCTCGCCCACTTCCTCGGTCCGGCCGCGGCGGGACGCGTGCTGGCGGCGGTGGAAGGCGCGCCCCGGCGGTCGGCGGCGGCGATGGTGCCCGCGGCCGCACGGGCGAACCGGGCTCTGTTCTACGAAAGGCGTGGGCGACGGGTGAAGGCGCTCGGCCTCGCCGAATTCGTCGGCCGTCTCGAACGTATGATCGCGCCGCGGCTGGAACGCTACGCACAGGTGGTGGAGGTCGCCCGCTGACCCGCGGACGGCCTCGTCAGTACAGCGCGCGCCACGTGCGCTTGAACGGCATCGGAGGAGGCCCCTGAGGCGCGGCGATCACCTCCTCCGCCCGTGCGAGGATGCGGGACAGCTCGTTCGTGCGCAGGAGCGGCTCGATTTTCTCTCTGAGCATCTGAGGCGTGTAGGGTTTGAGGATGTAGACGTCGGCGCCGGACTCGCGGGCTTCGCCGATGTTTGCAATGTCCGTGTCCATGGTCGTCAGCACGAAGGGCGTCCTGCGCAGCTGCTCGTTCGCGCGGACGCGGCGCAGGAGATCGAGCCCCGTCCAGGGAGCCATGTGCAGATCGGAGATGACGAGGCCGTACCTCTTGGTCCGCATCATCCTGAACGCCTCGGATCCGTCGGAGGCGGTGTCGATGTCGGTCTGGCCGAGAAGCTGGAGGATGCGCGTCATCAGGACCACGCAGCCCCGGTTGTCCTCGACGATCAGCGAGCTGACGGCCTTCAGCGGTTCGTTCGCGGGACGCAAATCCGTATCCTTCGATGGCGTTCGCGGCATCTGGCACCCTTCGGCGGCGGGCTTCAATGCAAACCGCCGAAGAAGGTCAAGAGGGGGTTACGAAGGAACGCCCTCGCGGCTCCGGCGCGCCGGACGGTCGTTGTCGCGTCCGATCTTCTCGACGAGCTTGGCCAGATCGATGAACTCGTCCGCCTGCCGGCGCAGCTCGTCGGCGCACATCGGCGGCTGCGTCTGAATCGTGGAGACGACCGTCACCCGCACGCCCCTCCGCTTGAGCGCCTGGACCAGGTGCACGAAGTCGCCGTCCCCGGAATAGAGCACGAGGCGGTCGAGATTTGGGGCGAGCTCCAGGGCGTCGACCGTGAGCTCCACGTCGAGGTTGCCCTTCACCTTCCGCCGTCCCTGGTTGTCGTGATACTCCTTGGCGGGCTTGGTCACGACGTTGAAGCCGTTGTAGTCCAGCCAGTCGATCAGCGGGCGGATCGAGGAGAACTCCCCGTCCTCGAACACGGCCGTGTAGTAGCCGATGCGCACGAGGCCTTCGCCGTCGTAGTGGTTGTAGAGCTTCTTGAAGTCGACGTCGAAGCCGAGGAGCTTCGAGGTGGCGTAGAGGTTGGCACCGTCGATGAACACCGCCGTGCGGCTCTGACGCGTCATTCAGGTTCTCCATTGCCGTAGGACGTCTTCGGCCTCGGCGGTCCAGGGTCGTCGGGGCGGCGCCCTCGGGCACCCGTCCATGTTCGAGCGGGCATAGCACCGTCCGACGAAATAGTGGACCCGACCGGTCCGGACAGGGGTCGTTCCTTTCGCCACGATGAAGGCAACGTTAAGGGGCCAGACGCGAAAACGGCCCAGAGCGGTGCCGCCGGGCCGTCTTCCCATGGTCCGATGGAGTCGATCTCAGAGGTCGGCGGCCACCGTCCGGCCGGGTTCCGTGGCGAGGTACGAGACCACGCCGCGGCGCCGCTTGCGCACGGCGAGGCCTGCCTGCTTGAGCTCAAACGTCGCGAGCCGCAGGGCCGTCTTCGGCAGCCCGAGCACGCGGGCGATCTCGGCGACTTCGACGGGCTTGGTCGACTGCGCCAGGACCGACAGGACCTTGCCTGCCACCGCCGACACGGCCGAGACCTCCTCGATGCCGGACCGGCGCACCAGCGTCGGCGAGGCCCGGTAGACGCCGCAGCCCGGTCGGAGCTCGATCCATTCGGCGTCGCCGGCGACGACGAGCTGGTGGAGCAGTCCGCGGATCGTCCCCGTCCCGGCGGCGCGTTCCAAGCCCATCTTCTCGGCGATCTCGGCCGGGCCCAGCAGCTCGGGATGGTTCTCCGCGAGCTTGTCGGCGATGCGGATCTTGAGGGCTTCGGCGTTCAAGCCCAGCACGTCGGTGATCCGCTTGCGGCGGTCGTTCCGGCGCGGCCCGCCGGCCGGGGCGGATCCTCCCTTGGCGGCGGACGCCAGATGCGCGGACCCCTTGGCGGTCAGGTAGTACCGGCGCCCGCCCGCGCCCTGGCGGACGATGCGGACCAGTTCCTCATCGACGAGGCGCTGGGTCAGGGCGGCGACGACGGCTTCGCGATGGGGATGGTCCCGCGACGAGGTCTGCTCGGACAGATCCCGGCTGGTGAGACCGGCCTTGAACGAGGCCTTCAGGGCGCGGAGGATCTCGTGATGACGGGCCGTGAGAGACAGGCCGTCGGGGCGCGCCTCGACCGAGGGCGTCAGGAAGTCCTCCACGAGGCGGCGCGCGATGTCGGCGCGCGCCGGGGCGGTCGGTGCATCCGACATGATTGCGAGCGCTTCCTGCATCCGACCCTCCCGGGCGGCGAAAATCCATTCCTTCAGAAAAGATTCACGTTCGCCTTCCCGTCAAGGCTTGCAGGCGAAAAATGAGAAGGAACGGGCCGGGCGCTACTGACGCTTGTTCGTGCCGCCGGCGATGCCGTCCGGGCGCTGGATCAGCATCACGAGGTTCTCGACGATCCAATGCAGCTGGAGCATCGTCCGGATCGTCATCTGGTAGCTGGCGTAGACCACGCCGAGGTTCGGCGTCGCGGTCGACTGCCGGCCGACGCTTAGGATCACGCCGTCCGGGGCGCTGGCGCAGTTGAAGAAGTTCGCGAGCGCCGGAACATCGGAACGCGGCTTGTCGTACCGGTGGGTCGCGGCTTCCTTCGTGTGCAGGTCGTCTACGGCCCCGAAGTGGCGCCGGACGTCTGTCGTCATCTGGTAGACGGCCTCGATCGCACTGACGGGCAGGAAGAGGGTCGCCTGGACGCTCGCCTCCCGGGGCGTCGTCGGTTCGCCCCTGCGCGGCAGCAGGGTCCCGATGGTGAGGTAGATCCCGCTTTCGATGGTCTCGGCGTACAGGTGGTCGACGAACACCGGGAGATCGCCGCCCTCCTCGTATCGGACCTCGAACTTCGGTGTGCCGCTCGGCTGCGTCATGGATCGGTCCGGTAGGGATTGGGCGCCAAGGCTCTCGTGGGCGCCATTGATACGCAAGGTCTGTTCGGTATCCATTACCTCGTCAAGTCCGAAAGGCAATTCATTCCTTCGTTGGCGATGCCGAGGTGGATGGCGTCGCCGAATTGCGACAGCGCTCCGACCCTCGCCGGGCCGCCGTCTCATGACGGGAGCCGGAGGTTCGTCCCGACCGCCTCGACCAGCTCGACCGCCTGGGTCCTGGCATGCCGGGGCCGATCCCGCCCGGCAGGAGGTCGCGGCGGAAACCGAACGGCCGGATCGATTCCCGCTCGGCAGGCGCGGCGCGGACCGGCACGGTCGGTCCCAGCCCCGGACCCGGTGGTCCGGCCAGTCCGGGCGACGGCTTCGGCAGGCCTGCCGGGCGCCGCGGGCGGCCGATGAGGCGACTGTCCGGCGATCGAGGTCGTGCCGGCCGCCCGGCGAGCCCGGCATCCTCCGAAACCCGAAACATCCCGGCCGGGTCGCGGGCCCCCGCCCGAACCCGCGGACGTCCCTCCCGGGGATCCGGCCCCGGGGTCTGCGGACGACCCGCCGCCGGTCCGCCCGGCGGACGGCTCTTCGAAATTCGAACCATGGTCTCCGGCGCCCTCGACGACCCCCTCGAAAGACTCCTCTGTGAGGCCGGAGATCGTTCGAAACCCGAAGGATCGGGCTTCGAAGGCCGAACGGTCCAACTCGCCGCGACGTCGTCGTGGGGTCGTCGCGAGTTGCCGAATAAACGGGGTTCGGACGAACTCCTAACGCTAGGAAACGCCCTGCGCACGTGACCGAAATGGGTCGCTTGCCACGTTTCGAAATTCGGACAATGGTCGACGAAGGAATGAAATGCGGATCGAAGGAACCGCATCGTCCGAACCGGAGATTCCAGAACCATGAAGCGTTCCGCAGCCCTGGCCCTGGCGGCCCTGGCCCTCTCGACGGCCGGCGCGGCCGCCCAGACGAGCCCGTACTACGACGCGTTCCGCGACGCCGAACTCGAGCTCGGCGCGCGCTACGTCTACGGACAGCCGTCGTTCAAGGCGAAGGTGCGGGAGATCGACGGGACCACTCCCGTCTCCCGCCTGGGCTTCACGGGCATCGACTCGCATGGCGGCGAGATCTTCGGCCGCATCAACCACAAGCGGCTCGACCTCTTCGTGAAGGGTTCGATCGGGTACGGCGGCAACGTCGGCGGCCGTCTCCGGGACGACGACTACCTGTTCGGACGCACGATCTCGAGCACGACCTCGAAGCTGTCGAGCCAGCAGTTCACCGAAGCCACGATCGATATTGGATGGGCCCCGACGATCCTGCCCGAATACGGCCTGCGTCTGGGACCGTTCGTCGGCTTCCTCTACCGGAACGACGAGTTCTCCGCACGGGGCCTGACCTGCAACGGCGACGACGTCGGGGGCCTGCTCTGCGGCGCTCCGGGCACGCAGCCGGTGGCGTCCAATACGAAGGTGATCAAGAACGAGGTGCGCTGGACCCTGCCGCGCGTCGGTCTCGAGGCGTCGATGCCGGTGTCGGACTACGCCCTCGTCCGCCTCGAGGGCGCCTACCTCCCGCCCGGCCTGGAGGGGTACCGTCTGGAGGACAGCCACTATCTCCGCCAGAACGAGCTCGGCCCGGTGCCGAACTTCGTGGACACCTCGTCCCATGCAAGCGGCTTCACGGTCCAGGGCTCGGTCGACTTCCGCATCTCGGAGCGCACCTCCATCGGCGTCGGCGCGCGCCGCATCGTCCTGGAGAGCGGGCAGGCCAAGGCTCTCGCGGGCGCCCAGCTGCCGGCCGACCAGCAGTCGATCACGAAGAGCAGCGGCATCTACCAGACCACCCAGGGCTTCCTGCAGCTCAAGGTCACCTACTGACGATCCCCAGCGAAGGAGCGCGCCCATGATGCACCAGGCCCCCGAAGTCGAGAGCGCCGTCAACGAGCGCGGAGAGCCCTCGATCTACATCGAGCCGCTCTCGGATCGCGCGACGGCGTTCGAGATCGTCGGCGATCTCGGCATCAGGCTGCACTCCCCCGCGGGCCCGATCGAGCTGCGCCTTCCCGAGGGCGCCGAACCCGTCCGGCAGGCGATGTCGGACGGGGGACAGCTCCACGTCTTCGAGGTGCGCATGCCCGAGGAGGGCGAGGGCGAGGCGGCCGAGATCCTGTCCGTCGAGTTCGAGCGGCGCGTCTCCGCCTACGTGATCGGTCCGGCGCCCCGGCGCTGACCGACGCCTTGCGATTTTCGGTGAAGGAGCCGCACCCTTTCCGGTTGCTCGCAAGGAAGGAACGGCGATGACCAGGACGAATACGAGGGACGCTGTCGCAGGGTATTTCGCCGGCATGGTCGTCTCCTTCAGATCCTCGATGACCGGCGCCGGCCGCGCGGCGCTCCTGGCGGCGGTCGTGGGTGCCGCCGCCCCCGTCGCCGCCCCCTCCCCCGTCGAAGCCGCCCAGACGCACGGCGTCTCCCGGCCTTCCGACCGCGCCGCCGCGCCGGCGCTGCGGAACCACCACCCGGAGACGACGCCCCGCTTCCTCGACGAGGTCCTGCAGGAGGGCCAGAGCGGCCTCGCGGTGCCCAAGGCCATGCCGTAGATCGAGCCCCTGATCGCGGCGCTGAACCCGACCTTCCAGGAGGCCCGGAACAACCTGCTGACGATCGCCCGCCGCGGCGAGGCCGCCGGTCTCGAGCCGGAGTTCCTGGTGGCGCTCAACATCGCGGCGGCCGAGATGGAGGCGGCGCTTCCCGCCGGACGTCGGGAGAAGCTTGCGGGACCGTACAAGTTCTCCGAGAGCGAGTGGGCCAGGGCGCTCTCGCAGCACGGCGCCGCGGCGGGCTTCGCACGCTACGGAACGGTCGACGCCGCCGGCCGCTTCCGCCCGGATCCGAAGTACGCGGATGCGCTGCGCGAAGCCCGTTCGGACACCGCGATCTCCTCGACCCTGGTCGCCGCCAAGGCCAACGCCGACGCGATGCGTTTCATGCGGATCGTCGGGCGTCCCCCGGGCGCCGGCGAGGCCATGCTCAACCACTTCGTGGGCGTCGACGCGACCGTGAAGCTCGTGCGCGCCGCCGACGGCAACTCCCGCATCTCCGCGGCCCGGCTCGTTCCGGAGGCCGCCAAGGCCCAGCCGGGTCTCTTCGCCGGCGGTCTCGTGCACCTGACGGCCGAGGAGGTCCTGAACGTCGCGGAAAGCGTGATGGTCAACGGTGCCACCGCCGCACGCGACGGCCTGCGCCGCTTCACGGCGGACGCGGCGGAGACGATGGACTCCCACGTCCCCGCTCCGCGCTTCGGCTGATCGACCGAGGCGGTCGAACGCCGCCACGACGAGCCGTCCGCGCCGTAGCCCATCGGCGAAGCGCGGGCGGCGTACCGCAGCCAGACACGGGGCTCCACGCCCCTTCCACCGGCAGGACCCGCCCATGTCGCCCTGGACCCTTTCGACGGAGATCGCCGGCGCCCTCTTCGATGCGCAGGTGGTCGTGATGTTGCGGCTCTCGGCCATCGCGCGTTGCGATCCGGAAGGGTGCCTGGAAGCCCAGACGATGGTCCTCGAGAAGATCCGGACGGCATGCGAGGCCGGCCTTCTGATCGCCGCCGGCGGAACGGCCGAGCACGTCGTCGGCCTCTACCGCGGCGTGGTGCGGGCCAACATCGACCGTCTCACGTTCTCCGCCGGAACCCCCGCGTAGGCCGAAATCCGGGCCGCTGGCGGCCTTCGCCGGAATTCGCGGCCTCGCGGCGCACGATCGCCGCCGACGCCCTTCCTGGGGCTACCCTCGACAACCGACCGGGACCCGTCGCTGCGCCTTGGCAGGCCGGCCTTCCGATTGCGAAGCCTGCAGTCGGAGGCTTCGCCAGACCACGTCGTCGCGGACGGAAGGATGCTATGCCGAGCCTCCGCGTTTGCGGCGCATCGTCAAGGTCCTGCGCGGCATCTATCGGCCTGGGCCGTCGCGCGCCGCTCGAGTCTGCAGCCGGATGGCCCTCCGGATCGCTTGGCGCGCTTGCCGACGGCCGTGAACGCCCTTCCCCGACCTGCGGCCGTCCGGGAGCTGATCGGGCCCCTGGACCCGATTTTCGAAGGCTCGCGCGAGTCCGCATGCGGTCGCTTGAACGATGAAGCCGCTCCTTCGTTGTCGTGGATCGTGCTATGAGGGCTCGTCCCGCACCCGGAGGTTACGATGAAACGGTCGAAGCCGGCGGCGACGAAGGTCGCGGTCGAGAAGGCGCCAACGCGCTACGTGCCCGATCCGCACAGGCGGCATCGGATCGTCGAGAGCAGGAAGATCTACACCCGGAAGGCCCGACCGAAAGTCGGGCCTTCCGACTTTTCGGGGGTCTGCCGTCCCTCGCCGGCCACTCTGGACCGGAATGCCCTCTCCGGACGCGAAATACGGCCGTAGACGGCCTTCGACCGCCCAGCCACGCCCGTCGCCGCCGCCGCGCGCCGACGGCCTTCAGGGCCCCGGATGCGAGCGTACCCGCAGATCGGGCCGATGAAAGGGACGGAGGCGGCCGCGATGCCGCCGGGGACCCCGGGAATGCCGCCTTCAGCGAGCACGGGCCAGGGGGCGGCCTCCGACGGACACGATCCGGAAGTCGGCGACGGGCAGCTTCGTGAAGAAGCCGTTCTTCGCCCGCAGTCCCTCGCGATCGATCTCACCCGCGTCGAGGCGCGCGGCGTCCCGATCGCGGCTCGCCTGCTTCTCGCGGATCCTCGCCTGCTGGTCCAGAACCCCCACGCTGTACGACATCGCCCGCTCCTTCGGCCCGAGGGTCGCCCGGCTCGAGCGGCTGCGCAAGAGGGGCGGCCTCGCGCGGAAGGAGCGGGTCGGGGCGGCGGTAGATCTTTACCGTCCTGCGTCCCCTGGCTCCCGCGGGCCGGTCTTCGTGCCGACGGCGGGAGACCTCGATCCACCCGTAGGTCGCCATCATGGACAGGCGTGCCGTCAGTGAGTTCGCCGGAAGGGACGGCATCGCCGCGGCGATCTCGCCGGACGACATCCATTCGCCGGCGGGCATGGCGTCGAGCATCGCGCGCTCCTGGGGTTGGATCGTCCGCCCGGCCTGACGTGGTTCCCGCCGGCTCCGTGCGACGCCCATCTCGAACCCGAGGCGTCCTTCGGAGGCAAGGCGTTCGAGGGTCGCGAGGGCCTCGGTCGCCTTGGACAGGTCGGCCAGGGAGAGCCGCTCGAGGTCCACCTTGCCCCTGAAGTACCGATACGCCACCCGTCCGCTCCCATCCGAGGTCGGACCCATCGTCCAGGCGTGCGATCGATGCGTCAACGGACTAAGTACCTGGAGTCTAACATGAATTGCTAGATAATCATGCCGCCGGCGCATTGCTCGGCCTGGACGGCGCGCAGATTTTTCCACGGCCAAGCTGCGCGATCGGGCCGTTTTTCAGGTAGCGTCCGCGGACGAG